>Ga0187864_10003545_pt1 | contig 12700 bp, 9 predicted proteins | sample June2016WEW_11_4_FD_132985 | JGI IMG/M metagenome (GOLD analysis project Ga0187864, IMG submission 132985) | Peatland microbial communities from SPRUCE experiment site at the Marcell Experimental Forest, Minnesota, USA - June2016WEW_11_40 | ecosystem: Environmental > Terrestrial > Soil >... | reverse complement strand
TGCTCGTTCCGCAGTCGACAATCTTTTCTTTATCATGCCTAGTGTCCTGTCTCGTAAGTTCGCAGCATAACAAGGCTGTCATCCTGAGCGGAGTTTGGCGCAGTACGTCCGCATGTCGACAGAACATCGACAATACTCACCCGAAAACCAGCTCGACGTGATCCGGCAGTACGCCGCCGGCCACAACATGGACATCGTTCAGGCGTACTCGGATCACGGCCGGAGTGGACTCAACATCGCCGGTCGCGAAGCCCTAAACCAGCTCATGTCGGGCGGCATTCCGGCAGGAGCGGAGATTCTCTGTTGGAAGAAACTCGCAGAAATGTCCCATCAATGCGCGGCTTCTTCGATATAAGCTGGAGAAAATAAATAACTTATGACTACATGGCGGAGAGTGGGGGATTCGAACCCCCGGTAGAGCTTTTGACCCTACAACGGTTTAGCAAACCGCCGCCTTCAGCCTCTCGGCCAACTCTCCAACCCTCCCCGCAACCTCACTTCGAGCGAGCGCCGGGATCTCCCGATTATAGAGCAGTTCCCCATTCCCCGCGTCATGCAGCGGGCCTCCCATTCGATTTTCTTTCTATGAATCGTACACTCTCTCGATTTTCCGCCCATCCCTAGCAATACGCCTTGCTGTGGACCCGCTCTCGCCTGTCCGCCTGCGCTTTCCCGCCCGCTTCAGGTAAATTCTCCTCAACAGCAAATCTTCCCCTGGAGGCTGGCGCGTGCGCAAACCCAACAGCAAGATGCGTCTGCTCCCGCTTATCGCAGCCACTTACTTCATGGTCGCCGGTGGCCCCTACGGTCTGGAAGACATCCTCGGCGACGCGGGCTACGGTCGCGCCCTCCTCCTGCTGCTCCTCATCCCGCTGGTCTGGAGCCTGCCCACCGCGCTGATGGTTGGCGAGCTCGCCTCCGCGCTGCCCGAGGAGGGCGGCTACTACTGCTGGGTGCGCCGCGCTCTCGGCCCCTTCTGGGGATTTCAGGAGGCCTGGCTCTCGCTCGCTGCCAGCATCTTCGACATGGCCATCTACCCCGTCATCTTCGTCCTCTATCTCTCCCGCGTCGCGCCCGCGCTCACCTCCGGCCCGCGCGCCACGCTCTGGGAGCTGGCCGTCGTCCTGGCCTGCGCCGCATGGAACCTGCGCGGCGCCAAGTCCGTCGGCGAGGGCTCCATCGGCTTCTTTGCCGTCCTGCTTGCGCCCTTCGTCGTCCTGGTCGGGATTGGCCTCTGGAAGGGCCTTTTTAGCCACGCTGTCGATCCTCTCACCCTGCACGTCCTCACCTTCCCCGACCACCTCCACCGCTCACTCGCTCTACTCCGCGCCCCGGTTGCCGCGCCCTCGCTGGCCGGCGCCGTCTCCATCGCGCTGTGGAACTACATGGGCTGGGACAACGCCTCCACCGTCGCCCAGGAGGTGGAATCGCCGCAGCGCAACTACCCACGCGCCATGCTGCTCTCCACCGCGCTGGTCGCCCTCACCTACATCGTCCCGCTGGCCGCCGTCGCCATCGCAGGCATTCCCGCCGATCGGTTCACCACCGGCGCGTGGACCGACGCCGCGCGTTCCATCGCCGGCCCCAGCCTCTTCGGGACCATCCTCGCCCTCGCCGTCGTGCTCGGAGGAATGCTCAACGGCGCCGGAATGTTCAACGCCCTCATGCTCAGCTACGCGCGCGTTCCCTACGCGCTGGCCCAGGACGGTCTGCTCCCCCGTTTCCTCACCCGCACCACCCCTGTGCGCCCCAACTGCGCCCCGGTCCCCTGGGCCTCGGTCCTGCTCTGCGCCGCTGCCTGGGCATTGGCGCTTGGCCTCTCCTTCGAGCGCCTCATCTCCATCGACCTCGTCCTCTACGGCGCATCCCTCCTGCTGGAGTTCGTCGCCCTGGTTGTCCTCCGCCTGCGCCAGCCCGCCCTGCCCCGCCCCTTCCGCATCCCCGGCGGGCTAACCACTGCGGTGCTGGCCGGCGTCGGCCCCGCCCTGCTCATCGCCTTTGCCCTCATTGCGGCCCGATCGCAGCGCGTCGGCCCGCTGCCCGCCCTCGTCTTTGCCGCTCTGGTCGCAGCCATTGGCCCACTCCTCTACCGCATGGCCCGCCGCGCCTCGTCCCATCAATCCCAGCCCCCAACCGTGTCGGCAAGATAACTCTGGCGCGTTGTGCCGTCATGGTGGTACATTTCCTCTCTCTAAGCAAATCGGTCGCGGGCAGCCGTGTACAGTTGGGGCCTGCCAGGCGTAAAAAAAGACTTTCGCGAACGCAGATTTTTATATATGCTTCTTCTGGCTCCGCATTACAAAGGATTTCCCCAATGAAACTTTGCTTGAAGATTCTCGCCATCGCAGTCATCGCCGCCTTCACCTATTCCCTGACCGGCTGCGCGTCTCCCCCCAGTTTCACCTATAGCAATGTAAGCATCTCGCTGTCGGAAATTTGCTCCGACTGCCAGGGCGGCGCATCTGCTGGTATATTCCTGCAATATGATGCGTTGAGGCCGGGTGTGTTGTTGGTGGATGGTGGCGGAAATCAGCAGGGCGGCTCTATCCAGTTCACTGCGACCGTCACCAATGCTCCGTCGAACCTCACCTGGACCCTCTACCCAACGCAGGACCTTCTCCAGGTCAATCCGTATCCCACCTGCAGCACCTCGAGCACACCATGTACGCCGGGAGAGCTGGGCAACGGATGGCTGACTGGAACTTTCATTGTGCAGAGCGGCAACACCGCATGGTTCCAAAATGCCGTCATCGGCGGTGTGGAACCGATCTATACCGGCCCGGCCCTGGCTCAGGCAGAGAGCATGCAATACGTCATCACCTACAACCAGCCGGGGGTCTCAACAGTCACCGGATTGCCGACGCTCACACCCATGAGTGTGCCGACGACCGGAATTCCCCAGGGCAGCGTGTTGCTGGGTGTCTCGGTGCCTAGCAATCCGGAGAACCCCTCCCAGGTGGCTACCGCGTACCAGCTCATGGAAATTTACGCCAGTAACCCCGTTGTCTACTTAACGCCGCAAACCCCGCAGCAGCCCTCCGGACTCACCAACAGCGTCTTGACCGTTCCTCGTGGAACCTCCTATCAGTTCTACGGCGGTGCGGCTGGAGCGCCGCCCTGCGAGACCTCGACCACCTGCAACGCGCAAGGAACTCCGCTCATTGGCAGCGTCGATGACACAGTCATCTGGGAGGTGGGTGGCAATGCTACGGCATCGTCCTGCACTTCCTCAGCCATCGCTGGTGGCAATACCACATACGGAACCATCAGCAACGGCCTCTACACCGCTCCGGCCGCCATTCCGCCCGGCTTCGTCTGTGTCGTCATGGCCTCGCACGAACAGCCGTCCAAATCCGCCTTTGCCTTCATCACCATCGATTAGAGCAGTTGTGACGTAGGCTCCGCACTCTTCAACCAAAGCAAAGGGCCGCCCACATGGGTGGCCCTTTCGATTTCGAGAGGCGGCCCTTTTGCTTGCGTGCTACTCCCTAATGCGCCCGGCATCGCGCCTCGCGCGTAGGGTCGAATCCATCCCCGCCCGCGCAAGCTCTCGCGTCCCTCCACTCCATCCGCCCCACCGCCCCTCCATCCGCCCCGCCGCAAGTCTATAATCGGAACCTATGAAAGCCCATGTTTACGTCACGTTGAAGCGCACCGTCCTCGATGCCCAGGGTCAGACCGTAGCCGGAGCGCTCCGGCGCATGGGCTTGAACGGGGTCGCCGACGTCCGCCAGGGAAAGTATTTCCTCCTCACCCTCGAGGATTCGCTCGCATCCAACCCCGCTGCGGCCCAGCTTGAGGTCGAGCGCATCGCCCGCGAGGTCCTCACCAACCCCGTCATCGAAGAGTTCACCCTCCGCCTCGAACCCTGATCGCGCGCCCCCTCCACGCCAAATCGCCCCTCGCACCCCGCGGCGGCGCTCCGAAAGTTGTAGCTCTATGCCGCGAATTGGGGATGCCATCCCCGGTTCGTCGCAGGCAGGATAGACCTACGCAAGTGGCTAGGGCCAGGCGTTCGGCATTCGTGCCCACGCTGGCGCTTGCGGCAGATTTACGCCGGACCCCCGCAGGATGCTACGCTCGAAGGGTTGGGAGATCGAACCCCTTGAGTCAATTTCAGAACGAAGCAACGAACCAGGCTCTGAACCGTGCATCCGTCGCCCCCGGGTCCGATTGCGTCCAAGCTGCGCCTCTGGCCGGGTTCACCCAACTCGATGGACAAAATCGAGCGGCGAACTCCGACGCTGACCCTGTTGCAACCAATCGGGCAGCGGCCCCAGTGGCTCAGGCCGCGGTCCCCCCCGCGGTTCTCCACACTGAAACGGCTGCCGCGTCCTGCGGCAGCCGTTTTGTTCGCGCCTGCCTTCGCCTCCCCACCGACCGCACCCCCGTCTGGTTCCTCCGCCAGGCTGGCCGCTACATGCCGGAGTACCGCGCCGTCCGCCGCCACCACACGCTCCTCGACATCTGCCGCACCCCCGCGCTCGCCGCCGAGGTCACCATCACCGCCGCCGAGCGCCTCGGCGTCGACGCCGCCATCATCTTCGCCGACCTCCTGCTTCCCCTCGCTCCCATGGGCCTCGACTTCGAGTTCGTCGCCGACGAGGGCCCCCGCATCTCCGCTCCCATCCGCTCCGCCGCCCAGGCCCGGGCCCTGCGCACCGACCGCACCGAAGACCTCCTCTACGTCGCCCGCGCCATCGAAATTGTCGCGCGCCACTTCGCCCCGCCCCGCTCTGACGGAGACCAGCTCGGCGTCATCGGCTTCTGCGGCGCGCCCTTCACCCTCGCCAGCTACATGATCGAGGGCGGCAGCTCGCGCAACTACATCGAAACCAAAAAAATGATGTGTGGAGACTCCGCCGCCTGGCCCATCCTCATGTCGAAGCTCGTCACCGTCCTCGCCGACTACGCCGCCCAGCAGGTCGAGGCCGGCGCCGACGTCATCCAGGTATTCGACACCTGGGTAGGCGCGCTCTCCCCCACCGACTACCGCGCCTACGTCCTCGCCCCCACCACCGATCTCATCGCCCGCGTCCGCACCCTCGGCGTCCCCGTCATCTACTTCGGCGTGGACACGGCATCGCTTCTCCCCGCCATGCGAGAGACCGGCGCCGACGTCATCGGCCTCGACTGGCGCATCCCGCTCGATCAGGCCTGGAGCGCCCTCGGCCACTCCGTCGCCGTCCAGGGCAACCTCGACCCCATCGCTCTCTTCGCCCCGCCCGCCGTCCTCCACGCCCGCGTCGCCGAGGTCCTCGCCGCCGCCGCAGGCCGTCCCGGACACATCTTCAACCTCGGCCACGGCATCGTCCCCACCACCCCCGTCGATGCCGTCCTCGCCGTCGTGAACCAAATCAAGAACTCCAGGTAATTGGGTGCCCCATCTTCGCCGCAGCTTTATCGTGGCTAAGGTGGGTATTCGAGCGAAACGCGAACCACGTCACACCCTCGGCCCTCTGCATTACCCATAGAATGGTAGGACGAAGGGGGAGCACAACAGATCAGCATGAGCCATCCCGGAGACAACTCGACCGCCGTTCTCCTGCTCGCCCACGGCACACCAAATGTCCTCGGCGAGATGCCCGAGTACCTCGCCAAAGTCACCGGCGGTCGCGCGCTCCCGCCCTCGGTCGTCACTGAGCTCCAGCACCGCTACGCGCAGATTGGCCTCGGCGAAACCCCCACCCCAGAGCCTCCACCCCTCACCCGCTGGACCTTTGCCCAGGCCCGCCTGCTCGAGTCCGCGCTCGCCGCCGCGGGCAACTCACTCCCCGTCTATGCCGCCATGCGCAACTGGCACCCATTCATCCCCGATGTCGTCCGCTGTATGCGCGCCGACGGCGTCACCCGCGGCATCACGCACATCCTGGCCCTCTGCCTCGCCCCGCAGAACTCCAGCACCAGCACCGGCCTCTACCGCCGCGCCCTCACCTCAGCCATCGAAGCCGAAGCCGCGCAGGACCCCGCCGCCCCCAAGCCCTCCCTCACCTTCATCGAATCCTGGTCCGATGAACCCTCCCTCATTGAAGCCTTCGCCCAACGCCTCATCGACATTTATCCCCGCGCCTGCGCCGAAGCGGGAGCCGAATCCCTCCCTGTCCTCTTCACCGCCCACTCCGTCCCCTGTCGCACCGTCCAGTCCAGCGAATCCAACCCCACACCCGATCCCTACCCCATCGAAGCCAAGCGCACCGCCGAACTTGTCTTCGCCTCCGCCGCCCGCCGTCTTCCCCACCTGAAAAAATGGTTCTTCGCCTTCCAGAGCCAGGGCGTCGCCGGTGGCCCATGGATCGGCCCCACCGTCGAAGAGACCCTCGCCGCCATTCGCGCCGAAGGCCATCCCGCAGTCGTCCTGCAGCCCATCGGCTTCCTCGCCGACCACGTCGAGATTCTCTACGACATCGACATCGCCTTCACCGCCACCGCGCGCACCCTCGGCCTCCGCCTCTTCCGCACCGAGAGCCTCAACGACTCCCCGCCCCTCCCCCAGGCCCTCCTCCACGTCGTCACCAGCCAACTCACAACTCACAACTCATAACTCACAACTGTCCTTACCGCACCACCAGCAGAACCACCCCATGGCGCGGCACCGTCACCTTGTAGTCGTCCCCAATCTTGCCCAGCTCCTTCGCCGCCCACACATCCCGAGCCGTCACATGCGCCGCCAATCCAGCCTCCTTCAGGTGCAGCCCGCCTCTGAGCTCGCTCGCCGACTCGCCGAAATTAAAGATCGCCAGCGCCTTCCGCCTTCCCGTCAGCGGCTTCGCCCATATCTCCACCGGCCCATCGGCAAAGACGCGGGAGCCCTGCTTGCCCAGCGCGTCCTGGTCGATCGCGATCGCTTCTTTGTTCATCAGGATTGACGCCACATCCGGCGTCATCTGGGTCAGGTTGTTGCCCGCGATCAGCGGCGCAGCCAGCATCGCCCACAGCGTCATGTGGGTCACATTCTCGTCGTGGGTCAGCCGTCCGTTGCCCACCTCCAGCATGTCGGGATCGTTCCAGTGTCCCGGCGCGGCGTACTTCTCCAACCCAGCCTGGCCGCGCCCAATCGTGCTCATCCGGTCGAAGTTGGCTGAGATGTCGCCCGTCGTCCGCCACAGGTTCGCGCCCACCTGCGGTCCCCACTCCCACACCGAGTCCCACCCATACTGGCACAGACTGTAGACCATCGGCCTTCCCGTCTTCACAATGGCCTGGTGCATCTTCTCGTACGCATCGCGCATCATCTTGTTCTGCGCCGCCTGGTCATTGGGGAACTGCGCCCGCATCACGCCGCTATAGCTGCACAGGTCGTACTTCAGATAGTCGATCCCCCACTCCGCATACGTCTCCGCGTCCTGCTCCTCATGATTCAGGCTGCCCTCGAACCGCGCGCACGTCTTCGCTCCCGGCGACGAGTAGATCCCCAGCTTCAGCCCCTTCGAATGCACGTAGTCCGCCAGCGCCTTCATGTCGGGAAACTTCTCGTTGCTCTGGATCTTCCCATTCGCGTCGCGCTCCCCCTCCCAGGTGTCGTCGATGTTGACGTACACATAGCCCGCGTCGCGCATTCCGCTCGACACCAGCAGGTCCGCCGTGTCGCGAATGTCCTTGTCCGTCACCTTCCCGGCAAAGAAGTTCCAGCTATTCCAGCCCATCGGCGGGGTCGCCGCCACTATCGGCCGGGTCGCCGCCGCATGATGCGGTGTCGCCGCCCCGCTCGCCGCGCCCGTCTGCGCTCTCTGCGTGCTATTTGCTCCCTGCGCTCCCGCCCCAACCACCCAACCCACCACCAATAGAACCAGACCGACAGCCTTCAGCGTCTGCGACCGAACCCGCATCCCCATCCTCAAGCCTCCCTGAAACTCCCCACGAATCTTAGAGTCTGCGCCACCAACATGCAAACCGCCCCGTTAAATAAACCGCGCTCCCACTCTCCGGGTTAGGAGAACAGGAGCGCAGAACAGCGTATCGCTCAACTGCAACTGTTACAGCTTTTCCAGCTGGATCGAAATCGTCACTGCGGCGTCCACCGGTTGATTGCCCACCGTCGCCGGTTTATAGCGAAACTCGCTCACCGCCGCCAGCGCCTTCTTGTCGATCGCCTTGCCCGCCGACCGGGTCACTGTCAGATTGCGCACAAAGCCGTACTCGTCCACCGTTCCGCTCACCGCCACCCGGGTCACCTCGGGCGTTGCGGCCAGCTCTTGTTCTGACAGTTGGATATCAATCGACCGGGTCATCCTGGGAGCAGTCTCCTCGGTCACCTCGCCGCCCGTGAAGCCGGACTCCAGTGTTCCTGCCTTGCGCAGTGCCTGGTGGATAAAGTCTTCCGTCACCAGGGTCTGCACAAACTGCCGGACCGCCGGATGGCCTGTTGTTTTCAGCGTGGAAATCGTAGTCGCAGTATCGGCCGCTGCGGCTGCCTTTACCGCCGCCGCCAGAGCGGCAGGCTGGGTGAGCTCGGCATGAACTGCCGCCGAGGCTTGGATCGGCTTGGCTGCAGCCGGCGTGCTGGCCTGTCCATGGGCCAGGACAGGAAGCAGTACAAAAGAGGTCAAAATCACTAGTCTCATGGAAAGTCTCCTTTTAAAATCAGGTTTTGCTCAAAACAACTATAGTTCAAAATGAATATAATTGTCAATAAAAATGTGTGAATCCATTTTTTCCCAATATAATCATCAATTTAACAGCCGAAAGTACCCTCCGCCGCAATCCCCGTGAAAAATTCCTTCGGGGCTTCCACCGCGCATACGCCCCCAAGAGGAGTACACGCATCCCCGCCCAGACAGCCGGGCACACGTCTCCCATAACCGTTCCCTCAGCTTGCAGCCTCCTGGATCGGCCCCGCACCCTTATGACTTCATGAAGTTCCCCACAAACCGCAGCGTCTCAGGGCCAACCCCGGCAAGCCGCCGCTTCAGCACCGCTTCCAGCTCCTTCACCGTCCCCACCGGGGTCTGGCAGCTATGCCCGCTGCACACCACCGCGAAACTGCCTTGCACCCTGGGCAGATGCGGCAGCGTCTGCTCGAGCGCCGGTGGCAGCATCGCCGGCGACCGCGCCGCAAGCTGTTCTCGCTTCAGCCGCACCACGCTCTTGTTCGCCGCATAGCGCGCCTGTGCCGCCGCCTCCAACTCACGCGCCGCCGCATCGTCGCCAATCACGTACACCTGCACCGGCGGGGTCACCATCCGCTCCAGCGCCAAGGCATAGGTTGCGGCGTACAGGCCGAAGTGCTCCACCACGCCGGCGAATGTTTCCAGCGTCTCCTGCGCCTTGGCCGCATACTCCGCGCTCCCGTTCAGCGCCTGCAATCGCTGCAACAGCATCGCCGCCACCGGGTTTCCCGCCGGGGTCGGCGAGTCCTGCAACGGCTTGCGCCGCGTCACCAGCGCGCCCAGCCTGCGCTCTCCCTCCGCCGCCGCCTCGGTATCAAAGAAACCGCCGCCCACCGGATCGTGGAACCGCCTCAGCGCGCCCTCCATCAGCTCCGCCGCAGCCTCGTAGTAGCGCATCTCGCCGGTCGACTCCCACGCGTCCAGCGCCGCGTGTCCCAGAAACACATAATCGTCCAGCCCGCCCGGCACGCGTTCATCTTTGTCATTCCGTAGCGTAGCGGAGGAACCTGCTTCTTGCGTTTTCTCGCCATACGCCACCACGTGCGCCAGCCCACTCTCTTTCCCGCCCCACGCCGCCGCCAGCACCCGGTCCAGCGACTTCAGCGCGTAGGCCCGTGCCTTCGGCTCGTTCAGCACCCGTCCCGCCTCCAGGTACGCCGAGATGCACATCGCATTCCACGCAACATACATCGTCTTGTCCACGTAAGGAGTCGGACGCTTCTTGCGCGCCGCAAGCATCTTCCGCTTCGCCGATTCCAGCAGCGTCAGCGCCTCCACCACCCTCACCCCGACCTTGCGCGCAACCGCATCCAGCCCGCGCTTCACGTGCAGTACGTTCTTCGCCACATCGTGCTGCATGTTGCCGATCTCGCCGATGTTGTAGTACCCCACCACGAGCTCCAGCTCGTCGGCCGTCAACACCTCTGCCGCCTCGTCCAGCGTCCAGGTAAAGTAGTCGCCGTCGTCGTCCAGTGAATAATCCGCGTCCTGCGACGCATAGAACCCCCCCAGCTTGCGGTTGCATAGCCACTCATCCATCCAGCGCAGCACGTCGCGTGCCACCCGCGCGCCCTCCACGCTGCCAAACGCCTGGTACGCATGAACGTAGTTCTTCAGCAGCTCGCTGTTGTCGTAGGCCATCTTCTCAAAGTGCGGCACCACCCAGTGCTCGTCCACCGAATAGCGGTGAAACCCGCCCCCCAGTTGGTCGTAGATCCCGCCCTTCGCCATCTTCTCCAGCGTCACCAGCACCACCTGCTTGGCCGTCTCCGCCATCTTCGCTGTTCCCTGCCCGCTCTGCTTCAGCGCCGCACTCGCCGCGCGCAACTCCGCACGCGTCTCTGCCCGCGAAGCCACTTCGATCAGCAGGTCTAGCGCGCTCGAATGGGGGAACTTCGGCTGCCCGCCAAATCCTCCATGCCTCAGGTCCGCGCTCTTCAGCGCAGACGCCGCCATCTTGTCCACCAGCTCGCGCCCAATCTCCTTAATCTCGCCGCCCGCCCGCCCGCTGAACGCCTCATTGTGCTCGATCGCGTTCATCACGCTCGCCGCCGTCTCGTCCACCTCTGTCCGCCGCCCCTGGAAGGCGTCCGCCATGGTCAGCAGAACGCGTTGAAAGCTTGGCCGGTTGTACCCGTCCTCCGGCGGAAAGTACGTCCCTCCGTAGTACGGCTTGCCCTCGGGAGTCAGAAACGCCGTCAGCGGCCATCCCCCTTGTCCGCTGATCGCCGACACCGCGGACTGGTAGCGCGTGTCCACGTCCGGCCGCTCGTCCCGGTCCACCTTCACCGCAACGAAGTTCTCATTGATGATCCGCGCCGTCTCCGCGTTCTCATACGACTCGCGGTCCATCACATGGCACCAGTGGCACCACACCGCCCCAATGTCCAGCAGGATTGGCTTGTCTTCCCTCACCGCGCGGTCGAACGCCCGCTCGCCCCACTCCATCCACCGCACCGGCTGGTGCATCGCCGAACGTAGGTACGCCGAGGCCGCGCTGGCCAGCGCGTTCGTCCGCCTCTCGCCCGCATCGTCAGCAATGTCAGCCTGATCGCTCACAGCCGTCCCGTCACCGCTCTGTATTTGACTGATAAGTTCCATAATCCCTGGGATCAACAGCTGCACATCGCTTCCAACCTATCAAGTCTAGTCACTGCCGCGCAGCCGCCAATCCCACACAAGTTCCATCCCAACATCCACTTAGGTAACCACGCTACCATCCGCACAGATGCCTGCGCCCTGCATCCCCGCAAGTGTATTGGATCGCTGGAGGGTGCCTCTCGATTCTCCGATCTGGCTTCCCCACAGCGGAAATCCCTCAACGTGACAGAAAATGGGCCCGCAGCATTCCGCCCGGGCCCTCCTTGAAACGCACTCGCCCCACCCCTACTGCCGGGTGCCCTATCCTTCGCGGTCTTATTGCGATCGGGGTCCCCGGTGAGCTTGCTCACTGGGGTGAGGAAGGGTGGGTTGCCGGAGCAGGCCCCACCGTAATCGGCTTTGGCGCAGCCGGAGCCGCGGGCGCGGTCAGCCCCGGAATCACCGGCGCAGCCGTCATCACGCCCGTCGCCGCGTCGGTAATGCTGATCCCGTACCGGTCCAGCGTATTCGACAGCAACTCCAACAGTCCCGCGCGGTCCTTGGCATAGGCCGCCGTCGCCGAGATCAGCGAATTCTCCGCCGTCGCCACGTTCCTCTGCTGTTGCAGCACCAGCGCCGAGGTCGATGCCCCCAGCTTGAACTTCTTCTGCTCCGCCTCCAGCGATTGCGCCGCGTAGTCCCGGGCCGCCTGCGCCGCCGTTACCTGTGCCCGGTCGTTGGTCAGCGCGTACTGCCCATTGATCACCTGGATCCGCACCTGCGTGTACAGCTGTTGCAGTCGCATCTGCTCCTGCCGGTACTCCATCTGCGACCGCGCCTGGTCTGCCTGCGCCACGCGGTTGCGCAGCGGAATCGTAATATTCACGCCCACGCCCTTGTCCGGCGCAGTGCTGTTGAAGAAATTGTCCAGCGCAGAACCATAGCTGATCGATGGAAAACTTCCCGGAGGGTAGTTCGCCCCCGTATCGAAGTTCAGCGCGTTGGGATTCTGCCCGCCCGCCAACTGGCTCGATCCGTAAAATGCGTACGCATCCACCGTCGGCAGCAGCCCGTTCTTCTCCGCCTTCATCGTCAGCTCGTTGTTCTTCATGCTCAGCACGGCCTGCTCAATCTGCGGATTGTTGACATATGCCTGCTGCACCAGCTGGTCCACCGTCATGTCTTCTTCCGGCAGCCGCTCCAGCCCCACGCGGTCGGTCGGAATCACCGGCGCAGCCGTCAGCACCGGATCGGTCAGGTCGCGCGCGATCGCCTGCTTCATAATCAGTTGCTGGTACTGCAAATTCGACTTAGAAGCCACCAGCGCCTGCTGGTCCGTCGCCACCGCCGAGTCCGAGTTCACCACATCCAGCGGAGCCAGCGTCCCAATCTCCAGCTGCTTGCGATTGTCCGAGGTCAGTTGCGTCGACTGGGCCAGCGCGCGCTCCTTCGCCTGCTCGTCCTCGTACGCGCTCACCAGCCCCCAGTAGATGTTCTCTACCTGGTTCACCGTG
>Ga0187864_10003540_pt1 | contig 12712 bp, 15 predicted proteins | sample June2016WEW_11_4_FD_132985 | JGI IMG/M metagenome (GOLD analysis project Ga0187864, IMG submission 132985) | Peatland microbial communities from SPRUCE experiment site at the Marcell Experimental Forest, Minnesota, USA - June2016WEW_11_40 | ecosystem: Environmental > Terrestrial > Soil >... | reverse complement strand
CGTCTTCTATGCCCACCCCGCTGAAACGCCCGCCGAGACCCTGGCCGCCGCCGCCAAAGACCCTGCCGCCGCCGTGGCCGGCCGCGACCTGGTCATCACCAGCTACTCGATGGTGGTTCGTCTGCCCTGGCTCAAGGAAACCGGGTGGAACCTGGTCGTCCTGGACGAGGCCCAGGCGGTCAAAAACCCCGGCGCCCGCCAGTCCCGCGCCGTCAAGGAACTCCCAGCCCACCACAGAATTGTCCTCACCGGCACACCCATCGAAAATCGCCTGTCGGATTTGTGGTCGCTCTTCGACTTTATATGCCCTGGCCTGCTCGGCAGCGCCCGGGAATTTGCCGCCTTCCTCAAGAACCGCTCGTCGGGCGACCCAACCCAGTTCGGCGCATTGCGGCGCCTGGTACGGCCCTACATCCTCCGCCGCCTCAAGACCGACAAACGCGTCATCGCCGACCTGCCTGAAAAGACCGAGATGATCGCCTTCTGCTCGTTGACCCACACCCAGGCTGCGCTCTACCAGCAATCCGTCGCTGAACTGGCCGAGCGCCTCGATGGGCCAGAAGTCGAAGGCATCCAACGCCGCGGCATCATCCTGGCCTTTCTCACCCGCTTCAAACAAATCTGCAATCACCCCTCCCAATGGCTCGGCGACGCCGGCTACGACCCCGCCGCCAGCGGCAAGTTCCAGCGCCTGCGCGAGTTGTGCGAGGAGATTGCCGCCCGGCAGGAGAAGGCCCTGGTCTTCACCCAATACCGCGAGATGACCGAACCCCTGGCCCGCTGTCTGGCGGGCGTCTTTGGCAAACCCGGCCTCATCCTCCATGGAACGACCCCGATCAAACAACGCAAAGAACGGGTGGACGATTTCCAGCGCGAGGGCGGCCCGCCCTTCTTTGTCCTCTCTCTCAGGGCCGGTGGCACCGGCCTCAACCTCACCGCCGCCTCCCATGTCATCCACTTCGACCGCTGGTGGAACCCGGCCGTCGAAAACCAGGCCACCGACCGCGCCTTCCGCATCGGCCAGAAGCGCAATGTCATGGTCCACAAATTCACCTGCCGCGGCACCGTCGAGGAGAAAATCCAAGATCTGATTGCCAGCAAAATCTCCCTGGCCGAAGATATTCTCGGCGAAGGCGGCGAGCGCCTGCTCACCGAGATGGGCAATTCCGAGTTGCTCCGCTTCGTGGCCCTGGACATCAAGGCCGCAACGGGAGACTAAAAAAGCAAGCGGTTGATATTGACAAGCCCGGCAAACCCGCGTATCAGCAGAGTTCTTAAAACCGAATCAAAACTTATGGGTTGGGGGAATTACGGATACTACGGCGGATGGCGGCCTTATGTGCCCGTGGCGCAGCGCCGGGCCAACGCCTCGCGCGAGATAGCGAAGCTGATGAAAAAAACCGGCCGCGCCGCCTCGCCGGTGGTCCTGGACGGGCGGACGATTGCCGGCACGTTTTGGGGCAAGGCCTGGTGCGACAACCTCGAGGCCTACAGCGACTACGCCAACCGCCTCCCGCGCGGCCGCACCTACATCCGCAACGGCTCCGTCGTCGATTTGCAGGTTTCCGAGGGCAAAATCACCTCCTACGTCAGCGGCTCCGAACTGTACAAGATCCAAATCAACATCAAGCCCTTGCCCCAGCGCCTCTGGAGGACCATCCAGACCGAATGCGCCGGCAAGATTGACTCCCTCATCGAACTCCTTCAAGGCAAGCTCTCCTCGGCCGTCATGCAAGTGGTTACCCGCCAGCAGACCGGCCTGTTTCCCAGTCCCAAAGAAATCGATCTCGACTGTTCCTGCCCGGACTGGGCCGACCTCTGCAAGCACGTGGCCGCCACCCTCTACGGCGTCGGCGCCCGGCTCGATGAAAAACCCGAGCTCCTCTTCCTGCTCCGCGGCGTGGACCCGGCCGACCTCATCAGCCGCGCCTCGGCGGCCGACATCGTCCGCCCCACTGCCGCCGGAGAACCCGCCGCCGCCATCGCAGACAATGAACTGGCCGGCGTCTTCGGCATTGAACTGGACACTTCGGCCGCCGCCAAAACGCCCGCATCCCAAGCCCCGGCCCGCCGCAAAGCCCGCCGGTCAAAAACCCCGCCTCCCACCCCCGTCAAACCTCCCCGCCGGCGCAAACCCGCGAAGAAGCCTTGATCCCCCTTTCCGTCATCGCGGACGCTGCTTCACGAGGTCGCAGGTTTGGAGAACGGATTGATGATCGGTGCGCCGGTGTTTCGAAAGCCGTCTTCGTCTCGGCTGACCACGGTCAGATCATGCACGAGCGCCGTTGCCGCTAGCAAGGCATCCAGGAGCGGCGCCGGTTGCCGCAAGCCGAGGCGGCCCCACTGGTCGGCCACAGGTTCGTCCACCGGCAGGATGCGGTCGGCAAATTCAGTCTTGAGGCTCTGGAGCCATTTCTCCAAGGCCCGTGCCTGGTTCTGGTCGCGAATCTGGATACGCTCAATCCCGCGTCGGATCTCCCCCAGTACCATCACGCTCACAAAAAGCTCTTCGGCGGTCGCGTTTTGAATCCACTCGCGCACGCCAGCGTCACAGCGCCTGTCTTTGCGGAGCTCGCTCAGCACGTTCGTGTCGAGCAGAAAGCCACTCATAGCTCAACCGGCCGCTCAACCTGCGGTCCGCGCTCAAAATCCCCGTCCTCGCCCACGTTCGGCATGGCAAGCAAGAACTCATTGAAAGAACGCCTTTTCTTCGACGGGCCGAGCAGCGCCTCACGCAGGATGCGACGGTGTTCTTCCTCCATCGACACCCCGTGCTGGCCGGCCTGCTCCTTGAGCTTGCGCACGAGCTTCTCTTCGACTTGTCTGACCAGAAGTTGCGGCATAACGTTTCTATTCTCAGTTCTGTTAGCAATGCTAGCACGGCTGGTCGCAGTGTGAAAGAACAAAATCGCGGCCCGGCCGGCTTGGCGGTTTGGGTTGGATGTCGGCAGTCCCGCCGCTTCGGTGATGGTCCGCAGCGCCTTTCAACACTGTGAGCTGCATCTGGGCTCCCCAACACAAGAAAAGCAAGGATGGTTCTTTTGGGCCAAATCGGATGCCAACGCGGTTCTGCAGGTAGCTCAACGATTTGCCAACCAAACGTGTCTGTGCCGTTGGAGGGCGCATGTCTTCTGACAGGCCCTCACGCCGACAAAAAGACGCCGTGCTCCGGGCTGTGCAGTCCGCGCTGCAACGCCGCCAGCACCGCCTTCATGTCGCCGCGCAGCAGTGCCGCCCCGTCGAGCCAAAGGCCCGGGAACACGCCGCTCTTGAGCAACCCGTCGGCCGTTGCGGCGAGCGCCTGATAATCTCCCTCCCTGAGTTCCCACCAGGCCAAGCGCTGTTCGCCCGTAATCCAGGCGAGATACTCGCGCACCCCATTACGGCGGTAAGCGCCTTTCTTCTGGTGCAGGTCGTATGCGCGCGAACTCGCCACGATTTCCACCACCAGTTCGGGCGCCCCTTCAATGTAGTCGTCGGCGGAAATCCGCGCCTGTCCGCCCTTGGCCGGCGATTTGAGGAGCACAAGGTCAGGCTGCGGCTCGTTGTCGAGGTCCAACCGCACGGTCGAGTTATCGGCACACTCCACACCCGCAGTCTCAGCCGCATAAAGCCCAAGCCAAGTGCCGAGCTGGCCATGAGGTTTGGCGTGTCTGTAAACGCGGACGGGTGAGGGCAAATAGACGGTTCCTTCGATTAACTCGGCCTTCTTGAGATCGGGCAGGAGTTCGTAGCGCCGCTCGAATTCATCGCGTGAGAGCCGGTCCCCGGCCTCCAGCAATGGCTCCGCGACCCCGGCAGTCAGATCTCCCGGCTCAACGGTGGGTGCGGCGGATGTCGCCATACCGCTATCCTACGATAACTGCCCGGGGAAACAAGGCCAATCGCAAAACAAAAGAGCACATCGCGGAAGCGGCTTCCGGGATCTGCTGAACGAACAAGGCATTCTCGGAGAAGAAAACTTCTCTCTCGAGTTGAAAACGGGCTATCCTCAGATGTCCCTCCGGGACAGATGCGAGATCACGCAGCGAGCTTGAGGCAGCCCTGCAGGCCGCGCGTTCCTCCGGGGGGGTGCTTGACAGGGAAGGGTCAAGCCCTTAATGTTTCGTTGTATGACGAAATATACGATATGACCATGCGCGAGTTCATGGCCATGACCAAGGCGCTGGCGGACGAAAACCGCGTCCGGGTGCTGCTGGCGCTGCAGGGCGGCGAGCTATGCGTCTGCCAAATCACCGAACTCTTCGGCCTGGCCGCGTCCACCATGTCCAAGCACCTGTCCATTCTCTACCAGGCCGGCCTGATCGATTCGCGCAAGGACGGCCGCTGGATCTACTACTGCCTGCCCGCCAAAGGGGCCTCGGCGCCTGCCCGCGAAGCGATTCGCTGGGTGGCCAAGTCGCTCGCTGAGGACCCGCGCGCAGCCGAAGATGCCGCGCGCCTCAAGAAAGTTCTGGCCCTGGACCCCGTTGAATTATGCAAACGCCAATGTGGAAGATGAAAGGACAGGAGACACCATGACTGCTTTTCCCGATTGCTGCGGCGCCATGTTCCCGGATTCCTGAACCGACACACCCAGGCACCGCATGTCTCACGAAAACCCCTCCAATTCGAAACAAAAGCGCCTGGCCTTCTTTGAGCGATACCTGACCGTGTGGGTCCTGGTCTGCATGGTCATCGGCGTGGCCTTTGGCAGGCTGCTGCCCGGCGTGACGGCGGCGTTGAGCAGGCTGGAGTTCGGGCAAGGCTCGCAGGTGAACGCGCCCATTGGCGCGCTCCTCTGGCTGATGATTTACCCGATGATGCTGAAGGTGGATTTCAGCGCCATCGGCGGCATCGCCAAACGGCCCAAGGGGCTGCTGGTGACGCTGGCGGTGAACTGGCTGATCAAGCCGTTCAGCATGGCGCTGCTGGCGTGGTTGTTCATGCAGCACCTCTTCGCGGCGTGGATTGGGCCGGAGATGGCCAAGGAATACACCGCCGGGCTTATCATCCTGGCGGCGGCTCCCTGCACGGCGATGGTTTTCGTGTGGTCCTACCTGACGGATGGGGACCCGGCCTACACGCTGGTTCAGGTGGCGGTGAACGACCTCATCATGCTGGTGGCGTTCGCGCCTATCGTGATGTTCCTGTGCGGCGTGGCCAACGTGATGGTGCCTGCCAAGGTGCTGATAACCTCAGTGGTGGTGTTCATTGTCATTCCGCTGACGGCGGGCTGGCTGACGCGCACCGCGCTGCTGAAATCGCACGGTCAGGAATGGTTCGAGCAGAAGTTCCTGCCGAAGTTTCATCCGGTGATGATCGGCGCGCTGCTGCTGACGCTGGCGCTCATCTTCGCCTTCCAGGCGGAGAACCTCACGAAGCGGTGGTTCGCGGTGCTGCTGATTGCGGTGCCCATCATCATCCAGGTGTATTTCAACTCCGCGCTGGCCTACCTGCTCATGCGCCTGCTGCGCGTTCAGCACAATGTCGCGTCGCCCGGCGCGCTGATCGGCGCGAGCAACTTTTTTGAACTCGCGGTGGCGGTGGCCATCACGCTCTTCGGGGCCAACTCCGGCGCGGCGCTGGCGACGGTGGTGGGCGTGCTCGTGGAAGTGCCCGTGATGTTGTCGGTGTGCCGCATCTGCAACCAGTCGCGGCCATGGTATCAGCGCGGGCTGGCGAGTGAAGCCTGAGAAGGCAGCCCAACTATGATGCTTATGCAAAAGCCGATGTCAAAATTGAAAATCCTCTTCCTCTGCACCGGAAACTCCTGCCGCAGCCAGATGGCGGAAGGCTGGGCGCGCCACCTGAAAGGCGGCGTGCTCGAACCCTATTCCGCGGGGATCGAAAGCCACGGCCTGAACCCGCACGCAGTCAAGGTCATGGCGGAAGCCGGTGTGGACATCTCAAGACAATACTCCAAAACGCCCGCAGATATTGGCCCGGTGCAATTTGATTGCGTCGTGACCGTGTGCGGCCACGCCAATGAGAACTGCCCTGTTTTCCCCGGCAAGGCCAAGGTCGTGCATGTCGGCTTCGAGGACCCGCCCAAGTTGACCAAGCACCTGCCTGAGGGCGAAGAGAAACTGGCGGTTTACCGGCGCGTGCGGGACGAGATTCGCCGTTTTATCGAGACGCTGCCCGGCGCACTGGCCTCCGGCAGGTAAAGGAATGCCATGAAACAAACCCCAGATCCCGAAATCGTCCGGGTTAGGGCTTGCCCGCCTCTTTAACGAAGACGCTGACGGATTTGTCCTTGATGTTCGTCTCCTTGACGACATCGCATACCCTGACGAACTGGCCCAGGGGCGACGCCTTGTCCGCGCTGATCGCCAGCTTGACATCCGGGTTCCGCGCCACGGCCGCCACCAGCGCGGCCTTGAACTGGGCCAGCGTTAGAGGTTTGCTCTCGGTGCCCAGGAGCACGTTCCCTTTCTCATCAATGGTCACGATGAGCGGCGGCAACTCGTTGGCTCCACTCTTCTTGGCGGTGGTCGATTCCGGAAGGGCCAGCTTCACCGCCGGCATCCGGGTGAAGCTGGTCGTCACCATCAGAAAGATCAGGAGCACGATCAAAATATCGATCAATGCGACGATGATCACCGCCGGGGGCTGGCGCCGTTTCCTGACATAGAAACGCATGGCTACGCGCTCACTTCCTGGCCGCTTCCTGGGCGGCCGGGCCCGTGTGCCCCTCGAGCGCCTCGCGATACTGGCGGCGGATAAACTCGTCGCAGAGGGTTTCCATCTCGACCGCGATGGTCTCGACCTTCTTGCTGTAGTAACTCCAGAACACGAGCGAGGGAATGGCGATGAGCAGACCCATAAGGGTGGTGTTGAGGATGTAGGCGATGCCTCGTGCGAGCGTCGCCGCCTCGGCGCTGGGACCGCGCTGGCCGATGTCGGCAAAGAGCCCCATCATGCCGATGATCGTTCCTACCAGGCCCAGGAGCGGGGCAATGCCAACGATGATCTCGAGTACCACCAAGCCGCGCTCGAGCCGGGTGATTTCATGCCGAGCGCGGGACTGCAGGGCGTCCAGGGTGTCGGCCTTGTGCCAATCCAGGTGCTCGGCCGCCAGCAACAGCAGCCGGCTTATCGGGCTGGGATATTGCCGGCACACGCGCCCGAGCATCGGCAGGTCCTCGGAGGTCTGGCAGGACTGGACGGCGGCCTCGATTTCCGGCGGCACCACCTTGCGCCAGCGCAGGGCCAGGCCGCGCTCGACGATGAAGGTGAGGCCGACAACCGAGGTGAGGATCAGCAGTGCGTAAATGAATGGTTCCATGCGGAGTGTAAGGCCGGCCAATCAGCGATAGTAAAAGGTGAAGGTGACTTCGCGGTAATCCGCGCCGATCTCCTTGCGCATCTCGCCGGGCCACGGAGCGAAGGGCGCCGGATCTCGAATCGCGCTCTGGCAAAGCAGGGCCAGTGGAAAATCCACCGTGTTCTCCACCAGCTTCATTTGGGTGACTGAGCCGTCGGAGTTCAGGTGGAATCGCAGCATCACCTGGCCCGTCCGGGCGCCGGCGAAGCCGCGTTCATCGAGCAGGGCGTACCAGCGTTGCTCCACAGCGGAGATCATCGCCCCGTCATAAGCGCCAAAGGGGCTGGCGATGACATCCTGCGAGGGCACCAACTGGTGCCGGCGCACGCCCCCTTCCTGTTTCATCTTCTCCCCGGAGAGCGCCGCCATCCGGACCTCGGGATCCACGTCGTTCAGGGTACGCTTCTTCTTGGGCGGCTGAGGTTTGACCTCGGCTTTGGGCGCGGGCTCCTCCGTCTGGGCCAGGGCGGTCTTGGGCTTCGCATCCTCGGCTGCATCGGGCCTGGCCTCGCCTTTGCGCGCGGATGGGTCGGGCCGGGCCAGGGCCAAATCGCCCGGCGCCACAGCGGTCTTGGGCTTGGCGGCCTCGGCCGGCTTGGGCTTGGCCTCGTGCTCCGGCTCTGGCTTGGGCTCAGCCGGAGCCGCCGAAGGCTCGGGCTTGGGCGGAGGCGCCGGCCGCAAGGGAAAGGCCTTCTGCCTGGGAATGTCCTCGGTCTTGGGCACCAGCGTCTGCTTGCCGTCGATCTTCGGAATCATGGACTGGATGGTCGAGTCCGGGTTGGCGGCCAGGGAATTGTTGTACGAGTAATAGTCCGCCTTTTTGGGCGGTTCAGGGGTGGCTTGCGCCGGGCTGACATCCACGAACATAAGCGGCATCTCTTCCCGGCGCTGGTGTTCCTGGCGCTGCTTCTCCAACTGCTCGCGCTCCCGGGCAGTCGGCAGCTTGATGAACAACTCGGTCAACATTCTCGGCGCCACCATCCAGGCGGGCCATTGCATACGCTGCCATAGATGCAGCCGCCGCCCGGCCTCGTATCCGCTCAAGGCCACGAGATGCAAGACCAGAGAAAGCACAAAGGCCCAAGCCAGTCGCGTTGACTCGGCTCGTTCCAAGCGCAGTGATGACTCCGGCATTCCAATGGCAGACATGCAGTATCATTGTGCCGCACCCAGCCGGCAGGAGCAAACAAATCCGATGCTGGGCCTTTGTTGCAGCCTTCGTCGCCAACTTTGTCGAAATCCCGATTCGGAATCAGGACGACAAAGGTTGCGACAAAGGTTGTGGCGAAGGTTGTGGCGAAGGTTGCGACAAAGGTTGCGACAAAGGTTGCGGCGAAGGCTTCCGTTCGGCGGGCCTTGGGGGCAGGCTCTAAATCGAGAAGTCCAACCCCTCCAAGGGCTGGGCCTGCAGCTTCCGCCAACGCTCGCAAAGCTCCGCCACGGTGACCCGCTCCGCTATCTTCACCACTGCGTCCCGAATCTCCTGCATCACACTGCGGATGGCGCACCGCGACTCGTCCGGACACGAACACTTTCGATAGAAGCCCTTGCTCACGCACCGCACCGGCGCCAGCGCCCCCTCGATGTGCCGCACCACGGCGGCCAGCGTGATCTCCTCCGGCCTTTGCGCCAGCCGGTAGCCGCCCGTCACCCCGCGCTTGCTCTGCACAAAGCCCCCGGACTTCAGGTCGTTTAAAATCTGCTCCAGGAATCGCTTCGGAATATTCTGGTGCTCGGAGATCGCCTGGATTCGCACCACCGGCTCGTCGTAGTTCAGCCCTAAGACCACCAGCGCGCGCAAGGCATATTCTCCACGCAACGACAGTCTCATTTGGTGTCGACCGCGATCATGCGCCGCGCCCGCGATAAATCTCATCGCGGATTCGATCCCAGTTCCAATCCTTGAACTCGCGGTTCGGGCCGTCCAAGCCAAACGTGACTAGCGGTGGCAGCTTTTGCGGTTGGTTGTGGTGCTTGTCGGCAAGGACCAGACGAAGTCCCGCCTCGGTCAATGCGCGGATAGTCGTCTTTTCCTTTCGGGCAAGACGCTGCACCCGCTCAGCGAGGTCGTCCGCAATTTCAATGGTCGTCTTCATGAATATGGCTACCCATACTCGCATAGCTGGCCACCCATATCAAGCCCTGCCAGTGGCCGCCGAAAATAAATATAGAAATCTCTATTGACATAGTATAGATTACTCATATTCTGCGTGTCAAAAAACAGCATGAGTTTGCATTTGTGCGAAATGGAGCCATAATGAAAACTGCGAGTTGCCTGCTTTTCCTGGCGCTGCTTTGGCCGCCTGGCGCATGGGCCAAGGACATTACCCTGCTCAACGCGTCCTACGACCCCACCCGCGAGTTCTTTCAGGACTTCAATGCCGCCTTTGCCAAAGACTGGCAGGCCAAGACTGGCGACAGGGTGATCGTTCACCAGTCTCACGGCGGGTCGGCCAAACAGGCGCAGGCAGTGATGGCCGGCCTGGATGCCGACGTGGTCACGCTGGCGCTGGCTTATGACATCGATGCAATTGCCCGGAGAGGCAAGCTCCTGCCCCTGGATTGGCAAAAACGACTCCCGCACAACTCCTCCCCCTACACCTCGACCGTCGTGTTCCTGGTTCGCAAGGGCAACCCTAAAGGAATCAAAGACTGGGACGACCTCGTAAAACCCGGCGTCTCGGTCATCACTCCCAACCCCAAGGCCTCCGGCGGGGCCCGCTGGAATTACCTGGCCGCCTGGGGTTACGCCCTGAGGCATTACGGCCAGGACCAGGCCAAAGCGCGAGATTTCGTGGCCCGCCTTTTTCGGAATGTGCCGATCCTGGAATCAGGCGCTCGCAGCGCCACCACCACTTTCACCCAGCGCGGCATCGGGGACGCCCTCATCACCTGGGAAAACGAAGCGATGCTCTCGCTCCAGGAGTCCGGCAAAGGCCAATTCGAAATCGTCATCCCCTCGCTCAGCATCCTGGCCGAGCCCCCGGTCACCTGGGTGGACAAAACAGTCAACAAACGCGGCACCCGCGCGGTCGCCCAGGCCTATCTGGAATACCTCTATACCCCGCAAGGCCAGGAAATCGCCGCAAAACATTTCTTCCGCCCCCGCCTCGATTCCGTCGCCCAAAAATATGCCGGCACTTTCCCCAAAATCAACCTCTTCACCATCGATGAAGTCTTCGGCGGCTGGCAAAACGCCCAAACAATCCATTTCAATGAAGACGGCGTGTTCGACCAAATACTCAGCCGCCGCCGATGAGGCTGGCCGCCACCTGGAGAATTGATTCCGGCGCGCCGGTAGAGTAAGAATGTTGCCGCCCTATGGCGGACAAGAAGTTCAACGCACTGCCCGGTTTTGGTCTGACGATGGGCTTCACGCTCTTTTACTTGAGCGCCATCGTCCTCATTCCGTTGGCCGCGCTGGTCTGTCGCGCCTTCGGGCTTTCCTGGGCTGACTTCTGGCGGCTGGCGACAACCCCGCGCGCGCTGGCTGCCTACCGCCTGAGCTTCGAAACGTCCCTGTTGGCAGCCCTGGCCAACGCGCTCTTTGGCTCGCTCCTGGCCTGGGTCCTGGTTCGCTACCCCTTCCCCGGACGGCGGCTCATCGACGCTATCGTGGACTTCCCCTTCGCCCTGCCGACGGCGGTGGCTGGGCTGACGCTGGCCAGCCTCTTCGCGGGCGATGGCTGGCTGGGACGTTACCTTGTGCCCCTGGGCATCAAGGGAGCCTTCACGCCGCTGGGCGTCGTCATCGCTCTGACCTTTGTCGGGCTGCCCTTCGCGGTGCGCACCCTCGAACCGGTCCTGCTGAACCTCGAACGCGAGGTCGAAGAAGTGGCTGCCACGCTCGGGGCCGGGCGGCTGCGGACCTTTGTGAGCATCATCGCCCCTGCCCTCTTGCCGGCGGTGCTGACCGGGTTGGCGCTGGCGTTCGCCCGCGCGATCGGCGAATACGGCTCTATCGTCTTCATCTCCGGCAACCTCCCTTTCAAGACCGAAATCGCCCCCTTCCTCATTGTCATGCGCCTCGAAGAATATGATTATCCCGGGGCCATCGCCCTGGCGGTCGTCCTGCTGGTGTTCTCGTTTCTCCTGCTGGCCGGGATTAACCTGCTCGAACAATGGGCCAGCCGCTTCCAACGGTGAGAATCAGCATCGTGAAGAAACCTAAACCGGCAAAACAACCGTCCCTGCGCGGCACGGAAGAACCGCCGCTGGTCAAGTGGCTGCTCATCGTGATCGCCCTGGGCTTCTGCTTCGTATTCCTGCTGCTCCCGCTGGCCAACGTCTTTGTCCAGGCGCTTTCCAAGGGGTGCGCCTACTACGCAAAAGCCCTGACGAACGCCGATTCCCGGGCCGCGATTGGCCTGACCCTGCTGGTGGCCGCGATCAGCGTGCCGCTCAATGTCCTGTTCGGGCTGGCCGCGGCGTGGGCAATTGCCAAATTCGAGTTCCCCGCCAAGTCGTTGCTGATCACCCTTATTGACCTCCCCTTCTCCATTTCGCCGGTAGTAGCCGGCCTCATGCTCGTGGTCCTCTTCGGGCTGCAAGGTTTCCTGGGCCCCTGGCTCGATGCCCACGACCTCAAGATCATTTTCGCCGTGCCGGGCATCGTCCTGGCCACCGTCTTCGTCACCTTCCCCTTTGTCGCGCGCGAACTCATCCCTGTTATGCAGGCCACCGGCTCCGAACAGGAACAAGCCGCCCTGACCCTCGGCGCCAACGGCTGGCAGACCTTTTGGCACGTCACCCTCCCCTCCGTCAAATGGGGCCTCCTCTACGGCATCATCCTCTGCAACGCCCGAGCCATGGGCGAGTTCGGCGCTGTCTCCGTCGTCTCCGGCCATATCACCGGAAAGACCGACACCATGTCCCTGCGCGTCGAGAAGCTCTACAACGAATACGACGCTCCGGCCGCCTTTGCCGTCGCCAGCCTGCTGGTTCTCCTGGCTCTCTTGACCCTGGCCATCAAGATCCTCATGGAATGGCGCCAGACCCGGCGTGGATTATGAATTATGCATTATGAAGGATGAGCATTGAACTGAGAAACGTCACCAAGAGATTCGGCGATGTTGCCGCCGTCAATGGCGTCTCCGTTTCCGTCAAAGAGGGAGAGTTGATGGCCTTGCTGGGCCCCAGCGGCGGCGGCAAGACGACCGTCTTGCGCATGATCGCCGGCCTCGAAATGCCCACCAGCGGTGACATTTTCATTCGCGGCAACCGCGTCAACGACCTCTCGGTTCAGCGCCGCAACATCGGGTTCGTGTTTCAGAACTATGCGCTGTTCAAGAACATGAACGTCTCCAACAACATCGCCTTCGGCCTCAAGATCAAGAAATGGAAACGGGCCGACATCCGGGGGCGCGTGGCAGAGTTGCTCGGCCTCTTCGGCCTGGAGGGTCT
>Ga0187864_10003535_pt1 | contig 12738 bp, 11 predicted proteins | sample June2016WEW_11_4_FD_132985 | JGI IMG/M metagenome (GOLD analysis project Ga0187864, IMG submission 132985) | Peatland microbial communities from SPRUCE experiment site at the Marcell Experimental Forest, Minnesota, USA - June2016WEW_11_40 | ecosystem: Environmental > Terrestrial > Soil >... | reverse complement strand
TCTCTCCCGGCGAATCGCCGGGAGTCGAGTCTGAACGGGAAGTGCTCGCGTCACACTGGGAGGGCGTCCAGGCCACCGATCGGCTGCAAGAGGACGACCGGACTATCCCAACGGCCCCAGTGCCGCATGCCACCAGGAACCGTGACATGGACCTCGACCGCAGCCTCGACGATGGCTTCGGTATCTGAGTCAAACGCGCGACGGTTCTGGAGCTATGCGGCAACCCTGAATCGCTCTTATCTGGTTCGAGAGAGGCTCGTGCGCTTTGATTCAGTGCGCTTTGATTCATGGGGTCTGACCGGCGTCTTGCTGTTGACGTTAGTAGGTGACCTCCAGTTTCGATGGCGGTACGTCGCCGATCTCGGTGTGCAGCCTGGCGGTGTTGAACCAGTCGATGCAAGGGCAAGGTGGCTAGTTCGACGGCTTCGACGGTCCACCACGGGCCCTCGTGCCAGATGAGATCGGTCTTGTAGAACCCGATTGACCAGCACGCCCTCGAAGCCGCCAGGGAACGAACTCCGATAGCCCGCGTTTCCCGTCCTCGATGAACTTCTCCAGGTCGGTTCTACGGAACCTCACTTTGCTGCCGACCTTGTAATGAACGAGTCTCCGCTCGTATGCCAGTCTCCGTATGAAGCTCGGGGAGACACCGAGGTATCCAGCAGCCTGGTTGACGTCCAAGACATTTGGCTCGTCGACAACGGGTTGCGCAGACGTGGCGGCTCTGGTGCTGGTGATCTGTTCCCGAAGTAGCCGAAGTTCATCGACCACGAGCAGCATGGTATCGATCAACTCCCTCTCGGCAGGTGTGTGCTCAGGGACTCGTGGGTCGGGCACGGGTAAACCCATCGCCTCTTCGAGCTTTGGCCAAAGCGCCCGGTCAGGCAGGGCTGTGCCGTCCTCCCACCCCCTCACCGTGGCGAGGCGCACACCGAGGTAGTCGGCAATGTCGCGTTGGGTCAGGTGCTGCGTCTTGCGAACTTGGGTCAGAGCCTCACCCCACCCTCCGCCTGGCCAGGTTCTCGCTGTATGCCATCGGTTGAAGCCCACAGCGGTTCCTCCTATTCACCGTTGGTTCTACGAACTGCGGTCCTATCATGTCGGGAACTAGAAGCCGTGAACGTTGCCGGGAGGGGACTTGCTCTTTATCGAATACGACGTGAATTCCGAAGGAGAAATCGAACTCGTCGCGCTAATCAACGCCGTCGAGGAAGACGGTCAGGATCCCGAAGGGGAGGCATGGCTGGCATGGCGTGCAACCCACGACGATGAAGGCATGGGATGTGTCGGCGTGTCGCCAGCGGCCCTGAAGGCAATGGAGTCAACAGAAGACCCGGAGGAGTTACTGGCCATCGTTGAGCGAGTCATCCTCGCTGACCGGGCGAGCAAGGAAGAGGTGGCCTCGTGAGCACGACGCGGTCACAGCTCTACCGCTTTGCCAGAGACCTCGGGAACATTGAGGCCGTCGAGCATGGATACAAGCGTGGTGGGCTCTCAGGCGGGGTCGAAGGTGGAGTGGAGCGCCAGGTACGCCGGACCATCTATCGACAGGGCAATCGCCAAATCAACAAGTTCGTCCGCGCAATCGGCCTTGGTCCGAGGCGACGCTGACTGTCCACGGTTCATTGCCTCTGGCTTTTAACACCGGACCCCACAGGTCGGTTGGCTCGACAAGGATCCGCATATCTGTCATCGCGCTGACGCCATCGACGCGGAGCTCGGGTCAAACCCGTCGCGGGCGGGAGCCTCGGCCGTCTTGCTAGTCGCTCGCCTAGTCCGCTCAGGACCTCTTGGACGGTTTGCCGTTCTTGAGACGCTTCTCGTCGTTCTCGACAGCTTGTCCTTCGACCTCCGGCGACCCTGAGCTCTCCTCAAAAGGATCGGCGGCGGCGCCTTCGGGTGCCTGGGCGAGGAGCTCAGCCTTGGCCTCCGCCTCCTCGCGCTGCTGCTCCGCACTCACCTTCGGATACTGCGGGTCTAGCTCGATCAAGGTGTGGGCGAGCACGTGCGACACACAGATTCGAGCGAACCACTTGTGGTCGGCCGGGATGACATACCACGGAGCCCATGCGGTGCTGGTGTTCGACAACATCTCAGAGAAGGCCAGCTGATAGTCGTCCCAGCACCGGCGCTCCCTCACGTCGCCAGCCGAAAACTTCCAAGTGTGGTCGGGGAGGTCGAGGCGTCGCAGGAAGCGGATCCGCTGTTCCTCCTTCGAGAGGTTCAGGAATATCTTGACGACCTTGATCCCGTTGTCGGTGAGGAAACGCTCCCAGTCGTTGATCTCCCGGTAGCGACGCTGCCATACGCCTTTTCCTTTCGCCTCCTTCGGGAGCTGTTGGCGGTCCAACAGCTCGGGGTGTACCCGCACCACCAATACCTCTTCATAGTGGGACCGGTTGAAGATGCTGATGGCACCACGGTCCGGCAGGCGCTGGGCGTAGCGCCACAGATAGTCGTGGCCCAACTCCTCGGCCGAGGGCACCTTGAAGCTGCTGACGTGCACGCCTTGGGGGTTCACACCGCTCATGACGTGACGAATGGTCCCGTCCTTACCCGCGGCGTCGAGCGCCTGGAGGCAGACGAGAACGCCGTGGGTATCCTGAGCGGCGAGCCGCATCTGGAAATCGGCGAGGAGTTCCACGCCCTGCTGGAGGAGTGATTTCGCGGCCTTTTTGTTCAGGAAGTCTCCCTTGTATGCGGGGTCGAAGTCCTTGGCCAGCTTGACTTCTGAGCCGGGCTTGACTCGCAACGGCTCGATGAATTCGGCGATCTGGCGCGCGTTGCTATGGCTCACAGCTCCAGCTTCCCTCGATCGGTGGCGTAGCGTAGCGCCCTGCCCACCTCACGGCGCGAGAGCCCGGGGTCCAAGACCGGCGACGTGAGCGTGCCACGTCTCCGAACACTGGCCGAGCCAGTACTACTCGGCATTTTGGGTACACCAGTCACACCGGCGGCGACCATCGGTGCCTGCCTGGTCGTTCCCGTTCCTTTTGATCTCCTGCCCATATGGACAGTCACGGTTGTCGTGGTACACGGGTTCCTCGGGATCCGTTTCGGTATAGAACGGGGCCACCTTCGCCGTGGAGGCGTTCTGGTTGGGCTGATCAGGGGCAACCCGTGGCACGCCGGTGGGCACCGCGGCGACGGTGCGCACCGGATCGAGAATCCGGTAGGCGAGGAGTTTCACCCGGTCAGTCACGAGGAACCACGCCAGGGCGTAGACCCACACGAGCACTACTCGACCCCACCCGAGGGCTGGCATCAGGATCCCGAATCCCGCGAGCAGCGTCGCCACCGCCTGTGCACTGGACACCGCAATGACCAGTATCCGCGCCGGGCGTATCGACCAGAATGGGCCACGGGTGCGCGTCAGGTAGATCGTCATCGACCCGGCCACGGACAGCAGGAGATACATCAGCGTCTGGAGATGCGGATGGTTGAGGTGGAACACTTTGTCGCCCAGGTAGAAAAGGCCGAACGCGGCAATGGGGCCGACGAGGCCCAACACCGTGGCCATCCCCAGCACCAGGCGCATGTTCCAGGCCTCAGGCTGCTGCTTGTAGTGCACGTTGTCATAGGCGATGGACAGGATCGAGCCGTCGTTGAGCAGCGCCAGCATCACGATCATCACTGCTGTCACGGGAAAGAAGTTGAAGATCAGGATTGCCAGCGTGACGAATACCAGCACCCGCAGCGTCTCGGCGATGCGGTAGATGGCATAGCTGTTCATCCGCTGGACGATCTTCCGGCTCTCCTTGATCGCGTCGATGATCACCGACAGGCCAGGAAGCATCAGCACGATGGAGGCCGCGGCACGCGCTGCGTCGGTCGCGTCCGACACGGCGATGCCGCAGTCGGCTTTCTTCAGCGCCGGGGCGTCGTTCACCCCATCCCCCGTCATACCGACGATGTGAGCCCGCTTCTGCAGGACGTCCACGATGTGGAACTTGTGCTCGGGGAACACTTGTGCGAAGCCGTCGGCCTTCTCGATGGACTCGGCCGTCGCCGCCGTCTCCTCGCGCTTGACGTCACCCAGGCCGGCGGCATCGAGAATATTCGTGCCCATCCCCAGAACTTTGGCGGTCTCCTCGGCAATGGCCATGGCGTCGCCCGTGACCATCTTGACCTTGACGCCCATCTGCTCCGCGGTGGCGATGGTTGCCTTGGCATCGGTGCGTGGCGGGTCGAACAAGGGCAGTACGCCCAGGAACTGCCAAGCACCGCCGCCCTCGGCCCGGCCCACCCCCAACGAGCGGAAGCCGCGTTGGGCGAACTCCTTGACGGCCTTGTCGACAGCGGGCTTCACGTGCCGGGCGTTGGCCGCCAGCTCCATGATCACCTGAGGGGCGCCCTTGGTCACCTTGAACGAGGCGCCGTCTGCGGTTGTGACCGAGGCCTCGGTGCGCTTGCCCACCGGGTCGAACGGCTGGAAGTGAGTCACTTCGTAGCTTTGCAGTGCCTCTTCATCCAGTCCGCCGAGCACGGCGATATCGATGGTGTCGTTGTCGTCGGCGCGCGACGCCAGCGCGGCGTTGAGGATCACTTGGTCGGCGGAGCCGTGGCCCACGGCGAAAGGGTCACCGAGAGTCAGCTTGTTCTGGGTCAGGGTGCCGGTCTTGTCCGTGCACAACACGTCCACCCCGGCGAGCTCCTCGATGGCCACCAACCGGCTCACGATGGCCTTCTTCTTGGCGAGCAGGCGCGCGCCGACCGCCATCGTCACTGACAACACCGTCGGCATCGCCACGGGGATCGCGGCCACAGTCAGGACTAGAGCGAACTGCAGCGTGGTAAAGAACGGGTCGCCGCGGATGATCGAGACGACGACGATCACGGCCACCAGAGTCACAGCGAAGACGATCAGGAACGTACCGATCTTCAGCACCGCCCGCTGGAAGTGGCTGACGGTTTGCGCTTCCTGCACAAGCTCCGCCGTCTTGCCGAAGTAGGTGTTCGCACCTGTGGCGTAAACCAGAGCGCCGATCTCACCCTGTCGAATGACCGAACCGGAGAACACTGCCTCGCCGGGTTTGCGCGTGGCGGGCAACGACTCTCCAGTCAGCGCGGACTGATCCACCTCGACCGGGTCGCCCGTCAGCAATCGCGCGTCGGCAGGCACGATGTCACCCAGGCGGAGGCGAATGACATCGCCCGGTACCAGCTCACGCGACGGCGGGGTGATCCACTTTCCGTCGCGTTTCACCCGGGCTTTGATCGCCAGCTGGGCCTTCAGGGCATCGATGGCCTTGCTCGCCTGGTGCTCCTCCCAGAATCCGACCCCGGCGTTGGCAAGAAGCAGAACAAGGATGATGAAGAAGTCCGGCCAGTGTTTGAGCACAGCCGACAGGATCACCGCCGCTTCGATCATCCACGGGATGGGACCCCAGAAGTAGGTGAGCAGCTTCAGTAACGGATTTGCCTTCTTCTCTTCGATTTCGTTCGGTCCGTATTGGGTCAGCCGCTTTTGCGCCTCCACCTGAGTGAGGCCGTCTGGTGACGACTCCAACCGCTTCTCCACCGCCGGCAAGGGAAGGGACTTCAGGTCGTCGTTCGCTTCGGGCTTCGAGCCCGGTTTCGCCTCGGGAGCCTCGAGCTGGGCTTTGTTGGAATCCATTTTGGTCATTCTCCGCCCTTTGGCAGGTCCGTGCTTGGTGTGCCCGGAAGGTGCCATCGGACTGCCCCGATGGGGGTCGGCGCGGCTACCTCGGGTTGCCTAAGCATCGACCCGGAGACCGATGCCGCTAGCGAGGGCGTGAACAGCAATTGGCCCCGGACCCACCCCCATGCCGGGTCAGTGCGCAACAGAACAACGGGCGTCGAGTCTGTCCGTGAGCGGAGAAAGCTGTGCCCGATTCGGCAGGGAGTATCGATCTGTACGATGCCGAGGACCAGCGCGAGTAGCGCATCTTCGCGGTACTTGTCCGCCTGTGCGGTCGCCTTCGCCCGATCCCTGCCGGGTTACGTGCGTTCCCTTCCTGACCTTCACCCGTCCGTATTGCTCGGAACCGGCGGACGGGGACCTGTCGGTGCTCGACGGTGTCGGAGAGGGGATGTGAACCCCTTTGCCGAGGCGTGAGCATCGGCAGAATGTGGCGTCGTCAACACACGATCCTCCGCAGCCTCACGCCTTGCTGCTCGCATTCCCCCGTACAGGTCACTTACCGACGATCCTCGCCGGGTATCTCTCGGTGGTTGTTGCCAGTGCGGGGTCCAAGGCGCTTGTTGTCCGCGTCCGTTCCCAGCTCTAGCCAAGAGGATCGAGCATCTTGCCACACATTGCCACCCGTTCCTCGGCCCAGCCGGGATCCTCGGTGACCGACTCGTCGGGCTTGTGGTTGACGGCGGTGCAGCCCGGCCCGGTGCCGATGGCTCGGCGGATGCGTTCCCGGCACTTCTCAGCAGCTTCGTGCCAGTCGAGCGCTGCTGTCGACGGGGTGGCCTCGTCGGACTCGTACACGCCGAGCCATGCGGTGCGGAGCGCAGCAAGCTCCTCGACGACGAAGCCGTGGCGCCACCAGCACGGTTGCAGCCAGTCACCGGCGGTCGCATACCGCTTCTGCAGCCAGTCGGCCCACTCGGCCAACTTCTCGAGTTCTTCTGTCTCGTTTGCAGGTGAGAGGTTCTGCCAGACGACCACCGGCGGGCCGGCATCGTTGGGCGATCGTCGGTCACCCGAGAGCTCGTCGAATCGGCGCTCGAGGCTGCTTACCCGAGCGTCGAGGCCGTCGATCCTGTCGGCGAGGTGATCACGATCCGACGGGGGCGGTTGGTCGTCATCCACCGGTCGTAGCTCCGAAGGAGGTTCCGTGACTCTGCTCGACGAGGGCGGTCAGCATCTGCTCCTTGCGCCAAGACGGAAGATGCGTGACGCGGGGCCGAAGGTGGGGAGACACGATTACCGCGTGATAGGGCGCCAGATTGGCGATGTCCCAGACGGGCAGCACCGCCGTCCTTCGTGGTGTCCACGAGCTGGACTTGCCATTGTCGTTGTGGGTGACGGTCTCGACCAGCTCGTCGTGCTCGCCGGCCAGCCGGCTGATCTCCTCCAGGAAGGCGACGTCTTTTTGGCCGCCCCACACCAGCGTGATGTTCGCTAGGTCACGCAGGGCCCGCTCACCCGCCTCGCCCCAGATGCTGCGGGCGGACGCCACCGACTGCAGGATGACCGCGGTTGTGATCCCAAGGCCGCCAAGCTCGGCGACCAGTTTGGGCAAGTCACCGAGCGGGGCGATGTTGGCGCACTCGTCCAGCATGAGCACGAGCCCCGATTCGAGGCGGCGGGTCGCCGAGGCGGCCGCCTGATGACGGGCAACGTCGACGATGTCTTCGATGAGTGCGGCGACGATCGGGGCGACCGAATGCTGAGCACCGGGGGAGCCCATCAGGTAGATCGTCCCGTGCCCATCGAGGAAGGCGGTTGGGTCGAACGTGTCGTGGTCGACCCGGGTGGCTTCGAGCACCATCGGGTCGGCAAAACAGTCGAACGCCCGCCGTACTGTCGCCCAGATCGAATCCCGATGCCTGGGTTCGACCTCGGTGGACGCGGCCAGGTCCTCGTTCCATCCCCGTGCGGCATCCGCGTGGCGCGACAGGATGCGGACCGGTTGACGGGCTGCGGGACGGCGCGACCAGTCGAGGAGCTGCTCGACACCGAGACCTTCCAGGGCGGCCGCGTGCAGGTAGGAGCGGATGATGGAGGCCGCGACCTGCTCCCAGTACGCACCGCCACCGTCGACGCCTGCTCCCACGCCGGCGAACCCGGCGAACCCCCGGGCCCGCAGGATCGCCTTCTGGGGCACCTCGCAGCCCTTGACCGGGTTCCACCGCAGCTTCTCCGCATACGGGACAAGACCCTGGGGGTCGAACACGTACACCGGCCCGATCCTCTCCCGGGCACCGGCGGTGTCCATGTAGGTGTCGTGCCGGGTGGCGGTCACCACCGCGGAGCCCTTGTGACGAAGCACGGCAGGGATCACGAACCCCTCACCCTTACCGACCCGGGGCACACCGACCGCCAAGATGTAGTCCTCTGACTTGGCGAAGAGGGCCGCGCCGGTGGCGACGTCCACGCCGAGCGCCAAGGGTTCCCGGCCCGCGACAGCATCCTTGCCGTAGAGGGCGGCCGTGTGCCGGTTGACCGCGGACCGACCCATCCGCCGCTCGACATGCGACCGGTTCGCCTTCATCGGGCTACCGCCTCGGTCGCCGGTTGCGCCCCGAACGATCCGGACCAGCCGGAAGGCCACGACAGCCAGACCGAGGAGAAGCAGTTGCGTTCCAACCAGCGTCACCCACATGTACGGCGGTCCGGGCAACAACACCCGGGCGGTTGGGCTCCACGCAAGCCTGGGGTCGGCCAGATGGCCCCACACGCGCAGAAATATCCCGGCCCCCGCACCCACACCCCCCGGAACGAGTCGATGCCCACCGAAGACCAACGAAGCCACCTGGCCCGACAGATCGACCGCGACGCCCTCTGCGATCACGATCGCTAGCCCGCAGAGGAACACCATGAACGGACCCTCGAACGGTGTCTGTCCACGACCGCTCATCGGCCCAGTTCCTCTCCGAAGAAGGTGAGTTGCTCGGGGACACCGCAGGGTTCCTCGATTGCCCCGGCCGTCATACCCGGAGGACTTTTCGGACCTGATGCTGTGTCGAGGGTCACGTCGCGCTGCTCCGGGATGATCACTCCGTCTGAGGTGCCGGTCGTCTGTGCCATCGACGTCAGAGCTCTACCGGGTCAGCGGCACCGAGGAGTACCTGGCTGCCCCAGGCGGCGCCGACGACATCGGTGAACGTGTCGATACGGACGTCCGCGCCGGTGTGCGGAGCGTCGACCATCGCGCTGTCCCCGATGTAGATCCCGACGTGCTCCGCGTCGCCACCCGCTCCGAAGAACACGAGATCACCGGGGACCAGTTGCTCGAGTGCGACATGTGGTTCGCTCTGCCACTGGTCGTTCGCCACTCGCGGTACGACCACCCCGGCGAGCCCGTAGGCCCACACGACGAGCCCTGAGCAGTCGAATCCCGTCGATGGGTTCGCACCCCCGAACACGTAGGGGGTGCCGATCTGCGACTCGGCATACGCGACGACCGCCGCCTGTACGCCGTTTGGTGTGTTTACGCTCGTCGCCGTGTAGCTCGCGGCGGTGGCGAGCACCTGCTCCGCGTAGGCGGTGGACGCGGCCTGGCACACCGGCCCCGTGTTGCCGCAGTTGTAGGCCACGAGCGCCAGAGTCGGGTTCTCGATGACCCCGAGGGAGCACAGGTAGCGAGCTGCCGCATACGCGGCATCGACCGGGTCGAACGGGCTGGGTGGGACGGCCCCGCCGGCCGGCACCGGCTTGGCATACTCGGCGAAGGTGGCCGGCTCGAACTGGAACAGGCCCTCTGCCCCCGCATTCGACACGGCAGTTGTATCGAAGGTCGACTCGGTGTCAGCCACGGCCGCTAGCAGCGTCCACGGCACACCACACGGACTGGCTGCTGCGGCCTGTTCGAACAACGACAGCAGCCCAGTGGGGATCGTCGAGGTGGCGAGCTGCGAGGGATTGTTGGTGCTCGAAGCGGGTGCTCCGCCCGCCAACGCGCACATAAAGAACACGCACACACCGACAACCGCGGCTGCGATCTTCAGCGGGGTGTGTGTCATGACTGCGCCTCGACTCCGGTCACCACCCAGCCTCCAGGTGGACGATCTCGGAGTACAGGACTTTCAGGTACGTGGCGGAGGATGACCCGCTCGGAGATCGGCACTGACGTCGGCGGAGCGGTATCGGAGGTGACGGTCATCGTGCCGGTGACAATCACGGTCACCTGTCCGCTTCCCACTGACAGCGCAGGACCGGGAGCATCGAGCACGACCGTCGTGCTCCGCTGTTGCGCAGTCCACGCCGCCGGCCAGGACACGCTGTGGCCGAACGCCAGCTGCGGGGCGAGTGCTGCTTCTATGGAGACGTCGCCCTCGGGGTCCTCCGGGCCGGTCGTATCGGTGGCGGCGACGAACTCTTTTGCGACGTGCCCCGCCGCAGTGTTCTGGGTGGTTACGCCCCCGGACGCAATCGAGGTGGCCCCATGGCCACCGGAGGAGGAGGACGCTCCGACCATTGAAGAACGCGGATAGTGGGGGAGGGCGGCATCGACGATCCCGAAGACGATCAACCCGGCCGACACCGCTACCGCGACCCGACCCCACGTGAGGTGTCGGTGCCAGCCGGTGGTCACGGCCGGCTCCGCATCGCCTGGTTGGAGTCGCACATGGCCAGGTCGCGCGCGGACAGGACCGTCTGGACGATCGCCCCGTGCTCGCCGACTCGCCACAGCGCCCGACCCCGGGGCAGCTTCGGGACGAGCAGGGTCTCGGATTCGGTCCAGTCCATGACATCGCGAGAGGCCCGGGCTTCCCCACCCGACAGGTTGAACGTCACCTTCGTCTCGGCCTCGGTGACGAACCCTTGGGCCCGCTTGGCGGTGGCCGTTCCGTCGTCGGCCTGGGACGCCAGATCCGAGATGCGTTGAACGATCGTGACGAACTGGACCCCGTAGGCACGGGACAGCTTCTGGGTCTCCTCACCCCAGGCCACGAATCCGGCGTCGCGGATCGCCTTCCAGCACTCGTCGACCACGATGATCCGTTGGCGGTCCTTCTTAGAGACCACCTGTGCCAGCCACGCCCCGGCGCAGACCAAGATCGCCGAGAACGCCGGCGACTGGAGCACGGCCGACAGGTCGACGACGACGCCGGGACCCGACCAGTCGATGTTCGTGTTGGACTCCCCGTCGAACATGCCGGCCAGGTCGCCCTCGACGAGGCGGTGCAACCCCCTGGCGACTGACTTGGCGTCTGTCGCCAGATTCGCCGTGCTCGTGTGCAGCTCGTCGGCCATGGCATCGGTCGGGCACATGAGCAGTTCCATCACGTGGCGCAGCGTCGGTACTCGGCGCTGTGCCTGGCGTTCGAGCTCCATCAGCGCCGCGGTCACAACTGAGCGCTCGTCGCTCGTCATGGTGCGTTCTGTCGCCGACTCGGCGAGCGCGACCACCACGCCGATCCGCCGGCCCCGGACGTCCTCGGAGGCAGCGCCGCTCGGTGTGGGTCCGGCCTCGAGCGGGTTGAGGCGCAGCGCGCCGCCCGGATAAAGCGCCAGCACCGACAACCGGTCCCGGGCGGCCAAGTCGAGGTACTCGCCCTTCGGGTCCAAGATGGCCAGCCACTTCCCCGCCATCGCCTGGCGGTGCAGATAGGCCTTTACGAACGCGGACTTGCCGTAACCCTTGTTGCCCGACACCAACATGCACGGGGAGAGCAACGTCTCTGTGTCATATAAGCGGAACGGGTCGTAGCAGAACATCCCCTGGCCGAGGACCTCCTGGCCGATGATTGGACCGAGCAGCGGCAGGCCGGCTTGGCACTGGAACGGATACGCGGACGCCGAGTGGCGGGTCGTTACCGACATGGGTGCAAGACGCAGCATCAGAGCAACCCCCGGGAGAAGCGCATCCGGCACAGCGGCAACGTCGCCGCCCACGCCTCATGTCCCCGGGCGTGCATCTCTCGGAGGTCCAGGTGGCACTCGACCGCCTTGCGCTGCGCCTGGCGCCACGCGCGCTCGGCCGTTGCACCTTCGGGGCTCGAGACCATCACGAGACCGGCGACTTTGTGTTGGCGAAACCCCCGGGTCAGCTCCCGCTCCCGGGAACGTGCCTCGTCGACACGTCGCTCCTCCTCCTCGGTGGTGATGATCCCCTTCTCGTCCCGCTTGCGTTGTGCCATCCCACCGGTCGTCCGAGCATCTCGCACCTCGGCGAATGCCTGCTCGGTGGAGACCGCCTCGAAGTGCATGGACAGCGTTCGCACCGACCCTGCCAACGCGGTGGCGAGCAGCGGATACATCCACTCAGTGCCCACGTCGATGCGAGGCCAGGCGGCGATCTGTCCGACCCGGTGGACGTATCCATCGGTCCGCAGCGTGTCGTAGCCGACTTTGCGCGACGCCGGCCCGGCCTGGGACACCGGAATCGATCCCTCTCCCCATAGCGCCACACGCTCCGGCGCGGTCGGGTCGGCCCACTGGCGGAGCGTTGCCGCGATAGCCCGACGGGAAAGCACCTTTGGCCGCAAGCCAATCGACATCAGGTGCTCGCACAGCTGGGACACCTCGGCGGTCGCCTCGGACAACGCGTCAAGCCCTGGCGCCGCCTCGGTCTCCACCTGAGCGCCCAGGTAGACGTCGTGGTGGATGGCGGCCGTGCCGATCGTGGCCTGGAGGGAGTGGTAGTCCGATCTTTCCTCGGCGCGGGCATCGCGCATCGCTGCCGCAGACCAGTCCTCTTGAACGGTCGAGGGCTGTGGGGTTGCCCTCTCCACCCACTGCAGACGCCGAAGTCCCGGGCCGTCTGCGGCCATGGCCTTCAGCACCTCGCCCCATTGGAGGATCTGGGCGGCCTGCTCGTCCGGGCCGGAGAACACGAACCGGTCCCCACCCGACACTGACACCACCGCGGTGAGCAGGCTTCGCCGTCCGACGCGCTCGGCCAGGAGCCCTGCCTCGGCACCATCGACCGTCGTCGCCAACCACCGCAGCCGACCGAGCTCCGGCGGTAACTGCTGGGACACCCCTCTGCGCGACCGCCGGGCTCGTCCCCGCCGAGGCGCCGTGGAGGTGTCGGAGCCTTCGTTTGATGCCGGGATGACCGAGCGGCCGGTCGTCGCTGGGTTCACAGCGACCGT
>Ga0187864_10003534_pt1 | contig 12749 bp, 10 predicted proteins | sample June2016WEW_11_4_FD_132985 | JGI IMG/M metagenome (GOLD analysis project Ga0187864, IMG submission 132985) | Peatland microbial communities from SPRUCE experiment site at the Marcell Experimental Forest, Minnesota, USA - June2016WEW_11_40 | ecosystem: Environmental > Terrestrial > Soil >... | reverse complement strand
GCTGCAGCGCGCCGCCGAGAATGAAAATCGAATCCCCACCTTGGAAAGGAGAGAGTCCGTCAGCCGACGGATTGACCTGCGCGCTCGTTCCCGTTCCCAGCATCCCCTAAGCCTCCATGGGCGTCAGGATAGGCTCAGGTTCCGGCAGCAGCCTATCACCAACCACCGGGCCGTTGTCAAGATTGATTGCAGTGCAAAAAGCAAAGGGTTATAATCCGTCTCCTTAAAGAATCGCGATGCCCAAAGTCGGGATCACTCCTCACACGGTTAATCGCAGGCAATTCCTCTCCCTGGCGGCTGCCGCTGCTTTCAGCGCCGCTAAATCAGAGCACCTCCTCATCGACACGCATTTGGAAGTTTGGACTCTCGATCCCAAGTTCCCTTTTCGGAAAGGTTGATGGCATGCGAATTCTCTCCGCCCTGCGACGCGCCGCCTTCTTGACCTGCATAATGGGGGTTGCAGCGCAACTGGCCCTGTGGGGGCAGGCCCAAGCGCGCCAGCCCGCCGCCAGCCCAAGTGTTCTTGCCGGCGATCTTCTCTATGTTTCGGGTCAGGGTGCGCAGGATGCTCAAGGCCTGGTTCCGCGGGAGCCGGTAGCCCAGATTCGGCAGTGCCTTTCCAAGGTGAAAACCATCGTTGAAGCTGCCGGACTGACCATGGAGCACGTGGTCTACGTCCAAGTTTATTTGACGGATTATACGGATGAAGGCCCCCTAAACCAAGGCTGGAAGGAATTCTTCCCCCAGTCGCCGCCCGCGCGTTCCACCATTGGCGTTGCAAGTCTCGGCGGGAGTCCTGTGGAAATGACTGCTGTGGCGGTTAAGGACTTGTCGCGGAAAAAGCCGATCGTGCCTCCGGGTTATCCGTCAAGTTCCCCTCTTAGCCCCGGCGTATTGGTGGGTGATCGCCTTTTCCTTTCCGGCCATCTGGGGCGCGATATCAACACAGGCCGCATCCCCCAAGATCCCGAAGCCCAGGTGCAGCTCTCGCTCGATCGTATGCGCGGAACGCTTAAACTTGCTGGAGCTGATTTTCGCAATGTGGTTTTCATGATTCCATATTTGACCGACCGAGTGTCTTCGGACGTCCTGAACCGGGTCTACGCCAAAAACTTCGATCCCGCGAACCCTCCTGCCTGGACCCCTATCCATGTCGTCGGCTTACCGAGTGGCGCCAACGTCGAGTTCACGGGCGTGGCGGTGATGGATTTGAGCAAACGTCGGACTATGCGACCCAAGAACATGCAGTCGAGCCCCTCTTCCAGCCCGTGCGTCTTAGCCGATAATACCCTTTACTGTTCCGCCAAGGCCGCTTTCACCCCCGGAATCAAGGGGGGGATCGACACGTCGACGGTTGAAGCTCAAACACGGCAGACGATGCGCAACCTGCTGGACGGCCTGGCGCAGGCAAAGATGACCTTCTCGAATGTTGTCGCCACCCATGTGTACCTCGACGATATTCGAGACACTGATCGGCTCGACCGGGTATACGCCCGGTACTTTACTGCCAGGGCTCCGGCAAGGACGCTCGTTCAACCGGCCACGCCAACGAATCGAGTTCCGGATGCCAGCGGGCACTGGCCTGCACTGGAAGAGATTTCCATCATCGGAGTGAAGTGAACCGGATGGTGTACAAATCTCACCATGATTGGACATTCTTAGGGTGCTGCCGGAAGGGCGGGGCTTCAGCCCCGCCGAAGTCGCGGATCCCGGCCTCTGTTGGTCCCGCGCCCCACGCAGTCCCGCAGGGGCGGGACTGCGTGGGGCGCGGGACATGGGAATTATCAGGAAGTCATAGTAACGGCGGGGCTGAAGCCCCGCCCTTCCTAACGCGTGGTGAGAAATGAGAGGTGAGGGGGCGGGAATTATGTGAGCGCGCTCACTTACTCAAAGTCATCTTGTTGAGGTTTGGAATATGAACAAGCTGGTTGTTATTCTTTTAAGCGCGACATACTTGCTGGGTGCGGACAGGCCCGTCGATCCAACATTTCTGCATCGATACCTTCCTGGCATCGCCGCAAAGTCTTCCGATGTCAGCACAGAGAACTGCCATTACACGCCCGTGTTCGGCGAGGGTGATTCCGTCACCGGTATAGTGAGGGGAGTTGCGCGGTTCGGCGAGGTCGTTGTCGACCCGAACGGCGCCTGCGCGACGGTGGTGTATAAAGCGGAAGAGCAGATATACCTCATCCTGGATGGTTCAGGAGTGCTGAGCTACGGCAGTGAAAAGGTCCCGATTCACAAGAATGACTACGTGTATCTTCCCCCCGGAATCACCCATGCTGCTTCAAACAGCTCGGGCCTGCCACTCCGCCTGATTGTCATGGGATTCAAGATTCCATCGAGCACCACGATTACCGTGCCGCCGAAGCTCCAAATGGCAAATATCGACGACGTCAAAGAGCAGACCGTGGGGGGCCACCCGCCCTCGGTCCTATACCAACTTCTGCTGGGTGACAGGAAAAGCACTCGCGATAAGATTGCGGCCGGGCACGTGGTCACCAGTCTCTTCATCATGGACTTCGCGCCTGGGGGCACCAACGGCCCTCACCACCACGACAATGAAGAGGAGATCTATCTCGTGTTGGACGGCCACGGTGATATGGTCGCGGGTGGAGGGATGGACGGCATAGAAGGGCGTTACCCGGCAGGGGCCGGTGATGCCTACTTCTTCCGGCTAAACTGCACTGTCGGGTTTTACAATGAGCCGAACGCGAAAGCCCGAATCCTGGCAGTCCGCTCCTCGTACCCTTTCTCAGGGCGGTGAGTGCGGCTCACGCGCGGAAATGCTCCCTCCATGTGTCACCCTGAGCCCCGCGGGAGAGGGCAAACACCGCTTTCTCAATAACCCAATTTCCTTCGACCCGAACTGTTCGGGTTCAAGTGTTTACCTCTAACCATTCCACCGGGGAGCCATCGTCGGTGCGCTCCCGCAGGGGAATGGTGAGCGTCCCGTTCTTGACGGGGATACTTACGCTCTTCCCCGGGCGGTTTCCCCAGGCATGTTCGATGACCTGGGCTGGCTTCGTTTCCTCCCCAGCGCGCCTGATTTTGAGCTCACCGTCGCCATAGGGAACGATGGCGAGCCTGGAGGATTTCCCGATACCTCCAGCGGTCTTGGATGCAACCACCACCGAGGCGCTTGTCTCCGCCAAATCCGCATACTTACCCGCGCCCTTGCCTCCCAACCCATCGCAAGTCCGCAGTGCCAGCAGAACGACCTCGCCATTTTCCATTCGCGCCCAGGAGGGCGAGCGGGCGCCACGCGTGGGACTGATATAGTCTGCACCAATCGGTCTGATGCTGAAGGTATTCGACGCCCGGAGCAGTTGCGCCAGACCGTTGTACTTGGCCACGCGCTCCGGGGTCGGGCCCTCGTCTTCCTCGTCACCCGAAAAGCTGTTCAAGGAACCGAGGGTGCCGATCACGGCGGAGTCAAACCAGATTTCCGGCATCGTAGACCAGTCGTAACCTCCCGAGCCGTAGGTGGGCATCCCGATCTCCCCCAGAAGGCCGCTGAAGAAGAAGCGCCGGTTGGCTTCGAGATCGTATTCCTTTGCGCACATGAACATGTCATCCGGACTGTGCAAGTCAAAGTACTCGTTGAAAAGCGGTGAGAGCGAGTAATACATCACCACCAAGTCGGGATTCTCCTCCCGCATCGCCTTGATGACAACCTCCAGACCTTTGGCCAGCAACTGCTCCCCTGCCCACTTCATGTCGCTTGGCGCTCCCTCACCCAACCCTGGAAGCTCGTATCCAAAATCGAACTTCACCAGGTCAAGTTGGTAACGCCGGATAAACTTTCTGGCCTGGCGCGCCAGAGCTTCTTGAACCTCCGGCTGAGTGAAATCGAGAAGATAGTAACGGATGTGGCCCTCCGCCCTCACAATGGGTTTGCCGTCCGCGCCGCGCAACACATGAGTGGTGGTCAGGCCCAGGTCGCGAGGGTCTTCGCAACGCATGAATGCGGCCCACATCCCCAGGTGATGGCCATCGGATCGGATACGTTTCAGGATCTCCTCGAAATGTGGAAACCTCTCGGTGGAATGCTCCAGAAGACCGTATCTTCCTTCCCACTTGGCGTCGATCACAAACGTTCCGGGCTTCATCCCCGAGGCCCTCAATCCGCCATAGATTGAGTTTAGGAGTGGCTCGTCGAATTGGTCCCACCCTTTGCCGGAAGCCACCTCCGCGCCCCAGGTGTTGAATTGAGGGGATAAGAGGACTGCGTTCTTATGCGGGGAGTTCTTCTTCTCTGCAATGACTCCTGCCCTTACCAGATCAAGGTAATAGTGCCGGATCGCTTCGTAGTAATTAGGACCGGTCGCCCAGCGCCACTTGGCCCCCAAAGTGAGTTTTCCAGGGCCGCGTAAGTGTTTCCAAAGGTCGCTTCGGTAGCTCAGAATTGGGCTGTGTCTGTCACCGCTGATCTCAAAATGGAGGTCACCTGCGGGAACGTCTGCCAGGCCGCAGCAGAAGGCGTCTGAGAGATGTTCGAGCATCGCTCCCTTCGTCGCGGAACCCGAGTTCAGATGAAAGCCGCAGAAATAGTGCGCGGGGAGACCCCATTGTTGCAACAGTCCTGAAACGGAGGAGCCATGCCCCAGCCAGAGCGTGACGTTCAATCCCATCCCGGGTGATACAAGTGGACTTAGAGCAGAGGACTCACTGATCCCCGGAACAACCACGTGGCTGCTTTCGAGAGAAGGTTCGGCCCGCCCTTCTTTGCACTCGGCGAAATAGTGGACGGCAACAATGTCTTCGGAAGCCGGGGTTTCGTAGACGAAAGGGTCTAGCCAGAATCCGGTTTCATCGTAGCGCCAAATCACTTGCAGACGCGCTCCGCCGTTCACTCCTTCATAGTTGACCGTGAGCTTGCCGTCTTTAACCTCGTGGCCCACGGCCTTGCCGGAAGTGCACCGGGTAGCTGCGCTGCCGGAATCCGCAGACACCGTGATCGCGGGCTGCATTACCCCTGAAGTCACGAGCCGCCCCTTCTTATCAAGCAGGCGGAAACGATCGTCCCGTGCCGACCATTCAAAAACGTATGAAGCGCCTTCCATGCGCACGGTCCCGTTGCTCTCGCTCGCCGTCACCGGCTGCACAGGCGCAGCGAACATCCGGTCGGCCTGCGCCGACAGCAGGCCTGCGGCGGAAACCTTTAGGAAGTGCCTCCGGTCAAAATGGTTCATGGTGCAGTGCTCCTTGGTAGGGAATAGTCTCGGTCCATAGCGCGCGAATACTCTAGCAGAGATTCGAAGAGCAGGAAGCTCTTCCTTCTGGAGGAATGACGAGATCGGAGACATCTTTGCGGCGCCCCAGGCTGAGCTTACGGCTGAGCAACTGGCCAAGAGTCCCTTCGAGGTAACCTGTTTCCCCACGCACCGGCTACCCTTTTTTGTCACAAACGCCCACGGTCATCCCTAGCGAGTTCGGCGGTCAAGGAGGAACGCTGCAAGGGTTTCTACCTGTCATCGAGGGTATTGCAGCTTTTGATGGATCGTTGGCCCTGACGCTTGCTGCTCATGAATCACTTGCCACCACCCATGTGCTGCTGGGGGGTAGCGACGAACAAAAGCGAAAGTACCTTCCAGCATTGGCGACAGGCAGGAAAGTCGGGGCGTGATGTCTCACTGAGCCCCAGGCGGGCAGCTACATATTTAATGATAGGAGAGCAAAGCTCTCCAGAACTTCGCAAGGCTGGATACTGAGCGGAGAAAAGACCTTCATCACGAACGGATGTCACGCCGATCTCTATGTCGCCATAGCGCGGGCCTTCGGCCAGGACGGGCAAGACGCAGGTATTACCGCCTGCGTCGCGGAAAGGCAAGGTCATCAAAACGGCATCACCTCCACGCCGCTGCACGGCAAAATGGGGATGTGGCGCACAGACACCGCGACGGTGAAGTTTGATAGCGTCTTAATTACTGAGGATTCTATTCTGGGTCCAGTCGGAAGCGCCGGACAGGTAATCCGCTCCGGCGCTCAGCTTGACAGCCGTGGGACGGCTTCCGGAAATATATTGTCTCTCGCAAGATCTTTTCTTATGAGAGCTTCCATCGAGGTCTGCCACCAGGCCATGGAACTTCTTCGAGCGCACGGCCTGACCGACGGGAGGCTGCTGAGCAATTACGCAGCAGTGCTCCAGATTGCCGCAAGAAACCGCTCTGCCGAATCTACTCCACTGCTCTATGCCGAACGGTCATGACGTTTGCGTATTGACGTTCGAGCCGGCTCTGAAGGCTGGGGGACAGGCAAGGGAAAATGTAGCGCAAGACCCGCCCTCCGGCCTTGCGGCTCTTCCACCGCGACGCGCAATGGGCGGCGCGGCTAAGGGAAGGTTCATGGGAGGCCTGAACCGGTCGGAACCTAGGATTATCCTGCCCATCGGACTTTGCGGGCAGTCGACGCGCGCATTTTTCGGAGTCCTCATGGACGTGGCCATTGAGTTTGCCCCGAAAACGTGGAACACTGGGAGAGTCTTATAGCGGCACTGGATTGGTCACAATACCCGACAGTGGAAAGCGTTCACAGCAACTCGTGCATTTTCCGGAATTCTCATGGGCTGTGAGCGGCGCACCAGTTCTCGGCCCCGGCCCAAAGAAGCGATGAAGAAAACCACCAAAACTATTGGTCGAATGACCAAATCCATTGGTGATGGGGGTGGGAAGGACTGTTCGCCTCCCGCACGCTTGCCCGGCTTCTCACCACCCTCTTAACCCGTCCTGATACGGCCTTCTACCAGAAGGAATTGGTTAACGACGCCAGGACAGGGCTTTACGCCGTTCAACGCGAGCTCGCCCGGTTGGAAAGAGCCGGCTTGGTGGTCAAGACTCCGCGCGGAAACCGGGTTTACTACCGGGCGAACCGCAGTCATCCTGCTTTCGAGGATTTGAAGCGCGTCATTTTGAAAACCATGGGGTTGGGCCATGCTTTGCGCGCGGCATTAACCCCCCTGGCGAACCGAGTGCGTGTGGCGTTCATATACGGATCGTTAGCACGCGGAGAAGAGAGGGCCGGCAGTGACATAGACCTTCTCCTGGTGGGGGAATTAACCTTGCGGGACGCGTCGGCGGTGCTGGGGCCGGTCGGTCGGAACCTGGGAAGGGAGTTCAACGCCACCGTCTATACCCCGGAGGAGTTCAGAACTAAGGCCACAGAAGGACACCACTTCATCTCAGCCGTGTTGAAGGGAGAGAAGATTTATCTTATCGGAGACGAAATTGACCTTAAAGGACTTGCTGGCTGACGGGCGCGTCTGCCCGCACAGGACTTCCGCCAAGGAAGTGGCTGACCTTTTGCGTGTGGTGGACCGCGACTTGACCGACGCTGAAATTCCCCAGCTTTCCACGGACCGCTGCTTCCCTACGGCATACAACGCGGCTCCACAATTGGCGACGATTGCCCTTTGCGCCGCGGGTTTCCGCGCCTCCGGAGCCGGACATCATTGGACGACATTCCATGCGCTGCCTGAGATCATGGGGACGCAAGCTCAGGTTCGCGCCGACTACCTGGACAATTGCCGTTCCAAGCGAAATGTCACTGATTACGATCGCGTTGGTGAAATTTCCCAGCGGGAGGTGGAGGAGATCCTTGTGGAAGTATGGGAGTTCCGCGAAGATTTGCTCGACTGGCTCAAGAAAAATCATCCCACCCTTTGGCTCAAGCGGCCCAAATAATGGCAACTCACGGGATCATTAATAACCGCAACGAAAAACTGCCTGACCCTATCAACCGCATCCTCTCCTCTACAGTGGATCGACCGCTCGATAACATCGCGAGAGAATAGTTGACGGCGAACACGGGATGCGCTATCTGTTTCCTCCAAGGCGTGGGGAAGGTTTCAATCCCTGCCCACCAACTCCGTTGCGGAGCGGAATTTAGAAGTCACATCGCAAGAGGGGGCCATTAATGAAAGTCCGGCGGAGAGAATTTATTGAAGTACTCGGCGCATCGGTAGCCTCGGTTTCCTTCCCGGGTCTCCACGCCGCGGGCAGAGCAGAAAGTGAAAATGAAACGATGGAGAAAAGCGGCTGGCGGCTGCAGGTGACGCCGGCGGGGGAGATCGTGTCGTTCACAGATGGGAAATTGGAGTTGCTCAATCACCGTCTGGGCGACAACCGGCCTCGGGTCGTGGTGGGGGGGATGAGGCAATACAATTGTGACCGGCCGAGCGCCTCACGGCAGGACGGCGCCAAGCTGGTGTTTCACTATGATTTCTCTGGCAGGGATAACTTTTCGGTGAATTACGAACTGGAGCTAGTGGACTTGCCGCGGGGCATGTTGGCGCTAAAGCAGCAAGTTGGAATCGAGGCGCCAAGAAAGATCAACGAGAGTGTGGCATTGGTGCTGCCGCAAAACATCCGGTTGCCCTTCGAGAGGCGGAAGGTATTTGTGCCGTTGAAGAACGGGATTGGGCGGCGGAAGCCGATCCTGGGGTTCGAGAGCGAGAACGAATACGTGTACGCGATGGCGGGGGGATATGAAGCGATGGGGAAGCCGCAATTGCTGGCCATTCCCATGGTGGATGAATACGCGGACCAGACAGACCTGCGCTTGACGCACAGTACGGACCCGTATTTCACCTCCTACTTTTTTCTGGCGCAGGGCGAGAAAGCAGGGAAGTTCAATTGTGTGTATCTGGGGCAAGTAGGAGTAGAGAAGGAAGAGCGGGCGGTGTACACAGGTCTGCACCATGGGGATGAGAAGGCGGCGATGCAGGTGTTTTATGCGACCTCGTTGGCGGAGGTGAAAGCGGGGCCGGACTGGCTGCACGAAGTGGCGATGGTGGATTACGACTATTTGAGCAAAAACGGGCAGGGGTGGTTCACGGACATTGACGCGCTGACAAAACTCATTGCCCCGGAGGAACGCCGCAAGGTTTTCCTGGCTTTGCATGGGTGGTATAGCTGCGTTGGGGAATACGCGTTCGATTGGCGGAAGGGGGCATTGCTCAAGGAATGGACAGCCTTCCCCAACGCCGCAGACCCACACTTCCAGTCGCTGCCGGATGCTCCGGATAGCGGGACCGGGTACATTTGGCATGCGAACTCGGTGCAGGCCACACGGCCTGTGCGCATGTCACTTGCCGATATGCACCGGCGGATACGTTACGCGAAGGACAAGGGATTCAGGGTGGGAATCTACTATGCCGACGGCATGAATGCGACCGATGGTCTGAAGGAAATCTATGATCCCAGCAAGGTGCTTCGCTGGGGGGGCTGGGAGGGTCCGGACACGATGGGGAAAGCCTATGCTCAGAATCCACTCCACCCGGAGGTGCGGGAGTTTTATCTGCGATACATTCAGGCCTTGCTGGAGGAGTACGGAAATGAAGTGGACGGCTTCATCTGGGATGAAACTTTCGTGGTTGCCCCGAGTGATTTGGGACCGCAGGCTGCACCCGGATACGCGAGCCGGGGGATGATGACGCTGGTAAGAGATGTGGCCGCGAGGGTGGCCAGTTTCAACCCACAATCGGCGTTCTTCGCTTCGGATGACCTCGGGGCGTCTTTTCAATTTGATCAAGCGGCCCCCTATTGCCTGGTTGCCCATGGCACCTATCAAGATAGTTGGTGCACTCCGGAGGCTTGGCCGTATGGACTCTTCCCCAATTGCCGCAACGTCCTTTGGTCCTGCAACTGGGCGCCCGTTACGCGTTTCGAGTACAGCCGCTATGCCGTCGAGACTTTTGCTGTTCCTGTCCCCATCTCCAACGGGTCGTTCGGGGATGACATCGGCATAGGTGAAATGACCTCCGCACAGCAGCGGAAAATAATGGAACTATTCGATCAGCGGAAAAAGGAGAGGATGGACATCAGTTGGGTCGAAGAAGAGCCATCGAAGCCGAAGTACCAGGGGAAAGAAGTCAGGTTCAAATGGAGCCTCTAGAGTAATGCCGCTGCCTGATGCACTTCGCGAGGGCGACAAGATGTAGCAGAACGCGCCGGCACTCGCCAACAGACAAGTTGTGGGCAAGTTCCAACAGTGAGTGTTCGGTTGTCCCCACACTTTGCAGGGATGACGTGGGCAAACTAGCTCTACGGTATTTATATAACACTTTTAGATTCAGTAAATTGGCCGCTACTCCTGTTTTTCTCCGCATTGGCCCATGACTTGCTGCTTCGTCTGCCGTGGAGTGCGAGATGCTCAATCGAGAGAAAACCCGATTCCAGTCAGGCTCACTCTTGAGTCTCTTCGCGCGGTCACCTCCCTTCACCCGCGCGCCCTAGGGCGCAGACCAGCGGCTTGCGGCCAAGAGAGGAGAACGAAGATGACGAAGAGTATTCGAGGGGAAGTGGCGCCTGACGGGGCTGTCGAGTCCGTCGACTTGCAGAGTTCATTGCCATGGCCGGACACAGTCCTGACGCTGACGAAGCGCAGAATTGCCAATGGCGTCGAACTGGCTACCTCAAGGCACGACCTCTATCAGGCCCTGCTGGACGAAGCCATGCGGACCGCCCCTGCGAAGCGCGGCAATGTGCGGCTCTACGACAGGAAGAACCGACAATCGGTCTTCTCTGTAACGGCTGGAGATAGCTGGACGGACGAGATTCTTCATCGCGTCTACAAAGATACCGACCCAAGCGCCTGTGCGCATGCCGTCCTGACACGCGAACTCTATGTGATCGACGACGTAAAAGAAGCGAAGGATTACGTTCCACTCTGGGACGATGTACGGTCGCACGTTTCGATCCCGTTATTTCTTAACCAGGAAGTGGTGGCAGTGCTGAGTCTGGATGCCGAGAATGTAGCCGCTTTCAAACCGGCCCTCTGCTCGTCGTTGCGTCATCTGGGGGTGGTGGCCTCGAATGTGTTAGCTCATTTCGCCCTTTTCGAGATGAAGTGGCGCGATGAATTCGAGCACTTCATGATGGCCCGGGGCGAGGTACAAGTGTTATGCCTGGGCGCAATTGAACACCTGACGCGCCTATTCGGGGTCTTGGGGTGCTCCATCTTTCTCTTGCACCCGGGAAGCAAATCCCTGACCCTCGCGGCAACCACTGGGATCAAGCATAAACCGGATGAAGTGCCCGCGTACGAAGTTGGGGAGGGCCTGACCGGATGGGTGGCGAAGCACGCAAGAACGCTCCGTCTGCGCAATTCAGGTGACCAGCTCGAACTGGCTCGATTTGGAGATGATCTTCACTGGCAGAATCTCTGGCCGGAGGAAGCCGCGGAGAATAATGGACCGAATCCTTTCGGCTTCTTGGGTGCACCGCTCATCTCATGCGATAGAGTGATCGGTGTCCTTCGGTTGGCCAGCAAAGAGAGCGGTGCCGATTTTGAGGTCGAGGACGAGATCCTCCTTGAACAGGTGGCAGAACGATTTGCGCTTTGCGTCAGCAGCGCTTGGGCAATTAAAAATATTGTAGTGCTGAATGAGCGACTAGCAGAGACTTTGGATCTGGAAACGGTCTGCCGCATCGTCATGGAGCACGGGCTCCAGCTTGTAGGTTATGATTTCGGCAATATTCGCATCTTCGACCCATTGGCGCGCAATCTGCGAATGGTGGCGGCGAACGGACCAGCCCCAGATATTTTTCCCAAGGTCCGAGGGCTTGGAGAAGGAGTTTCCGGCGTCGTCGCACAACAGGGAAAAGAGCGCTGCGTGACCGATCTCAGCGCTGATGAAGAGCTGCTCGCCGCCGTCGCAGCAGGCGAGGGGCCTCGACGGAGCGAATTCCTCGGAAAGGCGTCCTCGGTTGCATGCTTTCCGCTAGTCGCTCAGGGCAACCTTGTGGGAACGCTTAACATGTACTGGGCTAAACCGCACATTTTCACATTGGCGGAGTTGGGTTTGATGAGGGGTCTCGCGTTGCGAAGCGCGCTAGCGGTCCGGGCTGCCCTCATGCACCAGGAGATTGAAGGTGACCTGAAGGCCAGGATCAGGTACTTGTCCCAGCTTCGCGAAATGTTCCTGGACTTCTCACGAATCCGAAACTCCAGTGAGCTCTTCGACAAGATCTTGAAAACCGCCATCGATGTAGCTGATGTTGGCAGCGGCAGCATCTGGCTCCGTGACCAGGGACTGGATGTGTGGCGCCCGATGGCGGCTTGCAACAGGGTTTCCGGTCCAGATGCGCTGTCCATCTTTCCTAAGCAAGTCGACATCCCGGAAGGCACCCTTGGGGAGTACGTTCAATCCGGCGAGGCGCGTTCAATTCACGATTTTGTGGGCCACTCTCAGTATTCCAGGCTTGTGCAAAAGTACGGAGGTACTCCCTTCGGCCAGCACATAGAGCAGATTAGGTCGTTGGTGGTAGTGCCGTTTGATATCGAGCATCACTGCATCGGCGTGCTCGCCCTAAGTTCACCGGCTCCGGCTGCGTTCCCCCAATCAACTATCGAGTATCTGGAAATTCTTGGAGGCTATGCGGCCACGGCGATTGAAGACGCGCGACTGTACGAGGAACACGAGCGGGCTCTTCGCCTTGCCGAACCTTTGGCAATCATGGGTGCGATGATGTCCGGCTTTCAGCACGAATTGCGAAATGTCGCCCATCGGATTTCCACCGCCCTGGATAACGTTCAAGATCCCAAGATCGGAACAGAGGAGGTCCCCACATATGCCGGCAGAATGCGAGTCGCAGTGGATAGGCTGAGTTCGATTTGCGACGATATGGTTCTGTTCGCAGGTATGGAACGTGATAGCAGTGCCCAAGCTGCCGACTTGAATGAAGCGCTCAGAGGGGCTCTTGGGCGGACAACCATAAACGAGCATCTAGATATCCAATGCGATCTGC
>Ga0187864_10003530_pt1 | contig 12756 bp, 12 predicted proteins | sample June2016WEW_11_4_FD_132985 | JGI IMG/M metagenome (GOLD analysis project Ga0187864, IMG submission 132985) | Peatland microbial communities from SPRUCE experiment site at the Marcell Experimental Forest, Minnesota, USA - June2016WEW_11_40 | ecosystem: Environmental > Terrestrial > Soil >... | reverse complement strand
GGGAGCGTTTCTGGGCTTACGCCCGCGGCAATCGCAATCGGGCGATTCCGATCCGCAGCATCGCATCAGCAAGACCGGCAATGACTATCTGCGGCGTTTGTTGGTGCAGGCCGCCCATTACGTACTGGGGCCGTTCGGACCAGATTCGCAACTACGAAGGTGGGGACTGAAGCTGGCGGCCCGTGGCGGCAAGCGCGGCAAAAAGCGGGCGGTGGTGGCCGTAGCTCGCAAGCTGGAAGTATAGGAAGATCAAAATCTCGTGTTAGGCATGGAACGAGGCATTGTGGCGGGTCGAGTGGGTCGCGTTTGCTGGAAGAACAAATCCAGATCGTTCGATCATTCCGCGCGGGCGAAGTTGGGGCTGTTTGGGGTTAGGCGAGGGCAGCACGCGGAAACTGGTATCTCCCATCGCGGGATTGCGGTAGGAAGGTGATGGTATTTTCGGCTGAGTTTTGATTAGAGAGACACCGTCGGCGCTAGTCGTCGTACCCATTTCATCCTTGTGCCAGTTTCGTCGAGGAGCGGATCGTGTCCGAAGTCTCGCTTTACGGAGTCCGCCCAACGGCGAGGTTTGGGGCGTGGCCTTTGCTCCTGTCTCAGAATGGCAAAGATGGCTGCCGAGGTTTGCCCGAGAGCGCGCGGAGCAAACAGCCCAAAGCCCCGAACGGCGTGCTGATAACCTTCTGGAATATGTTGGGACCAACGGTCAATGAACTCTTCCAGTGAGCACTGCACCTCAACACGCCGGCGCAGCTTCTTGTCTTTGAACCAAAACCTGACGGTTCGTTCCCCAATCCAGGTGATACGACGCTGCGCGATGGGAGGCCGCCTTACGTAGCGACCGGCGTATTGCAGGAAATGCCATTTGTCCTCGAACGATTGAATCTTGATGCTCCACCAACGTTTCTCCTGCTGGGTGAGCATCCCTTCCATCTGGCCAACGGTCATCGTCGTATGAAGCTGACCTGCTCGCAGGGCTGCGCGGAGAAGCGCTATCACGGCCCTGCGCCAAGCCTCCATCAATGGGTCACGTTCGTAGTAGACGCGAGAAACCCAGCTGGCGGAGGATCCGTGCAGCCCTCCCCCGGTAACCATTGTGTGGACATGTGAGTTGAACCCTAACTGCCCGTTGAATGTGTGGAGAATGGCAATCACGCCAACTTGCACACCGTATCTCGCACTCACCCGTGCCTGTATGACCTTCGCGGCTAGAGCTGGCAGAGCCTTGGCCAAGAGCGGGTTGTCGCGGAAAAGGGGCCAAAGTAAATTCGGCGTCGTGAACGTGATCCCTTATAGATCTCGTTTGGCAGTGCGACCCATCGCTCGCGCAGCCACTGTACGTTGGCGCGGTAGCCACAACTCGGGCAGGCTCGCGATTTGCAGGTGTGATAAAGGATAAGCTCCTGGTTCTGCGAAGAGTAAACCTCGGCGCCCAACTCTGGCTCGGCATCCCCGAGAAAACGATTCAGGCAATTCTGCGTCACGCGAATGTGAGCACGACGAACACGTATTACATCAAGACGGCATCCGCCGATGCACAGGCAGCGATGGCGAAACTCGAAAGCGTCATCCCGCAATTGGGCAACAATTGGGCAACAGAATCCGACCTTCCCCGAGAGTCTGTTGCGGTAAACTGAAATAGTCCAACCTGTTACGACGAGTGGCCCTGTAGCTCAGATGGATAGAGCAGCGGTTTCCTAAACCGTTGGTCGGCAGTTCGACTCTGCCCAGGGCCTCCATCCTGTTTCACTGAAGGCGAGCGAGTTTACGGCAGAGGATGCCGTGGCCTTCCCGCGATCTGTTGCCACTTAGTTGACAGATAAGGAATCGGGCAGAGCGTCCAATGACTACAGCAGCGGAAGGTAGTTTTGTTGGCGGCGAACGCGGTGCTAAAGCGACGCTCCGCCCTGGCTCGCACGAAACAGTAACTTTGCAGTCGCGCTGATTCTTGTCAAGGCCAGAAGCGCACAAACACCAATGGGGAGAAAGAAACAGGGCATCCCGCTGCCGGAATGCCCTGTGGTTGAGGTTAGTTACTGCGTCCTTGCCAGGCCGAGAGGCGCAGCGGGGCTGCTTCTAGTGGCAGTTGGAGAATTTCGCCGAAGCGATCTTGGTGCTCCAGTCGAAGCTCTGCGTAACCTCGTAGAATTCCTGGGTGTACCAGAAGGTGCAGTGGTCAGTCGGATCAATCCGCATGGCGCTGTAGTCGCCCCAGCGGTCTGAGGTGTCCGGCTGCGAACCGCTGCCAGCGACCACCCGTGTCTCAGCTTCCATATTGCTGAGCCCAACCGGATCATTGACAGTGCGTCCGGTTATGTACACGGAAGGATAAACTCCGCCGGGAGTACCGCCGGGACAGGTGCTTCCGCAGGATTCGCTGTAACCTAGCATGATGTCGCCTGCCTTGTCCTGCGCAATCGATGCCATCCAGCGCCAGTTCCCGTCGGGAGCGTAGGTGCCGGCCTGGTGAGTGTTGAGAGTGGTGGACGTCAGGGTGCCGATACCGGGTACCGGCGGGGCCCGGAACTCATACCACCGAGGGCCAATATTTCCCCCGGAGGCTTCCACGTCGCCGTTCACATACCAGTGCTGGAAGTGAGGAGTGGCGCAAATAGCGCAGGGTGGGCCGCTCGGCGCCGGACCATCATTCCAATAGGCAAAGCGATACATCAGGCGATCGCCGAGGGAATCTGCTTTATCGGTAATGCCCTTCTGCGGAACGCAATCGCCACCAAATCCACCACTGCAGGAACCGGTATACGTGGGTACCGGCTGGAGGATTGAGTTATGGCTACCCATGACGAACGAATTGCTGGGAGTCGTAAAATCCGCGTGGAACTGATACAGAGACAAGTGAGAGTTGTCCACATCGCCTACGCTGCCAATATAGAAGTCATCTTGGGGAGTTCCAGCGGGGGTGTTCGGCACACCAAAAATCGAATCGAGGTCGCCGGGCAACAAGCTGTCCTCGCCCGCGGTCAACTGGAAGCAAATCTGTGTCGGATTAGCCGCGTGCGCCAGGATGGCGGCGCGGTCATAGGCGCAGATCTTCGGGCCCATGAAGCCGCTGCCGCCGGGGCCGAAGTTGTTCCAAGCCTGGTAGTAGCCGTTGTTGACGCCGCTGGTTGGCCAAGTTCCCCACTTCGGATAGTCGGGGAAGCCGGCGCCCGGTACCGGGAACTGCCAAACATGCCAAGTGCCAGTCGCGTCGTTGGTGTCGGAGATAGCGTAGCAAACGGCGTACGGAGAACTAAAGACGTTCTGCGCCAGGTACCAGCGATCCGCTTTCTGGTCAAACTGGGCGATGATGTCGCCGTCGTTGCTGTTGGCGCACATGCTTCCAGGAATGCCATTCGCCCAAAGCGTGTTGCCGATGATGGCTGGCCCGCACGTGTAGGGTGAAGTCTTGGAGCAGATGGTGTAGGAAACGTTCACCCACTGCAGCACCTGGGTGTCGCCCACCGCCATGTTGGTATCCGGGGGGGCGTCAGGAACCTGGTAGCCCGGGAAGCCGTGGCCGACTCCAAGGAAGTTAGCGATGATTGAGTAATTGGTTGAGGGAGCGCTACCGCGCTGTTCCACTGGATCCACGGACTTTCCAAAGTCGCGTTTTGCAATGCGGCGATAGGGCTCCGCCAGGTGGAAGCCGTATTGCACCGGCTGTGGCAGCTTCATCAATTCTCTGAGTGGCGCGGTCTGGCCAGACGCCACGGCGTGGTTCACGGTTATTTCCTGCGCAACGAGCGGCAGGGCACAGAGTGCGAGTACGGCCACGGCGAGCATGGACGTCCCGATAATTCTCGCGGTATTTCTTGTCATATCGATCCCATTCTCCTTAACTGATCTACGCGGCGCATTGGGTATCGCTTGCCCGCAGTAGTCTTCGCAGCTCGGCAGGTGTGTGGTTGGAACACGGTTCTTCGTGTCTTCGTAGTTGGGCAATTGTGATTCGTTACGTGTTTGAAGTGTTTCTCGGGGGTGAAAAGACTGAAACACAAGGGATGGCGCAATGCAACTATTATTCACGTAGTTACAGGCTCCATCCAAGTCCAGCCCCCCTCCCTCTCAAGTCCGTTCGGCTTTCGCCGGAGTGCAGTCAAACCCCTGTTTTCATGGGATTTAAGCGAGAAGGCGGCATCGGAGCTCCCGTTCTTGGCCCAGTCTGTATGACAAAAATGTCACAGAAATTTTACAAATGGCGCAGATCCAATGCGGTAGCTCGCATTCCCTTTTTGGTCAGCACCTTGTGGTGGCCAGGAAAGGCCTGTGAAAACTAACACTCGGGACGCCGCCCTCCTGCGGAACGAATGAATATAAGGGTTGTTCTTTTCTTTCTCGCTCGGCGCCGCTCCTGGTGGCCAGATTGTGGGCAGGCTGCGGGTGGAGGATCTCCGTGCTAGACTAGAAAATTGACAGCCACCGGGTGGCCCCACAGTGTGTGCGCGGCAATCGTAAGGCTCCCATTCCAGCTCCCTGAGTTTTTCAAGACTTTCATCAACGGTAAGATTCTCGCCAAGGGGAAGACACGTGCGACAAAATCATGACCATTACCCACCGCGTATTTGGCTTAGCTTTGCTTTCTTCACGGTCCTGATGTGGGGTGCAACACCATTGTTCGCACAAAAGACCGTAGTACAGGACGCTGGAGGCGGCAGAAGGCTGGAGTTTGACTACAACGCTGCCGGCCAGGTGACACAGCAACGTACCCTCGCCGCGGATGGCAAACTGGAGCAGAAAGTTGATTACCAGCATCGGCCCGGATACTACGTGGCTGACGAAACCACCACTTTCTATTGGGCGGACGGCCAGGTCCGCCGGATTACCCAGAATACCTACGATGCGAGCGCAAATTTCACCGGCGAGTTCGTCCAGGACTTCGACGAGGCCGGCAAACAAGTCGGCGGACATCGATTGACCCACGATCCCATGACCAACGTCTACACCTGCGCGGATTGGAACACCGCCACCCAAAGCTACAAGCCTATCGAGTGTCCAGCGGGCGAGGAATCAGGTGGTGGATCTGAACCGGTCAAGAAGTTCACTTACGACGAGGTCATGCAACATCTGGAGGCCGCCCGAAAGGCGGCCGGCGAAGGACAAAAGTTGCAATCGAAGGCGCAGGTAGAGGCGACTGCCACCACGGCGACCCAGGAGTTCGGATTGGTGGTGCCGGCGCAGGTCTATCCTGGCGAGCGAGTTTCGGGCAGCATGGTCGCAAACCCCGCCGAATATGAACGCATGGCAGGAGTGACGGTCACACGAGTCGCGATGCCGCGCGAATCGGCGGGCGAAGCTTCAACGCTGGCGGGCTGGAGTGTCGAAGTGCCCGGCGAAAGCCCGCAGCGCGCCGACGGGCCGATCGCCTTCACTGTGCCGCGTGGCAGTTCGGAACTTAATATCACGTTCAAGCAAACGGGGAATTCCGCTCATTCCGTTTCCAAGCTAATAAGCTTTCCCCAAAGCGCGGTCAAGAAGCAGAAAACGCCAGCTTCGTTTGAGGCGGCGGCGCTATGCCTGAGGGGCCAACTGTGTACCGTCCGTGGGCCGTTCAGCGGAGAAGGGGGAAAAACCTTCGCCGCTTTCGAGGACCGCCCTGCGATGGTCGTGGCCGAAACGTCTGATACCGCTTACATTCGTATTCCAGAGCGGACCGAACCGGGGCCGCGGCCCTTGTTTATTGCGGAGGGCTCAAAGGTGGTCGCACTGCCGGTAGCAGTGGGCGAGTTCACCCTCAAGAACGGAGATAGGGAGTTGCAACCAGGTCAGACTCTAGTAACGTTCCCAATCGTGGAGGGTCCAAGCGATATAGCAGACGGGGCTTGGCAGCCGGGAAACTTTCCCGCGACGAATCTGGAGGAGGCGCGCAAGCTGGTACCCGGATTCCAGCTGCCGCAAGAAGGTCAAAAGCCACGCGAGAAGCGGGAAGAGCAACCAAAGCAAGAGTCACAAGAGAAGCGAGAGGCGGACGAGAAAAAAGGGGGAGCGATCTTGCTGGTGGTCAAGAACATGACGCCGGAACAGGTTTCGATGCGAGGCGCCCAAGACCAGATGATCGTCTTCCATTTGAAGGATGAGTCGTTCAGCCGGGGCGAATTCAAGTACGACCTCCTAGTTGAGGCCATCAAGTCCGGCCATTTTGATATAAGGGGCTACGTCATTCCCTTTTTGGCTCCGGTGCGAGGCCAAGTGTTTTCCACGAACAGCTCCACGGGAAAATAGAGCGATTTCTAAATTGACAGCTCTCACCGCCGCCCTTACGCTGGTGGGAAAGGAACGACAGTTTGCTTAGCAATGCGACAACCCGCACGAACCAGCACCCGATACTCGGCCCGCTGGAGATTCGCGTCATGGAGGTCCTGTGGACCGCGGGTCAGAGCAGTGTACGCGACGTGGTCGAGAAATTGGAACGCAAGCTGGCATACACCACCGTAATGACGACCTTGGACCGGCTGTTTAAGAAGGGCATGCTGGATCGGCAGAAGTCGGAGCGCGCGTTCCTGTATTTGCCTCGCTTGTCCAGTCAAGAGTGGAAGCGCCAGCGCGCTGGCGACCTGATCGCCGGTTTTCTGGCCGGTCCGCAACCCGCCCGCGAACTGTTGTTGTCATCGCTGGTGGACGCGGTCGGCCAACACGACGCCGTCCTGCTCTATCAATTGGAAGAGAAGATCCTGAAAAAGCGCCAAGAACTGTCAGCGGGGAGGAAGCTGTGAGCCTGCCGTACACTTTGCGCTTACTCTGCCTGTGTTGCGCCTCGTTTTTCATGATTCACGTGACGCTGGCTGCGGCGACCAAATTGAGTGCCGGCGTCGCGATGCGCATAGCGGAACGCTTGAAGCCCGGTCGCGCGGCGCGCCTTCTATTTGCGGTGCGCATGCTTCCATTTACCCTGACCCTGTTTGCGGTGCTGGCTTTCTGCATTCCCAGCTATCTGTGGCTGGAGCCGGAAGCGGCTGGCGAAAGAGTCGGATTCGTTTGTTTCTTGGCAGCGGTGCTGGGAGGGGCGATTTGGACGCTGGCTATCGTGCGGGTGGTCCATGCGGTCCGTAGCACGGCGCGCTATCTGCATCGCTGTGAGCGCCACGGCAAGCCGATCGAAATGCCGGGAGAAACCGCACCGGCGTTGTTGCTCAAAGATAAATCTCCCGTGTTGGCCGTTGCCGGAGTGGTTCATCCCCGGCTGGTGATTTCGCGTCGCGTCATGCGCGGGCTTACCGCGGAACAGATTGACGCTGCCCTGCGCCATGAGCGTGCCCATCGCGCATCGGGCGACAACCTCAAGCGCTTTTTCATGTTGCTGGCGCCCGATGTTCTACCTTTCATGCGCGGTTTTGCAACCCTGGAACAGCGTTGGGCGAAAGCCATCGAATGGGCGGCCGACGATCAAGCCAGCGCAGGCGATCCCCGTCGCGCTCTTTCGCTGGCCGACGCGCTGGTGAAAGTGGCGAGAATGGGCAACAAACCGCAGCTTTCTTATCTATCCAGCTCGTTGATGGCCGATGATGACAATCTGTCGGAGAGGGTGGACCGTCTACTGCGTCCTCAGCCCATTCCCGACAAGCCGGCGAAGGAATTAATTCCCTTGGTAAGCGGGGCCGGGGCGCTTATGGCCGCGTCGCTGATGATCGTAGTTCTCTGGCCGGCGAGCCTCAGCATGGTGCACAGGGCGCTCGAACAACTTGTCCGCTAGTTTAGTTGGTCCGCAGGGAACGCGGCGCTAATGCGCCGCTCTACCGTGCGTCAACGGCTCGCTCCCTCATCTGTGCGGTTTGGTTCCGGCACCTTACTCGGGGCTTTTGTGATAGAGATATCGTTGCATGCAGTCCGGCAGAGACAGCGCCACGGCAGACGCCAGGGCGGTGGAGCGATCGGTCGTCCCGGCCATCCGCTTTGTCGTCGAGAGTTGTGGCACTCCCATTGAAAGAAATTAGGTAATACAGGAGCTAGCTTTTCGATGCATCCGTGCGTGACATTCAGCGCACAGCGTGATCAGGTTCTGTTCCTCGTCGCCGCCCGACTGGCTGCGGAATTTGAGGTGATGCACCTGCAGATTCTGCATGCTACCGCAGACCTGGCAGCGCCAACCATCGCGCTCCAGCACCCGCCGATGCAGTTCGCGGTAGGTGTTCGCATCGAGTCTGAGTCGCGGGCTTTTGCGGCGGACCTTCTTCATGAAGCCTTCCGGTTGACCTCAGAGAGAAAAGCCTCCTGTTGAGGACCGGGCAGAAACTGGTAATAGCGAGAGATGGATTGCAACAGGATCTCCGGGTTGTTGCCATCCATCGAGGCCCCAGCGAGGAAGTCCGCACAGATCATCTCCAGGCAGTAGCCTCGAGACTTGTCCGACCCCAGCATTAGAGCCGCGGTCTCGATCGCCTGTTCGATGACCGGGACCTGACTCTTGTAGACCTTGAAATAGATCAGCTCTGATGGCTCGCTGTCCTTGCCCGTCAGCTCTTTCTCCACTTCCCGCTGGAACTCCGCCTTGGGCATCTGTCTGGCTTTGTGCAGCCAGGTTGCACTTTCGAAGCGCTGCCCCTGGTGGCGCGCCAGCTTCGCCAACTCCAGCCCCTTCGTCCATCCCACCTGTTTCAGTTCTCTTCTCACCTGGGGTGGGAGATGTTCGTGAATCGACATCAGGTAGTACGCTTTTCTTCTGGACTCGGGGAACCGCCGCTCCAGGAACTCATCGAACGACTTCAGCTTCTCCAGCCGCCAGTACTGGCCCGCGCGTACTTCGCACAGGTACTTGCCCAGTTCCACAAACCTGGTATCGCGTTCGTTCTCATGCCGGGCCTCCCAGGCCAGGATCGCGTCGATCTTGCTCAGCACCTCTTGCGCGCGACGACGATTCAGCTTGGGCGGCATGGGCGGATACTTAGTAAGCAAGTTCGTCAAACAGACCAAGATCGACTCCCGGCTTGCGGATCAGCCCAGCCTCCACCAGATCGCGCTGGTCGAGACAGAGACCAAGGAAAGGACAGGTGGTACACGGGTTCTGGGGGAAGCGGATGCCGCTGTGCGGCAGGAACAGTCCCGACTCAATCCGACGTACCGTATCGTCGACCAGGGTCTCGAACTCCTGCCGCTGTTGGTCGGTGATGGTGGCCCGCAGGCACTGGACCTCAACCATGCGCTTACGGACAAAGACGACCTGGGCGACGTCATTGATCCCCGTCATCCAGGAATAGCAAACCAGCTGCGGATCTAAGGCCGCAATGCCGTCAGGCTCCTCTGGATAGCGGGCGGAGCTGGTCTTCCACTCCAGCACACAGGGTGTGCTGTCCAGTTCACCGACCGCATCGACAAAGGCGACAAAGCTGTTGCCAGAACTCAACGAGCGTGTGAATCGGATCTGTTGATGGCTGTGTGGCTGGTGAATCTGAACGCGGTCATCTTGGACGAAACGCTCGAGTAAGTGAATGCCTTGCTGAAGCATGTGGTCCTAGGTGTCGTTGCCCGAGTACGTCAGCTCCAGGTTCTTACAGGGCGCCCACTGCTCGAACAGGACGGCCGCCGGGTCTTCGCGACGGAATAACGCCGCCACCGCCTGCTCGAAGCAGCGGCCGAAAAGCATGGCCGCGCGGGTGTCTTTTTCCTGCCAGCCATCGAGATAGCGATGGCGATAACGGCGAGGGCAGGTCAGGTACTGGGAAATCTGGGTGTAGCTGTAATTCATCGCGAGACCCTTTCCTTCTCCGTACCGTTACCTTTGGCTGCCGGCAGGACAGGGATAGCGGTAGCCAGCTCTTCCCATTGGCTGGCCGGGGCGAAGCCGTCGAAGTTCACCAGCGAGATGCCGTTGATCACGGTATGGCTGATCTTGACGACCCCGACCAGGCCGCGCAGGGCGCGTTCGTCGACCTCGTCGTGGCTCAACAGTTCTGGGTCATAGAGAAAATCCCGCAGGAACCAGCCCAGCTTCCACATTGCCTTTGGGGTGCAGTAGAGCCGGCTGACGATCGAGCGCCCGGCGAATGGCTTGGGTTCAAGAACGGAGAGCCGGAGGAGATAAAAGCGCTTTTGGGCTTGCCAGCGATGGTGCGCACCGTCGAGCCGGACGAGGAATATTCCGTCCGGAACCTCGGACTGCGAATCCCGTGCGGTGTCAGAGAGTCCGGGAACCTTGCGTTTCATCCCGCCACCTCCTGGCTTGGAGGTGCGTAGCTGTTGAGCTGGCAGAGCAGGGCGTCGCGGTCCTTCTTGGCTGCCTCGGCAAGCTGCTGCACGAAGCTTTCGACCTGCTCGCGAGTGGCGTCTTTGAGGGCTTTGGTACCGCAGAAGTCGACGGCATAGGCTTTCACCAGTTCGGGATCGAGCTTGTGCTGGCGGATGATCTGACAGAGTCGGTCGCGGACCTTGTGACCGGTACCACCATTGCCGTTCCCGTTTCCGTTGGTATTTTGGGGCGGAAACTTAGGTTGATCGGAAGCCCCTGCCATCGGACCGGGATTGGATCCGATCTCCTCGATCGAGCAGATTCCGATGCCATACGCCTTGCGCAGAGCACGATTGACGGCTCGGGTCTCCGCAATCCGCATCTCAGCGCCGCGGACCATTAGAGACACGTTGGAGGGATCAGCATCGCCGTAGCCAACGAAACCTGCGGAATCCTTGGATGGATACACCGTCGCCTTGAGGACGAAACGATTCACCGCGGAATCACACAGCGAATCGACAGCCTCGACGTGGATACCGCGGCATCTCTTGCGCCGAGCCAACTGAAGAAGACCGGTGTGCGTCACATACCATCGTCCTTCCAAGCAGATGATGTCGCCCCTACCAACCGAAAGACCGTAGGTAAGCGTCAGGGCTTTCAACGAGGCCAAAGCTAGCCGCGAAAGCCTACCCCAGATGTGTTCCGCCAATCGTTTGTTGACCCGAAATGCTTGCGGCATTCGCTTCATATGTCACCCCTTCGGCCGATCCCCATTTGTTCTTATACTTAGACGCCTATGTATATAAACATTTACTTTATACATGAACGCCTAAGTATGTGTCAAGTGTTTTTTGATTGATTTCTGTTAAGCTCTTAGCCTGTGTCAATATGGGCAAGAAAAAGAACCCGAACGCAGTGGCCCTGGGGAAACTGGGTGGATCGAAAGGTGGAAAGATTCGAGCTGCACGGCTGACCCCTGAACGGAGGAGCGAGATTGCTCGTAAGGCTGTACTGGCAAGATGGGCGAAAGCTAAAAGGAAAGCCCAGCGGAGCGAGCCACCACACATAAGCTAATAGGCGACACAGTTGGCATCGACCTAGCTGAACATACCGCTATGAGAAAGAAGAAAGATCCAAATTCATGCAGCGCCTGCGAGAAATGCTCATAAACCGGTGCTGTTGTCGCCAAAACAGGATCTGTCCGTAACAGTCGGCACCCCGGCGCCCGCCTGGATTACTAACCGGTAGTTTTTTATCAAGCAATATATCGCGTAACGATATAATTTTCTTCCCGTGTTCATTGCTTATAAAGGGTTGATATTGCGAAACGAAGCCAACAAGTTCTTTGTTATGAATAATACTTCCCGCACACTCTCCTCTCAACATCCGTCAAAGCGTATGCGAAAGGTGGCGACGAGTTAGACTCTTCGGGACAGCCTCAAGAGGCAAACAGCTAGCGAATAGCGAAAAGCGAAGCGTTTCACCCCACCAGGAAAGGGTTGGTGGCGCGCTCTTCGCCAATGGTGGTGAGCGGTCCGTGTCCGGGCACGACGATGGTCTCGTCAGGCAGCGCCAGCACGGGGCCGTGCAACGACTGCATGATCTTTTTGTAGGAGCCGCCTGGCAAGTCGGTGCGGCCAATCGAGCCCGCGAACAACGTATCGCCCGCGATCAGCTTCTTCTCGGGCGCGAAATACAGGCAGATGCTGCCCTCGGTGTGACCCGGCGTGTGCAGAACGTCTGCAACCAGGCCGCCAGCGCGAACTTGGTCGCCCGTGCTGAGGCTGGCGTCGATCACGACCTTCCCTGGAGGACGCATGCCGGTCCATGTCGCCTGCACATCCAGCATCTTCAGCAGCGCGTTATCGTTCTGGTTCAGCAGAATGGGCGCGCCGGTGAGGCGCTTCAGCTTGGTCGCTCCGCCAACGTGATCAATGTGTGCGTGGGTGACGACGATTTGCTTCACCGTCAGCCCATGACGCTGCACGACAGCCATCACGTCTTCGATGTCGTCGCCGGGATCGATGACCATGGCCTCTTTGGTTTGTTCATCGCCGATCACCGAGCAATTGCATTGCAGCGGGCCGACCGGGAAGATCTCGTGGATCATGGTTCCAAACTACCACGAAGCGGGGTGGGGATTCACTGCCCAAGAAGCAGCCGCTTGAGTCACCAGACGTTCTGAAGTAAACTGCGCAAACTTGGACTTTGGGCTTTACCAGGAGAGGCAGTACCGAACTACTGGACAGGAGCAGCCCTTGGATCGCATTCGGTTCATAACGCACGGGGACCACCGCATCCTGCTGGTGGATTGCAGCCATTGCACGGCGGCTGAGATAGCCACGATTGCCGACCTACTGCCTGATTTCGTCACCCGCGAGCCGCTCGGATCGGTGCTGTTGCTGGCCGATTTCATCGGGGCGCAATTCAGTCGCCAGGCGGTCGAGCATATTAAGATTGCAGCAGTCTTCGATCGTCCTGACAAGAAACAAGTCTTGGACTATGCCGCCACGGGGGTGATCTGGACGGCGAATCCGAGGTTTCGCAGACGGTTGAGCAGTTGCAGAACCTGCTTGCCTTTTGCGCGGTTGTCGAAGTGG
>Ga0187864_10003525_pt1 | contig 12772 bp, 2 predicted proteins | sample June2016WEW_11_4_FD_132985 | JGI IMG/M metagenome (GOLD analysis project Ga0187864, IMG submission 132985) | Peatland microbial communities from SPRUCE experiment site at the Marcell Experimental Forest, Minnesota, USA - June2016WEW_11_40 | ecosystem: Environmental > Terrestrial > Soil >... | reverse complement strand
GGCCGGCATTGACCGTCTGACTGGCGGGATTGTTCGTGACTGCCGGCGCATAGTCGACCGTCAGGATGGCGGGAGGGGTGGTGGTGGCTGAGCCGACGCTGTTGGTGAAGACCGCCTCGTACTCAGTACCATTCTGGGCGGCAGTGGTAGCGAAGCTCAGGGTGGTGCTGGTGGCGCCCGTGATGGGGTTGAATGTATTGCCGCCGTCGGTGCTCACCTGCCACTGCACGGTAGTGGGCGTTGGGTTGCCGCTGGCCGACGCCGTGAACGTCGCCGTCAGGCCGGCATTGACGGTCTGGCTGGCCGGCTGGGTGGTGACCGTCGGGGCGAAGTCGACCGTCAGGGTGGCGGCGGTGGTGGTGACTGTGCCGACACCATTGCCGAAGACCGCCTCGTACTCAGTACCATTCTGGGCGGCAGTGGTAGCGAAGCTCAGGGTGGTGCTGGTGGCGCCCGTGATGGGGTTGAACGTATTGCCGCCGTCGGTGCTCACCTGCCACTGCACAGTAGTGGGCGTTGGGTTGCCGCTGGCCGACGCCGTGAAGGTCACCGTCTGGCCGGCATTGACGGTCTGACTGGTGGGGTTAGTCGTGACCGACAGGGCAGAGCCGACCGTCAGCGTCGCGGTACTGGTGGTCTGGCCACCGTACCCGTCGCTTGCCATAACCGAGATCTGATAAGGGCCAGCCGTGGTGTAAAGATGCGAGAGTGAGAATGTTCCATCGGCCGCGATGGTCACGGGCGAAGTGCCGGTGCCGTCTCCATAATTCACGGTGGCCTGATAGGGGCCTGGCACGTTGTCGGCGATCGACCCGGCGAGCGTGAGTGTGGAACCAACGGGAAGTGGCGAAGTCGAGCCGAGCGTGACGGTCATGGTGGGCGGGACGCACGTGGTCGAGACCTGGGCCGAGACTGGCCCAGCCGGACTCAGGCCGGCGTTGTCGGTGGCGACGACGGCGAAGGCATAAGAGTGGCCGGCCTGTCCCTGGATTGTCAGCGACGTCGCGGTCGTGCCGATATCAATGGGCGTGAGGGGGCCACCGTCGATGGAGGTGTAGACGTCGTAGCTCGCGATGCCCGGCCCGGCGGGATTCTCGGAGCCAGTCCACGAGAGCGTGAAGACCGGAGGCGAGTTTGCCGGCAGCGGGTTGACCACGGTCGTGGGGGGCGAGGCGTCGATCGTGTTGGTGATCGTCGGAGTGGCGATCGCGGCATTGACGTCGAAAACGATGCTGGCGGAGGCGTTGATGGTCGTGCCCGTCGCCAGACCCGCCTTGGGCTGAACGGTGTACAGGACATAACCCTCACCCCGGCCGGTTGCGTCGTCCGGCGGTAAGAGTCCGAGGCTCGGATTAGAAGGAATGTCGAGCGTGGTCGGGTCGAGGCCGGTGAGGGTCCAGGTTACCACGCCGGTGTTGAGATCAAGCGCGGCCGACACATCGACGATCACCCCCAGAGTCGCCGTCGCGTCGATCTGGGTCTGATACGACGAAAGCCCGGCGGGCACCGTGATTGTCAATGCGCCGAGCTGAATTGTCCCGAGCTGGAAGGTGGACCAGTCGAGGTTGGGCGAAAGGGTCTCGGTGATCGTCACGACATCGGCCGCTGCCGTGGCTGTCGGATCGTTCGTGAAATAAACCTGGTAAGGAAGTACCTGGCCCGAGCTCACGAAGCCCGGCGTGCCGTAGCCAGCAGGTCCGGCGATGCTGTTCGGGTCGTCCGGCGCCCCCTTTCTATTTGCGGCGAATCTAGCCTCCATGAGGGACAAAACACTCGGGGCATTGTACAAGACGTGGTAGTACGTGTTGACCACATTTTGGGCAACCCACTTGCCAGCGTTTTTGCCAAGGCCCTTCAGGCCGCCGGTTGTGAGCGTGACGGCCCCTGAGTATAAACCATTAGCGACATTGGCGATGGCGTCTTTGGCCGCCTGGGCGTTCTGCGCTATTGCCTCACCAGTACTGTTGACTTGGGAGCTGTCACCTCTGATCCTGGCTCGAATATTGTTGTTCAGCTGGGTAATGAACACCTGCACGCTACCATCGTTGTTGGGCGACGTTCCAGGCGTCTTAAGCCCAGTTGGATCTGCGTTGACCGTAGGAGCGTCGCCAGCGTATTCGTAGGCGTTCAAGCCTCCCGCCAGGCCAGTTGGGTCGGACTGGGTGAACCGGGCGCTGGAGGGGTCGTACTCCCGATTGCGCATCCAGGCCAGGCCGTTGCCGTCGCTGATCACACCGAGCTGGCCGCCGAATGTGAACAGATTGGCGGCTGATCCCGAGGAGCTCGCCAGCGCTCCGTAAGGCAAATACGAATATTGGTTGAGCACAGCTCCGTTCGGACCCGTCAACACGGACGTGTTGCCCTGGGCATCGAAACCATAGGCGTTGACCGCGCCCGAGGCACCCACCTGCGCGGCCAGCCCGAGGCCATAGACGTAATGGTCGAGGGTTGTTGTCCCGCTGAACTGGCCAACCAGCGAGTCGCCAAAGCTTCCCGTCGGGTCGAACAGCTCGTCGGTGCGAACCCCGTTGTGGATCGTGGCGATAGGATTGCCCAGCGCGTCGTACAGATATTGATACGTGCCGGCAGTCGGCGAGGTCACGCTGATCAGGTTGCCGCTGGCGTCGTAGCTGTACGACGTCGTTCCGGTACTGTTGGTCATCGAGATCAAGTACCCGTCGGCATTGTAGTTGTAGGTCGTCGGGCCGCTGGAGGTGAGCTCGTCGACGTTGTTCACCGTCGACGTCGTGGTCGTGCCCGAGTCGGTGACGGAAATGATGTTGCCGTCGGCGTCGTACTTGTAGGAGAGTGTTTCGCCCCCCGGCAGAGCGGCCGAGATCAGGCGTCCGGCCGCGTCGTACTGGTAGGTCGTCACTCCCTGGAGCGTGGTCATGGTGAGCGGATTGCCATTGGCGTCGTAGGTGTAGGCAAACTTCGACAGGACCGTTCCGCCAGAGCCCAGGTTATCGATCTCGCTTATCTGGCCGTTGGCGTTGTAGCTGGTCGTCGTCGACGTGCCATTGGCGTTGACTTGATCGATGACGCGGCCGGCGGCGTCGTAGGTGTAGGCAACCAGCACATTTTCAGAACCGTCGGTAACCTCGGAAAGCCGGCCCGCACTGTCGTAGACGAGTTTCTCGGTGTAGCCCGACTGGTCGGTTATCGAGGTCTGCCGGCCGGCGGCATCATAGTTGTAGGACAGCGACAGACCGTTGGGATACGCCACGCTGGTCAGCTTATTCGCCGCGTTGTACGTGAACGTCGTCGTTCCCTGGGCATTGGTCGCCGTGAGGATGTTGTGATGCGCGTCGTACGTGTAGGTCGACTGCGTTCCGTCTCCGAAAGATGCCGAGGTCACGTCGTTGCTCGTCGGGGCATAAGCCAGCGTCGTCGTCAAGCCATCGCGACCCGTCGTGGACGTGACCTGGCCCTGGCTGTTGTAGGTCGTCGCGTCGGTGGTGCCGTCGGCATAGGTCGTGCCGGTCGTCTCGCCCTGCGCGTTCACGGTGTAAGTCGTCGTGTAGCCGTTGGCGTCGGTGTAGCTGGTGAGCTGGTGGAAGTTCGGATCGTAGGTGAAGCTGGAACGGTCGCCCAGCGGGTCGATGAGCGAGAGGAGGTCGCCGGACGAGTCGTACGTTGCGGTATCCACCGAGCCGTCGGGATACGTGAAGGCCGTGATATTACTGTTGGCGTCCAGCGTCGCGCGTGCCATCTGGCCCGAGGGGTCGATGGTCGCGACGATCGACCCGGAGGCATCATACAGGTACCGGGTGGTCGCACCGGTGGCATCGGTCACATCGACTTCCCCCGGCGAATTCGTGGGATAACTGATCGTGAGGGGCTGCTGGCCGGCCACGTTGGTCCCGATCAGTCGACCCTCCGAATCATAGGAGTAGTTGGTCGCGACCCCCGTGGGATCGATCACTGACGTCAGCTCTTCGAGCGAGCCGGCGACCTGGCCGTATTGATACTGCGTGGTTCCGGATGCGTCGGTCATGCTCGTGAGGAATGTGCCGGTCGGATCATAACCAAACGTGGTGGTCTCGCCGTCCGGGGCGACCACCTGCGCGATCGTCCCCTGCGCGTTCCATGTGAACGTGGTGACCTGGCCGAGGTTGTCGGTCAGGGTCGATAGCTCTCCCCCCGAGTAAGCGGCGACCAAGCTCGTGCCGTCCGGATTCGTCTGGGAATGGAACGTGCCGTCCGTGTTGAACGCGATCACCGTGCCGTCGGGCTCCTGAAGCTGATACGCTCCGTTGACGAGCGATAAGGTGGAAGAAACGCCGTCCTGGCTGAGATACGAGCCGTCGGGCTGGAGGCCGAAGAACAGCGGCTGCCCATCCTGGGAGATCGTCACGTCGCCCGATCCATCGACCGTGGCTTTCAGATCGGCATTCGAGAACTGACCGTAACCGAGCGAACCGAGCGTGCTCGCCGATGTAATGGTGCCGAAACCTTCCGCACGGTCGAGCTCGAATCCGATCAGATCCTCAAAGCTCGAGACGTGCTCGCCGAGCGAGCTGAGGTAGGTTGCGTCCTGGTCCAGGGCCGCCTGGAGTTGAGGGAACGTCGTGCCGACGTTTGCCTCCAGGTTCGCCAGGACTTGATTCCAGCCCGCGGACGACATTCCCGAGGGTTGGGCAGGAGCGAGGACTGTCGGCCAGTCGAAGGGCACAGGTCCGTAACCTTGCAAAAGATGATAACCAATCGGCTCTACTGGCGCTTCCACGAGCTGGTAGTCGTTCACGAGCGAAACCGAAAAAAAATCTTCCGAGTGGATCGCGTTGCTGTCCGGTCGGGCCGAGACCTTGATCTGGCCGCTGTATCCTGGGGGGAGTATTCCCGCCGGACCGCTTTGATCGATCGCCAGCAGCATCAGGTCGTGCTCGACGTAATTGGACGACCCCACAACGGCAAAAGCCGCGCTACTCGACGAAAGGTCCAGCAGAGGCGCGGGAATCGGGTAGTCGGCCGTGTTGGTATAATCAATCGTGAGGGTCTCGAGCGTTCCGGCCCTCACAACGCTGGGGGTATTCAAGGTGAGGACAATGGCATTATTGTTGCTGTCGGGGTCGGTGAAATTATACACTGAGCCGTTCACCTGGAACACATTGGGCAACGTCGACGTTTTTCCAGCATCGGAGACGACGACCTGATACCCACCTATGTTATAAATTGCTCCGAAGGTGGCCAGGATCTCGCTCGAATTCTGGTAGGAAACCTGTGTCGGCGTGACGACCCCGTTTTGTCCGACCAGCGAGACGGTCGTATTCGGGGTGAATTGCGAGCCCGAAATCACGACTGAGAACGTATCGCCCTCCGTCGCTTGATCTGGGCTGATCGCGGTCGCGGCGAAGCTCAGCGCCTGCGCCGAAAGCGTGAAATTCGTGCCCGCACTAGTTGTGGACTGGGGTTCGATCATAACATAGACCGGTCCACCCTGGCCGCCGCCCACCGTCACACTCTCCTGGTTGTCGGTGGTTGAGAAGTCATACTCGTCAAAGGTCGAATCGGAGGGCAAGTCGCCGGCGCGAGCGAGGATCGCGGCCGAACCGGCGGGGACGTTGAGCGTCAGGCCAACGGACGAGCCCGCCGGCACATCCACTTCGTAGAGCAAGTTCTGGCCCGCCGTCAGTGTGCCCGAGGTCGATCCGCCGATGTCAAGCGACGGGACCGTCACCGTGAACGAGTTTGCGGACGCGGCCTGGTTATTGGCGCGATTGATGTCGGTCGTGGTCTCGCCGCTATCGGTCAGGACGACGACCTGATAGTTCCCCACGACGACGGGGACGACCGTGGTGAGCGAGCCATTGTAGCTCGCGCCGGCGGCGAGGTTGCCGGTGTAGACGGTCCGGCCGAGCAGAATGGAGCTCGACGTAAGCCCGCCATTCGGAGATAGATACACCGAGTCGGTCCAGGGGCCGAGCGCCGGGTTGGCTCCCTCGTTCTCGACGGTGTAGTCGACCGTCAGGGGAGCGCCGATCGCGAGTGTGCCGGTCGGTCCGATCACGCTGGTGGTGGCCAGGTCCGAGGTGGGTGCCACGCTGGTCAGGGTCGTCTGTATCGAGTTCACATTCAATTGATAGACCTGGATCGGTCCGATGCTCAGTCCATTCACCGAAGCAAAAGAACCGGTCTCCGAGGCATAGTCCAGCACGGGAAGGGCCTGGTTGCCGACCTGACCACCGCCCGCGACCGTGGAAATCGTGAGATTGCCACCGATTTGAGCGGCTCCTGTCACATCGAGTAGTCCGACCGACGGCGCGCCATTGTAGGTGCCGACCTGGGCCGCGAGGGTTCCCGCGGCGGTTTGAGTGAACGTGCCGGGCACATTCAGCACGCCGCCGGGGGCGAGTACGACCGTTCCCGTGTTTTCCAGGTTGCCGTCGACCGTCAAGGACGCCCCGTCGGCAACCGAAAGCGTTCCTGCATTGGTCGCGAGCGAGGCGAGCTGCGGTATCGATGCACCGGCACCGTCCAGCGTGATCGTCGCGTCGTTCTCGGTGATCGAACCGAGATTCAAGAACTGAAGGAGCACTCCGGCACCGACATTGTAGGTGCCGGTCGCGATAACGCCGGAGCTATCGGTCGACTCAATGCCGACAGTCGAATTGGCGCCCAGTGTGATCGTTCCTGTATTTGCCGTAGTCACAGAATCAACCACATACAAGCCCTGACCTATCTCGATTGTTCCTTCGTTATCGATGGTTGAGCTGGCGTTGCCGGTAATGGTCAACGAAGTCCCGCCCAGAGTCAGAGTCGCACCGGCGGTGTTGACGATCGAGCCGGGGCCATACGCGCTGCCCTGGAGGTTGATGGACGCCACGGACAGATCGTCGATCGATCCCTCGTTGGTCAAGGTCCCGTCGAGATAAATATTAGCGGTGCCGGACATTGTCATTGAGCCAAGGTTGGTGAAATCTCCCTCCAGTGTGTAGGTTGTCCACTCGAGCATTCCGGCGGGAAAGTTCAGTGTCGCCCCATTGAGGTTCAAGTCGCTCAGGTACCCAGGCTCGAATACGACGAGACCACCGCCGGACCCCGTATAGTCTCCGGTCCAACTGCTCTGACCCGGGATGTCGAGCTCCGATCCGGCGGCCACCGTGAAGACTCCGCCGGTGCTTGTACCGCCGGACTCGTCGACGAGCGACCCGGCAGAGACGTTGATCGGCGCGTCGAGATTGTTGAAATCTCCGACGTTGATCGCCGCGCTGCCGGCTCCGATCTTGTCGAGCGTCCCCTGATTGTTGAATGTGGAGCTGTTGCCGCCACTGATGACGGCATTGCCTTCCAGAGTGATCGTTCCACCGGCCTGGTTATTCAGGAACGCTCCCGCCGGGCCGGTGTAGATGTCGCCGAGATTGAGCTGGCCGTTGATCTCGATCGTGCCGGTATTGTTCAGCGTGTTGCCGACATCGAGCGAGTTGGAGGACTGGCTCGTGATCGTCAGGTCGCCGAAGTTGGTGAAGGTGCCGAAGATCGTGCCGTTTACCCAGTTGAGCATGCCGGCGGGAAAGTTGAAGGAGGCACCGTCGGCGTTTACCTGACCGATGTCGATCACGACCGACCCCCCGCCGGAGCCGGTGATCGTTCCGCTCCAGGTCGCGTCACCGTCGTCCAGATCGACCTGAGCCCCAGTCGCCACGTTGAAGGTTGCCCCGGTACTCGTCCCGTCGTAGTTGTCGATCACCAGGGTCCCCGCCGGTACATTGATCGGCGCCGCCTGATTGTTGAACGCCGTGCAGTTGATCGTCGCGGTGCCAGCTTCGGTCGTGTCGAGAGTTCCCTGGTTGGTGAAGTTCGTGCCGCTGATGGTGGACGCCCCGACGAGGGTGATCGTTCCACCGGCCTGGTTATTCAGATTGTCGATATTGAGCTGGCCGTTGATCTCGATCGTGCCGGTATTGTTCAGCGTGTTGCCGACATCGACCGAGTTGGACGACTGGCTCGTGATCGTCAGGTCGCCGAGGTTGGTGAAGGTGCCGTAGATCGTGCCGTTTTCCCAGTTGAGCATGCCCGTCGGAAAATTGAAGGAGGCACCGTTGGCGTTTATCGAATCGAACGTATCGATGTTGATCACGACCGACCCGCCGCCGGAGCCGGTGATGGTTCCGCCCCAGGTCTCGTTACCGTCGAGATCGACCTGAGCCCCAGGGGAAACGGTGAAGGTGGCGCCGGTGCTCGTGCCCCCGTACCCGTCGATCACCAGGGTCCCCGCCGTCACGTCGAACGTGCCTCCCTGGTTGCTGAAAGCGCCTTGGTTCGAGATCGTCGCGGTCCCGGCCGCGGAATTGGCAATCGTTCCCTGGTTGGTAAACGCGCCAGCGATTATCCCGCTTCCCTGAAAGTCGATCGTTGCGCCCGCGTTGTTGGTCAGTGCACCGGACAATGTGCCGCCCAGGTTGATCTGCCCCTCGTTGACCAGGGTCGGACCGGCCACCTGGTGAAGGGCGGCGCCGGGGATATTGATCGTGCCGGTGTTGACGACGTTGCCGGAGCCCCAGAAATCTCCCTGAGTCCAGGTGGTCGTTCCCGCCAGATTGATCGATCCGCCGGAAGCGGCCAGATCGATCACACCGCCGTTATCAAGCAAGAGCGAGCCATTGATCTGGGCGGAATCCGTGCTGAGCTCGCCGTAGGAGACCTCGAGCGTATCCTTGACGGTCACGCTCTGGTAGGGGCCCGATGCGCCCGAGGTGAAGGTGACAGTGGGGTTGGCGCCCGCCACGTCGATGACCACGGCGTCGCCGGCCTGCGGCACGCTTCCTGTGCTCCAGTTGCTGGCGTTGTTCCACGATCCGCTCAAAGCGGAGGTCCAGGAGTCGGTGGCGAGTAACCGGCGCTCTTCCAGGACTTCGAGACCCAAGCGTGCGGCGCGGCGACGGGGGCGGGTTTCGTGCGATCGTCGTCTGGACTGGCGGTTGTTGGCCATCTGAGAGCGCTCCCCTGGTGTGAACAAGAATGCGGGATCTCGGGTTCGTTCGAGGTCGTCGATCGACGTGGCGGTGCTGCGGTCATCGCCGTATCGGGATTACTTGCGGAAAGGGACCCTTGCCGGCATCGGTCTGGTCTGTGAGGTATATGCGCAGACTCGCCCGATCTATCACGAGCAGGGCGAAAAAGAACATGCAAGCATTGACAAAGCGACACCAACCGGATGCATCCTTGCAATGGTCGGGCGTTTTCGGGATAATACCATTGTTGCGTGCAAGATCATTGCTCCTGTGGGAATTATGATTATGAGTGAGCCGGAACCCGGCCCGACGCAGCCAAGCTTGCTGTTACGCATCCGGGACGCTTCTGACGCGGAGTCGTGGCGGACCTTCGTTTCGATCTATGCGCCCTTAATCTACCGATCGTGCCGTCGCCAAAGGCTTCAGGACGCCGACGCCGCGGATGTGGGCCAGGAAGTCCTGGCCCAGGTGGCGCGGTCGATTCGCGAATTCGAGTACCAGCCAGGAAGGGGCCGGTTCCGCGACTGGCTCGGTGCGGTCGTGCGGAACAAGGTCTGCCGGTTCCTGGAGAACGAGGGTCGGGGAGTGCGCGGGGTGGTCGTCGACGAGTCCATGGAGAACCTGCGCGCATTCGAAGCTGACGGCGAATGGGTTGCGGAGTTTCATGCCCACCTCCTGAGCGCAGCGCTTGGCCGCATCCGGGATCGTTTCGAGCCGCCAACCTGGAGCGCTTTTGAGGAAGTCTGGCTGCACGACCGGGCTGCCAACGAGGTGGCGCGCGAACTGGCGCTGCCGATCGAGGCGGTCTACCTGGCCAAGTCGCGCGTGCTCAAGCGGCTGCGCGACGAGCTGATGATCATGGCGGAAGACCTTCCCCAGTGCGTTCCCCTGACCTGAAGTCCGGCAACGCCGGCAGAGACCCACCGTGACACACTGCCCCACATCGCGCGAGCTGGAGGATTTTCTAGGTGGCGAACCGCTCGAGGATGCCTGCGGGGAGCTGAATGCTCACCTCCAGCGGTGCGACCGATGCCGGGAAGCGCTGGACCGGCTCTCCGATGAACCCGAGCTCCGGGAGTGAGTCAGGGAGGTCCCTCCGACCGTGGTCGACGAGACGGATGGCCCAGGACTCGTCCGACTGCTCGAGATCGGCGCGAAGATGAGCACGGAGTGGGACCTCGCCGAGGGACGCGCGGCCGAGCCGCCCACGCTTGAGTTTCTCGGGCCGCCCCTCCATGAAGGAGACCTCGGCACGCTGGGCCCCTATCGCGTGCTCGAGCTCCTGGGCCACGGGGGAATGGGGATCGTCCTGCGGGGGCGCGACGACGTGCTGGACCGGGTCGTGGCTTTGAAGGTCCTCCGTCCGGCCCTGGCCCACGGACGCGACCGGATCCGGTTCGTCCGCGAGGCGCGCGCCGCGGCCCATGTCCGGCACGATCACGTGGTGGAGGTTCACGCCGTGGTCAGTCCGCCCGACGGACTTCCCTACATCGTCATGGAATACCTGGCCGGTCCCACGCTGGCCGAGGCGATCCGGCGGGCTGGGCGGCTGGGCCACCGCGAGGCCGCGAGCGTGGCCCTCCAGGTGGCCGAGGGGCTGGCCGCGGCCCATGCCGCCGGCCTGGTCCATCGTGATATCAAACCGTCCAACGTGATGCTCGACCCGGCGAAGGGACGGACCAAGATCACGGACTTCGGTCTTGCTCGACCGGCCGGAGAATCGAGCGACGTGACCCAGGATGGTTCGGCCGTCGGCACGCCGGCTTACATGAGCCCCGAGCAAGCCCGGGGAGAAGCCGTCGATGCCCGTTCCGACGTCTACAGCCTGGGGGCCACCCTCTACGAAGCACTGACCGGCGAGCCGCCATTTCGCGGCACCGCGGGCTCGGTGCTCCGCCAGGTGATCGACACGGACCCACGCCCGCGCCGCCGGATCAACAGCGCGCTACCCCGCGACCTCGAGACGATCTGCCTGAAGGCGATGGCCAGGGACCCTGCAAGACGGTATCCGACCGCCCGCGACCTGGCCGACGACCTGGGACGCTTCCTGCGGGGAGAGACAATCGTGGCCCGGCTCGCCGGGGTTTTCGAACGGACCTGGCGCTTCACTCGCCGCCGCCCCTTGATTGCCGGGCTAACGGCATCCCTGGCCGTCGTGGCGCTCACCGGCCTCGCCGGGGTCGTCTGGCAATGGCGGCGAGCCGAGGCCCAGCGGGCGCAGGCGGAGAACAACTTTCGCGAGGCGCGCCGCCTGGTCGATGCGTTCTACACCCGGGTTTTCACCGAGGGCTTGTTCTTTCGGCCCGGCCTGGAATCGGTTCGCCGCGAGATGTTCCGCGATCTGCTGGGCTATTACCGCGACTTCCTTCGGCAGCGACGCGACGACCCCACGCTTCAGGCCGACCTCGCCGAGGCCTGCTTTCGCGTGGGCTGCCTGACGACCGAGGAGGGCGACAAGGCCGATGCCATCGAGGTGTTCCGTCAGGCCGAGTCGCTGTTCCAGGCCGCGCTGCGCCGCGACCCGGCCAACCGCGGCGCACGCATGAGGCAGGCGCAATGCCTGGACCACATCGTGCGGATGGAGACCCAGCTTGGCCGCCTGGAGGCGGCCCTGCGTGGTCACGAGCAAGCCAGCAATCTGTTCCGCAAGCTGGTCGAGGAAGCGCCCCAGGATCGCGATGCCCGGCGCATCCTCGCCGCCAGCCAGGGCAACGTCGCGAACCTCCGCTCGATGCTGCACGATTCAGCCGGAGCCCGGCTCGCCTACCAAGACGTGCTCCAGATCCTCGAGCAGCTCGTCACCGAAGAACCCTTGGTGCCGAGGTACCGCGACGACCTGGCTCTCACGTACAACAACATGGCATTCCGGGAAGAGGATCCCCAGGTCGCCGCCCGAGACTTGCGCAAGGCGATCGAGCTTCGCGAGCAGCTCCTGGCGCTGGACCTCACCAACCAGTACCGCCGCCGCAACGTGGCCCGTTCGTGTCAGAACCTGGGCGTCCATGAGTATGATCTGGGGCGCCATTCCGAGGCATTCGAGCTGCTGGAGCGGTGCTGCCGTTTGCTCGAAGAGGTCGTCCAGACCGAGCCCACTAACACGACGTATCAGTGCGATCTGGCCCAGGGCTACATCAATCTGGGCGATCTTCTGGGGCGCAGCGGCCGGCTCGATGAATCGGTCCGGAGCGGCCGCCGGGCCAGGGAGATTTATGAACGGCTGCTGGCCGCCCAACCCCGGCTGGACCCTGCCCGGACCGGGCTGATGGGGGCATTGAGCAACATCTCCGAAGCGCTGAGCCAGAAAGGCCAGTTCGCGGAGGCCGCTGAGCCCATCGAGATGGCCGTGGAGATCGCCAGAGAGCTGCCTGAGGACAACGAGCGCAAGGCCCAACTCGCCGAGACGCTTTCCCAGCTAGCCAGCGTGTGCCGCAAGCTTGGCCGGTCAACCGACGCAGAAGCCCATGAGCGCGAAGCCGCGGCAATGCGGCCGAAAACCGGAGCGAACCCCGCGAAAGCGGCTGGAGCCTCCGGGCGCTCTGGCTAGCGATCAGATTCTCGTCAATCCTCTCAGACCAGAACCCAGACCTGGTCCTGCCGGATCTCCACCGGAAAGCGGTGCACCCCCTGCCCCCGCGTCGTGGAACAACGACCGTCGCAATAATCCCCCCGGCCTCTCTAACGTATCGACCAGGCCTTCGAGCAGTGGCAGACCGCCGTGGACCTGGTCACAATAATCCCCCCGGCCTCTCTAACGTATCGACCGGCTACGGATGCATGGTCGGATCATCCACGTCTATCCCTTCGGCTATGGCGGCGGC
>Ga0187864_10003513_pt1 | contig 12824 bp, 7 predicted proteins | sample June2016WEW_11_4_FD_132985 | JGI IMG/M metagenome (GOLD analysis project Ga0187864, IMG submission 132985) | Peatland microbial communities from SPRUCE experiment site at the Marcell Experimental Forest, Minnesota, USA - June2016WEW_11_40 | ecosystem: Environmental > Terrestrial > Soil >... | reverse complement strand
CCTGATCTGGTGGCTGTTTGCCCGCCAGATGACGGCCAAGACTGTGGCCGGCGCGCGCATCAGAATCGCCGTCCTCGGATTCCAGGAGTTCCTGAACCGCGTCGACGCCGACCGCATCAAGCTCATGCCGCCCGACACATTCGAAAAATTTCTCCCCTACGCCATGGCGCTGGGCGTCGAGCACCACTGGGCGCAAGCGTTCGACGGAATCATTAAGGATCCGCCGAGTTGGTACGCTTCGCCGAACGGCTACGTCGGCTTCAGTCCGCTGTTCTTTTCCAGTTCCATGCACAGCATGGCGTCAGACATGCACCAGGTGTTCGTCTCCGCCCCCAGATCCAGTTCCAGCGGATCCGGTTTCAGCGGAGGAGGCGGCTTCTCCGGCAGAGGCTTTTCCGGAGGCGGCTTCGGCGGCGGCGGCGGCGGCGCGTTCTAGTATTCGCACGCACCCAGTGTCGTGTCCCGCAAGTTCGAGGCATAAATCTCACCCCAAACGTATGTCGCGAATTTATGGGACAGGTCACCCTAGCTCGCGACAACTTCTTCCAGCCGACAGTCTTCCGCCGACTTATCGGGCCTGAGCCCCATGAATACGGGGGCTCGCAGCTTCATGCCGCCCTCCGCACTTTCGTGAGTCCACTCGGCGAACTTAATTTCGGCGACGAGTTCCGGACGCACAAAGTGAACTTTGCGCAATCCGCCAATCTCGCCGTGAAACGGATTCTGTCTCGTCTTCAGCGGCTGCAAGCAAGTGAAGATTTCCTTGAGCGTCTTCTGATCGAAGCCGGTGCCGGCCTGGCCGACGTGAATGAGGCGTCCTTGCTCGTCGTACAAGCCAAGCACAAGCGCGCCAAAATATTCGCGGCTGCCTTCCGGATCGGTATAGCCTCCGATGACGCACTCCTGACGCTGCGTGATTTTGATCTTGAGCCAATCGCGCGAGCGCTTCTCTTCGTAAGCGCTGCTGCGCTTCTTGGCAACGATGCCTTCCAATCCGCGCTGCTTCGCTGCTTCGAACAGAGCAAGACCTTTCTCGGCATAGTGGTCGGAAAATTGAATGACCTCGCCAACTTTGATCCGCTCTTGCAGCAACTGCTTGCGTTGCTCGAGCGGAACGCGGCGCAGGTCGAGGCCATCGAGGTAGAGCAGATCGAACGCGTAGTAGATGACCGACACACTTTCGCGCCGTTGCAGGCGGCGCTTGCCCGGCTGGAATCCGGTACGCTGCTGCATTAGGCTGAACGAAGAGCGGCCCTCGTCATCGAGCGCGACGATCTCCCCGTCGAGAATAGCGCGCTGGGCTTTTACGAATTGCGGCAGGCTGCCAAGTTCGGGAAACTGTGCGGTAAGGTCATTCTGATTGCGCGACACCAGACGCACGCGGCTGTCTGCAATGAATGCGACGGCGCGGTAGCCGTCCCATTTAATTTCAAACAGCCAGTCAGGATCGTCGAAGGCCTTGGCGGTTGGGGTCGCCAGCATCGGGTGGATGACCGTGGGCATGGGCTTCTGCTCCGCGCCGGAGAGAGCTTTGACCGCAGAGGACGCAGAGTTCGCAGAGGATTTCTTGTTTCGGGATTTGCACGCGGAATCTTTGGACGCAGCAACTTTGGACGCGGTGTCGTCGGACAAGGTCTTCGCGTGAGCCACATTCCGCGCAGCTCGTCTTGGGTTTTTATTCTTATTTTCCTCCGCGGCCTCTGCGCCCTCCGCGGTTAAAGCCTTTCGCTTCGAGTCGGCACGTGCGATTGCGTCCGCCAACCAAGCAGCCTTCACTTTCCCTCGCGATGCAGGACGGCTGCTCTTCCATTCCGCGGAGCCTTTATCGCCGGCGATCTGCGCCATGGTGCGACCGGTGAGGATGGAGGTGTCGTAGGCGTCGATGTTGAATTCCGCTACGACGCGATCGTCTTTTTTCTTGATCAGCAACCATTCGTTCCCTTTGCTTCCGGCTCGGCGGCCCTTTATGTGCACAAGCGCGAAATCGCCGTTGAGCCGCTTCCCTTTCAGGCGAAACTTGAGGTCGCCTTTCGCCAGCATGGCGGCAGCTTCTTTTTCTGTGCCCGGAACGTACTCGCCGTTGACTGGCACCGGCGATAGCGGCTCCCACGTACCGGCGTCCCAAACCATCACCGTACCGCCGCCGTAGTTGCCTTCCGGGATTGTCCCTTCAAAATCGAAGTACGAGGCGGGATGATCCTCGACCTGCATGGCCAGACGCTTGTCGGCGGGGTCGAGCGACGGGCCTTTGGGGACTGCCCACGACTTGAGCACGCCTTCCATCTCCAGTCGGAAATCGTAGTGCAGGCGCGATGCGTGATGGCGCTGCACGACAAAGCGGTGCTGCGATTGTTTTTCGATCTTGGGTGGAGGCTCGGGCGTTTCCTCGAAGCGCCGTTTCCGTTTGTATTCGTCAAGCGACATGGTGGTTATTGTAATTCCGGCCTACGATTCGGGATGTCTCAGTCCAAGACGGCGCTGTGGCGCAAGCGATCACCCGGCAGAATGTTAACCCAAGGCCGTATACTGTTCCGGTTTCCGAGGAGTCATGCATGAATCGGCTGCCGCTCGCATGAAACGTGAATACCCGGAGTCCCCGCTAGTGGGCGTGGGCGCTGTGATCGTCGATGATCGTAGCGACGATCGTCGCGTCCTGCTGATCCGCCGCGGACAGCCGCCGCTGCTGGGCGAGTGGTCGTTGCCGGGCGGCGTCCTCGAATGCGGTGAAACTCTGCGCGAAGCGGTGGTCCGTGAAGCCCGCGAAGAAACGGGATTGGTGGTCGAGACAGGTGAGATGCTGGGCGTGTATGAGCGTGTGATCCGAGGCGACGAGGGACGGGTGCGGTATCACTATGTGCTGATTGATTTCTTGTGTCGTCCGGTTGGCGGCGATCTCAAAGCCGGAAGCGATGCGGCGGATGTTCGCTGGTTCACGCGTGACGAATTGCCAGCGCTCAACCTGGCGCACGATGCGAATGACGTCGTGCTCAAGGGATTGGCCGCGACGGCCTGAATGACAGATGAGTTTTTCCGCGCGCGTATCGGCCTGCCACCCTAAGGCGAATCCAGAATTGCGCTCCAGGCAATTGCCGAGCTGCGCTCGGCTTGGACGGGCGAGGGCGCCCGTCCCCACACGAGCAATTCTTCAGTCGGCCATCTTGGCCACATGCACCGCGAAGCCCGTTCTGGGCAGGAGCGATCTTAATTCAAACACCTTGAAGCCGTCACCGGTGATTTCCGTCTGGCGATAGAGGCCGGGCTCGGTTTCGGCGGTTTCGTGGCGGCCCTGCAGATCGTCGATAAACTTCTGTGCGTCTTTGAGGCTGGCCTCTCCTCCTTTGGCACGCGTCACCACAGCCTCGGTGGCATAGGAGCGGGCAAGTTTCGGCCAATACTTTTGCAACAACTGGGTGCTCGCGAAAATATCAGCCCAGACAATCTCTCCGTTCACGGCGACCACGACACCCACCGCATTCTTATCGCGCAGTTGGCGGATTACGCTTTCGTAGTTGCGCTGCACTGGTTCGGCGACAGCATCAACCTGCTTTTGAACTTCCTTATTGTCCATAACACGCGCATAAGAAGTGGTCGCGTTCACTGCGGGAGCGGCGCCGGTAACCTCCACGGTCTCCGCCATGGCGCGCTGCGAACTGCGGACACTGTCCCACACTTGCTGCTGATCTTTCGCGCCCATCGCCTTGCTGCGCACGACGGGAGAGGCGAGAAGACCGTTAACACTGCCCACCGCGCTGCTGAACTCGTACTTGCCGTTCGCCGCCACCCAACGTCCGGGCTCGACGCAGAAGACGCTCAGGTCGACGGGATCGCTCTCAGCGGGTACGATGCGGTCTTTGCCGATGACGCGATCCTGCTTGCCGCCAGTAACTATCTCGCCGGCGAGGAGCAACAACGGCCGCTTCGAGTTATTAACCAGGACCAGCCGATTCACCTCCGCGTCGCGTATGGGATGGATGATTGACGGTTCGCCGGGGCGGCGACGGATGAGGCCACGCGCCTGTCCAGCCTCAGTCACGACAACGTCGCCGCTGCGCAGGCCTTCATCGAGGGTGAGAAACTCTGCCGTGTCATACGACTTACTGGCTACAACGGGGAAGACGGTCAGATTGCCGCTGCGAATCGGGCCGAGCAGCGAGTAACCAGACGCTGGTGCTACTTCGCCCGCTTGCAGCAGGCACGGAACCACAACAGCCGCCACTGCTATCAGAGCGATCCCGACAACCACGATGACCAGCCGCATAATTGGGCCTCCCAGCAGTAAAGACACCAGTGAAGACACTAATGCTCCCGCGTGCGCGCGATCCTCTGCTTGCGCCGCCCCCACGGCACGCCCCGGCACACCAAAGATAGAGTGTGCCGGGGAACCCGTCCGCGAGTCTTCCAGGAGGATCTTTCTCTGCTCGCTAATCGAAGAACGCACGATTTATTCATCCTTGCGTCGAAAAAATTGCTAGCATCATCTTGGACATGACCAGGCCCGCCCAATCCGGCCACGGAGCAGACCTCGCTGCGACTCTTTACGAGCGCAGCGGGGCTGCAGCCTACGGCGTCAGCGCCGAGCAGTTCGCGGCAATCCTCGATGAAATTCTGCGCAAGTATCTTCCCCCCAATTCGGCCCACGCTTCGGCGGAACAGAGAGCCGACTTCTGCGCCGGGCTGCGCCTGGAAGAACTGGCGCTGGCGCGCGCATGTGCCGCGGGAAACGAGCGAGCGTGGCAGGACTTCATCAGCCGCTACCGGCAGAAGCTGCGCAGCATGGCGCTGCACATTACGCGCGACGCCGCCCATGCCGCGGAGTTAGCCGATTCGCTGTTTGCGGATCTTTATGGCGTGAACGCACGCGATGGCGTACGCAGTTCGAAGCTCGTGTTCTACACCGGCCGCGGTTCGCTCGAAGGCTGGTTACGCACGGTGATGGCACAGGAGTTCATCAATCGCTATCGCAAGCAGAAACGCACGGTCAGTCTGGAAGAGCAGACGGAAGAAGGTGCGCAGTTTGCGGCGGCGGTTCCCGAGCCGGCGCGCACTTCAGACCGACGGCTGGAAGCGGCAACCGATGAGGCGCTGGCGGAACTTTCGTCAGAGGACCGGTTTACGCTGGCGTCTTATTATCTGGATGGCCGGACGCTGGCCGAGATTGCGCGCACGCTGGGGCTGCATGAATCGAGCGTCAGCCGGCGGCTCGATCGGCTCTCAACCGGGCTCAGGAAGCGCATTCTAGCGGGGCTACGAATGCAGGGAATGAGCCATGCCCAGGCTACGGAAGCACTGGAAACCGACGTGCGGGGCATACGGTTGAATTTGCGCTCGCGTTTGACGCAAGATTCCGGGGTGAAAACGTTCCCTGAGGGAAAGGTTCCGGCACAAGACGCAGGCGAAGGAAGCACCGACTGAAGGAAGAAATGACTGAAGTACCCAAAATCGTGTATCACCGCCTACGGGCTGCTTTGCCGGAGCGAGCCGCGCCGGAGCGAGCTTTGGGGGAGCAAGCCGCGTCCGAGCGAGTGCATCCGGATGCGGATCTGCTGACGGCCTTTGCCGAGCAGGCGCTTTCAGTGACTGAGCGCGACGGCGTGCTCGAGCACCTGGCGCTCTGCGGAGACTGCCGCGAGGTGATCGCTCTGGCGCTTCCCGCGGCGGACATTGTGGCCGCTCCGATTGCAACCGAGACTGAAGCGGTTCGAGCAACGCCGATTCCGGCGAAGGTTCAGAGGAACTGGCTGACCTCACCAAAATTTGCCCCAAGTCTGCGCTGGGCCGCGCTGGCAGCGGGAGTTGCGGTGGTTGCCTCGGTGCTTCTGGTGCATCCGGGAAAGCTGAACCAGGCGATGCCGCCTTCCGCAAACCCGCAGATCGCGGCTACTGCGCCGCCAGCTTCTGGCCCGCCAATCGCATCGTCGCCAATGGACCAATCAGCGATCTCGGCTAAAACTGACAAAGCGCGACCAAAGTCCGAATTGCGGTTGTCCAAGAAACTCAAGGCTGGACAGGTTGCGACGCCGTCGCATGAGGCGGAGCCCGGAATACTGCTTGCTGACAACAAGAAGGATTCAAGTCAGGCGGACAAGCTGTCGGCAGCGCCATCGGCCGGAGCCTCGGCATTCGATGCATCAACCAGTCGAGGGGCGACTGAGACCGTCGAGGTTTCTGGAGCAGCCCCCGCAGTAGCGCTAGCGCCCTCCGCCGCAGGTAGCCTGATGGCGCGGAACGAGACGCCAGCGATTGAAAAAGCAAAACCGGCGCTCCAAGAGATGGAAGTGAACGAGCAGCAGAAAACCGAGGCAGCCGTTGTTCCCGCACCAGCCAGGTCACAGGCCAGGGCGGTGATGTCTGCCGCGAAACTGGCATCCCCCGCGAGCCAGACTTTGGCGCAGAATGTCACCTGGGCGATTACCGGGGGTGTCCTGCAACGGTCACTGGACAGCGGCCAGAGCTGGCAAAACGCTTTGCGCGCGGATCGTCCATTGCTGTGCTACTCAAGTCACGACGAGGATGTATGGGTCGGCGGTCAGGCCGGTACGCTCTTCCACTCCGCCGACGGCGGCGTAACTTGGGTGCAAGTGAAACCTTCCATCAAAGCCCAGCAACTTAGCTCCGATGTAACTCACATTGATGTGCGCGGTGATGTGCGCGGTGATGTGCGCGGCCTGGCACAGATTGTAGTTTCCACCCGTAACAACGAAATCTGGAGCAGCGCGGACGGCGGAAAAACCTGGGAGAAGAAGTGATCCGGTCGCTTCTTGACGTTCTGCCTTGCGGCTTTTCTCTCGGTCAGCAGTCTTGCGGACAGCCCGCAGAGCTTTTCATGGGTTTTCCCTCTTACTTTCACACAGATAGCATCTATTAGTTAGCTCCGCGAAGTAACGTTACCTCCGCACATGACCCCGCAGTACTCATTTGCAAGCTTTACGTTACGAAAGTGACATTTACAGTGCGGTCAAGCGGACATAGGATCGACACGTGGTTTGGCAGTTCTGGGGGAGGGCTGCCGAAGACGTCCTGAGCTTAATCGCTTAGGGCGTTTTTCATTGCCCTCAACAATTCACCGAACAAAAAAACTTTCTCAAGCTTACTCAGGTGAGCTTGGTATCACCGACGCGGAGATCCGATACTTCCGGTCTTCGGCGAATCGGCTGTCTTACACGGAGTAGGAGACATCGTCATTGGCGGTGCCTGGCGCCGTGCTTTCCGTCGTGGAGGCGGCGTCGGCAGACTTGCTGCCACGTCGCATAGCGACGATGCCGGTGCGCACCATCTCCAATACCCCATACGGACGCAGCACTTCGAGCAGTCCGTCGATCTTGTCTTCCGCGCCGGTGATTTCGATGGTCAACGATTCGGCAGAGACATCGACCACACGCGCGCGAAACACGCTGGCGAGTTCCAGTACATGGGAGCGCGCATCGTGAGTGGCCGCCACCCGGATCAAGGCCAGGTCTCGGATGATGGCCGGTTGATTGGTGATGTTCTCGACCAGCAGCACGTTCACCAGTTTGTATAGATTCGCTTCGATGCGGCGGGCCTGGTCGCGGTCGGCGTCGACGGTAATGGTCATGCGCGAAACTTCGGGCTTCTCGGTGCGCCCCACCGTGAGCGAATCGATATTGAAGGCGCGGCGGCGAAACAGCGAAGCCACGCGGGTGAGCACACCCGGTTTATTTTCGACGTACACCATGAATGTATTCAGCATGTTTTTCTCATTCGTCGCTAGCAGTCTCGACAATCGGGCTGGGCCGCCGAATCATGTCGTGCAGTGCAGCGCCGGCCGCGACCATCGGATAGACGGTGTCTTCCTGTTCCACCTTAAAATTGATCAGCACCGGCCCCTCGTGCTGGCGCGCCGATTGGACGGCGGGCACGACCTGCGAGCGCTCCGAGACAGTCGTGCTCCGGATGCCGTAAGCCTCGGCTAACCTTGCGAAATCCGGATTAAGCAAGGGTGTCGCCTGGTAGTTGCGGTCGTAGAAAAATTCCTGCCACTGCCGCACCATGCCGAGATAGCCGTTGTTGATGATGGCGATATTTATCTTCAGATTTTCCTGCACCAGTGTCGCCAGTTCGCACATGGTCATCTGGAATCCGCCATCGCCCACCACCACCCAAACCTCGGCCTCGGGGCAAGCGACTTTGGCGCCGATGGCGGCGGGCAGAGCGAAACCCATCGTGCCCAGTCCGCCGGAAGTAATCAGCGTGCGCGGATGCTCATGCTTGTAGTATTGCGCCTCCCACATCTGGTGCTGGCCGACGTCGGTAACGATGATGGTGTTGCCGTCGCGCGTCTGATGCCACAAATCGTTGATGACATGCGCGGCATAGAGATGGCCGCTGTCGGGCAGATTCTGGATGTCGCGCACGGCAGAATCACCCTTCAGCTTGTCGATGGAATCCAGCCACTCGCTGCGGTCGATGGACTCGATGTGCGGCAATAATTCCAGCAAGACTTCCCGCAAATCGCCGACCAGGGGAACATCGACCTTAACATTCTTGTTGATCTCGGCGGGATCGATCTCGATGTGGATCTTCTTAGCATTGGGCGCGTAGGTCTTCAGGTTGCCGGTGACGCGATCGTCGAAGCGCATGCCGAAGGCCAGCAGCAGGTCGGCTTCCTGGATCGTGTGGTTCACCCAGGCTTCCCCGTGCATGCCCATCATGCCGAGATTGAGCGGGTGCGATGCCGGGAGCGCGCCGAGGCCGAGGAGTGTGAGCGCGACCGGGATGCCGGCCCGTTCGGCAAAATCGCGCACCTCGCGCATCGCTCCAGAAATGATGATGCCGTGGCCGGCGAGGATCACGGGCCGCTTCGATTGGTGGATCAACTCCAGCGCCTGCTCATACTCCTGCGGAGCGGGCGAAAGGTCGGGCCGGTAACCCGGCAATTGCGGCTTGGCCGCCTCCCAGTCGAACTCGCACGAACCCTGCTGCGCATCCTTAGTGATATCGACCAGCACCGGACCGGGACGGCCGGACCGCGCCACGTAGAAAGCTTCACGGATCGTGCGCGCCACTTTGCTAGCGCGCGTAACCAAATAGTTGTGCTTGGTGATCGGAAGAGTCACACCGGTGATGTCGGTTTCCTGAAACGCGTCCGACCCGATCAGCTTGCTGCCAACCTGCCCGGTGATGCAGACGATGGGTATGGAATCGAGCATGGCGGTGGCGATTCCGGTGACCATGTTGGTCGCTCCCGGCCCCGAGGTTGCGACCGCAACTCCCACCTGTCCACTGGCGCGCGCGTAGCCGTCGGCCATGTGGGTTGCGCCTTGTTCGTGGCGCACCAGCACATGATGGATCTTGCTGTGCTTCAGCGCGTCATAGGCGGGCAGAATGGCGCCGCCGGGATAGCCAAAGACGTGCTTCACGCCTTCCCGTTCCAGGCATTCCCAAAGAATACTGGCCCCGGTCATGGTCTTGGACTCGGGCTTGGTTCTGTTTATGGCTGGCGTGCTTTTCGAATCCGTCATGAGATCTCCTAACAATACTTCCAGTGTCGCGACCGCGTGATTATTACCGCCGTCGGTCCAAGCTTGCTGGTGGAGCGCCTGGCGTCCCCGCCCGGCGGGACGGACGAGACATCCGGGGCCCCACCGCATAACTCATCACGCGGCCACGGTACCAATGCGCTGCTCCTCGGAAAAAACAAAACCCACCTTGCCAGCGTTTCTGGCGGGTGGGATTCGGGAGCACTTACGATTTCAAATTTCTCAGCTCACTCTTTCCCCCGCACCGAGACCGGCAGGCATACTCGTACCCCGGGAATTCTAAAACTAATTCGTCGGAGACTCCGTCCATTCGTCACGGTCGCACCAAAGAATTGACGTGATAGTACCCGACCGACCTTCCGGCTGCAAGCAGAAAGTCAGCCACGTTCTTTGCACACGCAAGCAGCTTTCAGGCGGGTGGCCGGGGCTATCTCGTCCATCTCTACTCTCGAGGGTGCCCCACTCAAACTTCGCTTGGGCGGTGGTTTTCTGCCGGTGGACACGCCCGCACCGTCGGAAAACTGCCCATTTCCCCTCCCACCCGTGCAGCCCACTGGAATCCGATTCCCACCGAACCGACCTCTTTTCATCACATCCAACCGGTAACCGTCATCACAGACTTCCAACCCGCCCGATGCAACAATGTTCATCTGATTGGGGCAGTGAAGAGGTGTGCCGTCTCCGAAGACGGCCCTCGAAGCTGCCCCAAAGCCATTTTCAGCGTTCTTTGACAACCGTAAGTCCTTATTCCGGAATATTTTCCATATAAGTCCTTTAAACTCAAAGATTTTTCGCCTAACCCTATGATTCCAATAGATAGGGGGGAGGGGGTACCCCCCAGTACCAACTAGTAAATAGCCGCGAAAGTCCGGTTGCGTTTCACTGGCCCTGCGTGTTGCCTGCCGCTCGCACCGCCTCCTGGCAAGCGCCCGCGGTGGTCAACACTTTGTCAAATGCTGTTTCTGTGCGGAGTTTTGCGAGCAGAGGATCAGAAAGCAGATTCTCGTGCGCGCAATAGTTCTGCTCGACCGCGCTCTGGAGCAGATGGAGAGCCGCTTGTTTCTTGCCACAGTACGCGAAGAGTGCTCCCTGGTAATACCACGTCTCAGGGTCGGGCTCGGTGGGCAGACTGGTTTCCGCTTCGTGCGCGATCCGGTCCAGGCCTGCGGCTGGCCGCAACTGCAGGCAAGACTCCAGCAGATCGCGGTGGTAGCGCGGCGCCGTCGGCATGCGCTTCACGGCCTCGCGCGCCTCCGGAATCTTCCCCTCGCGCAGAAGGATGGATGGCAACACATACGCGGCCCACTCCGAACCGGCATCCAGACGGATAAAATCCGCGGCCCGTTCGGTCTGACCCAACTCCATGAAGGCCCAGGCGCAAGAACGAAAAACATAGTTACCAGGGTCGAGCGCCAGCGCAGTATTGCATTCACTCGTCGATTGCTCCAGCATTCCGGCATAACGATAGACATAGCCCATCACAAAATGGGCCTGGGCGCTCTCCGGACGACGCTTGACCAGCGCCTGCGCCGCCTGGTATGCCTTGCCGAGTTCGCCTCGCTCAACCCGGTTGGTAATCAGTTGTCCAGCGGCAACGACCCGATTCGGATCGAGCTCTATGGCACGTTCGCAGGCTTTGTTGGACCGCTGGAACATCGGCTCGCCACCATCGGAAAATTCTTCGTCATAGTAGCAACGCAATCCGAGCTGTTCCCATGCAGGCGCATAGGTTGGGTCGACGTCGACCACATGCTCCAGAACCGCGATTGCATCCTTATTCGGCCCGGGATCATGAGGCAGCGCCAGGCTATGCAGGTAGAGATCGTAGGCCTCCGCGTTTTTCGGGCGCGTGCCGGTATCGAGAAAACCGCCGGCTGCGCCGAGCGCCGGCAGCAACCCTTGACGCATTTGGGCAGCCATCTGCGCTTGCAATGCGATCAGGTCCTGAGCGGGCGCGGTCAAATTGGTCTGCCACAAAAGCCGATTGCCATCCACCTGGATCGCCTCGAGCGTAATCAGAAGGCGATCGCCTTGCTTCAGGAAGTGTCCGGTAAGCACGTTGGCGACGTGCACTTCCCGGCCCGCCTGCTGCGGATCGACGTCGTTGCCTACAAACTTTCGCGTGATCGCGGATGGACGAACGTCAAGCGTCCGGGTGTAGGTGAGCGTGTTGGCAATTTCATCAGCCAGCGCGAAGCGAAGAAACTCCACGCTGATGTCGCCATTCATGTTCTGCAACGGCAGCACCGCAATCGTGTTCTTCGGCGCGCCACCACCGGTCATCTGACGCTGTTTGAACCACCACGCACCTATTGCGACTAAAACCGTGAGCAGCAGCGCGCTGACTCCGAGCAGAAGATAAGTTGAAAATTTGCTCGAGGCTTGAAACGTACTCGTGGCAATGCGATACGGCAAGGCTGGCCGCCGCGCCCCGGTCCTGGTTAACCCCGATTCCGTTTCTTTCCGCAACGACTGGAGATCGCTCTTCATCGCCAGCGCGTTCGGGTAGCGGTGTCCCCGGTCCTTTTCCATGGCCCGGCCGATGATGCCTTCGAGATCCTGGGGCAGCGACGGGTTGAGACTAAGAGGAGAAACCGGCTTCTGGTTCAAGACCGCATCCAGCGTGGTGATCACGTTGCCGGTGGCAAAAGGCTTCTTGCCGGTAGCCATTTCGTAAAGCACGACTCCGAGCGAGAACAGATCGCTCCGCGGATCCAGTTCCTCGCCGCGCGCCTGCTCCGGAGACATGTAAACCGCTGTTCCGGGAATCACGCCCATCGCAGTCAGCGAGTCTTCCATCGCGGCTTCGCTCGATCCCGGTTCGCGCGCCGATTTGGCCAATCCGAAATCGAGGATCTTTGTCTGACCGCTCTGCGCCACAAAAATATTGGCCGGCTTGATGTCGCGATGAATGATCCCCTTGGCGTGCGAAGCCGCCAAAGCATCCGCCACCTGGATGCCGATGTCGAGAATCTCGTCGACACCCATCGCCTTCCCGCGCATTCGCTCCTTCAGGCTCACCCCTTCCAGTTTCTCCATGACAATGAAGGGATGTCCGTTGTTGTCTTCGATATCGTGGATGGTGCAGATGCCGGGATGGTTCAACTGTGAAGCGGCGCGGGCTTCGCGCACAAAGCGGTCGAGCGACTTGCGGTCGTGGACCATCTCCGCAGGGATGAACTTAAGGGCAACATGACGGGCCAAGCGCGTGTCTTCCGCCTCATACACCACGCCCATGCCACCACCACCGAGCTTTCCCAAGATGTGATAGTGGGAGACTGTCTGGCCGATCATTCCTAGGGCCTCGGTGCCGTCGGCGGTAATGTT
>Ga0187864_10003511_pt1 | contig 12829 bp, 14 predicted proteins | sample June2016WEW_11_4_FD_132985 | JGI IMG/M metagenome (GOLD analysis project Ga0187864, IMG submission 132985) | Peatland microbial communities from SPRUCE experiment site at the Marcell Experimental Forest, Minnesota, USA - June2016WEW_11_40 | ecosystem: Environmental > Terrestrial > Soil >... | reverse complement strand
CGGAAGATCTCCGACATCGGCAAGCCGGACGCGCGGGCGGCTACCTGGAAGTCGTGCAGGTCCACAGGGACGCGATCCGGCTCACGCATCTCAATCGCAGCCCCTACCCGCTCAATCGAGTTCATCCAACCGCCCCAGGTGCTCGGTCCGCCGTCATCGACAACTGCGATTCGGAACGCGGTGCACGCACGCCTTGCCTGTCACCGCCTCGACCATCGCCCAGAAGTTCTCGAGCGGCGTGTCCAGCTGCACGTGATGAGTCGGCGCCAGGATGAGGCCCCCACCCGCGCCGAGCGTGGCGATCCGGTCGACCACCTCCCGTCGGACGTCATCGGGACTACCAAACGGCAAGGTGTGCTGCTCATCCACCGAGCCCCAAAAGCAGAGGTCACTGCCGTACTCGCGTTTGACCAGAACGGGGTCCATCGCGGCGGGCTGAATCGGGTTGAGCACGTCGATCCCGATCTCGATCAGCTCCGGAATGATTGCGTACACGCAGCCATCGGTGTGGTACGCAACCTTCACGCCCGGGTTGATGGACTTCAGGCGCTCAATGATGTGCGCCATACGCGGCTTGAGGAAGCGTCGCCAGTGGCGGGGCGAGATGAACATGCCTTGCTGATGGCCCACGTCGTCGCCGAGCCAGATCATGTCCACGCCCATGCGCACGAGCGTCTCGGCTGCGGCGAGATGGTACCGGTAGGGAATGTCGAGGATGGCATCGGCAAGATCGGGGTCTTCGATGAAGTCGGTCAACAGCTGCTCGAGTCCCCTTAACGCCCATGCGGTCTCGAAAATCGTCGTGACTGTGGACCCGATGATCCAGTACTCGGCTCGGTGCTCCGCGATGAGCTGTTCGGCATCTGTGTAGAGCTCTGGTCGACCCGGGTCGGGCGGCCGATAGCGCGCGACCGCGTCGGCGTCGGCGAGGGGATGGCCACTCGGCTCGGTGTAGTGACCCACGCCGTACGGTGTCTCGTAGCGCGCCGACAGCCAGCCCACTCCCCATTCGTCGACGTACTGGCTGCCCTCCCCGTAGTAGGAGTTTGCCCAGCCCACCGATGTGATGAGAAGATCCTGATCGAGGGCTATCTCGAGGTCGCACGGATTGCCGGCGCCGTGAGGGTTGTGCGCGCCGGCCATCTCATCGAGGTGAAGATCCGCGCGGAGCCGTTTGGCGAACTCGGGGGTGAAGGTTGCCTGCCACGGGCAACGGTCCAACGTCGCGTGATTCAGCGCTGCAACGACGCGTTCACGATGCATGCTTGCTTCGCTTCCCGACTCGCACTGAGAGTCCATGAGCCTCTCGTCGTCGCTCGCTCGCCCTACGGAACCATCACGTGCTTGATGCCAACGCAGCGCGGCGGATCTGCTTGAGGTGGTGGAGCCACTCAACATGCTCTCGGCCGAGCACGTCGTGCAGCGAACCGAATACCGAGTAGATCTCGTCGTAGGTCGCGCGGTGTTGGGGCGACGGCTCGTAGCGACGGGACATCGCCGGCCTGAGCTCGCCGACCGCCGTTTCGAAGTCGTCGAAGCCGCCTCGTGACGAGCCCGCGGCGAGCGCACCGCACAGCGCCGCGCCGCGTGCGGGGATCTGGCTCGAGTCAGGGATCGTGACCGGCAGTCCGGTCACGTCCGCGAGCAGCTGCATCATGAGCGCGCTGCGCTCGGCTATTCCACCGCAGGCGACGATCTCGCGAACAGCGACGTCGTGCTCGACGAAGTTCTCGACGATCCGTCGCGTCCCAAAAGCCACCGACTCGAGCAGAGCCCGGTAGATCTCGGCCGGCGTCGTCGCGAGGGTAAGGCCTGCGATGACACCCGACAGGTCCGCATCGCCGAGGATCGTCCGGTTGCCGTTCCACCAGTCGAGGGCCACGAGCCCGCTCGCTCCGGGCGCGAGCTTGCCCGCCTCGCGTTCGAACTCCTCGTGCCAGCTCCCTCCCGGGCGGGGCCCACCGTTCTTCAGGCCGAGAAGACGGCTCCCGAACCACGCGAACATGTCCCCAACAGCCGCTTGCCCAGCTTCGTAGCCGAAGAACCCGGGCAAGATACCGTTCTCCACGACGCCCGTGATCCCTGGCATCCGGGCCTCGTGCCGATCGATGACGAGGTCGCAGATGGACGTGCCCACGACCATCAAGAACACCCCAGAACTTTGCACTCCGGCTCCGGGGACTGATACGAACGAGTCGACGTTGCCGGCCGCCACCGCGACCGACGTGCTCAGACCTAGGCGGGCGGCCACTTCGGCTCGCAGCGTTCCCGCGCACTGGCCGGGGGAGGCGAAGCTCGTCCCCAGTTTCTCGCTCGGGTCCGAAAAGCCGGGATAGGCAGCTTCGAAGTACGCCCGGGATGGCAGGCCGTCGCTCGCCGACCAGCAAGCCTTGTAACCCGCCGAGCAGCTGGCACGAACCAACGTGCCCGTCAGGTGCCACACGATCCAGTCGGTTGCCTCGAGGAACGCGCTCATGGCGTCGTAGACAGGGCGGTCCTTCTGCCAGGTCTCTATGAGCTTGGGGAAGTACCACTCAGACGAGAGCCGCCCGCCATAGCGGGCGAGGAAGCTCTCGCCGCGTTCGATCGCCACCTCGTTCAGCCGGTCCGCGACCGGCTGGGCGGAGTGGTGCTTCCAGAGCTTCACCCACGCATGCAGGTGATCTCGCCACTCGTCGAGCTGGCAGAGCGGTGTGCCGTCCTCGGTCACCGGCAGGACGGTGCAGCAGGTGAAGTCGACGCCGATGCCGATCACTTCGTCCGCCGTCACCTTGGCGGCCGCGAGCGCCTCGGGAATCCCTCGATAAAGGACCTCGAGGTAATCTCCAGGGTCCTGCAGCGCGGTGTCCGGTGGGAGCTCGCCGCCGGTCGAGGGAAGCCTCTGGTCAATGACCCCATGGCGATAGCGGACCTCGGTGACTGCGAGCTCTTCAGCACTGCCCAGGTCGAGAAGGAGCACACGGCCGGACTCGGTCCCGAAGTCGACTCCGATCGTGACACGCCGGCCGCCCGGCGACGTGAAGGCGCTCACGCTCCACCCACCACACTGTGGTGCCCTGAGGTCTCGGGCGCGCCCACACAGCTCTCGCGCAGTTCGTCAGGCAAACATCGGAGAAAATCGTCGACCATCTCGTCATTATGCCGCGCCCTCACCTTCGCCGAGCCCGGACGCGGTCGCTCCGCGGACTCGCGTCCGGGGCCCTCACGGAACCGCACGGGAGCGGGCTCGGCTTTCAACGCGGACCTCCATCCTCGACGGGCGCCTTCACTGTCGTCTCGGCGACCCAGCATTGTTTTCAACGGGCCGTAGGCCGCGAGGAGAGCACGGCGTCTATCGCTTCATCAAGTCTGCCTTGACCTTCCAGGAAATCGAGCACCGTGTAGCGAGATCGGATCCGGTTCGCCCACCGGAAGGTTGCCTCGAGGGTCGCGACATCAAGGCCGAGAAACCCGGGCTCAGGGGGAATCCTTGCCACCGCCAAAGCCTCTGCGATGAGAGGAAACACGCCCATCGCCTCGCCGACCTTCTCCTGCACGGCTTGCCAGCGCGACGGTGTCTCAGGCCATGTGGAAGCGTGCTCGCCGAGGAACCTGCGCTTCTCGTCCAAGACGGCGTTCACCGCCGCGTCATGGCCGGTGAACCACGAACGCGCGTCGTCACCATCGGAGGCAATCGGGCGTGGGGGAACCAGTTCGTGTATGCCTCCGCCGAACGCGTACCGCTGGAGGCGCATCGCGAAGTGGGTCGCGTAGCCCACCTGGAAGCCGTGCGGCGTATGGGGCCGCCGACCGCCCGCCGCAAGTTGGTCCCAGAAATGGGACGCGTGGTGCTCACAGCCACTGGCTGGCCGGGAGTTCCCGATCATCGCCATGGCAATCCCGGACTCGACCAGCCCGCTCAGGAACCCGGAAACCGCCTCTAGGGAGCCCCCGATGATGTCCTCCACATGCGTCGCAGCATGAACGAGGGGCGCGGTAACACGTCGCTCGACAGTTGCGCAGAACCGCTCGCCGTACAGCTCGTGAGACGCCAGCCAGTCGACGTGTGCAGACGCCTTGCCGAACAGGTCACCCAGACCGGCTCGCGTCATGTCGAGCGGGGCTGCGGCAATTGTGTGAGGGTCTGCGAAGATCGCCACTGGCGGAGCGACTGGGAAGCTCGTCTTCATCCCCCCGAACTCCATTACGGCGAGATTCGACGCATACCCGTCCATCGAGGCGGCAGTCGGCACACTCACGAACTCACGTCGCATGAGACTCGCGACATACCGGGTGGTGTCGGTGATCACGCCGGACCCGACTGCAACGATCGCATCGGTTGCTGAGTCCTTCAACGCCTCATGTAGGCGCGACACGCTCGTCTCATCGGCAAGCAGACCGCTGCGCTCGGGAAAGCAAAAGGTCGTGACGCGCAAGTTCGCTCTCGAAAGCTCGCCGGCGACACCAGATCCGGCGGCCTCCTCGGTGTTTGCGTCCATGACGACAAACGGGCTTGACCACCCACGCTCTTTCACGTAGGCGACAAGCTGCTCGAGGGCATGTTCGTCAATGACGACTCGGTCGGTCGGGACCCGATGGACCGCTCCGCAGGCGCACTGACCGTTCGGTGGAGACCCGGCATTGCCGACGACTCGAGTGACCATGGACCTCACTGCCTCGAAGTAGGAGCTGTCACGCCGAGCCGACGGGTTCGATAGCTCAACGTCAGCCGTAGTATGCCGTGAAACTGCTCTTCGGGACCACTGCAGGCACGGCTGGCGCTCTCAGGCCAAGCGCCCTCGCGGTCCTGCCAGCAAAGGTCGCTAGATGGATTGCCAGAGTCGGTCTATCGGCATGACGTGAAGACGGTCCTCGGCGCTATAGGAGAGGGTTCCCGCGTACAACACCGCCCCCGCTATCAACCGAGGGCCGAGTGCTTCGCGGAGCTTTCGGAGGCGCGTCGCGGATGGGCTCCGAGATCGTCGCCCTTGGTGCCCCGTGGTCGATCTCGACTACCGGTGATCTTCGCCGGAGCCCGGGATGTCCTCGGCCAAGGGTGATCGGGCTATTGGTCGACTCGTACCCACTTCGTTCCCCGGCCTACACCGCTGGGACTGACAAGGCCCTCGTTCTTGAGCTCTCGGAGCACGAGACGAACGGTCTGATCGCTCACTGCTGGTACTGCTCGCCTCACGTCCGCCATCTCGAACGAGGGTCCGGCATGGTTGAGCACGTAGTTCCGCACCCGGTCCTGCTTGGTAATTCCCGACCGGTGGTCATCGGCACGCGCCGCGAACGCCTCGTAAGCATCGGCGACCACGTCAACAAAGAAACTGAGCCATGGCCAGGGATCGTGCATACTGTCTTGCCAGCCGGCGGTCGATGCGGCAAGCGCGTCGTAATAAGCGTCACGTCGTTTGTAGATGACTCCCTCGAGGGAGACGTAACGCCCCACGCCATAGCCGACCTGGGAGAGCAGACGCGTGCTGAGCAGGCGAGAGAGCCGCCCGTTGCCGTCGACGAAGGGGTGGATAGTGAGGAAATCGAGCGCGAAAAGTCCGACAAGTAGCACTCGGTGGTGGCGTCCGGTCCCCTGCTCGATGCAGTACCGATCGACAAGCTCGGACATGAAGAAGGGCGTGTCCTGGTGCGAGATCGGGACGAACCGAACTCTCGACGTCCCGTCCGCGTTTCGGTCCACGACGAGGTTGTCGACGGTCTTGAACTGCCCCCCTCCACCACCGGTTCGACCAAAGAGGAGCCGATGGAGATGAAGGACGAGACCAACGGAGAGATCGCCAGGTTCGTTCCGGAACAGGTAGTCGAGGGCATCACGATACCCAGCCAGCTCCTTCTCGTTGCGGACGCGGAGCCGCTGGTCGGCACCGCGGACGATGCGTTCAGCTCGAGCCTGCTCGACAACGATCCCTTCGATCGCTGACGAGGCGATCACCGATTCGACCCTCGCGGCGTCGGCCAGTTCCTTCAGTAGACCCGGGAGTTGGTCTGCATAGAGTGCTTCTGAGCCGCGTCCAGCGTCGACAACGCTCAGGCGCGTGACAACCCTCCCTGGTACCGTGCCAATGAGGGTGTCGAGGTCTGCGAAGCTCCGCATCTGCCAATCTTCCGTTAAACTTGCTAATCCAAGCTCAGATTAGCTGTTTATTCGGTCCAGCGGACCCCCGGAGGAGCTACTCCGGCCGGAGCTCGACGACCTCGCCCGGCGAGCCGCGTTAGGCCTCCACGACGGAACACGTCAGATGGCACTCCGGCTACTGTGCGGCCTCGCCCATTGCCAGCACAGCGTCGAAGACGGCACGGTGCTCGCTTGTGCCGGCCCTGACGTGACGGACGACCTCGCCCGGTCTGTTCTGTCCGCGACACGCTCGCCAAAGCGGGTGTCGACCTCCCACATGACATGCTCGAGGATCTGTCGCCCGACCCAGAACGCGGCCCCGGAGCAGGCTCCGGAACCGTCTGATGCGCTCGGGCGCTGACATAGGTTGAAAGACGAACCTATTCCAGACCGAGAAATCCGTCGTGACATGGCGTAGCACGCGGTATCGGCACCGCTGGCAGCCAGCCCGACGGTCTGCCGCGTCCAGTACCAGCGATCGACCCTTCAGGGCGTCGATCGAACGCCGAGCACGCAGAACTCGTTGCCTTCAGGATCGACCAGGACGATCCACGGCTGCTCACCCTGGCCAATATCCGCCCGTCGAGCGCCCAGCGCCAACAGACGATCGACCTCGGCATCCCTGTCGTCGGGGCGGAAGTCGAGATGGAGGCGATTCTTGACTATCTTCGCCGCTGGCACCGGAACAAAGAGAAGGCCGGGAAGCCGGTTTGGGGCCGGCCGAATCTCGAACTCGTCGGGCGCTTCGTTAACGACCACCCACTGGAGTGCTTGCTGCCACCAGCGCCCCAGTGAAACCGGATCGTTGGAATCGACGATCGTCTGTTCCCACTCGAGGGTCATCGTCACGAGAGCCTACGTCGAGGACCGGGGACGCCCGCCGCTCCGGTGACAACGACAGCTCCCTGAGACGAGTCACCGCCGCTCCCAACGTCAAGGTCTCATGAAGAGGGGAGACCCAGCGGCTCACGCAACCGGCAGGGCGCACGCATCACCGTCTGATCTGCGCTGGGGACTGGGCTGCGGCGGATCGACGTTCACGGCCGCGCGTTCGGTACTCAGACTACTTCCGACCGGCATGTGCTCGGAAACGCGGTTACCCGAGGGCGGGCAGCACATTTGTCGGCGTCGCCTTACGAATCGATCCGATTCCTCACAAGGGGCTCCTTCTCACCTGGGGCGGTGACGGCTCATCATGGCGAAGCTTGAGAAGCCCCGCGCGCGGCCACGCCTGGCCTGGTGCGGAGCCCAGCTCCAGCGCCGCGCAGCCACGAAAACCGCTCCGACGCCCCAGATCGCCATGACGAAGAGGTCGTGCCACGGCCAGCTCGACACCCCCTTTTGAGCGATCGAGGCGTCGTAGACAGCCACGATCATGTGCCGGACGGGCAGATAAGACGAGAACTTCGCCAGCCCCGAGCTCGCCGCCAAGGGGAACCACAGTCCGGACAAGAAGAGCAGGACGAAAAAGACGATGCTCGTGACAGGCGCCCCTGCTTCCTGGTTCGGGATCAAGGTGCTCACTCCCAGACCGAGAGCGGTGAACGACGCCGCGCCGACGACGAGGACGACGATGAGAGCTGGGAGGTCTTGCGGGAACGGGACGTTGTATCCGAACCGCCCGATCAACAACACGAGAACCACTTGAACCGCGGAGATGATCAGCGCATTGACCGAGACCGCCGCCATCATGGCCCAGGTGGGAAGCGGGGAAAGGCGCACGCGTTTCAAGAGCCCCATCTCTCGCCTCACGACAAGATTGATGGTCAACATGTTGAAGCAGGCTGCCATCACTCCATAAGCGATGAACCCCGGGACGTAGTACCCGATGAGGAGGCCGCCACCAATGGCGCTGCTGCGCTGGTGCCCTGCGGTCGAGCCGACAAGGATGAGGAAGACGACGGAGAACCCGACCGTGAAGACGGCGCCGATCGGGTTCAGCCAGAAGTTGAGCTGCTCGTAATAGACCTGGCGGGCCGCGAGCTTTAGGTCGCCGGCCCCGCGAAAGCGACGCGAATGAGTCTGACCTGCCATTACGTGTTCCCGATCTCAAGCGAGGAGTCCTCGGTATCGGGCTCGAAGCCGGTCAATCGCAGGTAGACGTCCTCAAGGGTGAGTCGCTCCACGGTCAAGCCGACCACCTCCACGTTCTCCCGCAGCGCCCAGCTCGTGAGGGCGGCCAGCACCTCGATTTCTTTGTCCGTCTTCAACTCGTAGACACCGTTGTTCAAGACCTTCGCCGGGACGGGAAGCTTCGACGCCGCACCTGCCGGCAGCCGGAAACGGATGGTCGACTCGCCCACGTCGCGCCCTCCCAGTGATTCTGGGGCGCCCTCGGCGACGATCCGACCTGCGTTGAGCACCGCGACACGATCCGCGAGTGCTTCGGCTTCGTCCATGTAATGGGTCGTGAGGACGACTGTCGTGCCTCCACCCGTTAGTGCACGGACCACCTCCCAAGCTCCTCGTCGCGCCGAGGGATCGAAGCCCGTGGTGGGCTCGTCGAGGAAGAGTAGATTCGGGTTCCCGACGATGCCAAGCCCGAGGTCCAGGCGGCGCTGCTGACCACCGGAGAGCGACTTCACCCTGTCGTCTGCCTTCTCCGCGAGCCCAACGAGCCCGAGCACCTCGTCAACCGGTCGCGGATTGGGGTAGTAGCCGGCGTTACGGGTGAGCGCTTGGCGGACGGATAGGAACGGCTCGACGGCAAGCTCCTGGAGGACGACCCCCATGCGTTCTCGCAGCTGGCGGCTGGTCGTCGCGTCCGCCGGGTCATAACCGAGCACGACAACGTGACCGTGGTCTCGCTTGCGAAAGCCCTCGAGGATCTCGATGATCGTGGTCTTGCCTGCGCCGTTCGGCCCGAGCAGCGCGAAGACCTCGCCCTCGTTCACCTCGAAGGCAACGTCCCTCACTGCTTCGGTCCCTTGGTAGGACTTTGCGAGATGCTCGACAGAGACAGCGGGCAAGCGACCTCCTTCAGCTCTCTCTGCTCTTGTCCACAACTAGGAAGAACGCCGGATGTGACGATCTGCGCCGTCGGGCGATTCTACGCGACCGATCTGAGTGGTCTGTTGGGTGCGTCCAGCCGAGCCGGAGGGCGACGCCCGAAAGCCGCCCGTTTGATGATCCAGCGGTGTCGCCGAGGAGATCACGCCCGCAATGGCGACTCGTCCGAGGTTAGCGTGGCCAGGGACACCGAGCCTGGGGCCATCTGGGACTCGATGGTGGGTGTCTTGGTGCCGCCTGCCGCCAATAACGTCGGTCAGTCCTCGGCAAGAGCGTCAAAATCTCGCTTGGCCTGCTTGTACCATCCCATTCCCGAGATGGGGTGCTTCCACCGGCCTTTCATCTCCTTCGAGGCCGGCTGGTGCTCGTCGTCGCCACCGTTGGCCATTTCCTTGAGATGGCGGTCCTGGGCCTTTATGACCTCGTCAGCGGTGGCACCGTGGTGGGCGAAGTCACATGGGCCGCCCAGTTGCTTGCACGTCATCGTCTTCATGTGTCGCTTCCTCTCAGTTGAACAGGCCGCTGCTGAGACGGCCCGGAACATGCATGGCCCGGCTTGGGACGCCTGCCGTTACCAGGCGGCGCCGGCCGGCTGCTTGGTCGTGGCGTTGAGCCGGTTGAACAGATTGGTCGTTGCGACCCATAGGACTAGGCCGGCCATCTGCTTCTCGTCGAAGTGTTTCGCCGCCTCGTCCCACACCTGGTCGGGGACCGGGTCGGGCCGGTCGGCCAGGCGGGTCATGGACTCGGCCAGGGCCAGGGCCGCCCTCTCGGCGTCGGTGAAGAGGTCCGTCTCGCGCCAGGCCGCGACGGCGAAAAGCCGTTCGTCGCTCTCGCCCGCCTTCTTGGCGCTGATCGCGCCGCTGTAGACGCAGGGGCTGCACCCGTTGAGCTGGCTGGCCCGCAAATGGGCGAGCTCCATGGTGGAGCTGGGTACTCCGGCGTGGTGCGCGGCCTCGATGATGGACTGGATACCTTTCATCGAGTCGGGGAGGACCTTGGCGGGGTTGTTCATTCTTGCTGTCATGCCCTCTATGACGCGCCGGACCCCCGATATGTGACATCCGTGGGGGGACAAAAACCGGGCCGGCTTTCCTTCCCGGACCTTGGTCCCGAGGGCGACGGCAGCCTCTTGTCACAAACTGGTCGCTCAACGCGTCATTCTGGCAACCATGGACGAAAATCTCGCCGCGCAATTCGAAGCCAACCGCCGGAAGCTCCAGTCGGTGGCCTACCGCATGCTCGGATCCCTCACCGAGGCCGAGGACGCTGTGCAAGAGACCTGGGTGCGCCTCAACCGATCGGAGCCAGAGAGCATCGACAACCTGGCGGGCTGGCTGACCACGGTCGTGTCCCGGGTGTGTCTCGGGGTGCTCCGCACCCGCCGGACCCGCCCTGAAGAGCCCATGGTAGGCGACGAACCCGAATCCGAGCTCGCCGGTCCCGAGGAACAGGCGATCCTCGCCGAGACCCTGGGTCCAGCTCTTCTACTGGTGCTCGACACGCTCGGACCCTCCGAGCGTCTCGCTTTCGTGCTCCACGACCTCTTCGGGGTGCCCTTCGAGGACATCGCTACGATCGTCGACTGCTCTCCCGCCGCGGCCCGTCAGTTGGCCAGCCGAGCTCGCCGCCGGGTGCAGGGCGGCGACGGGCTGCACCCTGGCGACGGCCGCCGCCAACAACAGATCGTCGAAGCGTTCCTGGCCGCCTCCCGCCTCGGGGATTTCGAGACGCTGGTCTCCCTGCTCGACCCCGACGCCGTCCTTCGGGCCGACCGCACGGCGGTGAAAGCCGCAACCGCCAATCGCGATCGGGGCGCGCCCCTCTTGGCGCCCGAAGTGCGGGGGGCTCGGGCCGTGGCGGCGGTGCTATCGGGGCGGGCCGCAGCCGCAGAGGTGGCGCTCATCGACGGTGCTCCCGGAGCGGTTTGGGCTCCCGGCGGGCGCCTCCGTGCGGTGTTCGCCTTCCGCGTCGTCGGTGACACAGTCACCGAGATCGAGATCGTGACCGACGCAGCGGTGGTGCGGTCCCTCCAAGTGGAACTGCTGAGCTAGTCGAGCTACCTAGTTGAACGAGAGCAGTCTCCCCATCGTGTGGGGTCAGTATCGGCGTGACAACGCCGAGGTTGGCGGCCGGAGCTCCGTCGGCCGCGACGACAGATAGGACACGGCCGCAAGCGAGAAGTCGCTAAGCAGTCATTGCTCATCTCTAGGTATTGCGCGAGTGTGTCGCAAGCGTTGGTCATCTGTCTGGGTTCAGCAGAGCGGCCACCGCTGATCCCGATGACCGCCAGTCCTCGCCGGAGGGTTGCCGCCCGCCTCGCGGTCTCGCTGCATCTGGAAGTCGTCTCGCCGAGCACGCCCGCAATTACAACGATCTCCCTTGGCCAGCGTTCCCCACTGTCGTCGGATGGGGCCTGGCTGCTCGGACTTCAACTTGAGCTGGAGTATCGACGGGGATTACGCCTCAGACCGAATCGAGTTCGCCGGGTGTTCCCGAGCGATCCGCCTGCTCGAGCTCCTCCTTGATCGAGATCAGCTCGACGAGGCCCCGCCGTAGACCCCTCAGCTCTTCGGGTGACAGGCGCTCAGCGAGCGCAGCATCGACGGCTTCGACACCGCCCCGCAGCGCCGACGCGGCGGCACGACCACGCCCGGTCAGCTCAAGGGTCATCCTTCGGCGGTCTGAAGAATCGACCTCTCGCGTCAGGTAGCCACGCACAACAAGGGTATCGATGAGCTGGCTTGCGGCCTGCTTGGATACTCCGAGTTCGCGGACCAGCTGCGAGGCGGCAACCTGCTGGTTCTGTGAGCGTTTCGGTCGGCCAGTTGCCTGGACTTTGCCATCCCGCCTAGGAGGTAAGGCCCATTGGCAGGAAGATCCTCGAAGTCTCCCTCCCGCAGCTCGTTGCGGATCGAGTGAGAGAAGGCGCCCCGCGCATGGCGGAGGAGGACAGGAATCGGTATCCCAGGAGCGGTATCGCCATCGTTAGGCCTATCAATAGCCACCTACTTGACAGTCAAGGTGGTTGACTACATGGCGTTGTTCGGCTCCGCCTTGACGGCAGCTGAGAACTGCGGGCTCATGTTGGTGCTCGTCGATGAAGATCGGCCCGCTTCCGCTCACGAGCGTCGCGGCGTCAAATGTCAACTCGACCATCGGGGCCATGGCAGGGTATCGTGAAATGAACGGATCTCGTCTGCCTTCGTGTTCCAATAGTCCGTCTGGCGCGGAAAGTGCTGGTATCCGACGGCCACGAAACTCCCGGTCATCCGGCTCGGCGAGGCTTACGGCAAGAGCGTGAAGGCCTCGACATGGCGCGGGCGGACGACTGCGAAGTCGCGGTGGTTCAATGTGGCGATCCGTGCAACCCCGAGGCGTTCACCAAGAGCGATGAGCGAAGCGTCTGTACCACCGAGACGTAAGTCGGAGTATTCCTCGACCAGTTCAGCAATGCGGGCCCAGTCGGCAAGTTGCAGCGGCTCAACACGTAAGTTGCCATCAACGATCGAACGAAAGAGCGCTGCGTCGGCAACCGGTCCTAGTTCGCGGTCAAGGAGATAGCTCGCCTCAGCGATGACCAAGGCACTCGTAACAAGAGGCCCGGCGTCCTTTTCCAGCAGTGCCCGGCAAGCTTGATGGTCGGCGTCGTTCCGATCAGCCGTGGCGAGGAGCGGGCCGGTGTCGACCAGAAGCACTCAGTCG
>Ga0187864_10003508_pt1 | contig 12837 bp, 7 predicted proteins | sample June2016WEW_11_4_FD_132985 | JGI IMG/M metagenome (GOLD analysis project Ga0187864, IMG submission 132985) | Peatland microbial communities from SPRUCE experiment site at the Marcell Experimental Forest, Minnesota, USA - June2016WEW_11_40 | ecosystem: Environmental > Terrestrial > Soil >... | reverse complement strand
TTGTTATATTCTTGCCGTGGGTGGAACGGATTACGTGAAAGTCAAAGCGGCGCCTGTTTCATTCCCGCAGGGGGAAACGCGCGGCCGAAGATGCAATGGAACGACAGCAAGAGTTGATGGCTGAATTTGTGGCCGCTCGCCACAATCTCTTCGCCTTTATCCGCGGCTTCGTCCGCAACCCGCACGACTCGGAGGACATTTTCCAGGAGGTCTGGGTCCGTTTCTCCCGCGCGCTGGCCCAGGGGGTCGAGATTCGGGACCAAGCCAAATGGTGCCGCGGCACGGCCCGCAACCTGATGCTGCACTATTGGCGCGAGCGCCGCAAAGCGGCCGTGCCGGCTGACGAGGCCTTGCTGGATCTGGCCGAGTTGGCTTTCGCCGAGCAGTCGGCCAACCAGGACTACTGGCGCGCGCGGCAGGAGGCGCTCACCGAGTGCGTCCAGGAGTTGCCGGAACGCGCCCAAAGCCTGCTGCGGCTCAAATACGAGCACGGATTGCCCGCCCACGAAGTGGCCGGCCAACTCCGGCAAACCAGCGCCGCCGTGCTGATGTCGCTCTCCCGCCTGCGCCGGGCGCTGCGGGATTGCGCGGAGAAAAAGCTCAGGCTCGAAGGGTTAGCGCCATGAACAGTCTCGAGCAACTGCTGGCCAAATGGGAGGCGGACGGCCTTTCCCCCGCTGAACTGGGAGAACTCAAGCAATTGCTGGCAAAGCCCGAAGCCCGCGCGGAGTTGGTTGAGAACTGGCTGCTGGACGAAACGATACAGGACACGCTCCGCTCGGCGTCCGCGGCGGCGGCGGCAGCCCCGGCGCAGCTTTCGCCCGCGCAGGCCCAGCCTGTGGCCAGGCCCGTCCGCGCCCGGCGCCGCCGTCTGCGCTGGCTGGTCTGGCATGAATTGCGCTTTACTGCGGGCTGGGGGTTCGGGGCTGCGGCCGCCGCCTGCCTTGTCCTGGCGGGAGTTTACGTTTATTTCGAGCGCGCAGCGGTGGGCGGCCTTGCAGACCTGCGCGCCCAAGTGACCGTCGAGCGCGGCGGCACGAGGCAGCCTGCCGTTTCAGGACGGATGCTCTACCCGGGGGACATCGTTCGCGTGCCGGACGGGGGAGCGGCGACTGTGGCCTGGGCCGGTGAAGCGACCCGTCTGGCTCTGGCCCCTGGCGCGGAATTGCGGCTGTCCAACCCGATGTGGGGCAAACGGCTTCGCCTCGAGGCCGGCGCCCTCGATGCCTCCGTCGCCTCACAGCCGCTCTGGCGCCCCTTGATCATCGCCACCCCTCAGGCGGAAGCCAAAGTCGTGGGCACCCACTTTTCCCTTTCAGCCACCGCCGCCAGCACGCGCATCGAAGTGCTGGACGGCGCCGTTCGGCTCCGCAAAAGCCTCCTGGCCTCGGTCAACGACAACCTGGAAGTCATCGTCCGCGCGGGCGAGGCCGCCACGGCGGCCCCGGGCGTGAGACTTGAAGCCCAGCCGATCACCGGCTCTCTGTCCAGCGATGTCTGGACCGTGCCGCCCGGCACCGCCTTTGCCGACGCGCCGGCCCGGGGCACATTGTTGAGCCAGCCGGGCCTGCCCGCCGCGCCGCTCAACACGATCGAACGGCTGCGCGGCTATCTGCTCGCTCCGGTCTCGGGCGACTACACTTTCTGGATAGCTTCTCCCAACGGCCAAACTCCGGCCGAACTCTGGCTCAGCCCGGATGACGATCCCGCCGGCAAACGCCGCATCGCTTACTTGGAGCCGCCCGCAACGGCCAGTCAGGGCACGGCGCCGGCCCCCCAAAGCCGGCTCTCGCGCAACCGCCGGCCAACCTCCGCCCTTGAGGCCGACGTGCAGAGGTTCCCGAGTCAAAAGTCCGCCCCGCAAAGGCTGGTCCAGGGCCGCCGATATTACATCGAGATTTGGCATGAAGGCATCGGTCCCGCCAAGATAGCCCTGTGCTGGCGCCTGCCGGGCGAACCTGCCGCCGCCCCGCCCAAGCTCGTCGATATCCAGGCCCTCCGGCCCCTTGGAGATGCTTGGAGATTGGAAAAGGGGACTGGAACAAAGTGAGGTAGTGAGATGATGACCGAGGGCAACTTCGTGCTGCGCCTTTATCTGCGCGACATATCGAACGCTTCAAGGGCCGGGCTGGCTGGAGGCCCGCAGGCGGCGCAACCAGGCAGGCCCGGCGATGCAGGCCGGCAGCAGCTTGTCCTGGCCCATCTGCCCCGGGTCGTGCGCATCGCATTCGATTATCAGGGCCTCGGGCTGCCCCTTGGCGACCTCATAGGCGAGGGCAACATCGGCCTCATGCGGGCGGCCGAATTGTTCGACCCTGTCCGCAAAGTCACCTTCGCCTGCTACGCCAAACCGTGGATTCGCGCGCAGATGCAGCGCGCCCTCAGTTACCAGGCCTGGCCCGTCAGCCTGCCGGCGGATTTTTCCTGGCGCCGCGGCCGGGTGCAGGCGGCCAAGGAACGCCTGACCGCCAAACTCAACCGGGCGCCTGAGGATGCCGAGCTGGCCGACGCCTGCGGGCTGGACCTGCCCGCCGTCCGGCGCCTGCGCTCAGCCCCGCCACCCTCTTTCGTGCCGCTCGAGAGCCCCTGGCCCGGCAACGAAACCGATCTCACCCTGGCCGAGGTCATCCCCGACGAAACCTCCCCGGCGCCCGACCTCGAGGCCGCCCTCCACAGCGACCGCGATTTTGTGGATCGCCTCATCGCCGTGCTCTCCCCGGTCGAACAAAAGGTCATTCGCCTCCGCTTCGGCCTGGACGACAGCTGCCATCGCACGTTCGGGCAGGTCGGCCGGTTGCTCGGTTATGGCCGCCAGGGAGCGCACCGCCTCCAGTCCGTTGCCCTGGCAAAACTCCGCCAGCACGCCCGCTTCTTGCAGATGGCGCCGGGGGACCCGAAATCCGAAATCCGAAGCCCCGAAATCCGAAGGAAATCCGAAATCCGAAATCCGCAGCCGGTGCCTCATTCGGTGCGGTCGCTGCGTGACACGGAAGCGCCTTTGGCACTCAGTTATTGAGTGCAGAGCCAATGCCCGAAAGCTCTGCGATCTCGGATTTCGGCCTTCGGGTTTCGGATTTCCTTCGGATTTCGGGGCTTCGGGTTTCGGATTTCAGGGCTGCGCGGGTCGCGCTCCCCCTCACTGCCCAGCCCCGCCGCAGCCCTGCCGAATCAGCCGGGAACCGGCATCCCGACATCCGCGTAGAGCTTGTTGGCGGCCTCGGGATTGGCCCAGCGGACAAGGGCCATGAAGTTCAGCAGGGTGGGATTGTCGGGCTTCGCGTGGAACATGCTCCTGAGGCTGTTGACCACTTTAAGGTAGATGGGCGCGTACTTTTGATGGGTCAACCGGCTCACATAAGTCTCGATCACCGGCAAGGCAATGCCATCCGTCCGTCCATCCGCGCTATAGGGGATCTGGCAGAAAATCCGGATCAGCGCGATGGAATCCGCCTCGATGAGCGCAAGCCAGCTCTGGCGGATTTCGTCGGCATTGTATCTGGCGTTGAGCCGATCGCGGATGGCGGCGGCGATCGTCGCTGCGTCGCCACGCCGCGCGACCATCTCCTTGATCCTTGCCCACGCCCTCTGCCGCTCGTTTTCGACCGGATCTCCCTTTTGCGCCTGTGCGGCGGCCAGTTTGAGCCCGAGCTCGGCGGCCACGGCTTTGCCCAAGGCCTCCGCCTCCTCCTTGCGGATACGATCACAGCCCATCACGAGCTTGACGACGAGGCGCTGCATGTCCGGATTGACCAGGCGCAGGAGGGCGGCCAGTGACTTTGCCGACGGCGCCTTTTGGGCCGGGATCAAGTGCCGTATCAGCTCAGCGATGACCTGGTCCAGGTCCGGTTGCGCAGGCTTGGCGCCCCGCAGCCGCAGGATGAATTTCAAGGTCTTTGCCATCCCCCCGCCTTTGCCCACGTTGTTGATGACCATCAGGCGATGATCCGGGTTGGCGACAAAGCCCAGCAGCGCCTCGGCCGAGACAATCAGTTTTTCATCCAGCCCCTCATGGCAGCCTGTGAGGGCCAACTGCTCGATCAGGCCCGGCAGCCGCTGGGCGAACAGCAGGTCCGGCGCCTCGGTGTCCGAGTGTTGGTAAAAGTGGAGCAACTCGACAAGGAATGACATCCGCTGAAAGGCAATTCTCTGCGCGCGCGAGTGCTCGGCGCCCGCTTTGCTGCGCTGCACCCGCCCATACAACGCCAGCAGGCCCTGGCCCCTGGCGCCCAGCGCGCCCGCGTTTCGGCCCAGCAGCGCCTCGAAGTCGTCCTTGAAACCCAGCACGATCTCCTCCGCTTTCGGACGCGGATTGAGCTTGGGGTCGGTCGTCATGTCGTTGAAAAAGACCAGGGACTCTTCGCCGAATTCCCGCACGATGCGCTCCCGGGGCACGTAGCCCTTCACAAAACAACGGGTGGCCCGCACCACCCGCGGCGAAAAGAACAACTCAGGCCGCGCCGGCAACGATTGCAGCATCTCGCTCTCCAGCGGCGTGTCCAGCTTGATCAGCTCTTCGACTGCCGGCTTCAAAGCGGCGGCAATGTCGCGCTTGTTTTGGTCCAGGGTCTTGAGCACCTCCGGCTCGGACAAGACGGCGCCGCCGGCGTTGTGGGCCAGGGCGCCGAGGAACTGGCTGGTGCTGGTGTTGTGCTCGACCAGCTTGGAGACAATCACCCCGACATCGTTGAGAGGGAGCTTGCCCACCAGGTTGGTGATGATCAATACCAGCTCGGTGTGCGACTTCTGCCGATGGTCGATGAGACGCTCGAGCAGCAAGCGCAGCGTCTTGTTGTCGTGTCCCACCGCGCTCAACTCGGCTTGCAGTTGCGCCACTCGTAGCGTCAACTCGCGCCAGCCCGCTTGCATCTCTTCGACAGAAGCGGTTGGCGTCGGCCCGGTTTCTTTGTCGGTCATCTGTCGCTCCGTTTCGCAGGGCGAGGGCCTCGCTCGGCCCCGCGTCGAGTCCAGCCAGGGGCCTCCCGGCGGCCGCCCGCCGTTCTTCAATTGCGGCGGCTGTGGGTTCCTGCCAGGAGTTGGTTCGTTCCACGCGGCGCAGCCCGGGCGAGATTGGCTCCCACCCCTGTTCACAACGATCAGTCTATCTGCCCGCCAGGAACCGTCAAGATAAGAGTGCGGCCCGCGCATCCGGGCCAGGGCTGCATCAAGCCCGCCACCCCAGGCGATCCTGCGCCGGAACGCCGGCTTTAGCCGGCACTAGGCGCTAGCCAATCCGTCCGATGGAGCTGGAAGGACACTTGCTCTCCGCGATTCTCCCCTCGATCTGGTGGGAAAGAAACCTGGCGAACCAGTGGTAATGCAGAAAGAGCGCCGCCATGGAGACCGCAACTTTCATCGCGCGCGGGTTATGCGCCAACGCGTCCTGGAGGGTCTTTAAATAGTGCCAGCGGATTTCCGGATTCTGCAGCGAGCGCCAAGTTATCTTAAGAAATGAACGCAGATCACGGAGAATATGGCCCAGCGGTTGCCGAAGTTTATGTCCTCGAACGTCGAGCGCGCGAACCATTCTCCGCACTCGATCAAAGAAGGCAACTGGCGCATAGATCCTTTCGATCACAGCGCGATAATCGGTCAAAACATCCACACGAGGCCGCAGGGTCTCGAAGTTGAGTCCGGAGGTGCATTGGTCAGCGTCGGTCTCTTCCGGGCAATCGGGATCTGCATGGAGCCGTTTCTCTCTCTGAAGCCTGCGGTGAAGCTCGGTGTTGGGCAAAGCGTAAAGCAGCCCCACCATGCAGATAGGGATGGCCGCGTCATGGATGCAGCGCACCATCGCCTCGCTGACCGATTGTCGTTCACCGTCTAAGCCGATGATAAATCCAGCATTTACAAAAAGACCCGCGCGAAAAAGTGTGTCGATGTTTTGGGTTACATTCCGGCCAACATTCTGTTTTTTATTGGCTGCGCGCAGAGCTTCATCGTCAGGCGTCTCGATGCCCACGAACACCGCGAAGAAGTTGGCTTCTTTCATAAGCCTGAGCAGTTCCGCGTCGTCGGCCGCATTGATACTCACCTCCGTCGAAAGCTCGAAAGGGTAGCGCCGGTTTCGCATCCAGATTCCTAGCTGTGCGAGAAGCGGTTTGATTGCGGTGCGATTGCCTATCAGGTTGTCGTCCACTATGTCCACATGGCCGCGGTAGCCGAGCGCATAGAGCGCCTCAAGCTCCGCAATAATCTGTTCGGCGGTTTTGATTCGCGGAATTCGGCCGTTGAGCTCGATGACGTTGCAAAATTCACAACTGAAAGGACATCCGCGTGAAGCTTGTATGCCGACGTGCATGTAATGGCCCAGTTTGAGCAGGTCGAACCGCGGTGGCGGCCTGTTTTTGATGTCAGGGAATTGAGTAGAAATGAAGGAACCGGTACGCTTTCCCTCGTCCCACGCCTTCAGAAACTCGGAAAACATATCCTCGGCCTCTCCCATCAAGCGAAAATCGGCAATATCGTAATGTTCCGGGCTACAGGTGACATCTGGTCCTCCGACCAACACGGGTTTCTTGAGTGCTTGTGCCCTGGCAATGATTGCGCCGGTATCTCGTTGTTGAGGAAGCATCCCTCCGGTCAAAACGAGGTCGGCCCAGTCGATATCCGAATCAGAAAGCTCCTCGATGTTACGGTCGATGAGTCGAAGCTGCCAGTTGTCAGGGAAAAGGGCTGCCACTGTGGTCAGGCCGAGAGGAGCGGCTGAATATCTTCTTCCAACCACTTCACAGGTCGCCTGGTAATTCCAAAAAGAGTGAGACGCAAAGCGCGGATAAACCAAAAGGCCGCGATAAATGGCCGGTTTCCGCATAGACGATACTATTGAAGATTCCAAGGAAACCGTGTGACCCTGTTTTAAGTGAGGCGCAGACGACACGCAAGCCACGATGAACAAGTGATCGGCTGGAGCGGAGGCACGACCGACTTTGACCAATCGCTTTCTCTGTTTCGGCCCTTTCGAACATACCGGCAAATGGCTGCCAGGCGCTGCCCGCGTTTGTCGCACCCCCTCGTTGGCCATGCAGGGCCGAGGGAGAATTCGGTTTCGCTCGCGCTCATTCTGCCCGCCATCGTATCAGGCGGACGGAAGGTGTCAAGCCCCGCGATCGGCGCTCCCCTCCTGCCCAGGGCTGCATCAAGCCCGCCCGGAACGCCGCATTCATGCGGCAGCGGCACGGGAATTGTGAGCATCTGCCGGCTAAGGCCGGCGTTCCGGCACAGGATCGCCTGGGGTGGCGCGCTTGATGCAGCCCTGCCTCCTGCCTTGGTCCCATTGCTGCTGGTGTGATAAGTCGTCCATCCCGGAGCGGTTGGTTTCGCCGGCTGACCGGCGGGAGTTTCCCCTCTCCTTTGGGCGTAACACATCACGAAAAACGCTTCTGGGGTGGATAGAAAAGGGTTATATATATGAAACCGAGTGTGAAGGAACCAGGAAAGTGTCCCAGTTGCGGGAGGCCGATGCCGGCGGGCGCGCTGGCGGGCTGGTGCCCGGCGTGCCTGCTGGCGCAGGGCGCGGAGACGAAAACCGCCGAGCAAAAGGAGTTCGAGCCGCCTTCCCTGGCGGAGGTCGCCAGGCTCTTCCCGCAGCTCGAGATTCTGGGCGCGTTGGGGGCGGGCGGCATGGGGGCGGTTTACAAGGCCAGGCAGCCGGGGCTGGATCGAACGGTGGCGCTCAAGGTGCTGCCTGCGGGCAAGGCCGGCGGACCGAATTTCGCCGAGCGGTTTAACCGCGAGGCGCGGGCCCTTGCGAAGCTGAGTCATCCGAACATCGTGGGGGTCCATGAGTTCGGACAGGCAGGGGCGCTGAGCTTCTTCATCATGGAGTTTGTGGATGGCGCCAACCTGCGGCAGTTGGAGCGGGCAGGGCGGCTCTCGCCCCGGGAGGCGCTGCAGATCATTCCTCAGATTTGCGACGCCCTGCAATACGCCCACGACGAAGGGGTGGTGCATAGGGACATTAAACCGGAGAACGTGCTGGTGGACCGGAAAGGGCGGGTCAAGATCGCCGACTTCGGGCTGGCAAAAATCCTGGGCCGCGAACCCGAATCGCTGCGGCTGACGGCCGAGGGCCAAGTAATGGGGACGCCCCATTACATGGCGCCGGAGCAACTGGCTCGGCCGCTGGCGGTGGACCATCGGGCCGACATCTATTCGCTGGGCGTCGTGTTCTATGAGATGCTGACCGGCGATTTGCCGTTGGGGAAATTTGCGCCGCCCTCGCGGAAGGTGCAGGTGGACGTTCGGCTCGACGAGGTGGTGCTGCGGGCGCTGGAGAACGATCCGGCGCGGCGCTACCAGCACGCCAGCGAGGTTAAATCGAATATCGAGACCATCGTTGGCGAGCCCCACTCGGCAGTGGCCGCGGGCCCTGAAGCAGGCGCGCGGTGTTTTCTTTGGGCCGGCTTTCCGCTGGTCGTCGAACGGGGTGGGGCCCGACGGTTGAACCGGGCCGCCGCGCTCAGGGCGCTGGCCGTCATTTTCGGACTGCTGATGCTTGGTTTCGGTCTCGTGTCTGTGGTGGCGAGCCACTCGTTGAGGGGTTGGGAGGACACGGTGGCATGGCCGAGCGCGGCGGCGCGGGCAATCATCGCCACCCTGCTCCTGGCGTGGGGAGTCAGGCAGGCCTTCCGCCGATCGCCGGCGGAAGGACCGCCGCCCCAGACGGAAAGCACCGAGCACCCGGAACGCCGGCTTGAGCCGGCAGCCGTGGGGGCGAAAGGACCGCCGCACCCAGCGCAAGGCACAGCCCTTCTCTCACGGTCCCGGTTCTCGCGCAAAGCCGTGGTGGGGATCTGCTGGGCGCTGTTTCTGTTCATCGCGGTTTTGTTTCCGGCTATCCCGGCCCAAATCATGGGCCAGGGAGCATCGGCGGGAGGGGCCCATACGCCGTGGTGGCAGATTCTTCTGGCCGCCACTATTCTGCCTCTGGGCCTAACGGCGCCTTTTGGCACGACCATTCTTGGCTGGAGCGCCCTGCGCGATATTCGATGCTCGGCTGGACGGATGTCCGGCCGGGGCCTGGCGGCGTTGGAGGGTCTTTTGTTTCCCCTGCTGGGATTGGATGTCTGCCTGATTTGGGTTTCGCTTTGTGTGGTGGACTATCTTTGGCTCACCAGGCATGCGAGCGGACAATCCGTGCGAGTCGGGCCGCCTGAGGGACTCATGAGCCTGGGCGCGGTCGTGGTGTGCGCGGTGGTGGATATTCTAGTCTGCCGGAAGGTGTGGCGTGCCGTCCGCGCGCCGGCAGAAGGAGGGCGCGCGTCCTGGCCTTTGCCGGAATTCCAGTGGTGGGGCGCTCCGCGTTGGCGGTTTGGGGACTGGGTGCTGCTTGGCCTGGTGTGCGCGCCGATGCTGGCGGCGCCCGCCAATCCTCGCTTCCAACCGGGCACTTTCGAGAATCCGGCGGCGCAGCCAGCCCGGCGGAATCCGGAGACCGGCATCCTCGAGGCAAAGCTGCCGATTCGCGGCACGGCTGAAGTGGTGGCAATCTCCGACTACGACGCGCCAGCCAATGAATGGTGGCGGCCGGACGGTACGCCGATCCCGGACACCTTGCTGGAGTTGGGCGGCGGCATAAGTTTCGCCAAACCAGATTTGAGGAGTTTCAAGGTGAGGGACATGGTCGTTCGCTGCCGCGACTTGCCGGACGGGGTCTCGTGGCCCTCCTTGGAAATAGAGACCGCCCGGGGCAGTATGGCGCGCATAACAGACCTGCTCCTGCGGGCCGCGGGACTGTCCTGCTTAATCGGGCCTGTCCAGGGCGCCGGTTTCGGCGCCGGGACGGGAGTCGTGAGCGACGGGGGCGAAATGAGCGGTGGTTGGTTTGTCCGTGCAAGTCTTCCGCCCTCGAGCCGCGTGGCGACGCTGCGCCTGGGTTTCGGCCTGGAGCCGTGGCAGACGAGTTCGACGCACGACCGGAACGGCAATCAGAGCTCCTCCACCTTTCGGCTAGGCTTGCTAGATTTTCAGGCGATGGCGCATCAGGTCAGCGAGAACGCCGGCCATGCTGCAATCACGATGCTGTTGTCTAAAGAGACTCCGGATTGGAGCGTGCGCGTCATCGCGACGGACACTAACGGCGTTGAACACCCATCGGTGAGCGGGTCCGGGACGGCCTTCGAGCGCTCGATGATTTGGACCTATACCTTCAGCGATCTTCCGCTGGCCAAGGTGCAAGACTTCCGCGTCCAGGTTCGGCCCGTGCATTGGGTGGAGTTTCGCAACGTGGCCTTGGAGCCAAGTGAGCGCAGCCGCCTGGGCAAGAGCCCCAGGCCATTCAAGCCGACAGGCTTCGGCCAGACCCGTGAAGTGGACCTGACGGGCCTCTTGGAGTTCGGCACCGGCAGAACCGGGTTCTCTCCGGTCGCTACAAATGGGACCGGGGTTTCAGGCGGCACGGGGCGCGACCTGGTTTGGGGTCTGAACCACGGCTTTGACGCCGAGGCGGAGACGAACGGGTTGCGCCTTTTCCAAGTGGGGATAGCCGACGCGGCAAACGCCGAGTGGGAGACGCTGACACCCAGGGATTTGACCGAGCGACTGAGTCAAGGACAGTACGGACCCCGGCGGTTGCCGTCCGGTCCCGGAACGGGGCTGCCCGCCACCTATATTTTCCGCGGCCGGAACCGGGTGACCGGCCTGCTCCAAATCCTGAGCGTCGCCCAGGACAAGGCGGTTGTGCGGTTGCGCTACAAAATCATCGAGAGGGGGCATTTCGAGTGAGATGAAATCGACCGACGATGCAAGTTCGGGCGTTCCTGCCGGAGATTATTTCGCGACGACACGGTGGACCGTAGTGGTGTCCGCCGGACACAAATCCTCGCCGCAATCAGACCGGGCACTGGGGGAGCTGTGCCAAACGTACTGGTATCCGCTCTACGCCTACGTCCGCCACCAGGGCCATCGCAAGGAGGACGCCGAGGACTTGGTGCAGGGCTTCTTCGGCCGGTTCCTTGAGAAAAACTATCTCGAAGGGCTCAGCGCCGAGCGCGGGAAATTCCGCGCGTTTCTGCTGGCGTCGCTCAAGCATTTTCTGGCCAACGAATGGGACAAATCGCAGCGGCAGAAGCGGGGCGGGGCGATACCGCATCTGTCGCTGGACTGGCAGAGCGCCGATGACCGCTACCATCTGGAGCCGCCCGATCCGGAGAGTCCCGACCGGACGTTCGACCACCAATGGGCCCTGGTGCTGCTCGAGCGCGTCCTGGGGCGGTTGCGGCAGGAAAGCGCGGCCCAGGGCAAAGCAAAACTGTTCGAGCAAGCCCGGAGCTTCCTGGGCGCGGGCGGGCCGGCCATCGATTATGCGCAGGCGGCCAGTGCCCTTGGAACGGAAACTGGAGCGGTGCGAGTGGCCGTGCATCGCTTGCGCAAGCGATACCGTGAAATGCTCCGCCAGGAAATCGCGCAGACACTCTGCGATCCGGCGCAAGTGGCAGAGGAACTGGAGTCCTTGCGCGCGGCCCTGATGTGATCTTCATAGCGTAAAGCCCTCCCGAAAGGGCGGATTGACGAATTGATCCGCCTCGGGGCAATTCGGGAACTTCAGGTTCGCCGCGTCCCATTCGAGCTTCCGGTTCATGCGGATGGCGACGTTGCCCAGCAGGACGACTTCCGCCAGGTGGGCGGCGTGATCGGCGAAATTCGAGCCGGCAGGCTTTCCCCCGCGGCAGGCGTCGAGAAACTCTTTCCAATGCCCAGGGGAGCGGGCCAGTTTCTGCGGCGGCCGGCCGAACTCCTTGGCCTTGCTCTCCGGGATCAGGCGGTCGCGCAACATGATGCCCTTGTCACCGACATACATCGTGCCGTCGCCCTCGGCGAATTTCTCGTCGGGCGCGAGACCCTCGGGGCGGGGCGGGCGCATACCGCCGTCGTACCAGAAGATGCTCAGCGGCCCGTGGGTGTCGCTGGGGGCGAACTTGTAATGGGTGATGGAGGCCAGCGGGGCGGTCTCGTTGCTGATGTCTTTGGGGCGCTGCCAGTTGGTCGAGCAGGCCTCGACGCTGGCGGGGTCGCCAATCTTCATGGCCTTGAAGATGGCGGAAAGCTCGTGGCAACCGATGTCCCCGAGCACGCCGGTGCCAAAATCCCACCAACCGCGCCAGGCGAAGGGGTGATAGCAGGGGTGATAGGGCCGGACGGGAGCGGGGCCGAGCCAGAGGTCCCAGTCCAGGTGCGCGGGGCAGGGCGGGGTCTCCTTGGGCCGGGCGACGCCGCGCTGGGAGATGTCCGGGTTGCGGTTGGACCAGGCATGCACTTCCCTGAGATTGCCAATCGCCCCGGCCCAAATCATCTCCGCGACGAGGCGGGGCTCTTCACCGGCTTGGCCGAAATTGCCCATCTGGGTGGCCACTTTGGTCTCGCGCGCGAGCTGGCCGATCTGGCGGGCTTCATAAACGCTGTGGGTCAGCGGCTTCTGGCAGTGGACATGCTTGCCGAGCCTCATGGCCATGGCCGTGGCGACCGCATGGACGTGGTCGGGGGTGGCGATGGCCACGGCGTCGATGTCTTTTTGCGTCTCGAGCATCTTGCGGAAATCGGTGTGGAGTTTGGCGCCCGGGTATTTTCTGACGTTGTCGGCCAGGTGGTTTCGGTCCGGATCGCACAGGGCAACGATGTTCTCGCCGGCCTGAGCGCAAGAGGCCACGTCACCCGACCCCATGCCGCCGAGGCCGATTGCCGCAATGTTGAGTTTCTGCGAAGGAGGGGTCTGGCCCTGCCCCAGCACGTGACGCGGGATAATTGTTACGACCGTCGCCGCGACAGCAGTGGTTTTCAGGAAGTTCCGGCGAGAGGAGGAGTCTTGGTTCATATTTGGGTTTCTTTTAATCGAAGCGCACT
>Ga0187864_10003505_pt1 | contig 12848 bp, 11 predicted proteins | sample June2016WEW_11_4_FD_132985 | JGI IMG/M metagenome (GOLD analysis project Ga0187864, IMG submission 132985) | Peatland microbial communities from SPRUCE experiment site at the Marcell Experimental Forest, Minnesota, USA - June2016WEW_11_40 | ecosystem: Environmental > Terrestrial > Soil >... | reverse complement strand
TTACAAGTGCTGCGACAAAACCTTCCGAGAAGTCGTGGATAAGAAAAAGATCTAAACGGCAACTTCCAATATCCTTTTTTTATTTTTTCTATTCTATCCTTTCACCTATTTGAAAGAATTCATCGCAGGTAGCTGCATAAATTAATGTTCAAAGTTGGCTATTGAACAATCCCAAATATTTTTATTCTCTTAAAGGAACTCGTTAGAAGATTTCTCTGGATTTCGGGTTATTTGGGTGCAAACTGTTTCTTTTCCAGTTAAGATTGCCTTGATGCGCTGGGGATGTAGCCCATTTACGACGAAACATTCAATCTGGGACTGCAAGATTAGTTTTGGCAAGAACTTGTCAACGCTCGTTCTCTCGCCCATTTTTAGGAGCTCGGAAGCGGATAACTTCCTGATCAATTTGGCATTTAAGAACTTCTTAGGGTCGCGGGAGTAGACTCCATCAACATCAGTCACTAAGATAACTTTGGATAAGCCCAGTTGGTCTGCAAGATAAACGGCGATAGTGTCAGAAGTAACATCCCACGAGTTCTCCAACGCATCTTTGGAAAACAAGAAAGCGGACGGCAAAAAAACGGGCAACTCACCTGAATTAAGGATTTCTTGCAGATCCTCAAGCTCATCAACAAGCTTTGAACCCGACAGCAGGTTAGACAGTAGCAACCCGTATTGATCCATACCTAAAATCGCCATCTGATGAGAAATCTTGGGCGACAAATGGAATCGCTCATCTAAGTTTCTGACCGCGTCGGCAAATTCGCCGCCTCCCGGCAAAATAACTAATTTGTGTGCATAAGAAAACTCAGTCAATTTTGTGCATAAGCTTCTGAGCTTATCCGGTTGCAATGCAAGACTTCCGCCGACTTTGACCATTACTGCGTCCAACCGATTGTCTCCCCCTCAATCTTCGCAGCTGTCATCAATGCAACGGCGAAAGCAGGCGTCGCCATCGAAACTTCTTTTGGCAAAAAGGTTCCCAAATCGATGATAGAGTCGGCGCCGATTTTTTCAGCGGCTTTTCTTGCGATGAAATCTTTGCCGAGACCCGTTACCACGATTGAAACTTCGTTTTTCGATTGCTTTTTAATGAATGAGTAGACTTTGGCTAAGCCTTGGGCAACTTGCAAAACTTGCCTGAGGTGGATGTATTTTGCAATCTCAAATATTTCCTGATTCGTCAACATGTCTGTATCAGCGCAAACTACCCTAGCTAACCTTGCATAGGCTTCACGCAACGTCTTGCCGCGTCCGTCTGCAGGCTCACTAGTGTACTGCGTTTCTGTGATGTGGCCTAAGATTAAGTGGACATCTGCTGATAGGGCAAACATTTCAGACGCTACGCTGGCTACTCCGCCTCTGACAGGAATGGATTGGACAATTGCCGCGACATTTGTCCTTAAACCTCCCGTGTAAACAAGCTCTCCACAAATTAGTTTATCCAAATCTGTTTTGCCCTGTGCAGCCACTTTCCCTGAAGCGACTGGAATTATACTGGTGCTTGTGCTTCCGACGTCAGCTATCACGCAGTTGGCGATTCGCTGGGCAACCAACCAACCTGTTGCAGCCCAATTTGCAGCCGCTACCCCAAGTGGCACCAATTCCGCTTTGGTTGTCGACTCCAACTCGCAATCTGTATTCAACACGTGGATAAGCGTGTCAGGAAACGATTCTTTAACTCCGGCTATGACGCTGTGAACTCCTTCACGTTTGGTTTGGTAAGCGTCCGATAATTCAGCGGTCATTGTAACCCCTAATCCATCAAGTCTTTCGGCACCCAGTCGTTGCTTCAACTTCAAGAGGACTTTTGAGAGTCTTTGTGGTTCTTTCCAAATCGGGAAATACTCGATGTCAATCTTTATGTCTTTCAGTCTACCGTTTTGCGTACGAACTAGTACAGCTTTGGTGTTCGCGCCCCCAATGTCAAATCCTAACACGTCTACCACGCTATCTTCCCCCACTGATAATCTTGAGCAGCCGCTTTTTAGCTTCTTCGAACCGCAGCTTCGCGTCAGACAAGGATTTGCCGTGAGCAGCCACCAGTGAAATCGCTTCTGACTCGCCGTCAAGGGGGAAAGGTGGCGAAACAACCCCGTCTATTTGAGCGACCTTAGAGAAGACATCAATTGAAGGCTTGGGCAATCGGACTTTAGAAAAGTAAACGAACCCCTTATTTTCTTGCTGTACTGAAAACTTGTTATCAAGTACTGCATGAACCATTGCCTCTGCGACGTTAAAACCAGCAACTTTGCTCAAACCAACATAAGACGTCGTTAATCTAGGATTAACATCCACAACAAACGCCCTTCCTTGAGCCAAAACGAAGTCAACCCCGACATAGCCTCGCAATCCAACAAAACACGCTGCAACCTTTTCCGCCGCTTTGAACGCTTCAGCCTTTAAGGGATGATCAAAAGGGACCGCGCCGCCTTCGTAGCTTGAAGATCTTTCCGACCCGGAAAGATTAACGATTTGTTTATTGAGGCTAATTGATGATGCTTTATCTTTCTTGCAAATCAGGCTCACGCTTGCGTTTTCGCCGAAAATGAACTCTTGTGCTATGAAACTTTTTGCGGATGATGTCGCCTTTATTTTTGCGATTGCAGTTTCTAATTGGCGGTTTTCGTGGATGACGCTTAATCCTCCGCAGCTAACACCATCCACGGGCTTAACGACGACAGGATAAGTTAGTTGACTTTTGATTTCCCGCTTAACTTGGGCTAAGTCAGTATCAATAGCAAAGATGACCGTTTCAGGAGTGGATAAATCGTTTTTCCTGAGGGTCTCGTAGAGAAACGCCTTATCAGCAACTTTGCAAATAGCCCTGGCTTCACAATTAAAAGACACTTTCGATGTTTTCACAACGAGAGTGACCAGTGACTGCAGGATCTGACCAGTTTCAGGCGCAATAACGTAGACAGCATCGTTAGTTTTAGCAGCGTTAACCAGAGATTTTTCGACTTCTTGGGCTTGAAAAACTGGAACCGTGCATTTCGCTGCGAGGGGCGGCTTCATTTTTGCGATGCGTTCATCAAGTAAAACTGTTACTTCGTTTCCTGCAGCTTTGAAATCTTGGACGAGGCGGCGTAGCATACCGAACCCTTCTGATAAAACGCTTAGGTCCAGTGGTTTTCCTGCATATCCGCCGCCTGAAACATGCTCGTAAAGCAAAATTTTCAAAGCAATGTCCCTTTGAGATTCGATGGAAACCCTGCGTAACCTTAAAGCTTTTCGATTCCGGCGACGTCCTTCAAGAAAACTTCGGCATGCTTCTTCCTAACGTGTGGCATGACGACGACTCTTATGCAATCGTACCGCGGCACATAAGAGACAAACCATCCTTTCTGCCGAAGCTGATCTGATATGCGTTTAGTGCCTCCGTTGCTGCGGAACGCAACGATGTTAAGGGATGGCTGCACGACAAGGCTGCAACCCTCATCTACCAGTCCGTCAGCGATTAGCCGGGTATTCTTCATGCATTTGCCGACAATTTTCCTGTACCCTTCAATGCCTAGCGACTTAAAAGCTGCCCATGCTGAAGCAGCTGCAGCACCTGTTCGTGTTCCGACAAACGTGTACTGGTATCGATCGGTTAAGTAAGGCGTTTCAGTTTTGAGACAATCCAAAGCTTCTTGGTGTCTGAAGAGGATTCCGCCTGCTGGAATGGCAGCCATTCCCATCTTGTGCGGGTCAACTGTCATGGATTTAACTGCCCCCAATGAGAAATCAAACTGAGGTTTGTTGTCAGCGAGGAAGGGGATAACTAATCCTCCGAAGGCTGCGTCAACATGCAACCAAACCTTGCGCTGCGATGCAATTCGGGAAAGTGCTTCAATTGGGTCTATCACACCCAGCTCCGAGGTACCAGCAGATCCAACGATGGCGACAGTGTTCTCGCTGACAGATTTTGCAACCTGCAAAGGATCAACCCTGAAAGAGTTGTCCAATTTTGCGTAAACTGGCTTTATGTTTAGTATGTTACAGATTTTGGTGAGTGAAAAATGAGCCGACTCAGGCAATATCACTTCGGGAACGCTGGCATTGGTCATGTTTCTTGCGGCAAGTAGTGCCATCAAATTAGCTTCGGTTCCGCCTGAAACTACGTGTCCAATGCAGTTTTCGCCATGAAGGAGGGTCGTTAATTCATGTACAACTTCTTGTTCAAGCTGCCCGCTCCCTGGAAATAGTCCAGGGTCGCCCAAGTTAGAATTTAAAAAGAGCTTGTAAGCTTCCTCCGCCATCGGATGCGGCTTTGTACACATGGAACACAAAATCTTACCGTCATCGTAGCGCTGCTCTAAGTGACGGATTTTTTTAAGTTCAGCCAACACTTGTTTCCTACTTAAGCCGCCTGTAAGCAAGCTTAAACCCTCGGCTTGTTAGCTTGCGCTTCAGTTTGTTTGATAATTTCCACAAGTTCACTGACGAGAGCCCTCTTCATTTCACCCTTAACTCGGTCGCCGCTTGTGCAAGCTGCTCCGCGTAAACCTGCTATATCAGCACCTAAATGGTAGATTATGGGTAAGTCGTCTTTTCGCAGTGACCCAGCCAGCGCAACTTCAAGACCTAGTTGATGGCTGCGATCGACGAATTTTTTAAGTTGCTCTGTTGATAGGTGGCTGAAAAGGTTTTTTCCGTCTTTAAACTGTGTGTCAAGCATGGCTACCTCAATGTGCGCTTTGGCTGCTACTTCGGGAACCTGCCGTGGATCTAGCAAATTTGTTTTTTTGGCGTCAGCGTACCCTACGGCAGCCAATTTGATTTTGGGGTTGCATTCCTTCGCGGCTTTGTTAATGTTTTGGAGAAGATACAGTGATTCTTCAACCGTTTTGCATCCGTAAAGACTTACCTTGACGTAATCCACCCCCAATGAAGCCGCACCTAAGGCTGCAAGCGACGCCGATCCGGGAAGATTAGGAATGTCGCCCAAAGCGCAACTAACCTGAACGTTTTTCGGGACAAGCTCCTTAATCTGCCTGATAACCCATGGAAAATTGGCTCCTAAGGCGCCTTCCTGCGGGTTTTTGACGTCGATTATGTTTGCGCCTCCAGCAATGGCTTCGGCGGCTTCTTTGGCGTTTGCGGGGCTAATTAGTAGCTTCAATCTTGTGTCAATAATCAAGCGCATTAAGGAAGGCTTTAAGAGTTTTGCTCGGCGACGGCTAAGTTTTTCTATTTGTAACGAATCATTCCAATTGGCGAACAAGATTGAAAGCAATCCCAGTGATCGACATTTTAAACGGCGTCGTGGTTCATGCGGTCAGGGGCAAGAGGAACGAGTATAAACCCCTTCAAAGCAGCTTGTCCAGTTCAGTTGACCCGGTTGAAGTTGCGAAAGATTTCAAAAAGCTCGGTTTTAGCGAGTTATACGTTGCTGATTTGGATGCAATTATCGATTGCTCCGCCGACTTTCAAGTTTTCCAACGTATCACTGACGTAACGGGTCTTAACCTGATGGTCGATGCAGGTGTAACCTCAATGGGACGAGCCGAGAAATTGCTCGAGAGCGGAGTTTCAAAACTTGTCATCGGAACCGAAACACTCCAAAACAAAAGCTTCGTCGGCGAAGCGGTAAAAGTGTTTGGAAGCGACCGTGTCATTGTAAGCTTGGATTTGAGAGGCGACAAGGTCCTTGTCAAGTTGGGATTCAATGGATGCACGGATCCAATGTGCCTGCTAAAAGAGTTCAAGGCCATGGGCGTTTCACAGGTTATTGTTTTGGATTTGGCGCGGGTAGGCAGCGGCGAAGGAGTAGGCGTGGATTTTATGAAAAAAGTGCTTGCGGAAGTGCCGTTGAATCTGTACGTTGGAGGCGGTGTCAGAGACATCAGTGATTTGCTTGAGCTGCGGGATACTGGCATTTCAGGGGCTTTGGTGGCTACTTCTTTGCATTCTGGCAAAATTTCAATTGGACAACTTAAGGTTAATGGATTTCTTTAAGTTGACTAATCACGTTTAGCCAAACAAACAATTCCGCCAAACTGCGTTAGCCGTTTTCCAGCAGTTGACTCCGCACTTATTACTCGGGTTTTGACTCCTTTGTTTGCAGCAATCTGCATGAGCTTTTGAATTCGGTATTTTTGCCGACTTTTCGAAAGGAACTCATCTGTAAGCATGAGGTATTCCGGTTTTGGCTTCCCTTCTGCTTGCGTTCCGAGAATAAAATGTTCCGCGTCTTGCAGAGAAAAAAGCACCGAGTTTTCAGGGGAGTTTAGCTTTTTTTCGAGGATTTCAAGAAGGTTTTCTGCTTCTTCCGTTGTTGTTTCGCTGATTGATTGTTTGAAGGCTGCTGTTTTTGTTATGGTAGCAACTTGGGTGGGTGTGCTTGCTGAACCTGTGATGGTGGAGAATGTGGCTTTGTTGGTTCCTGAAAGAAGCCAGTTGTGATGTGCTTTAATGTGGTTTTGGAATTCCTGTGCATAATTGGTCCGCGGAGGTGCAGCTATTACGATGCTTCTGACTCCTTCCTTCAAAGTTGGCCGAATTGCGTTTACGACTGCTTCGTGAAAGCAGTACAGGTTTTTTGTGTCGCTTCGGTTCCCAGATAGGGATAAGGTTTGTTGTTGCTTGGCTACTTGGCTGAAAATCTGCCATAAGGCAGCATGGTCACTCTCTATTCCGATTAAAACTGCAACTGGATATCCTCTTCGATAAGCTTTACGCGACATCGTGTTCAGCTATTTGATATGGATTAATCTATTTAGCTTTCCTCAAACTGAGATGATTGCTATTGTCGGTTTCCATGGAAAACATCTCCCGTTTACGCCTTAAAAGATAACAAAGTAACCCTTGTTCTCTTCAAGTGAGAACCCTCCATCCTTAAGAAATATCTACTATGTCTAGTCAAGAAAAATTTTATAAATGTGCTTTTATTGGAGCAGGAACGGCATGTTTATGAACAACGCAAAACGATTTAGAATGATACTTATGATCAAAGTTGATAGTGAACAAGGCTTAAATAAGGAATTGAAGAAGAACGAGAAAGTTCTTGCGCTTTTTCATGCTTCGTGGTGTCCTTACTGTAGGAGTTTTGTTCCGGTTTTCCAAAAGAAAACAGACGGCTTCAGCGACAGAGAAATCATTCACGTCATGCTTGATGACTACGACAATGAATTGTGGGATATCTACGACGTTGAGGCTGTTCCAACAATTATCTTCTTTGAAAAAGGCAAAGTCTCCAAACGTCTTGACGGAAGATTCGGCGTAGGCTTAAAAGAGAAGCAACTTGATGATTGGTTGAAAACGCTTTGATCGAAGGTTGCTTGTTTAGTTCTACGAGTTAAAACCCAAAGCAAGCCATGGGAAAACTTAAAACCTGATTATTTTGGTATAGCATAAAATTTGTTCCACTCCATCATCATTATTTTTCTTGCTCTCTTTTCCCATGAATAGACAACAATTAACCTTATTACGTACAAAGCAAAAGTTGCTGAAATAACGAAGGTAATCAAACCCTCTGCGAAAACAATCTCGTTATAAAAAATAACGAAGAACGAATAAACAAGAAATATCGCCAACCCAGAAAACAAGGCATAGTACAATCGCTTGGAACCCAAACCCCTAAACTCAATCTTTTCGGATAAAATGCTCAGTTGTTGTTTAGTATACCAATTCCCTGCAAACAACCCAAAAGCTAAACCTAAAAACATGCCTAAATCTGCTATCTCAATTGAGACAGGGTTAATAGAATTAAAAATCGGTATGTCAACAATTAAAAAGACCATTCCAACAAAGATTAGAGAAATTAAAGCAAGCCCGATAAGAGTTGCATCAATCACTCTCATTCCCAAACAACCACCGAAATACTGTTAGAACAACTATTATTTCATTTTTGCTATTGTAATGGCTGAAAATCAACTCCTTACGAGTCACGATTTTTGTTAAACTCCAAAAATTTCAAAATTATTTCCAAATTTTTTTAAAGACCCATTTTATTAAATACCCTAATTTATAGAATAGGCGGAGTCTGGCACTATCGCCTTGTTTTAGGCTGTAAATATGCAGAGGAGTGTTTCAAGTTAGCTTGTTTATTAAATTAACGGCGCACTAAGGCGCAATTGATTTAACTCATCAAAGCAACCCGAAAAACTAACTTGTTACTGATAGGAAACTGGATAAATCAACCTAAACATGCTTGTTGTTTTCAGCTTTTTTGTTTTTTGTGAATCGGTAGGGCCACCAGTTGAATTTCTGCGCCAAACCCATTAATGATGGCACAAAGAAGAGGATTACTACGGTTACGTCGATTACGATTGCGGCGGCTACGGCTAGAGCGATTTCTTCAAGCACGGCAATGTTGGTTACTACCAGTGATAGGAAGACGGTTGCAAGGACCAGGCCTAAGCCGAGGATTGTTACCCAGACTTTGTCGATGGCTTCTACTATTGCGTCGTTGTCTGTTTTTCCGTTGAGGACTTCTTCTCTTATGCGGGTTATGAAGAATATGTCGTAGTCTATTCCTACTCCAAGCATGGTTACCACAACGAAGAGCGGCGCAAAGTTAAGGATGGGTAGGTTTAGGGCATAGTAAAAGACGAAGCAAACGATTGCTAATGAGCAAACGACGCTGCAGAGAATCGTAACTATAAGTCGAACGGGGGTAAAAGCGGATTTTAGCTGGAGGAATAAGATTACGTAGACTGCTGCTGCAAGGATAGCCACGACTTCAGGAATCAAATTCGTCATGAATGTTTGGCCATCATAGGTGGACTGGGTTTCTCCGCCATAGTAAATTTTCACTCCTGCCAGGAGAGAAAGCTTGCTGATGTTCTTTTCGACACCTTTGAGCGAGTTAATAGCGGCGGGGCTAAAGCCTGAATCCGCCAGGTTAACGGTGATCACTGCGGTTTTGTTATCTTTACCGATGGTTGAGAACATTTGGCTTTCGTACTGCTGCTGAATTGGAACAGACATGTTATCGATCGAAGCGTAGTTGAAGGCATCTCCGTAGGGTCTAGTTGTGCCCGAGGCTGAATCGACGCCTTTGGAATCTGCAGCGGAAGCCGTGATTGCGTCAATTTGGTTAAGCAGCGTCTGGTTAAACTGGTTCTCTCCATAAGTTATCGGCGTCGCAGTCGTGACAACGATTGACGTCGGCCCTAAGGTTCCGCTTCCAAAATCGTCGGCTAAAGCAGTCAGTCCCTGATTGCTCGGGAAGTTCGGAATCAACCTAAGGAACTCCTCGCTTGTAGGAGTGCTATACATAACGATAAAAGCGCTCAGCGCAATGACACTGATGATTACGACAACGGGCACTTTCCTTTTAAGCGTACTATGAGCCAAACGTCTAAGCACGTTTTTGTTGGGGTCAGACTTTGCGTTGATTTTTCCCTTCAGCCCTGGCCAGAAGATCTTATCGCCTAAGGCAATTTCCAAAGCAGGCAGCAACGTCAAAGACGCCGCGAGCAAGATTGCAACTCCCAAGGCTATTGCTGTTCCAACGTCGCTAAAAATGGGAACGTTCGCAACCGCCATGACAATGTAAGCTACGATAACGGTTATGCCTGCGGTCAATACCGCTTGGCCTGCCCATTTGATGGAGATTCCTACGCTTTCCTCGATTGTTTTGCCCTTAAGCCGTTCTTCCCTTGTGCGTCTAAGCTGCAAAACTGAGTAGTCCACGGCCAAACCTAGCATGAGAAGTATAGTCAGGGTTGGAGTGAGAAAAGTGAGGTTTCCATGGCCAATTTTCACGAATCCCTCATAGATGGAGGCAAGCGCAACGGAAATCGAAACGCCTCCCAGCATGACAGGGATGAGAGCAGCCATCGGCGCCAGAAAGAGCAGTCCGACTATCAATAATGAGATTGCTATTCCAGGACCTATAGTGACTTCTAAGGCGGGTATGAATGCTTTCGCGACATCAGAAGTCAATACTGCACCGCCAGTGACAAAGACGGTTCCGTAACTTTGAATCCCAGAGTTTTGCACAGCGGCCTTCACATGGGCAATCGTGTTATCGTCTGGAGTGGACGCGAAACTGAAGACGACCATCATGGTGTTGTTTTGTGAGTTAACAAAGTTGTGTGTCAACGCTGAGGTTAGCACAAATGGGTAGCTTATGCAGGATTTGGTTGCGATTTCGTTGTTGATTGCTTGTGTGATGTCATTGGCGGTTGCGTTTGGTGAGAGCGATTCGAGAAGACTGGTGAATGAGTCGGTGTTTACGCTGAAGAGAGGCGAATCGATCATGGCGGTTTGGGTTGCGTTTGATGTTAATTCACACGCAAGGTTCCATGTCTGCAGGTTGGTCGGTGATGAACCTAGGTCGTAGGCGGAGTGCATTAAGTCAGAAACAGAAAAGCCTGCATCTGCCGTTGACATGTTGCTGTAGCTTTTTTCTAAGAGTGTAATAGAGTAGTTTTCAATGGTTGAGTTTGAAGGCGACCGTCCGAGACTGTATAATTCATTCACAACGCTTAACGGTGAAGCGCCAAGAGACGATGCAAGACTCGACGGAATGTCAGAAACCATGCTTGTAATCGTCAAGTTCTCAACTGCAGCGGCTTGGTTCCAATTTGCGCTAGTTAAACCGGAAGCGACGAGGCCGATCATCTGGCCTGTTTGGATATCAATCTGAGGATTGCTTAAGAATCCGGTGACAGCTTGGCCGACAGCGTAGGCTTCCCTATCAGACACAGATGTGCTCGGTGGAAGAGTCAAGAAACTGGAGTTCCAAGCGTTGAAAAATGCAATGTAGTATCCTATGGATTGCGTGTTGCTTCCGAAATTGCTTGTTACGCTAAGCGTGGATGTGTTGGCTTGCGCGTTGGCGTCGAAGGGGTTAGTGTCACCATTCCCAACGAGCTGCTGTGATACGCCTTGCCAAACATTAACAAATGCCGCAGGAACTACCCATACAAGTTGCGCCGTTTGGTTGATTCCATCCTGCATTTGGAACAGGTTTTGGCTAAGCAACGACAGGTTTCCAGTCAATGAATACAACCCTTGGTTGATCAGGACTATATTAGGTTGAAGTGCAGCTGTCTGATTAATTATCGCCGGGAGGGACCCGTTGAGAACATTTGCTTCACTTGAATAGAGAGTCTGTTCACCCGTGAAGTTGCCCACATTTGAGTCACCAGACAGAGTTTGGTTTAGAGCCAGAACAACCTGCTTTAGAGCATCAGAATACACTGAAGTGTTCTGGACAAGAACAATAATGCTGGCATCGCTAAGGTTTCCGTCGGGAAACTCGGCTTGGATGATGTTGGCTGCCTTTTCTGACATTGTATTAGCTGGAGCTCCGAACCCTCCTGTAAGGTCGTAGGAGACGGATGAGAAGAAACTTGGGATAAGGAAAAGCGAAAGCACAACCGCAACTACCCAAGCAGCTATAACCCACCTGTAACGTCTTCGAATGAAGTGATTCAGTAAATCAAAAAACGACCTTGCCATCTAACCAGCTCTTGCCAAACAAACTTTTTTCGAAACTACCTTTCCAGAGTAATCATAGCATTTGCCCTCTTCGTCGTCTTTCTTAAGGATTTCCCATAATCTACCCATAAACCATCAAAAGAAAACAATATGAAGAGAACGATCTTAGAATCTTAACTCATAATAATAATTAGCAGTAACCGAAGAAAGTGTTTGACAGGTATTTGCAAAGCTAACTATTTCGACTTAGAAAGAAAAATATCTTTTTGAAGAAAAAAAGCCTTGACTTTCGGTCAAGGCAAAAAATTTCAGTGTTTTACTTCAGCCATTCTTTAATTTCTGGCTTGTTTCTCTTCCCTTTACCCTGTTTTGTTTTCGGGTGTCCCAAAATGAATGGCACCATCATCTCGCAGTTTTCTGGCACCCCGATCTTTTTGAGCACTTCCGGCTTGCTATTGAGCAAAGTGACGAAACCCATATAGCATGTTCCAAGCCCAAGCTCATAAGCCTTCAAAAACATGTTCTGGGCAGCAAGCACGGAGTCGAGCAGGTTAAGGTTTTCCCATTGCTTGTCTTTTTCCGCGCATATCAGGATAAGCATGGGTGTGTCGTAGCAGATAACGTCTTGTTCTGTGGAGTATTGCTTTGCCAGCGGCGGCATGTTTTGCCTAACTAAAACCTTGGTTTCTTCAGAGACGAGCTGGATGGCTTTCTTGTTTTCGATGATAATGAACTTCCAAGGCTGTCTGTTCATTCCTGTGGGCGCCCACGTGCCTGCTTCCAATATCGCTTGAACTTCCTCTTTTGACACGGGTTCATCGGTAAAGCTTCTGACGCTTCTTCTACCCTTAATGCAATCATCAAGTTCCATAACTAAACACCAAAAGTAACATTTGAGAATTCAGATATAAACTTGATAGAAACATTAAATCCATTTGGCCAAAATACTCGCTTTGTCAAAAAATAGACATAGCGGTGCCGAAGACAAGGTTTGGACTAAAAGCGGTTGTTGATCTCCCGCTAATCTTGGATTTCTTCTTGCTACTGCAAATTAGTGCTCCTTTGCTAAACATTTATTATTGCTTTTTTTTGTACGAAAATGCAATTTTATCGATTTGTTTTTCTCAGTCTTGAAAAGTATTAAATATAAATTTTTGTGATAAGCCAATGGGCAAGCGGCGGGCAGGTGGCGAACCTATCTATTTTCCATCTTGTCTGTGCCTTTTGCTCGATAGAAAAATAAAACTGAATGGAGAAAAAAGAAAAATGCAATTATCAAATGTAAACCAAAAAACTCTGTCAATTGCTTTGATATTAGTCCTCTCAATTTCTGCAGCACTCGCAATCGTACCAAGTACCAAAGCGCGTGATATCCAAGGAACAATAGCAACTTATGCGTTTCTTCAAGCTGTCCCTCAGCAAGTAGGCATAGGTCAGAACGTCTTTCTTGTTATGTGGGTTGACAAACC
>Ga0187864_10003504_pt1 | contig 12848 bp, 9 predicted proteins | sample June2016WEW_11_4_FD_132985 | JGI IMG/M metagenome (GOLD analysis project Ga0187864, IMG submission 132985) | Peatland microbial communities from SPRUCE experiment site at the Marcell Experimental Forest, Minnesota, USA - June2016WEW_11_40 | ecosystem: Environmental > Terrestrial > Soil >... | reverse complement strand
CCCCGCAAAAACGCACAAAGATCAAGGGCGCCGGATTGCTCCGGCGCCCTTATCAATTCGGCGAGAGGCGTTGTTCGTCGAGTCTTCAGAAGATCGCCGAGAACGCCCAGTAGAGCGTGCCGGAGATCACCATGGCTGCGGGCAGCGTCAGCACCCAGGCCAACGCGATATTGCGCACGGTCGAGAGCTGCAGTCCGGAACCGTTTGCGGACATCGTGCCGGCGATGCCGGACGACAGCACGTGGGTAGTCGATACCGGCAATCCGTAAATGTCGGCTGCGGCGATCGTCGCGGCCGCCGTGATCTCGGCGCAGGCGCCTTGGGCATAGGTCAAATGCGTCTTGCCGATCTTCTCGCCGACCGTGACCACGATGCGCTTCCAGCCAATCATCGTTCCAAGACCGAGCGCGATCGCCACCGCGACCTTGACCCAGGTCGGAATGAACTTGGTCGCCCTGTCGAGCGAAATCTTGTACGCGGTCAGTGTTTTGACCTCGTCCGGCGACAGATCGCTGGCCTTGTCTTTCATCAGGAATCGGACGGCTTCCGACGCGAGATACATATCGTTTCGCGTGTTGCCGACCGTGTCGGCCGGCATTCTGGCAAGGGAGCCGTATTTCGTGACCTGCTCGGAAATATCCTTCACCAGGATGGCCAACGACGGATAGGTACCCTCGGTGATTTCGTGGCTGGAGACATAGGCCGTCACCGCGGGTCGCGGATTGCCGAGCACGTTGTATCCCGACGCCTTTTGATTAATCACGACGCTCGCGGCCTGCGATGTCGTCGCGAATGCCTGCAACTGGCTGTCGGGCAGCGCGCGATTGAGCGCATAGGCCGTCGGCACGGTGCCGATCAGGATCAGCATGATCAGGCCCATGCCCTTCTGACCGTCATTCGAGCCGTGGAAGAAGCTCACCAGCGTACAGGTGAGGATGAGGATGCCGCGGATCCACCAAGGCGGCGGCTGATCGCCCTTTGGCTCGGCATAGAGCGCCGGCACGCGGATGATCGATTTCAGGAGCAACAACAAGGCGGCGGCGAGCGCGAAGCCGAACAAGGGAGAGAGCAGCAACGCTTCGCCGACCTCTTTGGCCTTCGACCAGTCGACGCCCGACGTGCCGCTACGGCCATGCAGCAGCGCGTTGGTGATGCCGACGCCGATGATAGAACCGATCAGGGTGTGCGAGCTCGATGCCGGCAAGCCGAAAGCCCACGTTCCCAGATTCCAAATGATGGCCGCGATCAAGAGGGCAAAGACCATCGCGAAACCGGCGTGGCTGCCGACTTGCAAAATGAGTTCGACGGGAAGCAGCGAAATGATGCCGAAGGCTACGGCGCCGGAGGACGTCAGCACCCCGAGCAGGTTGAATACACCGGACCACACCACAGCGAAGTTTGCCGGCAGCGAGCGCGTGTAGATGACGGTCGCCACGGCATTTGCCGTGTCGTGAAAGCCGTTGACGAACTCGAAACCGAGCGCAATCAGCAGCGCGACGAAGAGGAGCAGGAAGGGCGCGTAGCTCGTGACTTTCGCGCCGGTGGCGTCGATGTCGGAATAGATGCTGTAGGCGACGAACAGCAGGACGGCCGCGATAATTCCCCCAAAGATGATACCGGTCAGGGGGTTAATGGCACCGCTGAGATCCGGCCCCTTGCGGGCTGCAGGTTCGATCGAACCGGGTAAAACGGCAACATCGCTCATGAGACTCCTCATTCGCTCGAAAGAGCCTCATATTTGCGCGGACTATGTGACAGGTAGATGAAAACGGCCTTTCACTCAGGTCACAGTCCGATGTTGACGCCGTTTCGGTCCTAGGCGGTCTTCTGACAGAAATAATCGATCACGAACCATAATGGCTTGGGCTGGTAGTGCTCGTCTAAGGGCAAGGGGCGGTTGATGAGTCCGTCCGCGCGCTTATTCCACATAGGCATCCACGTATAGCGGTCGGTGATGCCCCACGTGGCAATCACGGATGGCCTCACCGCGGCGAATACAGCGTTGAGGAAATCGTAAGCGCGCGCCGCTACGAGGGCATCGCGGACCACGGTCGGCCCAGGAAAGTCCTTGTCGATGACGTCGAGCTCGGTGACATGAACCGACAAGCCAAGCGATCTGATTTCGGAAACGAACTTGTATAGGCCGTCATCGTCAATCTGATACTTGCCCTGGATGTGGCCCTGCAGTCCGACCCCGTGCAGCGGCACGCCGCGTGCCAGCAAATCGCGAACGAGTGTCAGAAGAGCTTGCCGCCGCACCGCAAAGCCTTCGCCTACGCATTCGATATCGTATTCGTTGATCAAAAGCTCGGCGGAGGGGTCGACCTGGTGCGCCAAGCGAAAGGCCTTGTCGATGTATTTCGGGCCAAGATATTGCAGCCAGATTGAGGGGCGCAGTGCACCGACCACGCCCCTGGTATCGTCGATCGGTTCATTGACCACGTGCCAAGTCTTGATCTTGCCGCGATAGCGCGAAACGACTCTTTCAATGTGGTTTGCGAGCTCGCGCTCGGCTTCGGCGGTTCCGCTGATCTCCTTCGTCCAGCTCGGCATAGCGCCGTACCAGGCCAGCGTATGACCGCGCATGGTCATCTCGTTCGCTTCGGCAAAGGCCAGCGCTTTGTCGGGGAAGTCGAAATTGAACTGATTGCGGGCTGGACGCAGATAGTCCCAGACCAGCCCGTATTCCGGCGTCACTTGCTGGCAATAGGTCTCCACTGCGACGCGGTACTCGGGTTCTTTCTCCAGCGGATCGAGGTTGACGCATGCGCCATACGGAACCCGACGGTTCGGGCGCAACATCGAAGTCGCGTTGGGAGCGGCCGTGTGTGCATGGGTTGCGCGCAAGGCTCCGCCCGCCAGCGCTCCGATCAAGCCCGCGCTGCCTAACATTGCTTGTCGGCGTGTGAGCATGGACTTCCGAATGATCATGACCTGGCCGTGCGTTTCTGGCGTAACTGCTTCGGACTACAATTGCATCCCGCGAAGGCGCAATTGCGCGAGCGCCTTGCTCGCGATTTGCAGGCCGCGGTTTAGGTAATGCCGGCTTTTGGCAATATCGAGCATCCAGCACATGATTAGATAGCTGGCGACGCCGCTGGGGACGAGAACGGCGAGCGCGACCTTGTCGGACGGTGCCGCCGCGAGGTCGACGCTTCTGACCACGATCGCCATGACGACTGAGGCGATCAGAACTTTTGTCAGCCGACGAAAAGGCGTCGGCATCGGGAAGGCCCATCGGGACAACAACAGCGCGCCACTAAAGCCGAAAATATCGGCCGCCAGCCGTCCCCACGCCGCCCCCACCGACCCAAAATGCTGGATCAGCAGGTAGCTTACGACCGCATTGAACGCTAGCACCGAAGCCGTGTTCCACAGGTAGAACGAATTGCGCCCAGATAGCAGAAAACTGATGTGGAGATATTGATAAGCCATGATCTGGAAGACGCACGCTATCGACACGATCGGCATGATTGCGATTGCCGTGCTTCTGAAATCCGCGCCGAGGATCACGTTGGCGAGATGGGTCGACAAGATCGCAAAGCCCAGACTGGCGGGAAGGGTCCCCGCAAGCAGGAATTCGAAACACTCGGCGAGATGTGACCGTACCGGGCCGGCTCCTTTGTTGGCGTGAATCTGGACCGCGAGCGGGAAAAAGGCCGCCGCCGCGCTGATGGCCGGAATGATCAGCGCCTGCCGAACGAGGTCAACGCCGGCGCTATATTGGCCGGCCTGAGCCGATCCGACGAGATGCGCGATAATGAAGCGGTCGATCACGCCCGATAAAGCCAAAAGCGTAAGCGACACGGTGAGTGGAATTCCGGCTTTGGCCATACTGGACAGCCGCGCGCCGTCGAATCGAACGACGGTGCCTGCCCATGCATCGCTGGTAAAGGCGAACGCTGCCATGAGATAGGCAAGCGCCGAGGCGGTGAGCAGCAACACGCCGGAATGGCCCACCACCGTGAACGCGACGCCGAGCGCAGAAACTAAAACTGCCCTTACCATCGTTGCCTTCATCACGGTGAAGGCCTGAAGGCGTGCACGCAACAATTCCTGGCCGGTCTCGAATAAGCCGATTGCAAGGGCGAGCGCTGCAGCGGCCGAAGCCGGAAGGCTGGTGAGACCGACCAGCGGGGACCCGATATAGGCGACAGGCGCTAACAAGCACGACAAAACGAGCCCTGGTACGATAACGCCGCGCACGTCGGTCCCGTCGCCGCGCGCTTGTTCCCGCATGATGGGAAGCCGCAACCAGCTGATCATGAATGTGCTGGCAATTTGAGCGAATCCGACACCGAGCACATAGGTGCCGAACTCGGCCGGCGCGAGCAATCGTGTGAATACGATAACATTGATGAGGCCGAACACCGCCGAGAACACGTTGGCGGCAAAATTGATTGCGGTTTGGCCTAACAACATCTTATGCTTTCGGTGAAGGCTGCGGAGTGCCGCAGTCGAGCCCGCGTTCATCGCTAATGCAATTGCACATCAAGTTGCCGCCCGGAGGCGGCCGTTGACCGGGGGGTGGCCGTCTGCCCGCCATGACGCCGCTGCAAGCCAACGGCGTCACGGATGATCGAAACCGGCGTGCGCGAAAAGGACTCGATGCACAGCGCCACTTTCGACTCCGGCGTATTGTTGACCATTGCCATGACCGCCGCGGAATCGAGGGGGGCATCGTCCCAATATGCGTTAGCCAGACTTTCGGTCGTGATCTCATGCCGTGCTAAGTGCCGCTGTGAGTTTCGAACGAAATGGCCGTACAGAAGATACTCGGAAAAGCCGCGTGTGCTGCAGAGGGCATGTGCCCAGCTCTTTTTCGTGACGCGTTCGATGGCGCGCGTCATATCCTGCACGGCGTCCTTGTCCCAGACGAGCAAATTGCCGACGTAATCGTCGGCGGGGAAAGTGGTCGGTTCTTCCCGACCGAGAAGACGATCGCAATTGCGGGTCCAGGTGGCGTGCAACGGCGCCTCAGCAGATATCGCCGCCCGCTCCATGTAGAGCGGCGTCTTCTCGCCGCCCGCATAGGCCTTTAAGTTGAAAAGTCGAATAAACACGTTATCGGAGTCGATGAAGCAAAATCTTTGTTCCGGTGATTGCAAGGCGGCGGCGATCTTGAGGATCTGCTGAATATGCCAGCCGTGAACCGGTTTGGTTCGAAAGGACCACCAAACCCGGCGGCCCTTGCGCTGTACCGAAGGTATGAGCTTGAGCCACCAAGGCAGCAATTGCGAGCAGGGCACAACAACACGGTGATGCCGGCTGAATTGCGCAAAAAGCGGCACGTCGTCGTCATTGACGATGACATAATGCCTCTCGTAGCCCGTGAGATGCTGCTCGATGCTTTCACAAAGCAGAGCGAACCGCTCGATGTCATTGCGGTGACTTGGTGTGACGAGCGCAACTTTGCGGTCCATCGTTTTTCCTCTTGGGTTACGCCGTTTAGCCTTCGGTCTACCGCGCGTCCCAAAGCGCCACATACTGTGTACGGTGCCGAACGGTTAGAGTGTCGACCTACGACTTCAACGCGGTCGTGCAACGTTGGTTAACTTATGACCCTGTTCTGGTAGGTTGTGGGCGCGTTAGGTGCTGTAGCAGCCCGCGAAGGAAGAGATAAACTAGGCGCGGCCTGAGAATGCTGTCGGGATACAAATATGCGCCGATGGCTACGTGCGTAACGAACCTGATCGCCCGGCTCTGAACGTATTCGTTGCGGGCCCCGGCCCAGAAGGCGTCGATTTGCGCAAGCCGCCGTAGCCGTTTCAACTCGGCAGGCGGAAATTTCTGCAGGATCGCCGGGTTCGAAAACACCGAGTCGATCGCCGCAAAATTCGCGCGCGCAGGCGACATTCGTAGTCGATAATTCGCGCTGTTGAAGCGCTGCCGGTACCGAAGAGCGATATCGTTGGGCATAGCCGCGAAATCGCCGAGCACGGCGAGACGGCACCAGAACTCCCAATCTTCTCCCAGCTTAAGCGCCGCGTTGAAGCCTCGCACCGCGCGGGCAGCGTCGGTTCTGATGCAGATTGCGCCGCAAACGATGAAGTTCTTGGCGATGAGATGCCGCAGGGTATCGTCATTGGGAAATATCTTCCAGCGAAGGTCCACTCGCGTCGAAAGCTCAGAACCGTCCTCCGCAATCCTGATGTGATGCGCAAAGCAGGCGACGTGTTGCGGCATCTTATCCAGAGTCGCAACCATTCGGAACAACGCGTCTCGAAGCAGGATGTCGTCTGCGTCGAGAAAGAAAATGTATGGTGCGCGCGCGGCAGCAAGACCGGCATTTCTCGCAGCGCTGACGCCGCCATTTTCTTGGCGAAGCACGATCAACCGGCGGTCGGGAAACGTGGCCAAAATTTCCTGCGTGCGGTCGGTTGAGCCGTCGTCGACGACGATAAGCTCGATATTCTCAAGACTCTGCGCGAAAACGCTTTCCAACGTTTTCCGAATGAACTTTTCTGCATTATACGCGGCGATGATCACCGTCACTTTGGGAGGTGTCGAATGATCCGTGATCGACATGCCGTGATTTCCAATCCGATTCCGGCTGTCATATACGTGTGAGTCACTCATTTTGAATTGGCCCGGCCGCGAATAAGGTCAAGACCTTCGGCGACGGTCGTGAGAACGCATCCGGATCCGGTTGCAGTGCCGACTGCCCACTGGAGCAGATTGGGAGAGACACCAAATCTGCTCGGCGGTTCTGCAACGTCATGGCTGTAGAAAATCAGCCATCCGCAAGTTTGCACCGTCTCGGCGATCAGTTCGACAATCTTGGCGTGATCGATCGATGCATTCTGCAAAGGCCAGGCATCGAGTGCACCGAGGTCGGCTGTTCCACAATTGATGCCAGCGTGGCCGGAACGACAAGACTCGAAGCGGCCTTCAAGATAACGTTTGGTTCGGATGGAAAGGTCGCCGTATGGATAGGCGAAATTTTGTATCACGATATCGCCGCTGATCGTCTTCAGGACCGCCCGGTTGCGGTCAAGCTCCCAGCCAAGCTCTTCAAGAGTCATGCGCCGGATCGCCGGATGGGAATAGGTGTGGCAGCCGATTTCGTGACCGTTTGCCCATACCGTTCTGAGCTGGTCGATCGTTGCGCGCGGCGGTCCGCCCGGGGCCGCCGTGCCGCAGCCGCTGCCGGCAACAAAAAAAGTCCCGCGCGCCCCCTGCTGCTCAAGGATGTGCGCTCCGAACTCGCACGCCGAGGCAGGTACGTCGTCAAACGTGAACGACACCATCGGCGGTACGTTGCGCAAGGCCAGCACCTTGCTACGACTTTGGCGCGCCAAGAATCGCGACGCCATACCCGTGACTCTCTCCGGTAGGGAGCCGGTGTTGGGGTCCTGTGTTTGATACGCCAGCATGGTGCTATCGGTATTCCTCGTAAAGAATGCCGAACTCCGCGGCGATGCGTCCGCTTCCGCGCGCGGCCAGGATCAAGCTACGCATGATCGCCGGCCGGCCACCGAGCGCGGCGATCGGCAGAAACAAAGTGCCGGAACCGATCAGGCCTAGACCCTTGCACCAGCGGCGCAGGGCGCCGGGGACAGTTCCCGCGAATTTACGTTCGACGCGGGTAGCCCCCGTGCCCTTGCGGAACATTCGCCGCAACAAGTAACCGACGGTGGTCCGCGATCGGGGCGTCGTCTCGAACACATGGGCCTCGTCGGCCCATGCAAAGCTGCGCCCATCCCTGCGGCAACGGTAGAAGAATTCTTCGTCGCCGCCGCCGGTGAACGCATAATCGTGCTGGAACGGTTCGTCGAGGTAATGCTCGAGCGTGGTGCGCCGTATCAGCATGCTTCCCGTGCCATAGATCATGGACACAAGCCCAGTCGCATAGCGCTGCGGTGCATAGAGGCCGCTCTTCGCAAGCCAGTGATCGGGATTATCGAACACCGGAAATACCGGACCGCCGACGATCTCAACATTGTATTCCCGCGCGACCCGGACCAATTCGGCGAGCCAGTTTGCGTCGGGGTATTCGTCGTCATCGAGAACGGCCACATAATCGGGGGCGGGCGTCGAATGACAAGCGTTTACGAAGGCCTGGTTATAAGCGTAGGTGTGGCCTCGGCGAGATTCAACGTAGGACCTCAGTGGGAAACGGAAGGTCGGCGCCACCTCTTCCACAACCACCGCGCCGGCGCGCGATTCCACGTCGTTGTCAACGACGATGACGCTTAGCTTACCGGCGTAATTCAATTGCTCAATATGAACCAGCAACTTGCGCAACCCCGCCGGGCGGCGAAACGTCGGCACGCACAAACACACCGAGGGCGCGGAAGGTTCGGTCATGGCGCAGGGGTGCTCCGCATTTTCGCTCACCTACCGTTGGCCTGATCCCAGACCGCCTTACTTTTGTGTCCGGTCCGCGTGAGCAGCAGAAACAGTGCGTGCGGATTGGTCAGAAGATAACGACCAGTGAGGCGCCGCGGTTCAAGATAAATTCGATAGGCCCATTCGAGTCCGGCGCTCTGCATCCAACCCGGCGCGCGCGCGTTCCTGCCAGACAGGAAATCGAACAAACCGCCGGAGGTCTTGATCAGCCCCACCCCGCGCAGACGGTCGCGGTGGCGGACGGCGAACGATTGCTCGGCGGGCGCCCCGAGACCGAGCCACAGAATGTCCGGGCGAGCGCGGTTGATGGTCTCGATGATCCGTTCCTCGTCGCCTTGCCGGCGCAGGTATCCGCCGTCGTGGCCGACGATGTTGAGATCGGGATAAAGCGCTTGGACGCGCTGTACGGCCTGGTTCACCACGGCCTTGGCGGCGCCGAGCAGAAACATGCGCGTGCCGCTTCGCTGTGCCACCGGAGCGACATCATGGAAAAGGTCGGTGGTCGCGACGCGTTCTGGAAGCGGTGTTTTGTGGAAAAGGCGAGAGACGAAGACCAGAGGCATGCCGTCCGCGTGGATGAGGTCGGCCTCAAGCAAAAGATCGCGAATTTGCGATTGCCGGGCGCACATGGAAAGCACCTGACCGTTCGCGGAGGTAAAGATGAGCGGGCGCAGCGCGGCGTTGCGGCGTTTGAGCGCAACGTCGACCATGAGCTGCGCCGACTGTGTGCGATCGATCACCGCAATGGGTAGTCCGCCGATCATGGCGACCGGTACGCCCCACCGCGGTTCGGCGGTTACATCAAGGTAAACACCGGCGGATTGTGCCGTCATGCCTTCGTGCTCCTAACGGTGCATTTAGCCGTCAGGTCACGGAAAACAAAGCTTAATGAAGGATTAGGATTAAGACCACCGCGTTGGCGCCGCAGTCGTTAACAACGTGCCGCGGCACCGCGAGCGAAGGCGTATTTTACGGTGTCACGCGCGATACCGAGACCAGCCGTAGCGCAAAGGTGGCCGCAAATAGGAAAAGGGCGGCCCCGCCTTCCTGTAGCAGCATGCTCTCAAAGCAGGACCCGTAGGCGGCGAAAAGGCAGACACGCAAGAAAAGGACCTCCAGCGGCACGGCGGAGCGTTCGTGGGGTGAGCGATAAAAATCCATGAGGGGAAGCACAACAAGCCATAGGATCACCAGGACCGCGCCGGGAATACCGATGGTGAGGGCAAGATCGAGGTAACCGTTGTGAGCATGGCCGGCGGTGTTCGCCCAAATTGTATATCCACCCATTCCGTAGACGACCTCCGGAGTTCCCCAAAACGACGCAAATCCGAATCCAGTGATCGGGCGTTCCATCACGTGATCTAAAACGAATTGCCAGACTTCGGTCCGTCCGGTGAAGGTCGAATCCGTTAGAACTAGATCGAGCAGTTTACGCATGGCCTCGGAATAGATCGAACCGACCGAAAGAATGTTGAAAATCGCCACGCCGGAAAGAGCGATCGCGATTCCGATTGCCGGCCGGCGAACCCGGGCCATGATCGTGGAAATAATCAGCACAAACGGGAGCATCGCGAGCGACGTTTTGGATTGTGTAAAGACAAGGAACGTCAACGCCGGAACGAAGATCACGGCGCCGACGATGGCCCCGCGTATGCGTCCGACGAATAGTCCAATGAAGGTGAACAGCACCATCACGGCGCTCGCTTCGTTCTTGTGTCCGAATACGCCGCGCCAATCCCCGGCGAGTTCGGGTTCAAGAAAATCCGAAGACTGATGAATCGAAAGCGAGGGCGCAAAAACTACGCCGAGGTAACATAAGACAAGCACGATAAGCACGACCGCGGTTATCACATCGCTGAAGTGCCGGACATTTTTTGGCAATAGCATCGCCATTCCTGCGATGCCTATGATCAAGAGCGTAAAGGCGAGACGTCGCGCGGATAGGGACGGTTCCCAGGAAGTAACGACGGTTACGGCAAACCAAAGCAGCGTTGCGATCAAGATCGGTCGTACAAGAAGCATCAACCGTGACGGCTGGTGGAATAAACTCCACGCTGCGAGCACCAGAAACAGTAGCGAATAGCCGACTTGATTCGCGATGTTGCCAACCCCCGTGACCTCCGGCGGCTCAGCGAGGCTTTCGAACGGTCGAAATGAAATCCACAGCAGCAGAAACACTGCGGTAAGAAGGAAGGTGCGAATGAGCGAGTCGGTGTCGAGGGCTCTGCCGACCGTGTGACGTTCTGCCGGGACTAGATCGAGCTGTGACACAACGATCTTCCTTGCTCGCGCATTGCGGACGGCGCCTGATCCGGCTTGGACGATCAGGCCGCTCTGGCTCCGGTGAGAACCGCTCCGCGAACCTTTCGCGCGTTGGGACCGAGGCGCGACATGAATTGTTCGACGGCGGCTGTGTTCTGATCGTCGGTTCTTGCGACCAGCACGATATGATCCACCAGGTCGGCAAAGAAACCGGTGCTCGGATTGCGGTCCAGATCGATTGCGGCGACGATGACGACACCGAAGCGTTTCGTTTCGTTGAAGACCTCTTTGATAGCCCCTTCGTTGATGCGCCCGCCACGACGGCTCCTTGGCGAAACAAAGGACACGAGGTTGATATTGGTTTCCCGATCGCGGACGATCACGTCCGCGAGGTCTCGGCGGCCGACGGCGACATCGACGAGTCCAGCGTCGTTTTGATCCGCATCGATCGCCGATAGCGTTCGGCTTTCGAGATCCGTGTCGATCAGCAACACGCGTTGCGTCGCTGCCGCGACCGCGGCAAGCGTGAGCGCGACCATCACGGTGTCGTCCTCGTCATCGGAGGCGACGACGAGGATGCTCGGATTGCCGCGTGTTCTGTGCTTCGCGCGCACTGCGCCGAATACTTTGCCAAGCTCCATGGCGAAGCGTGATCTTGGATTTTCGGCCGCGCTCAAACCGAACGAGACGTCGACATTCGGCAATATTGCGAGCACCGGAATGGATGACGAAAACGCGCCAGCCGGCAAATACCGTCTGATCGCGCTGGCCAATTTGCCGCGCGCGGCGCCGGTTTGGGGCGGCGCCATGTCGTACGTCTCTCGTACGATGACGATGCCGGTGCCGGCAGCGGCGCCAAGAAGGAGGGCGCTGACGGCAAGCAAAAGGTTCGATGGCGGGAAACTGCGGCGCGGCGGCACATCGGCCCGCGAGATGACGCGGATGTTTTTGGTGTCGAGCCGCTCCTGTTCGCCGGTCTCGCGGGCGCGGACAAGAAATGACTCGTAGACCGCGCGGTTCGCCTGCACATCGCGCTCGAGCTCGCGGAGCGTCACCATGGCCTCGTTCGTGGTAATCGCGTTGCCTTTGAGCTTTTCCAGGTTGGCGGCGAGCGCCTCATCGTTGGCGCGTGCGCTTTCATATTCGCTGCGCGCCGAAAGCGCGATGCGATGCACTTCGTCCTCGATCATGCGCCGCAGCCGGTCGGCTTCCGCCTGGATCTGTATCACTGCCGGGTGGCGCGGCCCGAGCGATGTCATTTGTTCGGCTTCGCGACGCATAACCTCGGCATATTGGCTGCGCAGCGCGGTGATGGTTTGCGACTGCACGGCTTCCGGGAACGCGCCGATCTCATCCTTTGACAGTTTCACCTGCTGTATCTGGTCGAGACGCGCTTTCGCGGCCGCTGTACGCGCGCGAGCCACGCCCAGTTGATTGTTCAGCTCCGTGAGCTGCTGCTCGTTGACGAGCTGTCCGCTCGAGCCAAGAATGTTGTTGTGTGCCTTGAAGGTTTCGACCCGATCCTCCGCCAGGCGCAGCCGATCCTTGAGCTCACTGAGGCGGGCGGACAAGGACTGCGAAACTTGGCGCGCGGCATCGGACCTGACGTCGGTTTGCTCCTCCAGATAAGCTTGCGCAATCGCGTTGGCGATGCGCGCCGCCTTGGCCGGCTCGCGCGAGGTCACGCTCACGTCCACCACATAGGTGCGCTCGGCGCGTTTCACTCGAACGCTTCGCTTGAGCGCGTTCAGGGCGGCAACCGATTTGTCGGTGCCGTCGCCGGCCGATTGGCCGGAAAATTCCGGATCGCGATCGAGCCCTTCGGCGCTTACCACCCGCCGCAGAACGCTGTCGGACATCAGGACCCGAACCTGGCTTTCAACTTGCAGCACCGTCGCGTCGTTAGCCTGATTTGTGGGCGTAAGTTCGTTGCCGACGGCGTGCAGATCCGTCGGGTCGATGAGTATCTGCGTTACCGCCGTATACCGATGCGGCACGACGACCACGAACAGCAGCGCCATGACGAGCGCGGCAATTGTCGTCAAAAGAATCGTCGCCTTACCGCGCCATAGGACCGACAGGATACCTTGAAGATCAATGCCGCCAGCGGAAGGAAAATCGACGGCCACGTCAGTCGTGCCGACGGCGGCCGATTGGATTTGGCGCGGGGCCTGGAACATTCCTAGTCGACTCTCTTCACAGAGGGCAGCGCAAAGCTGCGCAAACTGGTGATG
>Ga0187864_10003500_pt1 | contig 12855 bp, 10 predicted proteins | sample June2016WEW_11_4_FD_132985 | JGI IMG/M metagenome (GOLD analysis project Ga0187864, IMG submission 132985) | Peatland microbial communities from SPRUCE experiment site at the Marcell Experimental Forest, Minnesota, USA - June2016WEW_11_40 | ecosystem: Environmental > Terrestrial > Soil >... | reverse complement strand
TCCATCTCGCGCCGTTCGTCTATCCGAGCGGCTGGGAATACCGGCGCTGGGCGGCCGGCGCGATCCTGCCGCCGCTCTTCCTGGCGCCGGCTTACTACTATGCCGACTGGGCTAGTCTTGGCCTCGATCCGCCGCCGCCGGGATTCCAATGGGTGCGCTACGGACCTGACCTGCTGCTGGTGAACGTCACCACCGGCCAGGTCGTGGAAACGATCTACGACGCGTTCGAGTAAACGCATCACACCGCCTCGACGCCGAGATAGGATTGCACCACCGCCGGATCGCGCACGACTTGTTCGGGCGAGCCTTCGGCGATCGCGATGCCGTGGTCGAGCACAAGGACTTGGGAAGCGAGCGCCATCACCGCGCGCATCACGTGCTCGATCAGCAGGATGGTCAAACCGTCGCGGTTGAGCGCCTGCAAGATCGCGACCATGCGGTCGGTCTCGGGCGGCCGCAAACCCGCCATCACCTCGTCGAGCAGCAAAAGCTGCGGCTCGGTCGCGAGCGCGCGGGCGACCTCAAGCCGCTTACGATCGGGCAGCGTCAGCGTCGAGGCGATACGGTGCCGCTTGTCGAAGAGATCGAGCTGCTGCAGCAGCGTCCCGGTACACTCCCGCGCCTCCTCGACATCGTGGTGGTGCAGCAACGCGCCGATGGTCACGTTGTCCTCGACGCTCAGCGCCGGAAACGGCCGCACGATCTGGAAGGTGCGGGCAATGCCGCGCCGGCAAATCGCGTCGGCGGTCAGGCCTTGGACCGGCTTGCCGGCAAACGTAATCGAGCCCGCGTCGGGCGCCATCGCGCCGGCGATCATGTTGAACAACGTGGTCTTGCCGGCGCCGTTCGGGCCGATGACGGCGAAGATGGCGCCTTGCGGCACGATAAAGCTGACCGCATCGACGGCGACAAGACCGCGGAAACGCTTGCTGACCCGGTCGAGCGTGAGGAGCGCAGTCATTTCTTGGCCTTCCCCACGCCAAGCCGGCGCGCCAGCGGCGGCCACACGCCGTCCGGCAGCGCGACGACGACGATCAAGAGACAGATGCCGTAAAAAACCTGGCGCGCTCCCGGTAGTTCGATGCCGAACGATGTCATGGCGGAGTTGAGTGTTTCGGCGAGGCCGGTGAGTACAAAAGCGCCGAGGATCGGGCCAAACAGCGTACCGATACCGCCGATGATGGGGCCAAGAATGATCTCGACAGAACGGGTAATGCTGAAAACCTGCTCGGGAAACAGGTTGTTGTAGAAGAACGCATAAAAAACGCCGGCGAATGAGGTCACCGCGGCGGATACCATGACCGCGATCATCTTGTAGCGGAAGGTGTTGATGCCGGCGGCGCGCGCCGCCTGCTCGTCTTCGCGGATGGCGAGCCAGAAATAGCCGGCGCGACTGCGGAGGAGGAAATGGCAGAGCACGAAAACGGCCACCGTCGCCGCAAGGATGACGTAATAGAACATGGTCGGATCGCCGCGCAGCCGCCACGCGTCGTTGTGCGCGTATTGCCTGACCGGCAGAAACAGGCCGCTCGAGGCGTTGACGTAGTTCCAGTTGTCGAAACCGATGCGGGCAAACTCGGCAAAGGCGATGGTCAGGATGGCGAAATAAACGCCGGCGACGCGGAACCGGAAAGCGAGAAATCCGATGACCGCGCCGCACGCCGCGGCAATGGGAATTGCGGCCAGCAGACCGAGCCACGGAGCGATGCCGAACTGCGTGAACAACATCGCCGCAACATAGCCGCCCAGCCCGAGATAGAGCGCGTGCCCGAGCGAGAGCTGGCCGGCAAAGCCCATCATGATGTTCCAGGCCTGCCCGGTATAGGCGAAATAAAGAATAATGATGAGCACGGTGAGCAGATAATCGTTGACGATCCAGGGGGCCGCCAGCAATACCGCAAGCAACACGGCAAGCAGAATTGCGGCGCGGCGCGACACGCCGCGGGTCATGCGCGCAATGATGCGCTCGATCATGCGAGCCTCTTGCCAAGGATGCCCTGCGGCCGGAACAGCAGCACCAGGACGAGTATGGCGAAGGCGAACATGCTCTTGATGGAGGGCGTGAACAAAAGCCCGGCTAGCGCCTCGGTCGTTCCGATCAGCACCCCGCCGACGAGCGCCCCCGGCATCGAGCCGAGACCGCCGGTGATAACGATGACGAAGGCAAGCAGCGTATAGCTCGGCCCGAGCATCGGGGTGGCGTCGATGAGCAGCACCATCATCGTGCCGGCGGCGCCGACGCAGGCAGCACCGAGCCCGAAGGTCAGCGCATACAGGCGTTTGACGTCGAGGCCGACCACCAGCGCGCCGGTATGGTTGTCGGCGCAGGCGCGGATCGCCTTGCCGACGAGCGTGAACCGGAAGAACGCGAACAGCGCCGCGGCGAAGATAATCGCGGCTGCGCCGGCATAGACCTTGGCGGCGTCGATGATCATCGGGCCGATCTGGAAACTCTCGTAGCCGTAGGAGGTCTGCACCGACCGGGCGTCCGGCCCGAAGATGATCAGGAGCGTATTGGTGATGATGATCGCCAGCGCCACCAGCAGCAGAAACTGCGTGTGCTCGGGCCGGGTGATGAACGGATTGATCAGTCCGCGTTGCAGCACATAGCCGAACGCGAACATGACGGCCGCGATCGGGATCAGCACAATCAGCGGGTCAAGGTGGAGTCCCGTGCACATCGCGACCGCGATGAACATCGCGATCGTCATCATCTCGCCGTGGGCGAAGTTGACCACACGCACGACGCCGAAGATGACCGAAAGTCCGAGCGCCATCAGACCGTAGACGAGGCCGGTCAAAACTCCACCGACGGCGACGTTGAGATAGACGTCAAACGGCACCGATGAACCCCAGGTCAAGCGGTTTCGTTCCCGCTTGCGTGGGAACGACGCTAGATCGATTGCAGCGTCTCACCCACGGCTTTGATACGGCGGCAGCGGCCATTCCGGTTTGCCGTTGGCGGCTTCCTTCGGCGCCAGCATGATGAGCTTGCCGCCGCGATTCTGAAACGCGCCATCCTTCACCTTGTCGTTCTGGCCCTTGGCATTGAACGTGATACCGGGCCCGATGTTGACATTGTCGGTGATGTTGGTCTTGCGGATGGCGTCGGCGAGCACCGTGGGATCGGTCGAACCGGCGCGCTTATAGGCGTCGGCGGCAACCAGCAGCGCCTCGAAGGTGAAAGTGTGGTTGGCGTTGAGGTTGATGCCCGGGTCTATCTTGGCCAATGCGGCTTCGAGCACCGCCGTCAGTCTCTTGTGCGGGTCGGGAGCGGGCGAGAGGCTGATCGGACCGTCGGAAAGCTTGCCCAGCGTCTTGATATACTGATCTTCGTACCAACCCGGCCCCATGCTCAGGATCCCTTGCGGCGTCCAGCGTTGCTTGACGAGTTCCCGCGTCAACAGCATCGCGTCGTTGAGGCGGCTGACGACCAGAAGCGCGTCGGCATTGGCCGCCTTCGCTTTCGCCACCTCGACGGACAGATCGCGCGCAGCCGGATCGTAAGCGATCTCATCGGCGATCGTGTACGGCATGTCGAATTTCGGCATGATCGCGCCGATCCCTTTCGCCATCGCCGTGCCGTAGGTGTCGTTGACGTGCATGAACACCACCGTCTTCGGCGCCGCGCCGACGATGGCAAAGATTTCCTTCTGGCTGGCGAAGGCATCGCCCAGAATCATCGGCGCGGTCGGAAAATTCCTGAACACGAACTTGTAGCCTTGCTCGGTGATAGGCGGTGCGGCGGCGATGTTGATGACGAGCGGGATACCCTTCTGCTCGGCAACCTGGGCGATGGCGGTGGTCTGCCCGGAATCGAAGGCGCCGACCAGAAGCTGCGCGCCGTCGCTGATCAGTTTTTCCGCGCGGGCCCGCGCGGTATCGACATTCGACTCGGTGTCGGCGTTCATGATCGCGAGATCGGGCAGGCCCAGCGACTTCAAGATCGCCGGCGCGATATCGACGCCGAGCTGACAACTCTGACCGATGCCGGCCTGGATGCCCGAACGCGGCAACAGTACGCCGACCTTCAGCGGGCCGCCCTGCGCGCGCACGATGTTGAAGGGTGCGATGCCGGCGACGAACCCGGCGGCGCCTGCTCCAGCGGCAAAGGTACGGCGGGTTACGCGCGCGGAATTCGACTGCGATTTATGTTTCATAGCGTGATCCTCCCGTGGCTCATACTGTCCGGTTTTGCCCTATGATGCCGGATTTATTTGAGCGGCCACAAGCTCGAAAGTGTCGCAACTGGACGGCCCCTCGTCCCAAGGACCACCGCACGTATTGTTGACCAGGACAACAATTGTCGTCAATAGCACGTTGGTCGCAGCGGCCCGACTGGGACCGGCGATACGCTGGGAGGACGATGCAATGGCCGGGACGAGGAAACCGAAAAGGTCGACCCTGCCGCTGCGCAGCCCGGCGCCGGCGCGGCACAGTCCGCGCCAAGCTATCGCGCTCGACGTGCTCAACGGCCATCTCGGCTACTTCGTGCGGCGGCTCCAGGTCTGGGTTTTCCAGGATTTTATCCGCGCGCTGGCGAGCATCGACGTCAGCCCGGCGCAGTTCTCGGTGCTGGTCGTGGCCGGCGCTAACCGCGGGCTCTCGCAGGCGGAGCTTTCGGCTACCCTCGGCATCGAGCGGGCGCGGCTGGTGCGTCTGCTGCATCGCCTCGAAGAGCGCGGCCTGATCCAGCGGCTACCATGCTCCGCCGACGGCCGCCGCCACGCCTTGCAGCTTACGCCGCAAGGCCGCGCGCTACTCGCCCGCGCCAAGATACTGGCGGCACGGCACCAAAAGAGATTGATCGAAAGGCTCGGCGCCGAACGTCATCAAACGATGCTCGACGCGCTGCGCGATTTCTGAGGAAGGCTTTCAACCCGCCAGCATTTTTTCGACCGCGGCGGCAATGCGGAGCAGCATGCGATCCTGGCCGTTGCGCGCCACGAGCATGAGCCCGACCGGAAGCGCGGCCGGAACCGGCAGGGAAACGCCGCAGAGATCGAAGAAATTGCCGATGGAGGTATTGCGCAGCAGCATCGCGTTGCGCGCGGCGAATATTTCCGGGTCCGCCACCTCCGCGATCGTCGGCGCGACAATCCCTGAGGTCGGCATGATGAGCGCATCGAGCGCGGCAAGCCGCCGATCCATGGCGCGCACCAGATGCTCGCGCGCATAGAGCATGCCGATATAGTCGGCCGCCAAGACCGCACAGCCGCGTTCGAGGCGCACACGTATGTTGGGGTCGATATCGGCGGCGCGCCGCGCCATCCGTTCTTTATGAATGGCGCAGGCTTCGGGCTGCACGATGCCGCCATAGGCATTCACCTCCCGCATTTCATCGAACAACGGCATTGGCTCGCGCGTGAGCCGGACGCCGGCTTGCTCCAGCCGCCCGATCGCCGCGGCAAACGCGCCGCCGACAGTCTCGTCTAGATTGTCGAGGGGAAAACCTTGCGCGATGCCGACGCGAAGGCCGGCGAGCGCCAGCGGTTCGAGCGGCGTAAAGTCGTCACCGGCCATCACCGCATCGGCCTTGGCGCAATCGGCGACGCTGCGCGCCAGCGGCCCGATGGAATCGAGCGTGGTGCTCAGCGGGAACGCGCCCGCGGTCGGAATGCGCTGCCGGCTCGGCTTGAAGCCCGTGACGCCGCACAAAGCTGCCGGTATGCGCACCGAACCGCCGGTGTCACTGCCGATCGCGATCTCGCACATGCCATCGGCGGCGGCGACCGCTGCGCCCGCCGACGAGCCGCCGGGCACACGCGCCCGATCGCGCGGATTGCCGGGCGTACCGAAATGCGGATTAGCGCCGATCGCGCCCAAGGCAAACTCGGTCATGTTGGTCTTGGCGACAATGACGGCGCCGCCGGCCCGCAGCCGCCGCACGATCGCCGCGTCGGCGCTGGCCGGCGCCGCTTCGTCGGCGAGGACTTTCGAGCCGGCGCGGGTCGGCTCGCCGGCGACGTCGAACAGATCCTTGATGCTGACGATCGCGCCATCGAGCGGGCCGAGCGAAACGCCGTGCTTGGCGCGGGCGTCGGCCGCATCAGCCGCCGCGCGGGCGGGCTCGGCATAGACCGTCAGGCACGCCCGTGCCCCCTCGCCTTTGGGGTCGGCGATGCGCGCCAGCGCCTGTTCAAGCCGGTCGCGGCAGGAAAGATGTTTCATGCAAATGTCCAGAGCTGAGGGCGAGGACGGGATTGCGAAACATACACCGATCCTGCCATCATCGGCGAGCGTCGATGCAAGGAATAACAATGACAGAGACGAAGCCGGCCATCTGTTTCATCGGCTTTGGCGAAGCGGGCCAGGCTATCGCCGCCGGCTTGCGCGAAGCAGGCGTCGAACGCATCGCGGCCTGGGACATTCTGTTTCCACAAACCGAAGGCGAGCCTCTCCGGCGCGCGGCCGAGGCAATGAGCGTGCGCTGTGCATCGGCCGCGGCCGATGCGGTGCGCGAGGCCGACATCGTCCTATCTGCCGTCACCGCGGCGTCGAGCGTCGAAGCGGCGCAATCGGTGAAGGCGCATCTTGCCGGCAAGCCGTTTTTTCTGGACATCAATTCGGTGTCGCCCGGCCGCAAGCAAGAGACCGCAAAACTTCTCGGTGACGCCGGCCGCTACGTCGACGTCGCCGTCATGGCGCCAATTCATCCGGCGCGGCACCAGACACCGTTACTGCTCGCCGGCCACCATGCCGAGACCATCGCGCCGGCGCTCGCCGCACTCGGCATGCGCGCGAGCATCGCCGGCTCGGAGATCGGGGCTGCGGCGGCGATCAAGATGGTGCGCGGCGTGATGATCAAAGGCATCGAGGCGCTGACGCTGGAATGTTTTCTCGCCGCCGCGCGCGCCGGCGTGGTGGACGAGGTCGCGGCGTCGCTGAAGCACAATTATCCCGGCCTCGATTGGTCGAAGGTCGTTCCCTACAACCTCGAACGCATGGCGAGCCACGGCGAACGGCGCGCCGCCGAAATGGAAGAAGTCGTGGCGACGTTGCGCGAGCTCGGCGTCGAGCCGCTGATGACGTCGGCCACGGTCATGCGCCAGCGCGAAATGGGCCAGATCGGCGCCCAGCAATCCGTGCGCCGCGTCCTCAAGAAGGACCGCGCGGCGATGCTCAACGCCATCAGCGCCGCCGCCCGCGACCGGCATTGATGGCCCGAAAGAGGGAAACTACCGCCCCGTCGTCATTGCGAGCGAAGCTAAGCAATCCAGTTTGCTGCACCGCAGTCTGGATTTCTTCGTCGCTTCGCTCCTCGCAATGACGATGAGCAGTTCGGTGCCCGTCATTTCGATAAAGTAATGTTCAATCTACCCATCCCTCGTCTTGATACTGCGGCGTCGCTTCACACAGACTTGGCCAACGCCGCTCGGGAGGCGGAGGCATCCGAACGAGCGCGAGCAACGGTTACAACGGGATTGGCGAACGACGTTGACGCAGTGAACCAATATCCTCTGGGATGGCTTCCGACCGCCAACAGGCGGTATAATTCTTACGACTCAGAAAGCGAGTTTCAAATTATGAAAGAACCCGGACTAGACGGCCGTCATCGTGATAAGGACGGTGAGATTCAGCAAAAACGCAGCGATACGCTCAACAAGAATCTTTCGACACCCATTCCTCAGTTTCGAGGGAATACGACGCTAGGCACGATGAGGGAAAGAACCGGCAAAGTTAGTGAGGCGGCCGTGAGGCGAGCCGCAGCAAAGATGCACAAGTAGCGCAGTAGCATTCCCGCTTGCGCGGGAATGAGTGGTCAGGCGTGGCGGATCACCCGCGTTTGCGAATCGTATCGGCAAGAAACGCGAACGACGCCTTCGGCGTGCGCTTCTGGCTGGCGAAATCGACGTGGACGATGCCGAAACGCCGGCTATAGCCCTCCGCCCATTCGAAATTGTCGAGCAGCGACCAGACCAAATAGCCGCGCAGCTTGACGCCGGCGGCAAGGGCTGAGCGCGCCGCTGCAACATGCGCGCGCAGATATTCGACCCGATCATGGTCGTGCACGGTGCCGTCGGCCGCAAGCGGGTCGTCGTAGCAGGCGCCGTTCTCGGTCACGTACACGTCGGGATTGCCGTAATCGTCGCGCAGCCGGATCAGCGTCTCGGTGAGGCCGCTCGGGTCGATCGGCCAGCCGATTGCGGTGAAGCGCGTGCCGGCGGGCACCGCGCCGAACCACGCGCCGAACAGGCTTTGCGGCGCATCCGCGACATACGCCGGTGCGTAGTAATTGATCCCGAAAAAATCGACGGGCTGCCGGATCGTTTGCAGATCGCCGTCCACGATCAGCGGCGCAAAGTCGGCTGCGGCAGCAGCCGGATAAGAGCCTTTGAACAGCGGGTCCAGCGTTACGCCGTTCCAGAACGCGTCGAACCGCACGGCGGCGCGGCGATCCTCATCGCGATCCGACGACGGCCGCACCGGCGAAATGTTCGCCACCGTGCCGAGGCGAAGCCCTGCGCGCTCGGCGCGCAGGGCTTGCAGCGCGCGGCCCTGCGCGAGGTTCTGATGATGGATGGCGGCTTGCAGGTTGGACAAGCCGGTCAGACCGGGCGCGTGGCTGCCCATGCCATGCCCGAACAGCGCGTGGATGTTGGCCTCGTTGAACATCGCCCAATGCTTGACGCGGTCGCCCAGTCGCCGCGCCACGACGCGCGCGTAATCGGCGAAATTTTCGGCGATGTCGCGATTCAGCCAGCCGCCTTGATCCTGCAACGCCTGCGGCAGATCCCAATGGTAGAGGCAAAGCCACGGCGTGACGCCGCGCGCGACGAGCCCATCGACCAAGCGATCGTAGAAATCAAGGCCGCGCTGCTCGACCGCGCCCGCACCCGCGGGGAGAATGCGCGGCCACGCGGTCGAGAAGCGATAAGCGGAAAAGCCGCCGCTCGCGAGCAATTCCACATCCTCGCGCCAGCGGTGATAGTGATCGCAGGCGACGTCGCCGGTATCGCCGCCCTTCACCCGTCCCGGCGTATGGGAAAAAATATCCCAGATGCTTTTGCCGCGCCCGTCCGCGTCGACCGCCCCTTCGATCTGATAGCTCGAAGTCGAGGCGCCCCAGACGAAGTCCGCGGGAAACGCACTGTCTTCGGCCATGGCTGCACCCGAACGTAACCCAAGCGGCGCGCCGAGCAGGCCCGTGAGCAACGGCAGAAAGGCGCGGCGCGAGAAGCTCAGCATATCACCGCCGTTTCTTGCTCTCGGCTGCGGCCTCGGGAACGGCCGCACCCGGCTTCAGCCGCGCATCATCCGTCGGTTTCGCTTTTGACTTTGGCGGCCAGCCGCCGCTCGCTTCCAGCCGCATCGTCCAATATTCCCAGGTCCTGGCCACGACGGTGGGCATCACATTGACCGTCCCCGCGAGCTTGACCTCACCGGGACGCAACGGCGACGGCGCGCCGAGCATGTAGGCCTGCATCTGGTATTGGGCGTTCATGCAGAGAAAAATCGAACGCGACACGACCTCCTTCAAGCCGCCGCCGACAACGGTAGCGCCGTGCCGCCGCATCAGCACCACCGGATGTTTGCCGAGCGCGCGGGCGAGCGAATGGCCTTCCTCGTGCTTCACGACCAGAAGGTTGGTGTCGCCGAATTCGTCGTGTTGGTCCCAGAACGGCGTCTGCTCGCCGATCGTGGCGCCGACGTGAAAGACCGGCACGATCGGCTTTCCGGAAACGCAAAACGGCATCACCGCGGGCGCGTGATGATGGCAAACCGCCATGACGTCGCTGCGCGCCTGATAGATACAGCCGTGAATGACGCGCTCGGAATAGGGCCGCGCGGTAGTGCGCTTCACCGGCTCGGAATCGAGCTTGTATTCGATGATGTCGTCCGGCTCGACCAAAAGCGGCGAGCGCGAGCGCGACAGCAGATAGCGGCCAGGATCCGTCGGGTGGCGCACGCTGACGTGGCCGAAGGCATCGAGCACGCCTTCATGCGACAGGATGCGGTTGGCCAGCGCCAGTTCCTCGATGAGATCGGTCAATTGATCCGGCACGATCGGTCCTCATATTGCGGCAGCGCCCGGCCGGCTGCCTTCGGCGGGCCTACCAAATCGGTAAGCGCGCGCCCGTGCAATTGTTAAATTTACTGAGACGACAGGCTTGGACGCCGCGATTGCACGGTTGGCGTCCTTTGGTGGGCGATGCTATCAAGGCGTAAGAAAAGCGGCCGCCGGGGCTTGCATGAGCGCGCGTCATCTCGACATCAGCATACGCGTGAACGGCGAGGATATTTCCGCCCGCGTCGAGGCGCGCAAGACGCTGGTCGACTTCCTGCGCGACGATCTCTCGCTCACCGGCACCCATATCGGCTGCGAACACGGCGTGTGCGGCGCCTGCACGGTGCGGCTCGATGGCGAGGTCGTGCGCGGCTGCCTCGTTCTTGCCGTGCAATGCGACGGCGCGCAGGTGGAAACCATCGAAGGCCTGTCGGATTCCGGCGCCATCGCCGATTTGCAGCTCGCGTTCCAGCAGCGCAATGCGCTGCAATGCGGCTATTGCACGCCCGGCATGCTCATCGGGGCTGACGCGCTGTTGGCCTGCGGCGGCGTACCCAGCCGTGAAATCATTCGCGAGCATCTTTCCGGCAATTACTGCCGCTGCACCGGCTATCAGGCGATTGTCGACGCGATCGAGTCGGTGGCGCAAGCGCGCGCGGGAGCGAAGGCATGAAAATCGCCGACGATCAGCCTTCCGGACTTTCCGCGCTCGACCGGCCGAACTCCTATATCGGCCGCTCGGTACCGCGGCCGAATCTGGCGCGGCTGACGCAAGGGCGCGGCCAATATGTCAGCGACGTCGTGCTGCCGCGCATGACGCATGTCGCGTTCGTGCGCTCGCCGCACGCCCATGCACGCATCAAAAACATCGAGACGGCGGAAGCGAAAAAAGCACCGGGCGTGGTCGCGGTAGTCACCGGCGCCGAGCTAACCGAGATAATCACGCCTTGGGTCGGGGTGCTCACGCATCTGAAAGGCATCAAATCGGCGCCGCAGCACGCCATCGCCGTCGATCGCGCCTGCTGGCAGGGCGAGGCGGTGTGCGCCGTCGTCGCCCGCACGCGGGCAGAGGCGGAAGACGCCTGCGCATTGGTCCACGTCCACTACGAGCCGCTTGCCGCCGTCACCGACGCGGAAACCGCGCTCGACAAGACGACGCCGGTGATCCATCCCGAGCTTGGCGACAATCTGACGTTCGAGCGCGCGCTCACCGCCGGCGATCCCGACAAAGCGTTTGCCGAAGCCGACGCGATCGTGGAGACGACATTTTTATTCGGCCGCCATACCGGCGTGACCAACGAGCCGCGCGCCATCGTCGCCGACTGGAATCCGGGCGAAGCGCGCCTCACGGTCTATCAGGGTACGCAGGCGCCGCACATGATGCAAAACCTGTTCGCCAAGCATCTCGGTCTCGAAGAGCACCAGGTGCGCGTTCTCACCAAGGACGTCGGCGGCTCGTTCGGCATTAAGGTGCATACCTATGCCGACGAGATGGCGACCGTGGCGCTGGCAAAGCTGCTGAAGCGGCCGGTCAAATTCGTTGCCGATCGGTTCGAGAGCTTCGTCACCGACATCCACGCGCGCGATCATCGCGTCAAGGCCAAGATCGGCGTCAAGCGCGACGGCACCATCACCGCCTTCGAGATCGACGATCTCACCGGCATCGGGCCGTATTCGGTCTATCCGCGCACCAGCGGCATCGAGGCGAACCAGGTGGTCAATCTGGTCGGCGGGCCCTACACCTGCCCGAATTATCGCGCCCGCGCCCGCGTCGTGTTTCAGAACAAGAATGTCATGTGCCAGTACCGCGCCGTCGGTCATCCGATCGCGACGGCGGTCACCGAGGGCCTGGTCGATCTGGCGGCGGCGAAGATCGGCATGGACCCCGCGGAGCTACGGCGGCGCAATCTCATTGCCGACGATGCGTATCCCGCGGCCGGCGCTTCCGGCATCAAGTTCGAGAAGCTGTCGCATCACGCCTCGCTCGACAAGATTTTGGCGATGATGGATTACGAAAAACTGCGCGCCGAGCAGGCGCAGTTGCGAGAGCGCGGGGTGCATCGCGGCATCGGCTTGGCGTCGTTCATCGAGGTGACCAATCCGTCCGCCGCGTTCTACGGCGTCGGCGGCGCCCGCATCTCCTCGCAGGACGGCGCCACATTGCGGCTCGACGCCACCGGCACCGTGTTTGTCCATTCCGGCGTCACCGAGCAGGGCCAGGGCGCCGAGTCGGTGATGGCGCAATGTGTGGCATCGTCCTTCGGCGTGCCGATCGAGCGGGTGCGTGTCGTCACCGGCGACACCGACAATGTGCCCTATGGCGGCGGCACTTGGGCGTCGCGGGCGGCCGGCATCGGCGGCGAAGCCGCCTGGCAGGCCGGCAAGGCGTTGCGCGCCAATGTGCTCGCGGCCGCCGCCTCGATCCTGCAAGCCGACCCGAACGCGCTCGACATCCGCGCCGGCATCGTTGTCGACGCCGATAGCGGGCGTGAACGCATGCCGCTCGATGAAGTCGCCCGCGTGGTCTATTTCCGCCCCGACACGCTGCCGCCCGGCTTCCAGGCCGAGTTCATGGTAACGCGCCATTACGTGCCGCGGGCGTGGCCGTTCGCCTTCACCAACGGCGTGCAGGCGTCTTACCTCGAAATCGACACCACGACGGGCGCGGTGAAGCTGCTCAAGCATTGGTGCGTCGAGGATTGCGGCACCGTGATCAATCCGCAGCTCGTTGACGAGCAGATCCGTGGCGGCATCGTGCAGGGAATCGGCGGCGCGCTTTACGAGCACTGCCTCTACGACGAGAGCGGCCAGCTCCTCAACGGCAATTTGATGGACTATCTCGTGCC
>Ga0187864_10003497_pt1 | contig 12868 bp, 18 predicted proteins | sample June2016WEW_11_4_FD_132985 | JGI IMG/M metagenome (GOLD analysis project Ga0187864, IMG submission 132985) | Peatland microbial communities from SPRUCE experiment site at the Marcell Experimental Forest, Minnesota, USA - June2016WEW_11_40 | ecosystem: Environmental > Terrestrial > Soil >... | reverse complement strand
TTCAAGCAAGTCGATTTTTTGAACTCCTCAAAATTAAAGGATATGGGGTTGGACGATCGATAGATTCAAGTTGGATTTTTAAATATGTGAAAACAATTTTTTCTTAAGTAGTTTTTTAGAAAATACTTAAAAAAATGACTTAAAAATATAACACTTATATATATTATAAATAAATGTCTTGTGAGCGCGAATTACTGAAATATAATAATATATGCAAACGATTCAAAATGGATCTAACTAAGCTTTCTGCAAGGTCAAAAAAGCTAGACGAATTAATCTGGGAGTGTGTTAAATATCATAATAGAGAATTGATCTTAAAAAGGGATATGGACGAGTTGCTATGCAAATTCATTGATGTTAAAGCTTGTGATAAAGAACTCAGAAAGGCATTAAGTGAACATATTACAGAACTACAATCAGATAAAGATGATAATGAGGTTAGCTTCATAAATGCAGTAAGTGCTGCTATTATACATTATAAGAAAGTAACTAAAACATATTTTTAAGACATGCTGGAGCACTTTTTAGTGCTTCAGCTTTTTTTACTTTTTATATTTTTTCTTTAAGTAGTTCTCGGAAAAAAATCATTTAAAAATTAGACACTATTATATAGTATAATAAAAACAATAAATGAATCTAAATACAAATCATAAATACTACAAAACAATTCACTTTAGGGGTTATTGGCTAATGCAATTTCACGGTGATGAAGATTTCCTAACTAGAAGATGGCAAGAATGCTTAAAACTATTTGAAGACGGAGAATTAGAAGGAGTATTCGATATTGGATGTGATTGGGAAAATAATCATATTACTTTTCAATGTAAGGTTGAAGGCACAACTGATTTCATGAGAAGCATTGGTAAAAATATTTTAGAAAAGATGGAATATAGAAGTTATATGTCATTCAGAACTCCTTGGGGAGAAATATTATATCGAGTAAAATCAGATTACTTCAAGAAGCTAGATGAATTAGCAGTACTTGAAACATGTGTAAGTAATTAAATTTTGCTGACGTGAGCGCGTCGGCAAAATCTCAGTGCAGCTAAATTTTATAAATTATTATATATTTATATAATATATAATAATGAACGATCCATATGAAACATTCTTAAAAGAAAACCTATTCCTCAGTATTTCTTGGAATTGTACTAAATGTAAAAAGGAATTACAGATAAGTCAATATATAATATCTGATACAGGTGAACTTAATGACATATGTAATACTTGTTCTGAAAATAGTTTTGAAGAACATAAATATTGTAAACAGTGCAAACAATATCTTCCTCTTAATCAATTCTACAAACGACTAAATGGATTACAGAATGCATGTAAAGCATGTTATAGACAATTATGTAAATATAGATATGAAAATAAGAAATATAAAGAATTGACACAAGTTAATAATATAGAAATATTATCTAAAACTAAATTAAGACATGGTTGTATATAAATCAACAGATGAGAGTGGTAAAACATATTATAGGTATGGTTTTAAAGGAAAGAAGTATTACTTTGCAACTGGAGATGAGAAGGCGGAAACTGAAGCGAAGAGGAGAGCTACTATACAAGAAACAACAGTTAAAAACAAAATAGCAGCTGGTAAAATTAATCTTACGACACAGCATCTTTTTTACGATAATTAAATATAGAAAATTAATATCTTTGATAATATTGGTAAGAGAGATCTACCCCGATTTCATGATGGCTTTGAAAATCGTATATATATAATGACTCTGTTTTTTACTGAGTCTTTATCTTTTCATTTCTTAAAACCAATGACGAATGAAACGCCATTAGCTATTTTCTTCGTTCTAAATCTTTTAAACACTTTAGGATCTATTTGTCTAAATCTCAAAGTATGTAATTTCTTGTCCACTTTTGTATATTTAAATTTGTTATTGCGCAACCATTTTTGAGCTTTAGCAACAGTAAACATTTTTTTATCAAATATTATTGATTGGACATTAGTATGTTTTTTACCAGGTACATCTTTTAATAATACTGCTCCCTCTCCAACTAAATAATTGGCCAAACCTATTGCTGATTTTCCTAAAACTTTATACAACATTGGTATTAGAAAAGCCATCTCTTTATTATATATATTATATATGATAAAAAATTTATAATTTAATGAAGTCGATGTCTCAATGTTTTACGATTCATTCTTGCTCCAGCTGAAACACCACGAGCATGAACTCCTTCTCCACCATCATCCCCTCCATAACCTTCTCCTTCACCTAGTCCAATGAAGGGAGCAGCTAGATTCACACCCTTGAGCGCAAGTTTAGCGTATGGTTTAACTTTCTTCCAAATATCAAGAAGCTTTGTTTTCCAACCACTTAAAAAGTTACCACCATTGATAACGCGGACGTCTTCGTAGGTCAACATATGGTGTCCTGTCTCAGCATGAGAGTTAAGAATATCGTTAGAAGTGAGCACCCCGATGAGTGAAGAGCACTGTCCATTGAATATAGAGAACAGTCCTTGCGACACGCAGACCACATAGAGCGTTGGTAATATAGCTGCCTTAGAGACGTTCTTGACGTTTACATTGATTTGGAGCATGAGCTGCGCTAGCTTACCTGGTGCGTCTAAGGACTCAAGACCGATATCAATCATATCCAAACACAATATAGAACCACACGCGGCATACTGTTTTGCGGCTGTTCCGAAGCCTGCAGTTGCTAAGGCTGGCGCATTCAATTGTTCACCGCTCCATTGCTGCCAGGAGAGATTGCAACCATTTTTCGCTGAAAGGTCGAACAATTGACGTTTGGACGCCGAAGCAAGTACTCCGGAACGATTTCCAAATTGAATTGAGATGTTCTCAATCGCTAAGAATGTATCTGTTAAGAAGGGCGTAGCATACAAGGAAGCATTTGTATTACGAGCAAAGATATACATGCGTGATGGTATAGAGTTGAGTTGGATGTTATTACTTGATATCTGAGATGACGCCCCGGCAGCAATAGATGGTACATCGGTGGGGAAGCGGTCGATATTAAAGTATGGATAGTTGAACACTTTTGAGAGGTTTGCACCTTTATCCGCGAGCTGCGGAGTGATGTATTGGAATAGCAGGTAGGGCTGGCTTTGAGCATATGAAAAAGCCGGGCTAAAATTGCTGAAACTCATTGTGCTTGTAATTGTTGTAGGTGCAAATGGTACTCCCACGGACACATTGTCGAGTGCCAACATACGATTTGCTGTATTCAAGAAGTTAAGAGTCATATCAAAGGTTCTCAAACCATAGAAGGCAGAATCATCATGACAGAATGCTCCCCAAAACAAAGGCGACAGGAAGATAGGCTCCGTGCTAATGAAGTCTATCGTAGAGGTGGCCAAGCCGGCAACGTTTGTTTGTGAGACAATAGTGAAGGGGAATGAAGCTGAAGCTAGATCGTCTAATCCATCACCATAAAGACTCATCGGAGAACGAGTTGCACCGAATAAGTCGTAGAATTCTTGAGATTGTGAACAAGAGTAAGTTGGGCATTTACTATAATCGATTGCTTTTAATTTGCGGTCTATATTAAAGTGTTCAACAGCACTCATAATATCACTTATATTAACACTAACACTTTGATTGTTGAGTGTGAGCTGCATGGTATCTAGTGATTTCATGACCGGGAAACTACGAATAGCTACTTGATTGGGATTAAATAAAAGAGCACCAGCGGGCATTCCTGTAGCTTGTACAGTTATACGAACGGGCATCTGAATATGCACCCTACGATCAACCCATACGTTTTGTGATGTTGGCGGACAACTAAAATTTATCGAACTATTCGAGATAGAAGTGGTTGTAAACGCTTTATAAAGGACGTCTGAGCCACCTTTGACCACCGGGTAGACCATCGGCATAGCAACAGTTCTAGGGTCCCAGACAGTCACGGGATTGAGTTTCTCACTTACGGTTAAAGACATAGATGATTATTATATTCTTATATTAGATTATAATTTTAGAGTAAATATTAATTGATACTATAGGGATTTTATTTTAGAGCTAAAGTCTGATTTCTATATAATCTTTTATTAAAGAATCCAATTTTCATTGTTATAGCATCATATGGAGAAATGTACAATGGATAGAAGTTGTTCAATCGATCGACCCACCAGAAGGCTATATCTATCTTTCTTAAGGGTGCATCTGATAATAAATCTATTAATCTATATATTTGTGGTGAATATAGGGCCACTGATCTTTGGGCACCTGGTGTGGTTAAATCTAAATTAAAATCAGTAATTATTCCTACGGAGTTCGCCGTTGCAATATTCACATTATTAGGACCCGGATAATACTCTTTTTGAAGAGGCATAGAAGCACTGGTCATGACTAATTTACGGACTGAATTAATATAATCTACTGTTGTAAATTCTTGAGAAAATAGATAAGCAGCACCAGCACCAGTATTAGTTCCATTTCCAATTGGAGCTGGAGCTATCAAGGAAGCATCATATGAAGAAGGTGGGACCCATATTTCTTCACGAGAATTATTTTCAACTGTATAGAAACTAAGTACAGGATATGAAGCACGATAGTTGAAGAACACTGTCCAATGGAATCCAGCAGCTGCAGCCGCATTTACAAAAGCAACAGGCATAACTAATTGATATAATCCATTATTTTGATTATAAAAAAAATATGGACATGCTCCACCCGGAGAACCAGCATTTAACCAACTTTGGCGAAGAGCATAATTAAACATATCGGATAAATGCTCATAGTTATAAACATAGTAATATAGTGCATTAGAAGGCTGTCCAGTGATGTCTTCGATCTCAGTCCAGTAGGTTACATTAACTGGATAGTTGAGGGCTGCAGGATTAGCAACACCATTAGGAGGTAATGTAGGAGGCGAATTAGCATTTTGCTGTTGACATACACCCACGATAAATGATGATTGATTCGGGTCTGGTTGGTCAGGTACTATCGGCATAATGAACAATGGCAATTCTCCTAAAGGTATCTGAAATGCTGCTATGGCCATATAATAGTCACTAGGACGATCAAGGAGATTCTGATCATAAGTGACATTGTAAATGGCTTGAGTTGGTTGAGCAACACTTGGATTGGTGTTTACTACACTAACGTTCAAATAAATGTTGTCTGACGAATCTTTATTTAATTGCATTTATATATATTAAATAAAGATAATAAATTTAATACTTTAAATCAGGGCTTGTAAGCATAGTTACGAGATCATCGGCATTTTTTCCAAGAAATAATTTAGCAAAGCTATCCAGATCCAGATCTCTAAACATAATACGTAATGCAGACCACCTCCCACACGTCTTAATACCATCTCCGTGCTTCTGAAACTTATATTGATTATAAATTAAGTTCTTATATTTCGAATTAAGAAATAGAGCTGTGAGGTAGGGGTAATTTTGATTCGATATATCTTTAAATTTGGAAGGGACCCACGATAATTCATCATCGATGAATGCAGAGTAGGGGTCATATACTTCGGCAGTATTCTTATCTTGCTTGAAGACAGCAATCCAATGCCCTGAACCAGGCTTCCACTCATAAAGAAGAAAAATAGCACCATATGGCGCTAATAATTCATCGAGAGTTTTATATTTCCACAAATCTGAATAAAGAACAACACGAGCTCTACCTTTCACAAGATTCATGACGTCATGATCACTCAAAGCTATATTTTTAAGCTTATTAAGCCTTTTTTTATTAATATTAAGATCACTCATCTTATTATTAGATTACATAAAAATTTATACCAATTCGATATTTTTTTTTGCCAAGCGTTTTTTAAGTGCTTCCTCTCTTCTCTTTGCATTTATTTCATCTTTTTTTGATTCATAACATTTTTTTTTAGCTGCAGCAACTTTCTCCTTATTATTTTCACGATATTCTTTTTGATATTTTAAAATTTCTTCTCTTTTTTCGGTATATCTTTTACTGGTTCGTTCTAGAGTTAATTCTTTGTTTTGTTCATACCATAATTTTTTTCGTTCAATATCTTTAATTTTATTTCTACCATTAGCATTTTTTTTATTAACACAATCTAATTGATCAATCCAAAATTGTTCTTTTTTGGTTAATTCTTCTTTTGATGTACATTTAACTAATTCTATTAATATTATTTTTGCATCAGAATATTCTAAAATATCAAATGATGTTAGATATTTACCTTTTTTTGTATTATTATAATTTAATAAATCTCTTCTATGTCCAGCCATTCTTTGTGATAATGGTTGACATGTACTACCCACATAACATTTATCAGTCTCGTTACTAATAATTTTATAAATTTTTCCATTTGCATATTTATTTTCTGTCATTCTGTGTTTTTATATGTTATAATATGTTTATTCTTTTAAGTAAATTTCTTTAAGTAGTTTTTTAACATTTTCCACAAACAAACCAAGCAAGATGAGCAGGTTTCAATATTTCCATTGTATGTGGATTTTTAGTTAAATCATTACATTTTTGACATTCTCTTTCATTATTCATATTACGATGATCTATATTATGTTCTTTATCTAAAAATTTATACCATTTATCATTATTATATACATTATGACATTGAGAACATTCCGTTAAATAATAACGATAAGTTTTTCCAAGTGGATCTTTTTGAAGTTTTTTTTGTGCATATTTTATACGACTTTTAGTTAATTTATGTTCTTTGTTCCATTTTTTCATATATTCTTTTATTCTAATTTCATCTTCTGATTTTTGTTTTTTCTCTAATTCAATGCAATCTTTTTCCCATTGTGCACATTGTCTTTCAATTTCAACTATATCTGGTTTTTCTGTTAGCATTGCATAGTGTCTATGAAAATGTGCTTTTTCATGTCCATTCATTTTATATAATTATATTATATATTATTTCATAAAAGATAGACGCCATGTTGATATATCACACACATCGGATAGTTCTTGCATATTGTGGTCCATCTTGAAGGAAGCTTTAAGATAGTATCAATCTGTTTTGAATCCAAACCAAAGTACATCTTTAATACATATCTAATCTGGTAAGCACTACCTGAAGAAGGGAATACAGTTAAAGTTTGCATTTCATTTAAAACTGTACGGCAGAATTTTCTATCGTTACTGTTGATAAGATGGGAAGTTAATATTATTGACAGATTTAATTTTCTGCCAACTTCCATAATCGAACAGATCAAAGCATCAACTGCCTCTTTTACCTTACGGTCCATAAGGGTGTTCGTATCATCAAAAAGCACTAGACTTCCCTCTTCTATCTCTGTCAGATCAATAGGATCTGTTACCAAACTATCATCTAATTTTATTTGATTGACTTTTAATTTCTTAAAAGCGGGGTCTTTAGTATATTCAGTTCTACTAAATAGATATATTGGTGCTTTTGGATGCAGTTTTTTAAAGGATTCCGCAAGAGTTACAGCATAAGTTGTTTTCCCAGATCCACTTGGACCAGCTATATATACAACTGATCTTTCATCAGGATTCATAATCGGAGACAAAGAGTCTTTTTTTAAGTCAATTTTTTTAGTACCAAGAAAATCATGATCATTAGTTTTATCATCTTTTGCAATATATATTATTTCTCCTTTACATTTACCATCTTTTATTACTGCAATTGGAATACCATCTTTAAAATTTAAGCTCATTATATCTATAGTAAATATAATAATAAACATTATTTTCTATGCAATAATCATGGATGGATAAATATAAAGAGACTAAGAAAAAATGGACTAAAGCTAAAAGAATTTGCAAATGGTGCTTACTTATTGTACAAAATGGTAGTAAATTGAGACATGAAAAATCAAAAAAACACATACAGCTAACAAAAGAATTAACAGAAAAAAACACTCCGATGCAAATGAGAATATTACGTCAGGATTTAAGAAAAATTTATAACATATAAATATATATGGAAAACAAAGTACAGGAATTTAATGTTAAAATGGACATCACTTTTGAAAAGGAACTAGCCTTCGCTCAAGAATTTTACACACAAGCTATCATTGGTTTAGATAAAGAAGACTATCCGCCTAAACCTTTAGATTGGTTAGAAGATTGGAAAAAATATGAAGAAGGATGGACTTTTTATAAAGTACAATTGATGGCTGAAGAAAATGAAGAAAATAAAGATCAATTAAAAGATTTTTTAAGATGTACTCTATGTGTTTATTGTGATTTTATGTGTCAATTAGGCCATTTAATGGAAAAAGAAAATTTGGAATTAATTGACGAAATAAGTAAAGACAAAGAAGAAGTAGCCGATTTAGAATATATGCAGTTTCCTTTAGATCAATCAATGTAAATTATAAATTTTATTAAAATATTATAATTTAAGTAGAAGAAGTCCAAATCAATACAATCGTATCTACAACATTTTGACCACCAACTGCACCAGCTGGAGGTAAAGTTTGTGTTTCAAAGAAGTAACTAGTTGCACCATTCCAGTTAGAAGATGTAGCCGATGTGCCTGCTGAACCGGCTGCCCAATTCATTGTATGATAAGTTGCTATATTGGCAGCTAAATAATTTGTAAAGGGATGTCCATTTGCTATATTTGCAAATACTATAGCTGGTGCAGTTCCAGTAGCAGACATTCGAATATCAATTTGTAGAAAACAATAATTTAAATGAAAAGTTCCCATGTTAAATGATTCAAATATAGTACTACATAAAACATCAGAAATTCCAGCTGATACACTTGTGAAAGCTGAAGGATTTAGTAAATAAGTAAATGATGTTCCAGTAAGACCCACATCCATAACAGTAGATCCACTTGCTCCTGTAGGACCTGTAGGACCAACAACAGTGAGTCCTATGGGTCCTGGAAGACCAGTAGCGCCAGTAGGTCCCACTGGACCAGGAGATGGTCCACTACTACCATTTATAGTGTTACAAAAGAGATTAAACGAATTCGGAACAAGGATATCCTGTAAACTCATTGATTATATAATAATTTTAGATATTAAATTATTATAACGCTTTAATTATTTACATGTAAGATAAAGATACTGAACAGATTTGGTTGGGAGGTCCTGAAGTGACATCTATAGATATTCTATCAAAAGCATTAAAAAGAACATTAGTTATAGCAGATCCTCCAGTAAAACTAGCAGAAACACCTACAACCATTCCAGTGGCAGACCCATTTTGATGCATAGTAAATGTTGTTGAAGAAGCAGCACCTGCAGGTAAACTAGCATATATTGCTGTAAAAGTACCTGCTCTAGGCATTACAATTACTCCAGAGGCTTCAGTAGCTCCGAATTGATTACCCCATCCTATAAATGTAGGAGTTGCAGTAACAGATGTTCCACTATTCCAATAAAGTGTTTGAATAGCAGGTCCAGTTGGTCCAGTGACTCCTACAGCACCAGTAGGTCCGGTAGATCCATTTGTTCCATTTGTTCCATTTGTTCCATTTGTACCTGTAGGTCCAGTAGCTCCATTTGTACCATTAGTTCCATTTGTTCCATTGGTTCCTGTAGGACCGGTAACTCCATTTATTCCAGTTGGTCCGGTAACTCCTTGTGAACCAGTAGCACCTTGCAAACCTGTTACTCCAGATATACCAGCAGCTCCAGTTGGTCCTGTAGGACCAACAACAGTGAGCCCGATAGGTCCTGGAATGCCAGTAGCACCAGTAGGACCAATTGGTCCTGGACTAGGGGCCCCAGTGCTACCATTAACTACTCCATTTATATACAACACAAAATTGTTCGGTACTTCTAATTGTGAAATCGACATTTATATATATTTCATTAGATATTATTTATGCTGGGGAAGGATAAGTTGTATATGTAATATCTGATGAAACAACCCATGTAATAAGAGCTGCAGAAGTATCACCTGCTGTTATTTGAACAGTACTGTTATTATTGATTACATTAACACCTAAATTGGGATTACCAGTATCATTTACATAAAAATTAGAAACAAAGGCTCCACCAGCAGTATTAGGTAAACCATTGGTGCCCACATTGAATCCAATATAAAAAATTCTTGAAGTATAAAGACCCGTCGACCAGTAGCCCGTAACTGTTGCAATAACTGTGTATCCAGCAAAATTTTGAGGGAATGGAGGTCCAAAAACAGCAATTGGAAAAGCTGAAGATGATGATTGAGTAGTAAATGATGAAAAAGTATTATATCTACCCGTTGTTAATTTTAAATAATATGCAGTAAGCGGAGGAGTTAAACCACCAGTTGGACCTTGTGGACCTACAGCACCAGGATTTCCATTTACACCACCCGTTGGACCTAATGGACCTGTTACTCCTGGAGGTCCAGAAGCAGCTTGAGATGGACCTGTAGGACCTGTTGGACCAGTAGGGCCTGTCATTCCAGGAACTCCAGTAGGCAGCCCATTCAGACTTTCAAAATAAATATTGAACGAATTTGGGGTTAGCAAATCAGCAATCGACATATTATATATTATATTAGAGAGATAATTTATAATATAATTAATTAATTTAAAAATAAGAGACAGTTTGTGTCCATGTGCTAGTCCATCCAATATTTCGAGTTCCATCGGATGCCAAAACAGCAATAAGATAACCAGAATAAAGCATTAAAATAACACCATTAGTTGGATTGGATCCTGCATTATAAAGTTGAGTTGCATCTAACATAGAAGCTGCACCAACACCATTTACATAATATTGTAAATACCAACTACGAGTTGTCCAATTTCCATCATCAAATTGTCCAGTTACATTTAATTTAACTGTATAACAAGCATTATAAGCAGGAGCAGGAAGAGTGCAAATAGGAATTCCATTTGGTTGAGGAGCAGTGTTTACTTGTACATAGGAATTATAGGAGCCTGTGATAGCATTATAATTACTTTGTGATAAATTTCCATTTGGTCCAGTGGCTCCTGTAGCACCTTGAGGACCAACAGCTCCAGCACCAGGACCAGTGTCACCGGTTGGTCCTGTAGGACCTGTAGGACCTGTAACACCTCCAGCTAAGCCCAATGCACCAGTAGGACCAGTTATTCCAGTAGGTCCAGAACCGGGATAGGTATAGCCATTTAACGTTTTCGCGTAGATGTTTAGATCATTCACTACGAGCAAATCAGCGATACTCATATTCGAATTATATAATATTGAATTAGATTATAATTCTATATTTATTATTTAATAAGGAGGTGAATATGTTATACTGTAAGTACAAGACCAAGCAATTGAATATGTAAAATCTGAGCAACCAAGTACAACATTATTTGCTAAAATAGCTAATGCTGGACCATTTGAAGGACCCCTGCCCATAGAAACTGGTAGACCAGATAATAAATTTGTAGCTGTACCGGAACCATTTACTAAATACGAAATATCATAAACAAATGTAGTAATATTTCCTGCAGTCCATAATCCAGAAACAGCTAATTCACATGTAACTGCACAATTATTCTTCGGATTTGGCAAAGTAACAATTACTGTTGGAGTGGCTGCTGGTGGAGTATCTATATCATTATATCCATAAAGTATTCCAGTTTGTGCATAAAGATTTGATTGTGTAAGAGCTCCTTGAGCACCAACAGCACCAGTTGCACCTGTAGGACCAGTTGCTCCAGAACCAGTTGCAGCGGGACCTGTAGCTCCTTTTGGACCAGGTGCACCAGGCAATCCATTTGTCGGGCCAGTAGGTCCAGTGACACCAGGAGGGCCCATGGGACCACCAAGAGGCGAAAAGGGACTACCATTGGCTAAGTTACAGTACAAGTTATATGAGTTCGGAACAAGTATTTCTGAGACTGACATTAATTATATATTATAAATAGATAATTAATTTATATTTAATTTATTCAATTACTGAAATTCCAACATTTGTAATTGTTGCAGTTCCTCCAGTTATAGCAGCTAAACCTACATCTATCCAATAAGCTGTTCCTAAAGTTAATCCTGTAATTACACCTGATACTGAAAATGGCACAGTTACTGTAGCAACACTATTTACATAAGTTTGTAATGGACCAATTGTTGTGCCCGTTAATGCAGCTGCATTTGCTGGAGCTGAGCCGGTTCCATAACGAATTTGTACTTTAGTACCATCACCAATTGTATTATTGGCTATAGTACCACAAATAGTTACAAATACTTTTCCATAAAGAACTGGAGTGATGGCTCCAGCTAAGCCCATCATTAAACCAGTAGTTGAAGTTGTTCCTGTAGGATTTAAATTTCCTGATTGATAAAATGCAGGAGCACCAATTATAGTTAATGTGGCACCACTTGTAAAACTTGTTGTTCCAATGATACTTGAAGGATCTGCAGTGACTGTTGCCGAAGCTCCACTAGCTGTTATTGCACCAACAACTGGGAAACCATATAAATCGCCTGTAATTGCCGATCCTGATGAATAAGTAAATGTAATATTTCCATCCGTTCCTCCACCAATTATTTCAACTGATGTAGGTATTCCCGATAATGAAGTAATTGTTATTGTATTAGAATTAACGAAACTTGTATCTGCAATTATAAGAGTTCCACCTGCATAATTTAAACCATTGAATACTAAACTATTTTGAATGTCAACTTGATTTACAGAACCATCAGCTGTAAATGTTGGTACTCCAGTATATCTAATATTGTAAAAATATAATTTACCAGAATTAGCACTTTGGGTTGTAAAATTAAAAGTACCTGTTCCACTTAAAGTCATTTGTTCAGCACCAGATCTATTATCATTTGAATTATTCCATGTGGCATCATTTAAATCTATAGTTCCAGAAAGATTAGTAGCAATGACATTATTTCCTACTAAATCAACATTAGCTTTTAATGAAAAACTATCAGTGAAAATACCAGGTCCAATATTTACACAATATCTTTTTGTTACAGCACTATCAGAAATTGTTGACATGGCATGAGTAATTGTTAAATATGG
>Ga0187864_10003494_pt1 | contig 12875 bp, 6 predicted proteins | sample June2016WEW_11_4_FD_132985 | JGI IMG/M metagenome (GOLD analysis project Ga0187864, IMG submission 132985) | Peatland microbial communities from SPRUCE experiment site at the Marcell Experimental Forest, Minnesota, USA - June2016WEW_11_40 | ecosystem: Environmental > Terrestrial > Soil >... | reverse complement strand
TACGGTCGATCATGGTTCTGGCGAATGCATCCTTCACCTTGTCCCAGTGCTGCGGCCCTCCATCGGGGTGCGAGTAGGGGACGTAGTCCCAAATGTGAAAGGTGGCTTTGCCGGGAGGGCAGCGCGTGGCGTCGAAATTCGAAGGGCACGCAATGCCGAGCAGCGCGGTGTCCGGAATGCGGCCGTATCGCAGGGCGTCGAAGTACTGGCGCAGCACGGTCATGTTCGAAGGTACGAGATCGGTAAAATAGGCCTTGCTGACATGCGGCCCGGCTTTGAAGCGCAGCGGCTCGTTCAGCGCGCCGTGAACAGTGAAGCACGAGTTCGCCGAAAGCTCGACACGCTCCGCATCACGCGTGACCCTGGCGTCGAGTCCGGGGACGTATCGCCCGAGAAAATGGGGATGGATCGAACCGATGACGCCGTCCTTCGCGGCGTATTCGGCACCGTCCGCGGTGCGAACGCCCACGGCGCGGCCACCTTTCACCAGAACCGTTTCGACCGAGGTGTTGTTGAGAACCGTGCCGCCGTGAGCCTCGATGCACCGGATGAGCGAAGCCGTCAGGGAACCGCTGCCGCCCACCGCTACGCCGATGCCGTACTGTTCCATGAAGCCGAGGAAAACGAAGATGCCGATGCCGGTCCCTTTCTCCTCTGGGCCCGTAAGATTTTCCGAGACCATGCGCACAAAAAACAGACGCACCTTCTCGTTCTCGAAATTTTCCAGGATGATGTCGTAAGGACTCTTCTGCATCAGGGCGAACAGCTCGCGGCCTTCCACACTTTGGTCGAGCATCGCGAGCATGGCGCCCATCGGCGGCGGTGGTGTATAGAACGACGCCGAGATCATGGGAAGATATTTCATCGAGGTCTCGGCGAACTTCAGGAATGTCTCCGCGTCCTTCTTCGAGAACCTGGCAATTTCTTGGTAGTTCTTGTTGCGGTCCCGATACAGGCCGATCGACGAGCCGTCGTCGAAGACAGTCATGAACGGAATTTCCGGATAGACGTATTTGAGGCCGTAGCGCGAGAGCAGTTTGAGCTCGTCGTTCTTCAGCAGCGGATTGCCCTGGATGAAGATGTGTCCCGTGCTGAACCGGTCGTGCAGAAAGCCCGGCCCGGTGAGCTCCGCTGTGACAACGCCGCCCCCAAACCAGGCATTGCGCTCAAGCACCAGAACGTTCTTGCCGGCGGCTGCCAGATACGCCGCGGCAACCAGCCCGTTATGGCCGGATCCAATTGCGATGATGTCGTGGCTGTTGGACATCGATGTCCCCCGCGCGGACTCACCCAGCGAAATTGCGCCCACACATATAACAGAATTACCCAGCGCTGTGGATGAAAAACCTGAAAGGGCCGAACCTTGCGAGTGCGAACCTAAGGCGTCTTGCTCAGACGCCGGAAGTAGTCGGCAACGGCATCTTCGTAGCCGGCTGGCACGGGGAGAGAGTCGGTACTTCGCACCTGACCGGCCTGCTTGCGGTCCAGTGTGCGCCGCAACTGTAGTTCGAGCTTATCCACATCGCCGAGCACTTGATCGTGTAGCTGCTCGACGAGTGCGGGATTGCCGGGGAAGCGGCTGGGGTCCAGGCGCTGCATTTCTCGGATCAACTCTTGAACCTGGCGAAGCGCCTCGGGATCGTCTTTTACCGTCTGACGAAGCCTGTCGAGCTCGGCCACTCCTTCTCGGTAAGCACGTTCGGGCGGGACAGGATAAGTATCGGGAGAAGCGGGCGATGGGAGTTGGCCGAGATTGTTGCCTGTATTCATCCCTCCGTAAACGGGCCCATTGTAGGCGCCGCCGCCCCGATTCACGAAATCTCCCACGGCTCCGGTTCTGCCGCCGGGCCCTGGTTGGCGTCCGCTGGGAGCATTACGGCCGCTGAAGTTGCGGTCCAAAGCTTCCAATCGATTGCGAAGATTCTGAACCTGATCGAGCGCGCTTTGCGAATCTCCCGGTTGTTGTCCACTGCCGAGCGCCTGGCGTGCGTCGCGCGCCTGTTGGCCGAGCCGTTGCAAGTCGGACGCGATTTGCGATTCGCTGCCGTTCCGATCGGGATTCATACCCCGCCGGAGCATGTCCGCGCTTCTCTGAATCCGCGTGTCGAGATCGGATTGATCGAGTTCGCGCAAAGCGTCGCGCAGTTTCGAAGCTGCGGCGCGATCACCGGAAGAAAGATTGCGGACGGCGTCTCGCATCTCCTTTTCAAGGCGCCCCAGGTCGTCTGCCAAACGCTGGCGATCATCGGCCAGCGTTTGCGGTGTTTCCTGCGTGGAATTCGCCCCCGAGCTGTTAGCGTACGCGCGCGACAAATCGCGAATTCGGTCCGATTGCTTGCCCTGCTCGTTCGCGAGGCGATCGGCTTCGCCGGCGAGCGCATCGAGACGTCCTGAGTTCTGTTGACGCTGAGTGCCCCCCAAGAGATTTGTGGCCTCGCGAAGCCTTTCGGCGGCGCGGCGGGCGTCGGCCTGACCCTGCCCTCGCGACCCAGCGCGCCGCATGTCGTCGTTGGCTTGCCGAAGTTGATTGAGCGCTTGCTGGATGCGCGGGTCGGATGCACCCTGGCCCCCTTGCGGCTGCCCTGACGTCTGCCCGCCCGATGACCCGTTCGACGATTGACCGTTCCGTGAAAGCTGCTCGATCTGGCGCTGCAACTGCTCGGCTTCCCTGCGCAGCATCTCTTGTTGCCACCGCTGTTCGGGCGACTGACTGCTATTGTTCTGCAAGGCAAGCTGTTCCTCGCGACGTGCCAGCTCATCGAGCTTACGGAGCGCCTCGTCGATCTCCTCGCTGCGTTGGTTGGCTGATTGTGCCGTCTGAGCAGTCTCGTATTGATTCTTTTGCGTGTCGAGCTCGAGGTCAAACAGGCTTGCCAGGTCGCGCCCTGCGGTTCCGGCCCCGCCACCATTGGCGCTGCCGGCATTGCCGAAAGCGACCTGAATCTGCCGGAAGGTCGCCTCGGCGCGAAGCAGATATTGGAGGGCCTTCTGTTCCTCCGGAATCGCATCTTTCCACTTCTGCCCTTGCAGTTTCTGTGACGCCGGGCCCATGGCTTCAGCGGCAGCGTTCATGTCCTTCTGGAACGCAGTGAACTCGTCATTCTCGGCGATCAATCCGCGCATCTGCAGGCGGTTCGCAAGCGACACGGCCTGATCGCGCAGCTTCGACTGCACTCCGGACAAGAACTTTGCATTCTCAGAAGTTTTCTCCGCCGAGGCGTTCTTGTCACCGAGCTGCTTCCAGGTCCCGCCGATGATTTCCTTCTGGCGCTGCGAAATCTCATCCGGCGCGTTACCACTACCTCCGCCGCCACCGCCGCCCGATTGTTGCGACTGGGAATACTCGCGCTCGAAAGGCTCGGCCTGAATGAAGAACATGTCGGTTCTGGATTCCGCGTGCGCGTCCTTGGCTGCCGCGTAGACGCTCACGATGTCGCCCGGCACGAGCTTGAAGTCTTCCAGGGCGAGGGTCGTCGATCCGTCGGCCGTTTTCCCGCCTTTCTGCTTAAGCAGGTTAACGGTCTGCTCGGGACCCCCGTTCACCGAATAGTGCAGACTGAAATCATCCAGACCAAATGGATCGTCCGCCTTGGCCGCAACGGTGATCTCCTCGATCGGGCTCGCGCGATAATCGCCGCCCGGCCGGGAGATGACGACATCCGGAGGACTTGCCTTGCTCGCCTCGATGAAGAAATCCTCGGAGATACGGACAGGCTGACCTCGATCGAGAACGGCGACATGATACGTCCCATCCTTATCCAGTCGAATCGCACCTTTATATGAATTGCCTGCGCCGCCGGACAACGGAATCTGCCGGTCATCGTCGAGGACAAGAACACCGTCATGCAAGGGCCGGTCTACTCCTATTTCGAGGTTCGCCTCGGTGCCTTCGATGGCACGCAGATCTCCGCCGTGCTCTTCCACGACCGGCTGCATGCCTGTCCAGGACGGGAAATGATACGTGACGCGAATTTGTTTTACGGAAGGCAAATCGGTTACGCGGATGTTGAAGTGGCGGGAACGCAGCGGCCCCGCTTCGACGTAGTATTCGACTCCTTCGGGAAGCCCCGCGAATAGAAACTGGAAGCTCGAGGTTCCCGGCTGTGGCTGCATCGGAAGCTGCTCCCACTTCGACGCGCTCTCGTAGCGCGCATAGAGGCGGACGCCGCCTGTCTGGATACCGCGAGGCTGCACGCTGATCAGCTGGTCGGAATTCCGCCGCACCGTCGCGTCGCCGGGACTGACGCGAAGATCATAGAGCGGACCGGCTCCGGCATCGCCGGCCCACAAGAGCGCTGCTCCATAGCCGAGATAGCCGGGACCCGCAAGAATCATCCAGATCAAGACTCCAAGCGACGCTATCGCCGTGCCGAGCGAGATCAACAGTTTCTTGTTGGGAACCACGCTCGTGGCTTCGGCCTCGCGCGCGATTGCCAAAGTGTCAGCAGCAAGCAGTTCGGTAAATGGCTCCGGATCGTCGGCGCCGCGCTCTGCCAAAGTGAGCAGGCGTTGCTCAAAGCTCGGCACGGCCGCTTCGGCTTCCCAGGCGGTCCGGCGGCGGTTAAGGCGCAACAAGGGCAGGGTGCATGCGAACACGATGCCGCCGGCGATGACGAGAAACAGGATGATCCGGGCGCTGGTGAGGCTCGCCTTGGAAAAGGCAAGGGCATTTGCAATGACCACCAGAACGACCGTCGTCACGAGCGCCGACAATGCCAGGATGGCGGCTCCGCGCAGAAACGTGCGAAGGCGCAAACGGCGCTGTAGTTGCTCAATGTACGTATTGAGTTGTTGGCGCGCCGTCACGATTCTTCCCTTTGAGTCGCCAGGTATCGCGCCGCCAGCAACGATTCCAGCAGCGCGGCCGCCAGCACCAAAAGCATAGCGTACCACCAAAGGCTCCGAGGCTTCACCGGCTCGGGTCCTTGGCCCGGGCCGAGGGCTTGCACTGGCTCGGCACCACCGCTTCCGCGCCAGAGCGCGAGCTCATCGTCCGGAATAACTTCGAGATTGGACTCCCGGCGGTCCGCGTTCACTCCGACCACGTCCTGGCGGCCGTTGGCCAGGCGGACGTCGTAAAAACCCGCGCTCGTCAATTGGTAAGACTCGGCCGATGTCGCCTCTTTCAGGGACAAAGGCCGGCGTCCCGCGGGGTCAACGATTTCGACGCTGACCGCTTGCTCCTTCGTCGTTCGCAGCTCCAGGAAAGAATCCACTAGCCGGGAGCCACTGCGATCCGCGGTCCCTGAGAGATAGAGCGCCGTTTGCTTCACGAAGGGGACGAAGATGGGTTGAACCGACAAGTCGTTGGTCAGATCGTCGAGACCCGACGCAAGCAGAAGCACATGGCCCTCGCCGATCTTCTTGTCGAGCAGTACCGGAGTCTGATCCGTGAGCCTCGCGACGACACGCGAGCTTGAAGGATCGACCGAGACCGCATAATAGAATTTCACTCCCGCCCAGCGCTGACTGTTCTCCATCGACGGATGAGAAGAATCGGTTTCACCCACCGTGAGAAATCGCGCACCGTCCCTCGTGTAATCGTGCGTCGCGAGAATATTGTCTCCGAACACCGGAACATGGGAACGGTGGCCGGCGGATGTTCCCGCTGCGATCAAGACTCCCCCGCCACCCCGGACGTATCGCAGCAGGTCATTTTCGAACTGAGAAGGGAGCGATACAACATCGGAAAGGACCACAAAACCATATTTCGAGGGCTCGATGCCCGATACGCGTTCAACCGTGACAGGATCGAAGGAGAAAGACGTTTCAGCAGCCGAGCCGAGCGCCGCCCCGAAAAACAGGGGGGATCGAGAATCCGATGATTCGTGGACGAAAAGAACGCGTTGAGGATCGGATCGCTCGACCGCAAATAGGTACGCGTCATCGGCGGGCAGCACATCGGCGGAATCGATCCGTATTTCGCACCGGCTGAAGTCATACGGCACATCAAGGGATTGAAATTCCACGCTGGCGCGTCCACCCGCGGGGACTTCCACGCTCCGACTGGCGATCGTTTTCCCATTGACGACGAGCGAGGCGGTGCGCACGGCAGCCTGCGTCTGATATCCGGCGATTACCGCATCAACGCGCGCCTTCTTGGGATCCCAGACTCGGCTCGGTGCATGGACGCTTTCAACCGCCCAATTCGGCTGGGTGCTTTTCACGACGGGATGGAGGACAAGGGTGACACCGGGCGGCAGGGCCAGCTCCGCAAAGCTCGCGGGCATGTCGGATTTCTGCATGTCGCTGAATAGCTGGACTTCGATAGGGCTGTGCGCGCTCTCGGCGAGCGAGCGAATCGCGCGGGCCAGTTCGCCAAAGCTTCCGCGAGAATCGCCTGGTTCGATGCTTTCGACGGCTGCGCGCAGCGAGGGCGCATCTTGAATCGGCTGGGTCAAGACGTGAAGCTGCGAGCCCAGTGCGGCGATCTGGGCGCGGTCCGCGGGGCTCCGAGCGTTCAACACGGCAAGCGCTTGTCGCTTCGCATCAGCCAGTCGGGAGCCGGCCCTCATGCTGAAAGAATTGTCGATCACGAGAAAGATCAGCTTGTTCCCTGATGCGCCGGCGGTCGTGCGTTTGATGTATGGGTTCGCAAAAGCGAGCGCCAGCAACAATAGAAGTGCGAGCCGCGACGAGAGCAAAAGCAGGTAGCGCAGGCGGCGATGCCGGATTGAGCTCTGCGTGCGCTGCTCGAAAAACATCAGGGAGCTGAATGGATGTGGCGTGGTGGTGTGGCGGCGGAGGAGATGGAGATAAAGCGGCAAACCCACCGCAGCCGCGCCAATCAAGAACCAGGGGGCAAGGAAGCCCATCAGTTTCTCTTTTGCCGAATCGCCAGGTATTGCCGCAGGGCGCCGTCGAGCGGCTGATCCGTTACGAGCAGGTAGTAGTCCATTCCGGCGCTGCGGGCGGAGTCGCGCAAAGCCGCGATGTGCCCCTCGATCTTTCCCCGGTACTCGTCGCGAGCATATTCGGGAGTGACTTCCATGTGTTCGCGCGTTTCGAGGTCCACGAGAATCGCAGGCTCGCCGAGGTCAGGACGAATCTCGCGAGGGTCGAGGACGTGAAATAGGACGACTTCGTTTCCATGAAAGCGCAACGGCTCGATCGTTCGAATGATCCGCTCCGGCCTTTCATAGAAGTCGGAAATCACGAGAACGAGACCGCGGCGCCGCAGGAACTCCTGAAAATGATTCATCGGTTTGGCGAAATCGGTCCGAGCCCGCGGTTCGGCAAGCTCAAGTCCGTGCAGCAGGCGGCTGACTTGTCCCTGCCGGGTGGAAGGACGGATATAGTTGCGGACTTCGTCATCGAATACGATCAGCCCCGCGGCGTCGCGCTGATTGTGGATCGCCAGATAGAACAATGAGGCGGCTGCAAAACGCGCATAGTCCATCTTGCTCACTTTGTGCGAGGCGTAATTCATCGAATTGCTGGCATCGAGGAGGATTGTGAGCATGCTGTTGGTCTCTCCGCGATACCTTTTCAGATAGGCACGCTCGGTACGGGCAAAGACATTCCAGTCCACGTGCCGGAGATCGTCGCCGGGCGAATAGGCGCGGTATTCGGCGAACTCCTGGCTGAAGCCGAAGTCCGGCGAACGATGGAGGCCCGCCACAAATCCGTCGACGACGGTCTTGGCGATGAGATCGAGCCCTGAAATTTCAGCCAGGACCGACGGATCGAGAAAGCGTTGCACGATCAAGCTCCTTTCGGAGGCGGCATATGCTCGAGAAGGCGCACAAGAATCTCGTCCGAATCGATGCGGTCGGACTCCGCATGGAAGTTCAGCAGAATGCGGTGGCGCAGCACGGGAATGGCCAGCGCGGCGATGTCCTCGTAGCTCACATGATAGCGGCGGCGCGACAGCGCGCGGGCTTTCGCGGCAAGGACGATGAATTGGGCCGCGCGGACGCTCGCTCCATAGTTCACATATTTTTTTACGAAGTCCGGCGCTTCGGCATTCTTCGGGCGCGTGGCGCGAACCAGGCTCACCACGTACTTCGCAAGTGACTCGGCAACCGGCACCATGCGAACCAGCTTTTGGAAATCGAGAATTTCCTCGGCGTTTGTGACTGCCTGGACTTCCGAAACGCGGGTCGTCGTGGTCAGGTCCACCACTTTTACCTCGTCGTCGGCGCTCAGATAGTCGAGGACCGTGTTGAAGAGGAAACGGTCGAGCTGCGCCTCCGGCAATGGATAGGTTCCTTCCAGCTCGATCGGATTCTGAGTAGCCAAAACGAAAAATGGCAAAGGCAGCTTGTAGTGGTTCCCGCGAACGGTGCAGGAGAGTTCCTGCATGGCCTCGAGCAGTGCCGACTGAGTCTTGGGGGGCGTGCGATTGATCTCGTCGGCCAGCAGGACATTGCCGAAGATGGGACCGGGCACAAAGGTCCAGTGACGCCGTCCGGTCGTAGGATCTTCCTCGATGATATCGGTCCCCGTAATGTCGGATGGCATCAAGTCCGGCGTAAATTGAATTCGACGAAACGCCAAACCCAACGTTTGGGAAATCGTGCGAACCATCAAAGTCTTTGCCGTGCCGGGGAGTCCAGTAATCAAACAGTGCCCGCCTACGAACAGCCCGATCAGGATCTGGTCCAACACTTCGTCCTGACCGACGATGACCTGGCGAACCTGCGCGAGAATTCCGTCGCGCACCGACCGAAAGCGCTCGACGCGCTTCTGTAGCTCCGCAGACTCCATATTGGTTTCAGCGGGTGTAGCCATTCGTCATTTCCCTTTCTTGGCGTCTTCTAACTGCAAAAGCAGTTTCTGAGCGGGGCGGTAGTCCGGCGCCGTTTCCAGGGCCTGCAGTACATTCTCCTCTGCTTTGTCCGCCTGGCCGGCTGCAAAATACGCCTGAGCCAAATTGAACTGAGCCGAGGCCATGTCGAGAGGGTGCATGGCCAGCACGGCCGCGTATTCGCGGATCGCGCCCGGGTAGTTGTTCTGCGCAAGCCACAGATCGCCCAGATGCCGGTGAAGTTGCTCATCGTTGACCGGATAAATGTAGTTGATCCGGTCCAATGTTGCCGCAGCTTCTTTCGGATTCCCTGTTTCTTCCTCCAGAGAAGCCAGTTCCTTCAGGGTAGCCGGATCGTGCCCGCCTCGTTTCTCGTAACTGGTGAGGACAGCGGTTGCCTCCTGCTTGTTTCCTTTTGCCAGGTAAGCTTCCGCCAGGAATTCGTACGCGTTCGCGCCATATACATAATCCGGGTACAGGTTGCGAACCTCTTGGCCCTCCCTGATAACGTCGTCGCTTTGATGATCCTTGGCCAAGGTCGCCAGTTCCTTCAGACCGGTGCGCCATTTGTCAAAGCCAGCAGCCGTCGCGCCGACATCGTTGTCGAGCCACGCCAGAAATTGCCGGTCAAACTCGCCCGGCGTCAGGCCGAGATTCTGTTGGATGACCTCGGATGTGGTTTCGATCTTCGCAAACGAATGCACCATGTCGAGCAGCTTGTCGGCGCCCCAGCGGCTCTGAATGTAGTCGCAGATTCGCCCGGCCTGATAATAGGAGACGATCACCTGCGCATCGTATTCCGGCCGGATAAAGCCACGGTCGAGCTCCACGACAGGCAGTAACTTCTTGTCGCGGATGGCGACCAAGATCTCGGGTGTGACGCGGTCACCCCATTCCGGCGAAGCCTCCGTTTCTTCGTGGACAGCAAGGCCCTCGGTGAACCATCGCGGCACGCGGTGGTTCGTAGCCGTAAGGATGAATACGTGGCTCATTTCGTGCCAAAGCGTGCTCGCCCAATTGAAGTCGCCCGGTTGGCGGGCTGACGGGCTGTCCATCGCGACGACCTCTCCAAAAGTCACGCCCAGCGCGCCCAGGCCGGGCACCCCCAGCGTGCGCACGGCGAAATCTTCGTGGTCCGGATACACTTCTACCTGGACCGGGCCGGGCAGCTTCATTTTGTATTTCTTTTCATATGTCGCGATCGCTTGTTTGATCACGGCCTCGAAATAGGGATGGAGCAGGTCCGCCTCTTTCTTCTGAAGCTTTAGGATCGTGGTCTCATCCTTGAACGTCACGAAGTTCTTGTAGCTATCGAGCAGGCGAAGGCTGTTCACTGTCGCTTCATTCCGGTAGCCGTTGTCGTAGCACATTGCGAGCTGCCGGCGGGGCTCGTCTTCTTGACCCAGACGCATCAGATTGATGCCCAGTTCCGAACGGGCGGACCAGAGCTGCGGATCAGCCTCAATAGCTTTGCGGTAGTAGGCCACGCCGTCTTCATATCTTCGATTGAGCACAAGATGATGCGCCACCAGGGCGTAACCACCGCCATACGAGGAATTCACCTCGCGGATTCTGTCAAGCCATGCGTCCGGCGATCGGTCCGCCAGAACCTCCACGGCGGCGTGGATTGCCATCGCGTCCAGGGCGTCTCCTGAGAGCTTGATGGCCTCATCCGCTTGCTTTATCGCCTCCGCGGCATCGGAGTCCTCGAGCTCCAGGTTCGCCATCAGCTCGTGGGCTTCCACCAGCTTGGGATCAAGCTCCAGCGCCTTCGCGCACCACTGGATGGCCGCATTGTCGAATCCATCGGCGCTCACCAGTGCAAGGCCGAGATAGGCTTGAGCGTTTTGGGGATCTTTCGCAAGAGCTTCCTTGAAGAGGTTGTCCGCGTCCGTATTGTTGAAGCGCTCGTGTAGCAGGCGGCCCCAGCGAACGCGGTAGAGCGCATTGCTGTCCGATTGGGCGACGGCCGCGCGAAACTGGTCGTTGGCCTGCTGATACATTTCGAGTCCCCAATACCCCTCGGCGCGAAGGTAGGGGTCGTGTTGCTGCGTCAGAGCTTCATAGCAGGCATGCGCTTCTGTGTTCCGCCCATGCTTTCGCAGCTTGGCGCAGTCATCGGGCGTCGCGGCCAAAGTGATGCCGGAGCCCACAACAAGCAGCGCGCAGAAAACCGACGCTCGGAGTCCGCGATTCACTTGTCGATTTCCTCCTGCACGCGGGCCAGCTCCAACAGGGCATCGGCGAGCTGCTGCTTATAGTCGTCCTGCGACATCGCCGCCTTCTGATACTTGAGCGTGTCGATTTTCTGTTCCAATTCCTCTTTCTTCGCAAGGAGTTCACGCTTGGCCGGATCAGAGAACGCCTTTTGCGCCGCCCCGAGCCGAATCAGCGTGAAGTTGGAAAGGAATAGCCCCTCGCCGGTTTCCGACGAAGCCGTTCGCACGGGTTCGCTCTTGCCCGTGTCCTCAAAGACGGCGTGCTCGGTCGCCAGGCGCTTTTGTGCCTCGTAGAAGGAAGCGCTCTTCGTGGCGGCATACTCGAATGCTTCGAGCGCGCTGATCGCGTCGTTTTTGTTCACATCGGATGTCGGATCGCGCAGCGCTTCGACCCAGTAGCGGGCAAATACGGTGGCGTTTTTCTCCGTCCCGCTCTTTGTGGCCGCAATCACGGCGCGTCCGGGTCTATCCAAGGCTGCGATGGAGCCTCCGCTCGCGCTGGTCGTGTTCACAATCAGTTGGCGCTTTGCAGGGATGCGATCGCACCAGGCGGCCAGCTCGGCTCCCGAGACGTCCGGTCCCACGAGGTTGAATTTGTATTCGATTCCATCGAACGTCCCGTGGCCGATCAGGACCAGCACGAAGTCATCTTCCGGCTTTGCCTGGCGGGCAACCAAGCCTAGCGTCTCTTCAAGACGCGGGCGAGTAGCATCCGCACCCGTCAACGTATAGACGTGAACGTCGCCGCCGGATGCCTTCAGTATCCGGTCGAGATCGGTCGCGGCCGCAGTGAAGCGTTGTTCGTAGTCAGGTTCTCCGCCCAGACCCGCGACAGTCACGTAGTAGGTGCCCGCGCGCGCCGGAAGGGCCGCAAGGAGCAGTGCGCCTACGCACGCGCTCAATAGGAGCGTCTTCACACGATCCCCCATCTGCGTCTGAGGAGCCACTCGGCGGAGCACAGGAGAATCATCGCCAGGAAGACGGCAGGCAGATTCCAGAGCTCCTTCGTCTCGCGCATGGTGATTCCCGCTTCGGAATAGGGAATCTCGTCGGCCAGTTTTGAAAGCTCCTCAGGTCGCCAGTAGCGTCCGCCCGTCTGCGAGGAAAGTCTTTCGAGAAGCTCGCGATTCTGCTCGGTGTGAAAGTTTTCTGCGACTCCATCCATGCGCTGAAAGCCCAAGACGTCTCGGCCGAGTTCCTCGTCGCCTTTCTGGGCCGTGATCTCGACAACATAGGAACCGGGCTTCTCCGCGGTCCAATCCGCCTGAAAGGCGCCCGGCGCATCTGGAACCGGAGTCATTTCGACCATTGCTGAGATGCCGCTTGGACCGATAACGTGCGCTTCGACCTTTGCATCAGCCGCGGGTTGATATTCTTTGTCGCGCACGTCCGCAGACAGTTGCACGTGTCCATCATCGAACAACGTCTGGTTTGGTGTCGACGCGACGACGTGTCCCGGCGTGTCCGAGACGAGCCAGCGCAGCAGCTGTTGCCAGAACATGTCGTGGCTCGTATCTCCTAAAGGCAGGCTCATCTGCCAGCGCCATGTGCCCGAAGTCGCCAAGATCGCGGTCCGACCGCGCCCGTAATTCTGCGTTACAAGCATCGGATATTTGCGCCCGCCAGCCCTCATTTCAGCCAGCACCGCCGCGCCGGGCTTGGGGGTGCCCGCATCCTGATAGTCCATAAGGTAGGGAAGTTTCTTCCAGCGCTCCGCGTTGGCCTGTGGATCGTCAGCCAGATGGCAAATCAAGCTATCGGCGCCAACTGAAGTGAGTTCGGCGTTGGCCGGCGCGCGGTGGAAAGTGCCTTTCTGGTTGGGCAGCACGACCGGGAGCAGATCGACCAGGCTCGATCCGCCCCAGATTCCGTCGGCGAGGGAAGAACGTCCGCCGAGCCACAGCACG
>Ga0187864_10003487_pt1 | contig 12880 bp, 10 predicted proteins | sample June2016WEW_11_4_FD_132985 | JGI IMG/M metagenome (GOLD analysis project Ga0187864, IMG submission 132985) | Peatland microbial communities from SPRUCE experiment site at the Marcell Experimental Forest, Minnesota, USA - June2016WEW_11_40 | ecosystem: Environmental > Terrestrial > Soil >... | reverse complement strand
TTGTCGCCATTGACCTCTCCTCCAGCCAGTAGGTTGAAAGGATGTCCGCTGTTGTATGTGAAAATCGGAGCCAGCTGGAAGCCCGACAAGATGCTTTCCTTCCACGGGCTGTCGAACACGCCCGCGATCACCACCTTGTTCCGTTGATCGAATTCAGAAAGACCACGATCCAAGCCCAGGTTCGTAGGATCCTGCGGCCCATAGTCGCTGTTGTAATCCGTGGATGTATCAAACGCCTTGCTGTACGTGTAATTTCCGAACACCATGAAGTGATTGCTGAACGTCTTCTTGACTTCCAGGATGCCGCCCTCGTAGAGAGCGGATGCCGCCGACGTGTATTGGTTATTTTGGACAATCAGCGGATTCACAAAGCAGGCGAAAGGATTTGCGCATGGAGAGAGACCCCCCGGGAACTCAGTGCCGCCGAGCGGATCGGCGGGGCACGAGGTAAGGACGCTCGGTATACACCCATTCCAGTTCCGGTAGGAAACATTCTTCCCATTGGCCAGGGTTACCGTGCTGAACGGCGCTTTCAACAGGTTGGTGTCAATCGCAACCGGGAGCCGGAGTGTGTGCGAATAGATTCCGCTAACGGAATCGAGAAGCCGGGTGAGATCTCACGCTCGATTCCAAATGAAGCCTGCTGTGAGTAAGGAGGCTTGTAGTTCGGCGGATTACTGAAGAGCACTTGCAGCGGCGAAAGTTGCCCCTTATTCGCAACGAAGATGTTGAACGGCGCCACTGCAGCCGGCGTGATGCACGCGTTATTTCCGGGCGCTGGAGTTGTGCACTGGATCAGACCTTCGCCAAACAGCGTCTGGAAGACTGTCGCCGCGCCTTGCACTGCCGGAAGCCCCGGCGCGAGCGGCGCCAGCCCTGTGATCGGATCTACGTAAATGGAGATGAACCGCGTGCAAGGACTGCTCCCGGATCCGGGAAAGACGGGGATGCCGGGAAATCCAAGCCCGCAAGTATTGATCACGTTGTTGACCTGATTGGGAATCTGCTGAGGATTGTTCTGGTTCTCGACCGTGCTGTGATTCTTGTTCAAAACTCCCAAACTCAAGTCCACCTGCGGAATCTGGGAATCAATGGGGCCGTAGAAAATCCCATACCCGCCGCGGATCACGGTCTTGTGGTCTTTGAATGGATCCCACGCAAAAGAGATACGCGGTCCCACATCGCCGTAATACGTGTTCAACGGCTGGAATTGCGAATCGATTTCGTAACGAACGCCATAGTTCAGGGTGAAATTGGACGTAACCTTCCACGAGTCCTGCCAGTACAGCCCAGTCAGCGGCCGGGTATACGCGGGATAATCCGCATCGCCGAAGCCCTGTTGATAGACCTGCGGCAGCCCGAACGAGGCGGCCTGCAGGGGGTTTATGGTGGTACTAGCGAGCTCTGGGCTTATCAGGCCTCCGGGCAGTGACCCAAAGACAAATCGGCCCGGGAAAAATGTGTGGGATTCCGCGTGATCGCCGCGGAGCAGCTCGGAAACGCCAAACTTCATCTCGTGGTGGCCACGGGTCATCGACACGTTGTCCGCAATTTCGGTGCGGCGCAGGATGACAAAATCGGGCAGGAAGATGTTGGTTCCCAGATTATTTACGAAACCGGGGATTTGGAGACCTACCTCCCCCGGCTCATTCGGAATCACGTTAAAGCCTTCGTAATCATACTGCAAGTGCAATTCATTCTGAGTCCTCGGGCTGAACTCGTGGAACCAAGCCCCTTGAAGAGTGTCGTCATAGGTGTGGATAGAACTGCCCGCCGAAAAACCGGTCAGAGATTGCACGTCGGGGTTTTCCTCAAGATCATGTCCGAACCGATACGAGAAAGAAATCTGGTTTGAGTCGTTAATACGGTGATCGAGGCGTCCGGATACCAGGTACTCGCGCGTGTTGTACGGAAACACTCCCCCGTTTGTTTCAAGCTGGTTCACGAGAAAGCTGTTCAACGCGTTTTGACCTGCCGACAGGCCGGTGAGTTGGCTGACTGTCAAACCAGCGCCGAGGTCAAACGCACAAGTGCCCGGCGTTGTCACTGGGCCCGAAGCGATCATGCCGCCACCAGCAAAGCACGTTACCGGGGTTGCGCCCGCGGCCGACAACGCGCCAATAATTCCCTGCTGCGCTGCAGTCGGACGAAATATATTCGTGTCCGTCAACAGGGGAACCGCATTCTCCGAATCCTGTAGCAAGCCTTCAAAAGCCACAAACAGGAAGGTCTTGTCCTTCTGGATGGGAAGGCCCAGCGATCCGCCGTATTGATAACGGCTGAGCGAGTTCTTGATGGGCGCGCCGACACTGTCGGCTGCCAGAGGATTGAACGTTGCGCCCGGCTGGAGTGCCTGGCTGAAGGCAAACGGGTCGCGCGCGTCCATGGCGTCGTTGCGAAAATAGCTGTAGACGCTTCCATGCACGTCGTTCGTCCCTGACTTCGTAACGATGTTGATAGTCGCGCCGCTCGCCCCGCCTAGCTCCGCTGTGTAGTTACTGCGATTTACCTGGAACTCCTGCACCGCATCCTGGCTTACGGTCAGGCGGACACCGCCGCTATCGTCCTGAGCCTCGCCGCCGTCCACGGTCACGCTGTTTCCTCGGCCGTTACTCCCGTAGAAAGAGAGGCCGCTTTGGGGGGTCTGCTTGACGCGATAGTCCTGATCGTCCGCCATCCTGGTGGAATTCGAGACGCCGGGCTCGAGCAAAGTGAAGGTAAGATAATCGCGACGGTCGATCGGGAGGTCCGCAATGTATTGCTGAGTGAGCGTATCTGCCTGGCTGCCCCGTTCCGTTTCCACTACCGGCGGCGCAGCGGTTACTTCTACGGTTTGTGCTGTCGTTGCGACAGTCAGGTGGAAGTCCAGGATGACCGTCGCCCCCACGTTGACGACCACGCCCTTCTGAAGCTGTGCTCCGAAACCAGCGATCTGCGCCGTTATGTCGTAGGTAGCAGGCGACAACCCCGTAAGCCGATACTGTCCAGTGTCGTCCGTATTAGCCGCGTATCGTGTTCCCCTAGCCGTTTCCACAGCGGCGACGGCCACGTTTGGGACGACCGCGCCCGATGCATCGGTTATCGTTCCGGTGATGTTGCCTGAGGCGCCTACACCCTGCGCATCAGCAGCAGGATTCACGATCAGCAGGCACGCCAAGCACAGAAAGGCGCTTGTTACTAACGTAGATTTCATAGGTCCTCCTCGTCATCCAAGACAGGGTCAGGTGTTTGTGAGTAGGCCTCTGAGGTTAATCGGGTGAAAGACTTCCATTCCCCCCATCCCGGCCGCTTATCCATTCCAGCCCCCCAGTAATTGTGATAGGCCATATCACATTAGAGAGACTAACGTCAACGCGAAACATGATGCGCCGCAGGATCATTCAGCCATCCGGGCTGCTATGAAATCCGGGGAACAGATTCCAGAAATCGGAAGCCGAACGACGCCAACTTCTGGCGGTGTTGTGTGGGATTGCCGTAGAGAACGGTTCAGCGGGGGGTAAGCACGATACGGCCGGAGATTTTTCCATGCCGCAATTGATCCAGCGCCTCATTGGCCTGAGCGAGGGGTCGAGTGGCGACTTGGCAGCGAACCTTTCCTGCGGAGGCCATCGCCAGGACATCTCGTAGATCCTGGCGCGTGCCCACGGCGGATGCTTGCATGTGGATTTCGCCGCCGGCCATCAGGATCGGCGGGAAGCAAATGTTTTCGGCTGGCAAACCGACAATGAGGAGGGTTCCACTTGGCCGGACGCAATAGAAAGCCACGTCGTAGGCTGCCTTCGCTGCCGAAGTCACAAGAGCCACGTGTACGCCACCTAAGCGGCGCAATCCTTTGACCACGTCGGTCGAAGCGGCATTGAACGTGTGGGAGGCGCCAAGTGACTTCGCGAGGTCCAGCTTTTCCTCGGAAACATCAATCGCAGTGATCTCCGCGCCCAATGCGCGCCCGATCTGTACGGCGATGTGCCCTAGGCCTCCGATACCAAACACCGCGAGGCGCTGGCCGCTCGACACTTTTGCTTGTTTGAGCGCGCGATACACTGTGACGCCGGCACAGAAAAGAGGTGCAGCTTCGGCCGACGAGAGGTTGTCGGGAATTTTCAGCGCGTGACTCGCTGGCGCCTTAATAAATTCCGCGTAGCCTCCGTCGACGGTGACGCCCGTAATCTTTTGCTTCAAACAGAGGTTCTCATTCCCCTCCCGGCAGAATTCACATTCGCCACAGGTCCAGTGAATCCAGGGAACGCCCACTCTGTCGCCGACTTGCAACTCGCGGACGGCTGCGCCCTTCTCGACCACGCGCCCGACAATTTCATGGCCGAGAATCAGGGGCTTCTTGACGATTCCGGCCAACTGGGTCCAATCGCCATCGGCGACGTGCAAATCGGAATGGCACACGCCGCAGGCTTCCACTGCAATGAGGACTTCCCCGGCTTCGGGCTTTGGCTGGTCGACTTCTTGGATGGTGAGCGATTGTTTGAATTCGTGCAGGACCGCAGCCTTCATCGCGAAGACTCGATCGTCACGGCTGGGCCGCGCGCAGGAAGAATTCCACCGCGCTGCGGACGCGCTCGCTCAGCCTGTGGGGTCCGGTGAGATCGACGGCCCACTGCCGAACGATCGTACTGTAAAGTCCTTCCATGAATTCAGCCAGGTGAAGGACCGGAAAGTCTCGCGTGATCTCTCCGCGCTTCTGGCCTTCAGCGAAAATCTGTCTCAGTAGGCTGACCGTGATTTCCTCGGGCCGGCGCATGTCGGGCGACCGCACCGGATCCATCGCTCCCGATAGCACCACCGCTCGCCAGAGCGGCCGGTCCGCTTCGACTTCACAAGCCATACGCTGATACATCCGCCGCAAGCGCTCCGCCGTGGTAGCTTCGCTGGAGAGTTCGGTTTCGAGACGCTCCTCGATGCACGCAAAGCCGCGCCGTCCGACCTCCCGCAGGACCGCATCCTTGCTGGGAAAATAACGGAAGAATGTCGGCTGGCTGATTTCGAGAATTTGGACGATATCATCGATGCGCGTGTTCTCGTAGCCGCGCTTGCGAAACAGCTTAACCGCGGTCTTGATGATTTCCTGGCGCAGCCGCGCCTTCTTGCGCTCGCGAAGGCCCGGCATTTCGTGGGTCCCTGATTCCTTGATTAGAACGGGACCTCGTCGCTTGGGCAAGCCGCCGCGATTCCGGACGGTTCCCGCCGGTGACGCTTCGTCTCGAGCGGTCTGGACACGAGCCATGATTCGACACTCTCCTGAATTGATAACGCACGCGTCGGCGCGTGCGCCGCAGATTACGAGACCTACTCTAACATGATAGCGGCCCACGTCAATTTAAGTCGTCGCAGGCGATGATGGGTTGCGCGCGACCCACGACCTGCCCCGACTGCTGTCCGGGGCGAGCCGGCGCCGCCTGAATTCGTTCGAATTGGAGGCATCAAATCGTTTACAGGTGGTGGCAATTTTGACCACTTTTTGCACCCTTAAGTGGGGTGGTCTCAATGGGTCGATGCAACACTAGTTCGAAGTCCATTTGGCGGAGTTTAAGAGGCCAAATCCGCTCGCAGGCGTCGATTCAAAGAAAACCCCGTCCTGATTAGGTCTAATTGAGTCCAGCCCAGAAGATCAGTCTTTTCTGAAAAGTGCGATTCGGAAGTACTGATTAGAGGGTGTTGCGTCGACCGTCTGAGCCGGCAGGCCTTAAAGGACGCAACGCAATTTCGGCGTGCGGGGGCGAGGGTGAGGGACGAAAGTCGCAAGACAAGGCAAAAGCAGGCCCCGGGCCCCCACGCTTGCTCCGCAAGGATGGGCCACCCGCGCCTGACATCGTTTTTCTTCTGGGGCACTTTGCCGGAATGGTATAACCATCTGGCGCCCACCGGGAGTACGCAGGAAGGAGAACGATGCGTCACACTCATCGAGGAATGCTGCTGGCGTCCTTCCTGCTGCTTGTTGCCGCGCTCGTTGCTCAGCCTGCGCGCGCACAGGTTGACTTGTCCGGGGAATGGAGTCAGCCGCCCGCCCCCGATAACACCACGGACCCATACATCGGTGACTACACTGGCCTGCCGATCAATGACGCAGCGCGCCTGCGGGCCGATAGTTGGACCGCGGAGAAATGGGACCAGGAAGAACATGAGTGTGAACCTCATCCCGCCGACTACGCCCCGCGCGCGCCAGGGGGTATGCGCATCTGGCCGGAGCTGGATCCGCTCACACAGAAAATCACCGCATGGCACACGACGATGTTTTTCCTGAATAACCAACGAACGATTTATATGGACGACCGGCCCCATCCGCCTGACTACGCGGCCCACACATGGGCGGGATTCTCGACTGGGAAGTGGGAAGGGGACAAGCTGGAGGTGACGACAACTCATCTCAAGGAGGGCTGGCTTCGACGCAACGGGCTTCCCCGGGCCACCAACGCGATTCTAGTCGAGTATTTCATCCGGCACGGCGATTACCTTACGATCGTCTCGATTGTGAAGGATCCTGTTTATCTGACCGAGCCGCTGGTTCGAACCGAACATTGGGTGCTGAACCTCGGTTATGCGCTTACGCCATATACCTGCATACCCCGGCATGAGGTAGACAAACCCAGAAGTTGGGTGCCGCACCATTTACCAGGAACAAACGAATGGCTGATGGAATTCGCGACCATGTTCGGAATACCTGTTGAGGCAACTCGCGGCGGCGCCGAAACCATGTATCCGGAGTACATGCAGAAGCTGGCCACACTGCCGCCTCCGCCCAAGCCAAAGGAACCCACGGAGCCTCGAAAATGACAGGGCGCCGATATGTGGCGAGAACCGTGCGAGGGGTTTTTGCCCTGACGGTGGCTGTCTTGATAGAGGCTGGTGGGCGCCTTCCTGCGCGGCAGTACCCAAAGGACGTCAAATCGGAGGTCCACGTCCTGCACGTGCAGGGAAGGGTGTACATGCTGGCCGGCGCGGGCGCGAACATCACGGTGCAGGTCGGCGACGAGGCTGTCTTGCTCGTCGATGCGGGAATTCCGCAGATGAGCGAGCAGGTTCTTTCCGCCATCCGGGCGCTGTCGCAAAAGCCCATCGAATACATCATTGATACGAGCGCGGATGAAGACCACATCGGCGGCAATCAAAACCTCGCCAAGGCAGGCCATTTCAATTCCGGTCTTGCCGGAGAGGAAACAGAAGCATCGATCGTCGCGCAGCTCAGCGCCCTTAACAGAATGAGCGCGCCAAACGGGAAAGAGCCCGCGGTCCCGCCGGAATTGTGGCCCACAGATACGTACGACAACGACAAATGGGCGCTGTTCAATGACGAGGCGGTGATCATCGAGCACCCGCACGCCGCGCACACCGATGGCGACAGCATCGTTTTTTTTCGGCGGTCGGACGTGGTAAGCGCAGGAGATATTTTTACGCCGGAGCACTACCCGGTATTCGACGCTGAGAGGGGCGGCAGCATTAACGGAGAGATCGACGCGTTGAACCAAGTGATCGAAATCATGGTTCCGAAGGCAAACGAAGAAGGCGGGACGTATGTGATTCCCGGGCACGGCCGGCTCTGCGACCGCGCCGACATCGCGAACTACCGGGATATGGTGACGATCGTTCGGGACCGGATCGAGGAGATGGTGCAGAGGGGGAAGACGCTTGAGCAGGTGAAGGCGGCGAAACCCACGTTGGATTATGACGGGGAGTATGGCGCGGAGACGGGACCCTGGACGACATCGATGTTTATCGAGGCCGTGTATCGCGATCTGAGCAAAGCGAAAAGTCAGCAAGAACAAAAATCAACGGAGCCCGGGAACGACAGATGATGAGTCAACCAACTTTCCGGAGGCGCGTCGTATGGCTGTTTGCCGCTGGAGCCGTCTGGTCGCTCGCGATCGGTCCTTTGATCTGCGCCGTGGCCGCCCAGGCGAATGGTCCGGCGGGCCAGCGCGGGCCGAGCTTGACACCGAAAGCAGCGGCTCTGATTGATTTGAGCGGATACTGGGTGTCGATCGTGGACGAAGAATGGCGGTGGCGGATGATGACGCCGGCCAAAGGGGATTATTCATTTGTTCCGCTCAACGCGGAGGGCCGTCGAGTCGCGGGCATGTGGGACCCAGCGAAAGACGAGGCCGATGGAAATCAATGCAAAGCGTACGGCGCCGCGGCCATCATGCGCCTGCCGGAACGGCTGCATATCGCGTGGGCGGACGATAACACTCTTGAGATCGACACGGATGCCGGCATGCAGAAGCGCCTGCTTCACTTCGACGGCCCGAAATGGGATGGTGGCGAGCCTCAATGGCAAGGAGATTCGGTGGGCTCGTGGGAAAAACAACTGCAATCCGGAGGGTTCGGAATACCCACTCGAGGTGGTGCCGCGCCGGCGAAAGCAGGAAGCTTAAAGGTGGTAACAACGCACATGCGGCCGGGGTATTTGCGCAAGAACGGCGTGCCGTACAGTGGCAATGCGGTGCTGACGGAGTATTTCGATCGATTCGAACTTGATGGCGAACCCTATCTGATCGTGACGGGGGTAGTCGAGGACCCGCAGTATCTAAGCGGCCGGTTCATAACGACCGAGCAGTTCAAGCTTGAGCCCGACGGTTCGAAATGGAATCCTACGCCCTGCAAAATCGTTCCGCCCGCCGCTCCGCCAGTCGGCAAAAATGCTCCGTAGCAAGTTCCGCGCGAACTCCGGCGGTTCAATCGAGCCGCGATTTAGCGCAGTTGTTTAGTTAGTTTTCGGGGGCGCGGGCGGGTTGATCAGAGCGCCGTCCCAGTGCTCGTCGGCTTTGCCGCCAACCATCCGCCACATGTCAAACCAGCTCGTCGTGTATTTTTTCGACGGATCTCGCGGATCGGGATACTCTCGCGGCCTAACGACGATCACATAATCGCCTTCCGCCACCACCGCAACGATTTCCGTCTTCATGTGTTCTGGAATGGGCGTCGGTTTGCGCGTCGCCGTAAAGTACTTCACGACTCCAGCGAGTCCCGATGCGACATTGGGGTTGTGCTGGATGTAGCGCTCCGTGATGTACTTATCGGCCAGATCCCAGTGATTCGCTTCCAGGAGATCGCGCATGATGTGCAGAACGGCCTGTTTGTTGGCGTTCAGCGCCGGATCGGGACTGGTGAAAAGAGCTTCGGGGTTGGCGACACCTACGACCGGCTCCTGAGCCATCGCAGGGACGCAGCCAAGCAATACCGCGAGCGAAGTCAACAGCACTATGCGTGTTTTCATGCGCGCTAAATACAATCTCCTTGGGGATCATGTCAAGCTCTTACTGTCGGGAAAACAGATTTAGTTGAATCGCATACATTTGAAGGTTGTTATCATTTCGTCGAAGTAATTGCGAAATAATTGTTAGCTTTTGCTCTGTGACCCACGTCACTGTCTCGGGTGACACGCTCCCTATACTTGATGCTGGCCTTCTCCGAAGACTGGTCTGCAAGACGGGAGTAAATGACCGTGAAAGGGATTCTCAGGCTTGCCTATAAGCTGCTCGTCAACGACAAGTCCAAATTCACGGCGTTGCTGCTCGGTATCACGTTTGCCGTCTTTCTAATGATCTTTGTTACCTCGATGTTCAGCGGGGCCTTGAACCACGCGTCTGCCACGGTAATTAACATTGGGGCAACCCTGTGGGTCATGGACCCGACCGTCGAAACCGTGTCCAACTCGGTCGGCATGCCGGATTACGTTCTGGACGCCGTTCGAAGCATGCAAGGCGTGAAATATGCCGTTCCTCTTTATTCGGGAGGGGCTCTGGTCAAACTCGCCGACGGGACGTACCAATCGGTTACCGTCATCGGATTAGACGACACAAGCCTGTTTGGCAGGCCTGTGCTCCTTGAGGGAAAGATCGAAGACATTTACGCAGAGAGTGGATTCATCGCGGTGCGGGATGCGGAGTTTCCCAAGCTCGAGAATCCCCACATCGGCTCGGAGTTCGAGCTGAATGATTACCGGGGGGTCATCGTGGGGATCGCCAAGGTGACCACTTCTGGCTTGTACGGCATCCCGACCCTGTACACGACTTACGAGCGAGCCGTCCAGTACATCCCCAATCCCCGCTACACGATCTCGTACGTACTTGTTGAACCGAAGACTAGGAACGATATACCCCGCATCAAACAACAAGTCGAGGCGCTCGGCTACCGCGCACGAACCAAGGAAGAGTTCATGCGAAGGACCGCGGACTTCTTCATCTACGAGACGGGCGGTGGCACTAACATCCTAATTATGACCGCGATCAGCTTCATCGTCGGCCTGTCGATCTCGGGTCAAACGTTTTACAGCTTCATCCTCGAAAACCTGGAACGGTTCGGAGCGCTGAAGGCCATCGGCACAAAAAGCCGCGACCTGGTAGGCATGATCCTGTTCCAGGCCACGTTCACGGCATTGACTGGCTACGGTCTGGGAGTTGGGCTGTGTGCATTCTTGATCTGGCTCGCAAAACTAAGACTTCCCATCTACGCCGCCATGGTTACCTACAGCAATCTCGCGATTGCCTTCGGAATGGTCGTCGTGATTGCAGCGGTCTCCAGCTATATCGGGATTCGACGGGTTCTAAGGATCGAGCCATTCGATATTTTCCGAGGATGAGATGCCGAATATAGCCATCCAAGCGAGCGGACTGGTCAAGTGGTTTGGCGAAGGTGAGGCCAAGACGATGGCTCTCAGAGAGGTCAACCTGGAAGCTCAATTCGGCGAGATGGTTTATATCGTGGGCCCCTCAGGCAGCGGGAAAACGACCTTGCTCAGCGTTCTCTCCGGCATTCTCAGGCCGAATGATGGGAAGGTCTTGGTGGAAGGGGTCGACGTTTGGGGGCTGAGTACCGATCAGCTTGCTGATTTCCGGTTGGGGAAAATCGGTTTCGTATTCCAGGACTATCACCTCTTTCCCCGCTTGAGCACCGTGGAGAACGTGGCGATTCCGCTGATCCTCAAGAGAAAGGAATGGGATGAAGCGATCCACGAAGCGGAGAGGTACCTCGATATCGTTGGTCTGAAGAGCCGCGCCGAATTGCCTCCGGTGAAGCTGAGCGGAGGAGAGCAGCAGCGCGTGGCTATTGCCCGGGCCATCGCCGGTCAGCCGGATATTCTGATTATGGATGAACCGACTTCCTCGTTGGACGGAGACACCGGCAGCGCGATTGTGAGTTTCGTGCAGAAGAACATCCTCAACAAAGATCGCTGCATTCTGGTCGTGACGCACGATGCCCGGATTTATGAATTCGCGACGCGGATCTTGAAGATGGAAGATGGCCGCCTCCGCGGGTCAGAAGAGAGGGCAGCGTGAGAAACAAGATTATCTTCATAATCTCCTTCATCGGAATCCTAGGTGGGATTGCGAGCGCAATCTACTCCGGCATTACGAAACCGGCGCTGCCCCCAGCCTTCAATCCAGCGGCGAGCCCCTACGCGAGCGCTATCTATGCCGAAGGCATTGTCGAGAGCGCACAGACCAGCGGGGAGAACATCAACATTTATCCGGAAATTGGGGGCACGGTCAAAGAAATCCTCGTTTCCGAGGGCCAGCAAGTCAAAGCGGGCGAGCCCCTGCTTCGGCTTGACGATTCGATCCAAAGAGGGACGGCGGAACAGCAGGGTTCACAGGCAGAAGCTGCGGAGGCGCTCTTGGAAGAGCTGAAAGCGGAGCCGAGAAAAGAAACCCTCGATGTCAACATCGCGCAAGTGGTTTCTACCGAGGCCACCTTGAAAACCGCCCAGGATACTTTGCAGAAAACGCAAGCGTCATACGAGATGGATCCGCGATCTGTGAGTAAAGATGCGTTGGACGACGCAATCAACGCCGCCGCGGTCGCAAAAGCGAATCTCGAAGTTGCCAAAAAGCAGTACGAGTTGACGAAGGCGGGAGCTTGGATTTACGACATTCGAAATCAGGAACGGACGGAGCACGCGCTGGAAAAGGCCTATGCGTCCTCGAGCGCGCTGCTCGGCAAGTATACCCTGCGAGCCCCGCGGGATGGCATTGTGCTCTCCATCAACACAATCGTCGGGAACTATGCATCCCCCCAGGGATCTTATGATGCATACACGCAGGGCGCCGATCCCGTCATTACATTGGGCAGTTCTCCAACCTATCTTCACGTTCGCTGCTACGTAGACGAAATTCTGGTCCCACGGCTGCCCTCCGTCTCCAAAATGAAGGCGCAAATGTCCATCCGGGGGTCGGATGTCAAGATTCCGTTGGAGTTCGTCCGGGTGCAGCCGTTTGTTTCTCCGAAAATCGAGCTCTCGGATCAACGCCAAGAGCGCGTGGATGTCCGGGTTCTGCCCGTGATTTTCAAGATCGAGAAGCCCGCGAATGTGAATCTCTATCCAGGTGAACTGGTCGATGTGTACATCGGTGAATGAGATGGCCGACGGCCGCGATCGAGTACCCGCGTTGAGCGACAAGACCGGGCGGCCACGGGAGAGCGCGGAACGTTTCCGGCAAGAGACCGATCGAGATGAACGCTACGTCAGGATTGATCGGACCGTTTTGCCGGTCGCGCTCGGCACAATTCTCCTGCTGGTCATGGGTTGCAGCGTTGGTCCCAGGTATGTGCGTCCAGCCGTTCAAAGCCCGCCAGCTTACAAGGAGCTTCCACAGGCCGTCGCGAACGGATCGGATTCTTGGCGGACGGCCCAGCCGAAAGATGGCACAACCCGCGGAAAGTGGTGGGAGGTATTCAACGATCCGCAGTTGAACGAACTGGAAGAGAAGGCGAGTTCTTCCAACCAGGAAATCGCAGCAGCGGCGGACAACTTTCTCGTAGCACGAGCCCTGGTTCGCGAAGCTCGCTCGCAATATTTCCCGACCGTGACCACCAATCCGAGCATCGTCAACGAGCGTCCGTCGCCGGCACAATTTGGTGGCTTGCAAACGGG
>Ga0187864_10003480_pt1 | contig 12900 bp, 6 predicted proteins | sample June2016WEW_11_4_FD_132985 | JGI IMG/M metagenome (GOLD analysis project Ga0187864, IMG submission 132985) | Peatland microbial communities from SPRUCE experiment site at the Marcell Experimental Forest, Minnesota, USA - June2016WEW_11_40 | ecosystem: Environmental > Terrestrial > Soil >... | reverse complement strand
TACATTCGGTTCTCGGCATTTAGGAAGAATCGCTCTCGCAATATTAGCAACTTACGGACAGTCAGACCCAGAAAGAGGGTCAAAACGAATGAAAAAAACTTCCAACTGCGGAAGTTGGGTTAGAATGCCGGAGTCCCGGGAGAAATTGACTGAAAGCTATTTTAATTACCTTGCAAAATGCTTTCCCGTAATGTGCGCCAGCGATGAATTCCACTTTGTTCCTCGATCGGCAGAGGCAAGCCGGTATTACGACCGGATGGAAGGCCTCGACCCCGCTTCGATCGAAGAATGTATTCTCACTCTCAGGGGGTTTCAGAGAGATTTCGATCTTCTTGCCTCCGGCGAGGACGACCTGGAGAGACGGATAGACCTGGAGTTGCTGAATTCAAGCATCGCCGGCATCCTGATCGAACTGGAGGAAAACCGTTTCTGGCGGCACGATCCCTTGCTATATTTGAAAATAGCTTTCATAGGGTTGGATCATGCCCTCAACAAACCGGCCGGCAGTCATGATGAGCGGATAGAAAGAACGCTGGCCCGGCTCTGCGCCATTCCACGCCTGTTGCAGCAGGCCGCCGGGAATATCGATCGCGTGCCCGAGACTTTTCACCAGGCCGCGCTTGCCATGCTGAACGACTGTGGCAGGTATTTGCGCGAAACGGCGCAGGACCTCGCCAGAGAGGATGCCGGGCGGCTTTCGGCCGCCTTTGAGGAGACCAGGTCCGCTCTTGGGGCCTTCGGCAGATACATGGGTTCTCTTCGCCCTGTCCCGGATCGAAAGCTTGCAGTTCGCAGTCTCGAGACAACTTTGCGAGACAGGTTCGGGTCGGTTCGAAATCTATCTGAAGTATTTGAGATTGGCGTTGAAGAATGGTTGGAAAACCTGAGAGAATTGGAGATCCTGCAAAAAGATTTGGCGCCCGGCAAATCCTGGATGGAATTGTACCATGGCTACTGTCCCGAGGAGACCGGCGCGATAGATACCATCACGCTATACCAGCGTGAAATGGAAAGGCTGAAACACTTTTTTGAGTCCAACGGTTTCAGGGGAGTGATTGCGCCGGGATTGCCGCTGGTTTGTCAAACTCCCACTTACCTTCAATCGGTACGCGGCCCTGCTTCCTTCAGCGCAGCCTTTACGAAGGACGGCAGGGAAAAGGACTTTTTTTACATCACCACACAGGCGCAACATCAAAGGAGCGATGAAGCCGGGGAACTTCGCAGGAAGCGTTTTCACCGGGAACATAAGTTCCTCGCCGCCCATGAAACCTTTCCGGGCCATTATTTGCTGGATTCTACGCGGAGGATGCTTGAAAATCCGGTGCGAAGCCAAATTGAATCCCCTCTTTTTTACGAAGGATGGGCTTATTATGTCGAGTCTCTCGTGACCGAGTACGGGTATGCCGATCGCCCAACGGACCGTCTGGTTGACCGCAAGCGCAGGCTCTGGAGGGCCGCACGCTGCCAGATCGACATCGGGTTGAATTCGGGAAGACTCGTCCATGAGGATGCAATGAGACTTTTGATAACCGCAGGCTTTAGTCCGGAAGAAGCCCGGGGCCAGATCGACCGCTTCCGACTGAATCCGGGCTATCAGCTTTGCTATAGTTTAGGCCGTTTTGAAATTTTGCGGCTAAGAGAAGCTTATGCAGGTAAAATGGGCCATGACGGGTTCCACAGGTTGTTGCTTGAAGGAGGAGAACTGCCCTTTCACCTGATCGAGAAACGGCTCAGGCGTCGGGATACGCCTCAAGAACGAGGAGGTGCATGTAATGGAGGATTTTGAGGGGTACCATTCCGAATGGAACCTCGGCAGTCCCGGCGGATGGGACTATCAGCGTATCACCCAGATCATCGGCAAGGCCGTCTGGTCAGCCCTCAACGGCATTACACCCATAGGGGTCGACCTGGATTTTGACCATCCATTGCTGTTCCCGGTCAACGGGTTCGTGAAAATGCTGATCGAAGCCCACCAGGCCCGCGATGGCAGGAACCCAGGGTTGATTGCAGTGGTGGCTGAGGAAGAAACCCTCGAGGACGTAACCGAAAATATCAATCTGGCCCGGCGCCTCAGCACGTTTGATGGAATCACCGGCGTGCTGATGAGCCCCCGGCAACTGGAACTAAAAAATGGACGAGTCTGCTGGAGAGGTCAAGCCGTATCGATCGTTTTCGTGGATTTCAATTCCGATGTACTGCTGGGTCTTCACCGCAAACATGACCTGAGTGCCCTTCTGCAGGCTGTGCGAGAAAAGCGCGTGATCAACCCTCGAGGCACGGAACCGATAAATGTCAAAAGTATGTTTGAAGTTGTGGGCGGCATCCACCGCGGCCGCTTTCACCCGGAGATCGTTAAGCGAACTCCCTGGACGCGCCAGTTCCGCGCGCGGCGCACAGTTGGGCCCGGGGGCGAGGAGATTGACGATTTGATCGAGTGGACATATCGTCATTGGAGCGACCTGGTCCTCAAGCCTGAAAGGGGTTATTCCGGCAAAGGAGTGCGTGTGGGTGAAGTGAACCCGGACGCCCGTGAAGCGATCGACCTTGCGCTGCGGGAGGGAAGCTACATCGTTCAGGAAAAGGTCCCTCTGGGCTTGTGGGCTGAAGAAAACCCGATATTGAACCGGGAGCAAAAAAGCGTGGTTCTGGACCGCTGTCAAACGGACTTCCGCTGCATGGTTGGCCCCGCAGGGTTATTTGGCTTCCTTGGCCGGTATGGCGCAGTCCCGACAAACGTTGGCAGCGGGGGCGGCGTTCAGCCGTTGGCTGTTCTTCGCTCCGATATGACAATACGCGATGCGGTGAACCGGATCAACGAGGCCGTCCTGGGGATGAACTATGGCGAGTTGTCCGAGGTTGTCGGAATGCAGGAAATGTTGGCCGTGGAGCACCGGTTTACTTATCTGCTGGGGCCCATCAGGGTCGCACTGCGTCCACGGGTTATCAGCGCCAGTCAGATACAGTCGCTCAATACTTATGGTCATGCTCTGTGGTCGGACTGCCTGACGTTGGAGAAAATGTGGCTTTCCGGCGAACTGGATGACATTGTGAGGATTGAAGAAGAAGAACTTGAAATCGCCCGCATGCAGCCTTGGGGCGGCGGTCCTGCAATTATAGCCTCAGACGGACTGTTTGATTTCGGCGCGAGTCCGGAGCCATCATGACCATCGAAGTGGACCCCGAGTGGTGGAAAACGATATTCGATGAGTTCTACCTGCTCACCGACGCCCGCTCGGTCTGCGATGATGAAATAACGCAGCGGGAAGTGGACCTTATCTGTCAATTGCTTCCGATCCGTTTCACCCACAGGATACTGGACCTCTGCGGGGGGCATGGGCGGCACAGCCTGGAACTAAGCCGGCGGGGTTTCACCAGGTGCACCCTGGTCGATTACTCTGAATTTTTGCTCAACCGCGCCGGATCGCAGGCAAGACAATATAATTACCCCATGGATTGCATAGTGGCCGATGCGCGGAGCACCGGGCTCGCCTCCCAAATTTTCGACCATGCGCTCATTATGGGCAACTCACTGGGATATCTGCCCGAACCTTCGGCTGACAGGAAAATTCTTATCGAAGCCAAACGGGTGCTGCGCCCTCGAGGTTGGCTCTTGATTGACCTCGCCGACGGAGAGGCCGTAAGGAACAATTTCAAACCCGAAGCCTGGCACGAGATTGGTGAAGACATCCTGGTTTGCCGCCGGCGTGAACTGAAGGCCGATACGGTATCCGTCCGCGAAATGGTTCTCAGCAAAAAAGCAGGCCTGATCCGCGACCGTACTTACTCGATCCGCTTCCATGATTCCCGGAAAATCTCCGAACTGCTCGGCCAGACCGGATTCGAAGGCGTCAGGATAATCACTGACTTCTCGCCATACAGGGACCAGGGCGATTATGGTTTCATGAATCACCGCATGATAGCCGTAGGGCGGAAGGCCTCCCGCGAACGCCCAAAGCGGATGACTTCCGCCTAGTTAAGGGTTGTATACAAGTCTGTCATACGAGGTTTGGCAGACACCCTACTTGGCTTCCTGAGTAAACACTCCGTCCCAGTTCTCCCGGGGTGGATCGGTTTTGTAATGGCGACACCGTTCCAGATACGTTTTCGACGGCGGGTCATGGGAAGCAATCGAGCCGAAGTGCAGTTCTGCGCGGTCCCATAGCCGATTCTTATATTCTGCCAAACCTTCTGCAAAGGTATCAAGAAACGGAAGCTCCTTTTCTCCGCCTTTGCCTATCAATTCATAAATCTTCACGGGGGTCTGCCTGCCTTTTACCCTTATCAAGTCAAGCTCTCGCGCTAAAAACGCAGGGCCGGCGAGTTGAAATGTATCCTCACTGATTAAAATAGTTGTGCCGTAGAATTTGTTTGCACCCTCCAGCCTGGAAGCCAGATTCACGGTATCGCCGAGCACAGTGTAATTGAAACGCTCCCTGGAACCCACATTGCCGACCACAACCGTGCCGGAGTGTATTCCCATGCGGGCCGCAAGGAGCGGCAACCCGCGCTGGCGCCACCCTTCCCGCAAGCCGGCAATGGTCTCTTTCATCTTGATAGCTGCGTCGCACGCATATTGAGCATGGTTTTCCAGCCGAAGCGGCGCACCCCAAAATGCCATGATGGCGTCTCCTATGAATTTGTCCAGCGCTCCGCGATGCTCCAGAATGATGTTTGTCATCGGAGTGAAGTATTCGTTGAGAAACGCGACAAGGTCCTTTGGAGGGAGACGTTCGGAAAAGCTGGTGAAATTAGCGAGATCGGAAAAAAAAATTGTTGCCTGGACTTCCTGCCCGCCAAGTTCCAGGGAACTCGGGTCATTGACTATGGATTCGACGACCGATGGAGAGACATATCGGTTGAAGGCGCCGCGAAGCCATCTTTTCTGATGTGCTTCCGCCAGGTATTGAAGCACCACATTACCGGTGTAAATTGAAGCGGTTCCGAAAACAAAAATTATTGGAGGGACCCAGAAATCCAAAGCGCGAAAAAGCCAGTAGGAAAGAGCTGTAATGCCCAGGCTCGATACGCCGAGGGCGATCAGCCCTCTTAATGGAGAGACCGCTGTGAATATAAGGGAAAAAAGCAAGAAATACCCGAAGCACGCGATGAGCTTCACTGTGGCGGGGATTTCCCTCACCCATTGGCCGGTTAGAAGATTGTGTATGATGTTGGCGTGTATCTCGACGCCGCTGGTGTAAAGGCCTGTACTTTCAAAGAAAGGTGTAGGGAAAAGATCGGGCTGGTCCATCGGCGCGGGAGAGGCCTGCAGTTGGCGGCCGACCAGTACCATGCGGTCCCGGATTCGCTCCGCCGGGACCGGGTGCTCCTCATCGAGTATCTGGGCGTAGGAAAGCGTGTCGATACTCCTGGCAGGACCGACGAATTTTATCAAACCGGATGACCCGGCCGGCAAATCGAGCCTGCCCGCCGCATGAAGCGCGGAGGCAGGCAGGGTTGGCGCTCCATGGAATTGCATCTCAAAATGCCTGACCACCCCATCACTGTCGGGCTCTATCATGGCAAGCCCCGTCCCTCTGGCGGAATCCGCAAAAAGACCGAGCGGGCGTATGTTGATAACCCGTGAGAAAAGCCTGTCGTTTGTATAGTCGCACGTCTCGGCAAGCAATACATTGCCCGCACGCCTTATGGCCGAAGCAAGGGCCGCGTCGTTTTCCGGGTCCGAAGGTTCCGCAAAAAGGATGTCGAACACGATGAGCCGGGCGCCGGCGGCTGAGAGCCGATCGATGAGCCGGGCATGCAAGTTTCGCGGCCAGGGCCATACAAGGCGCAATTCCTGAAAGGACGGCTCGTCGATCGCAACAAGGAGCAGCCCGGGAGGAGGAGGCTGGGTACCCCTGATATCGAAAAATCTGTCAATGACCCGGTTTTCAAGTTCCGTTATCAGAGAGGAGTACGCAAGCGGGAGCATCAGGAGCAGGCTGAATATCCAAAGAGCCCCAACCCGGTTTCGAGTTTTTAGAAAAGAGTCGATGTTCATGTGATACTCAGTGCTCAGAAGTAAAGACCCACGGAAAACATTATCGCACGATCGGGGAAAAAGCTCCACAGCGCAACGGGTTCAGTTTGATAATAGAAATGTTGATTGAATATATTGGTTATTGTCAGGGCAGCATATCCACGCTTGTTGTCAAAATATTTGCCGAAGGTGACATCGACCAGATTGAAAGGATTTCCCAGGTCTGCCTGTGTTTGCGCAGCGCTCTTATCGCTCAGCCCGCCAAGGTCCTGGCTCACCACGGTATCTCTTATCGATGCAAACCAGCCCCTGGGGTGCTGGTACGAGAGCGCTACGGCCCCGGCTATCTCGTTGAAATCGCCCGTGAGAAAGGTGTTTGGGGGAGCCTCCAGGGACACCAGTTTTCCGGCGATACCGGCCGAGAGGCCAAGCGATGAGGTCAACAGGCGGTTAACGCTAAACGAGCCCTGGAAGCGCTCGGTTCGTGAATCGATTAAGTTGGAGGACACATCGTATTGGGGATTGTCGATGCGATGGGCCGTCAGGCGGAAAACAGTGAAGGTTTTGGGGTCCCACTGAGACTCCCATGCAAAGCCCAACTCCTTTACTTTCGAGCCATCATCGGCATTGACCTGTGATGGAAACCCGGCCACTTCAGAAGGAGCTAAACTGCTGCTTAAAAGAGAGTGGCCGTTGACGTAGCCCTGGTAAGCAAGACGCAGAGTATTTGATTTATCGATTTCATAATCGATGCCCACCAAAGGATTGGCGGTAGTCGAAGATATGGGATTGGAAAAATCGAAACGGTAGCTTGAGACTGAGTCCCCCGAAATGCCCAACTCCACAAGGAGCTGCGGGCAGATACGCCAGTAGTCGCGTACATAGATGGAGGTCACGCGATCGGGTGGATTGTACTGGTTGATAAAACTGTACTTGTAGATAATATTGTAAGGAAACAAGGGGTCAAAAACAACATATGAATCTCGATAGTAATAATCGAGATAGCCGGTAAAATAATCAAACCCGGCTATGAATGTATGATCGCCAACCTTGAGCTGTTGCTGGAGTTGCACATTATTGAAATCCTGGATTGCGTTGCGATAGGTATTTTCTAAAGTGGGGTAACCTGAAATAAGGTAAGAATAGGAATCCCTGGTCAGCCAGTCTTGGTTCCCCCAGTGGAAGTACCCAATAAAAACAGCCTCAGGTGAAAAACGGTGGATGTATCCCGCCTCGACAAAGTCGTTATTGGTTGTGTTCCGCAGGTTCGGGTCATTCTTATACGAAAAATCATCCGGGTTGCCGGTATCTCCCCACAGAACTTTATTATAGGTATAATTAGCGTAAAAAGAATCCTTGATTGTAGGTTCGTATTTTGCCTGAGTGAACCCGAAAAAGTTTTTCGTGTCGTCATTGATCTTCCTGAATCCTGGGTCGTCCTGATATGCTCCGTAAGCATCCACCGCCAATCCCGGCATCCCGCCGAAAATTTCGATCGAGTGGCTCTGAATCGGGGCCTCGTGGTCGGCCCAGGTGCCGACGCCGGCGTTAGCCTGAACCCTCGCATACGGCATTTCGAACATCGGCGTGTAGTCGGTCGTGTAGCTGGTGGCCGCAATGAAGGTGTTTTCATTCGCCGGAGCGAGCAGCTCGTAGAGAAGAAGTTCGGAACCGGAGGCGCCTACGTTCTGACGCGTGGACGCAAAGGCGGAGCTGAGAAAAAGGTGGGCCGAAGGATTCATCGGATCGTCTTTCACCGCCGTAAGGGCTTTGCTGAAAGACCAGTCCCCCAGTCCAAGCTGGCTGTAGGAGCGTGCCAGGTCGGTGTTCCTTACGGCAAGGTCACTGTCCAGCATAAGTCTCGACCGAAAAACCGCCCTGTTGTCGTTTAGTTCTATCGATTTGTTGATTTCCTGTATTGCCTCTCCGGGACGATACAGGTCGGAGAGGGCAATTCCCTTGTAGAGATACGGGGTAGGATCGTTGGGATCGAGGGTCTTGGCGTAATCGTAGACTTCGAGCGCCTTATCGAAAGACCTCGTTTGATAAAGCGCCTTTCCAAGGCTGCTCTGGTAAAGCGACACCCTGGGCTCGAGCAGCGTCGCCGTGAGCATTTCCGTCAGACCCTGGCTGAAATTTCGATTCCGGAACGCAATAATGGCAAGACCAATGTGAGGTTCTCCAAACCCCGGATTATTCTTCACAGCCTCTGTGAACAGCTTGGATGCCCTATCATAATCCCTGTAGCCCAGGCGGATGAATCCAGCAAGGCTTAAAACCTCGCTGTCCGTTTTTGAAATCTCGAGCGCCTTGCTGATAATCTGCCATGCCCGGTCCAGGTAACCGGCGCCCAGCCAAAGCCTGGCGAGGTAGACGTATGCCTCCAGGAAATGGGGGTCGGCGGCAAGGGACTGTTCCAGAAGTCTTTTGGCCTCAGGCAAGTCAAAATAGGATATCTTGACCAAAGCGGCCGTCATTCGCACCATCGGCGACTCACCATTCACCTGCATGGCGGTTGCCGCCTCGCTGGATGCTTGCTCCTTGCTGTTCTGGATGAGGTATATCTGGCTCAGCAGCGAATGCGCAATCGCCGATTCCCGCCGGCTGATACGGCTGTCCGTTAGAAGCGCCTTCGCTTCGTCTATTTTTCCTGCGAGCATTGAAAAATAGCCCGACATAACCAGCGTGAGGGAAGAAGGAGGCCCCTTTTTCAACTCTGCGGTCATAAGCTTATAGGCCCCTACGGCATCGCCTGTGCGGTAGCCGGCCAGGGCCAGCCCGGATACGGTCAATCCCGGCGGGGCATTGCGCTTTCGGGCTCTTTCGAAATACGCCGTGGCCTTTTGCGGGTCCTGCCTCTGCAGAGATATCCAGCCAAGGATCACAAGGGCCTCGCCATTTTCAGGGTCTCGGGCCAGCGCTTCATTGGCCTCCCGCTCGCTGCCGTCCAGGTCTCCACGATCATAAGAGGCTTGGGCATTGAGAAGCATGGGAGGTTCAGCCGCCGCCGAAGGTTTGAGTGGCGATCCCTGCTGCGGCCCTGCCGCCTGCGCGCCAAGGGGAATATCGCGGTAGCTGAAGATTCCCGGATAATAGAGCGACCACTGAACGGCGTCCTTCGGTTGCAGGACCACTCTTTTGACCGGCGCCCGGCCGACCTCGGCAATGCCTTCTTCCCCCGGGTCCAGATCTATCTGCCCCTGAGGATTGGCCAGAGTTAATCTGCCATCCAGAAGGACGAGGGAAGTTGCACCGGCTCGATCCACTTTCAGATTGAATTCAGTTCCGCGAATTGCCGCCGTCACAGCAGGAGTTTTGACCTCGAAGCGAGCTTTTTCGTTTTTGTTGCGCAGCCAGATTTCTCCTGCAGGCACTTCGTAGAGACTGCTGCCCAACTCTTTTTGCGTTGCGGGAACGGCGACCCCCATTCGCGCGGAAGGCACACTGCCCTTAAGGACTACAACGGTATTTTCATTCAATTTGAGCTGTGTCTCGTCGATACACAGAATCGAAACCCGGGAATCCTGCCCGGTTTTTACCGAATCTCCGGCAAAAAGGTCCCTGCCGCTCTTTGCCTCCTCCCAGGAAGCCTTACCTGCGGCAAGAACGGCGACAGATCCCTGAGGATTGATCAAGCGGCCAACCGGGACATCGGACGTGATCGAGAAACCTACCTGCCAACATTGGAAAACCACAAGCAGCAGAAACAGAAGGACAATTCTCTTCATGGATGCTGGCCGTCCCGATCTCAAACGAGGTTTGGAAGGAACCTCGCCGGGCTCGTTTGCGCTCTGCAGCCTCATTATAGAAAGAATAGAGCCGCGAAAACAGGCGGAATCGGCCATAAGTGCAGCCTCAGGATTTGGATTTGAGCGGTCAGCAGCGAATGAATCTGCGAATCTGGACACAGTTATAAAGTGGGCTTTTTCTCCAGGCCGAAGAAAAGAATCACCGACTCGTTAGCCAATATTGAGACTAACTTGGGGATTAACTCTTCGAGACGGGCGCAATATAGCACATTTGGCATTGCGCCGTATCCGAAAAACCTATCAATAACTGCATTCCGTACCTATCACAGTCTTTTTGCACAAGAATTTGGCTGGACCTGTTAGTGCACCTTCATGGAGTTACCGTGGCGACATAGACGAATTTCCCGTTCTCGACCTTGTTGATAACCATGCTTTTTATTGGGTTTCCATCAGGTCCCATTGTCAGAGTACCGGAAACCCCCTTGAAATCCATAGTGCCGGCAAGCGCGTCCCGGACCTTTGGTCCTTCTGTGGAATCGGCCCTTTTTATCGCGTCAACCAGAAGGAAATAGGAATCGGCCCCAAGCGCGGAGTAAGCGTTTATTTCCTCTTTGTATTTGGCCTCGAAGAGCCTGGCAAATTCTTTTGCGCGGTCAGTCGTTGCGGCATCCTTGTGAAAATGGCCGGTAAAGTACATCCCCTCGACGGCCTTGCCCCCTATCTGGATCAATTGGTCAACCTGAGCGCCGTCGCCGGTCACAATGGGTGTATTGATCCCCAAATCTCGAGCCTGTCTAGCCAGCAATGCGTCCTCGGTATAATAGATAGGGGCATAAATCAGGTCGGGTTTGCTTGCCTGGATCGAAGAAAGCTGAGCGGAGAAATCCTGGTCACCGGTCTGAATGAATGTTTTGGAAACGATCTTGCCGCCAAGCTTCTCGAACTCTTTTGCAAAGAAGTTTCCCAATCCCACACTGTAGTCCTGGGAGTGATCGATTATAAGAGCGGCGGTCCTGGCTTTGAGGTCGTTTTTAACAAACCTTGCGGCGACCTCACCCTGAAACGGGTCGATGAAACAGGCCCGAAAGGCGTATGTTTTGCCCTGAGTGACAAGCGGGTTTGTCGCCGTGGGACTGACGCTCGGGATATGAGCCTTCTCCGAGATGGGATTGCCTGCCATGGTATTGGCGCTGATAGCTTCGCCTATTATGCCCGCAATTTTCATCTCGACAAGCAGGGAGACTGCGTTGGATGCTTCGATCTGCTCGCTTTTTGTATCCAGGAGTACGAGATCTATCTTTTTTCCCAAAACTTCGGGTTCCATATAGTTCGCGATCTGTATACCCGACCACGTCATTTTGCCATAGGCGGCCACGCCGCCCGTCATTGGCAGATAGACCCCCAGTCTAATATAAGTTTGAGCCAAAACAGGCCGGCTGAATAATCCGATCGCAGTCAGTAAAAGCATCACAATTGAAAAGATTTTGAATCGGCGCATTTCACTTTTCCTCCTGATATGGAGCCAAGGCATAGATGAGAAAAAAATTACTCAATTATGATAAATACCTTGCCTCAAGAGTTTGTGCTATACAAAATATATGGATTCCGTGATACTTTGCACCCCGGGAGCATTATAGAAGGCCGTATTTTTCAGATTAGACGGTGTGTATGACCTTTTTGCCCGAAAACATGGTACTTGCAGGACCACTGGCACCGCGCGAAAAAATGGGCATAACTTTTATCGGTCCCGATTTTTTCGCGAGAGACGAAAAAGGGGACCTGCTGAGTCCGATTGCATCAGTATTTCCAAAATATCGCACCATAGTTAGCGTCCGGGGCATTCATGCATACCACGCTTCGATTATGCTCGAACTTCTCAAGCGGAGATCGCCTGAAAAAGATTTGCGTGAAATCGAGAAGTGTGAACTCGATATTTACCAGGATGCGGTGTCGCTGTTCATTCGCGATGCTCTGATCCTGGTTCGATCCGATCCATCCGATATGGAACACATTTTTGCTGCGGACCAAATACTGCAGTTCTTCTTCCCCCGAGAGCGAATTCAGTTCACCGGGTTGCATATTCCGGAGATAAGAAGGCAATTGCGCCTAAGAGGTGAAAGCTGGCGAATGTCTCCGACCCCAAGATCCATAGAGGAAGTTTGCTGTCACGTGCAAGCAAGCAAAGTGCAGGTGAGCACAGGATTGACCGTCTATTATAATGCGCCAACCGGGGGCAGGTTCCTCACTTACGATGAATTCATCCGCATCAGAGCGCTGCTCGAGCAGGACCGCTCAGAGGCCCTCGCTCGGCTCAGGGAGGTCCTAAACCTTTTCCAACGCGAAAATAGCTTGGGCGTCCGTGAATTGAGCTTTTTTCTGCCTGCGGACATCAGTTTGGATTTCGCAGATCTCGAGAAAGTTGTCAGTCTGCTCAAAGTCCTCCCCACCTCTGACAGCACAGAGAAAGTTCAAGGAGCGTTTGACCGTTTCGCCTCTCATTTCGCTCAATCGGCCGGCACCGAACTGATGGTGGACGATTGTCGTAACCCCGTGTGGCGAACGACCATGTTCTGCCGCCTTTTCGATATCAACGAAGAAGAGATCGAAGAATGGGCGCTCGACCTCAGCCCCGAATTTCATCTAAATGTGAAATGGCTGCCCGGAGCGTCTATCGTTGGTGATGAACTCAGGTTAGACGCCGAGGTGCATAATCGCGTCCAGGGTTTGATCTCGCATTTTTGGGAAAAGTCAGGCGGACTCATCTCAATTAATGTCGGGCGCATAGAGGAGTCGCAGAGCTCAAGAGAGGCTTCGGGAGAGGAAAGAGAAGTCTATCTGGTAGTAATGACGACCCGAGACGGACAGGATTCAATACGTATTTTGCGGCTCATGAAATGGGACGTCATTCACCGCATAAAGATGGGCATTCCCCTGGAACAGGCTGTTACCGAGACAATTAAGTACCGCAACTATATTTTCGACAGACTGCATGCCGCAGCTCAACTGGGGTTTCCCATCCTTTCGTACAGCGAGATAAGGCTGGATGAGCGGGTCCCCGGATTGGGGCTGATCCCGGCCTTTTTCTTTGAGCGGCAGTATATTTCGGGTGTTGTCACCGACAAGATTCCGATCTCCTGCTACAAAAACCCTAATTTCATAAAAAGTCTGTCCCGC
>Ga0187864_10003475_pt1 | contig 12913 bp, 8 predicted proteins | sample June2016WEW_11_4_FD_132985 | JGI IMG/M metagenome (GOLD analysis project Ga0187864, IMG submission 132985) | Peatland microbial communities from SPRUCE experiment site at the Marcell Experimental Forest, Minnesota, USA - June2016WEW_11_40 | ecosystem: Environmental > Terrestrial > Soil >... | reverse complement strand
GGAACCGGGCAGGATAAGAATGTACGTGTGCGGGATCACCGTGTATGACTTATGCCACATTGGACACGCCCGCTCCGCCATTGTCTTCGACGTTATCTACCGGTTTCTCTTGAGTCTGGGCTACCAGGTTACTTATGTTCGCAACTTTACGGACATCGACGATAAAATCATCCGGCGGGCAGCCGAGGAGGGGACCGATTACCGTACGATTGCCAACCGGTACATCCGCGCATTCTATGAAGATATGGACAACCTGGGCCTTCTGCGCCCAACTCTCGAGCCGCTTGCGACCGAGCACATTCCTGAAATGATCGAAATCGTCCGCAAGCTGGTCGAAAAGGGCGCTGCGTACAAGGCCGGAACAGACGTCTATTTCAGGGTGGACCGGTTCCCTGGCTACGGGAAGCTGTCCGGGCGAGATACAGAAGACATGATGGCGGGCGCCAGGGTCGAGGTTGACGAAAACAAGATAAATCCGCTCGATTTTGTGCTTTGGAAAGGAAGCAAGCCTGGAGAACCGGCCTGGGAAAGTCCTTGGGGGCCGGGGAGGCCGGGCTGGCATATCGAGTGCTCGGCTATGGCGACCAAGTATTTGGGGTTGACCGTAGACGTGCACGGAGGTGGGAAGGACCTGGTCTTTCCTCATCACGAAAACGAGATCGCGCAGAGCGAAACGGCTTTTGATGTGCCTTTCGTGCGCTATTGGGTACACAACGGCTTTGTCAACGTCAATAACGAGAAGATGTCCAAGTCTCTCGGAAACTTCTTTACCATCCGCGATGTGCTGCGGTATGTACATAGTGAATCGCTGAGGCTTTTTGTCATCAGCAAGCATTACAGAAGCCCAGTGGATTTTTCGGATGAGGCCCTAAGAGAAGCCGAACATGGAATCGATCGCCTCTACGGCACCATCGAGTTCGTGCAGCAAAAGGCGGCTAAATCGGATGGCGCCGAATATTCCGGTGAGGTCGTGAGAAAGCAGGACCCGGAGCTGTACGAAAAGGCGGAGTCGCTCCCCACATTGTTTGCTGGAGCCATGAGCAACGATTTCAACACTGCCCAGGCAATAGGCTATATTTTCGTTCTCCAGAGAAATCTTCAACGCTTTCTGGACAAATTCGGAAGTGGGAATCTTAAAGGTCCCGCCGCGCAGCTCGCCAGAAAGGCGTCAGATTCTCTGTTGAAACAATGCAATACTCTGGGGCTGCTGATGCTTGAACCGCGCGTCTTTTTGGACCAGCAGAGAAGGCTCAAGCTGAAAACGACCGGCATTAGCGAAAAGGAGCTGAACGACCTTATAGCCCTGCGCCATAAAGCCCGCCAGGAAAAAAACTTTGCCGAAGCCGACCGAATCCGGCTGGAACTCGAGGCAAAACATGTCCACCTTGAAGACTCCCCCGAGGGAACGAAGTGGCGGGTGAGTTTCTAGTCCTCCAACTTTTCCGCTTAGTGCAGTCCCTTGGAAAACCTTATGAAGTACGAGGACGTGCAGGTACTACCCGGGTGTTGAGGCGGTCGATCTATTATGTGGGCTAAATCGTTATAAAAAGCCGCTTTCGCCACATAATCCATGCGATTAGAAACATAAACAGGAGAGTCAGGAGCGCGTAGAGCAAAGAAGCGGTTTCCGATTTTGCAATAGGGCTACACAAGCTGTTGAACACGTATGATTGGCAGTCTATATTTTGTGCGAGGACCATGGGCAGATTCAAGATCCTGAGCGTGGTATCGAAGACTTCCGATAACACATATACTGCGATAGGATTCAGTCCGAGTATAATAAAAGGTTTAGCCCATCGAGAAAAATCTGCGACATCGATCGACCAGTGAAAGAATGCCAGGCAAACAAGAGCCATCCCCGCCATGAATATGCTGAAGGTGCTCGTCCATATGCTCTTGTTTATCGGCAGCCAGCGATCGAGTATGTAACCGGCGATGAGCAGAACCAAGCCGGCGCATACCATTCCGGCGACTTTTCTGCGCTCGGGCAAAGAAGAACTGAGCCATTGTCCCGTCAGCACTCCAAAAAGAGTGGTGGCAATTGCGGGAATTGTGCTCACAATCCCTTCCGGGTCCCATGTACCATTATAATATGACCACATGTGCCCGCTCAGAAAAAGCGAATCGACCCAGGCTGCGAAATTCTTTCCCGGCTCAAGCACCCCGGCGCCGATCCCCGGCACTGGTATGAACCGCATCATCAGCCAGTAGGAGGCAAGCAGGCCGATAAGCCATAAGATGCAGCCTCTCAAATCCGCTTTCAGGACAATCAGAGAAGCAAAAAAATAGCAGAGGGCAATTCTTTGCAGAACTCCGGGTATGCGGATCGTTGACAGGTAGAATGTTGGAAAAACATTAAGAAAAAGCCCAAGCGCGAACAGAATAAGAGTCCGTCTCAGGAGCCGGACCACAAACGCCGAATTTGGTTTGCCTTTCTCTTCTTGCTTGGCAAATGAGAAGACGAGCGAAACTCCAACTATGAAAAGAAAGGATGGAAAGACAGTGTCGGCAAAAGTCCATCCGTTCCAGTCCGCGTGGCTCAAAGGTGCATAGACGGCCTTGGTATCCCCGGGGCTGTTCACGAGTATCATCAATGCGATTGTAAAGCCGCGAAAGGCGTCCAGGGAGGCCAGACGTCCCTTAGGGGCAGAGAGGCCGGAATCGGGGGTGGGGTGGGGCTGACGTTCTAGGCATTTCTCAGTCTGCGACGAAAAGCATCCCTGCAGTTCCGGTTTCTCATTTGCAAAACGTTTCTGTTGGGCTGGCGCCTGGGTAGTCAATGAAACGATCCTCACCACGCAAATCAAAACCGCATAAAGCGGTGCTTTCTTAATCTAAATCAGGTGGACCTGCTTCGGAAGGGGATAGTCTCATAAGATTGCTGGAGGGGCCAGGTCAAACCAACAATTTTGGACCAGCCCGTGGCACTGTGGGGCGAGTTTACTTATATTTTGACTATTTAGCGGATTATTGGGGGCAAACTCGAACGTATCAAAATTCGAATAGGAGGAAAAATGCCGGAAAAGAGACCTGAAAATCAGCAAGATCCCTTTTTGGGAAGCCAGGTCGAGGAGAATCTCAGGGTGGCATTCAATGCGCTCCCCAACAAGGTTCCTGTGATGCTCTTTACCGAAAAGGGCCAGAACGATGTTCTCAATCAGGCGGCGCGAGACCTGCTTAAGAGCTTCAATAAAATCTCAGATAAAATAGAGCTCAGCGAGTTCGACCTCTACGGGAAGGAAGCAAAGAAGTACGGTGTGAATAGTTCACCCACACTAATTTTCGATCCGGATCGATATTCAATTCGCTATCTTGGGGTCCCCTTTGGAGAAGAAGCCAGGACCCTGGTCGGAATGATCCTGCTGCTCGGCTTCCGGACTGGCAATCTGAGCGAGCAGTCCCAGAAGGTTCTCAAAAGGATTAGTTCAAAGAGAGAAGTCAAGGTTTTCGTCAGTCCGACCTGCCCTTATTGTCCTGACCAGGCGATCAATGCGGTGAAGGCGGCCATCGAAAGACCGGAGATCGTCTCACTTGAGATAATAGATATCCAGTCAAATCAGGAAACCGCGAATCGCTACTCCGCCTTCAGCGTCCCGCAGACCTTTGCAAACGATATACTCATTGCCTATGGAGCACAGACAGAGGAACTGTTTCTGCTCTCGCTTCAAAAGCTTGAACAGCAGACTGTTTTCATCCCCGAAGTAGACGCCGAGGTAATCGAAACTGACGTGGTTATCGTGGGTGGGGGACCGGCCGGCCTTGCCGCCGGCATTTACGCCGTGCGCAGCGGACTTAAGACCGCGGTGATCGAACGGGGGCCCCTCGGAGGGCAGGTGGCTGCCACGCCCATCGTGGAGAATTATCCCGGTTTTGCACGGGTGCCTGGAAAAACGCTGGTCGATATTCTGGTCAGCCACGCTCTGGAATATGTGCAGATATTCCAGGGGGAGGATGTGGTTGGCATTCAACCGGGAGCTAAGATTGAAGTTCAGACCAGCAGAAGAAAGTTTCTGGCCAGAGCACTCATCCTCGCAACAGGGGCCAACTACAAGAAGCTTGGCGCCCCAGGCGAGATGCTCTTCATGGGCCGAGGCGTGAGTTACTGCGCAACCTGTGACGGTCCGTTGTTCAAAGGCAAGAAAATCATTGTTGTCGGGGGAGGCAACAGCGCCGTGACCGAGGCCCTCTATCTGCATAACATAGACGTGTGGACAACACTGGTGCATAGAGGCAACACTCTGAGAGCTCAGGAGCACTTGGCCAAAAATATTTTCTCCAACAACATGGAAGTTCTGTGGAACACCGAAGTCGTAGAAATAAAGGGTAAGGAAAAGGTGAGCGAAGTCGTTCTGCGAAACAACAGGACCGGTTTGGTCTATCCATTTCCGGTGCAGGGAGTTTTCATTGCGATCGGGTATGAGCCTTCAGTCCAACTTGCAAAAACTCTGGGCGTCGAATTGACCCCCGACGGTTTCATTAAACATGATTCCCATCACCGAACCAATATTCCTGGAATATATTCCGCAGGAGATGTCGAAGGGGGCTACAAACAGATAGTGACTGCAATGGGACAGGGAACCGAGGCTGCCCTTTCGGTGTTCGAGGACCTCATGCATCCGTACTGGGCGGTTGAGACGGAAAAGCGGACGGAAACCGCAAAGACCTGATACTGCGCAAAGACTTTTCAGCCAGCACTCCACCTTATTTAGTGATGGATATCTCCGCCCTCAGGCGGGTTATGGTCCAAATCGTCAAATTCGATCAGTTCGCCGGTAACCGTAAAGATTACACGCTCGCAAATATTGACGACGCGGTCGGCGGTGCGTTCCAGGTTGTGAGCGACCCACATAAGGTGGCTTACGTCTTCGATATTTCTGGGGTCCGACAGGACGTAAGTCATCAGCTCTCGGTATATCTGGTCGTAAAGATCGTCAATCTGCCGGTCTTCGACAGGGATCGAACGCGCTGTCTCAACGTCCCTGTCAATGAAGGACAGGAGCGCTCTGTGGAGCATATCTGAAGCCAGTGCCGCCATTCGCGGGATATCCAAAAGCGGCTTTATCAAAGGTTTTGAACCGAGCTGAACTGTAATCTTTGCGATCCCCTTCGAATAATCGGCGATCCTCTCCAACTCGGCGGCAATTTCCAAGATGGCCGCAAGGGTCCGCAGGTCTTTAGCCATCGGCTGCTGTCTGGCTATAAGAACAAGAGTGTCCGATTCGATTGAGTAGCGCCTCCGGTTGATGTCGGAATCGGCCGCAATCAGACGGAAGGCCGCTTCAATTTGCTGTGTTTTGAGGATCTCGACAGACTCGATTATGGTGCGCTCGACCATCACTCCCAGATCGATCAGTTCATCCTGAAGTAGTTCCAATCCCTTTTCCAATGCAGTTCTCACCACAACTTCTCCCTCCGTTCAGGAAAACCATTGTCGACCGACCGATCAGGCAATGATACAGGTCCTCTTGTCGTTAAGATATTGAGAACCAGCATTCTATGTATCATAAGTATATTAGAATTCAATTTTATTTTCGTCGGCATGGTTCCGGATATACACAAAAAAACCCCCGTCCCATAGCCGGGATCGGGGGCTTGACCCCAAAAACAAATTACGTATCGAGCAGATTGCGATACCTTATTTAATCGAGGCGATATTGTAAAATCCTCTCGAAGGGTATTCAGCTAATGGTTTTCCTAGTACATGCCTCCTCCGGGCGGCATGCCTCCCATACCGGCTGCGGCTTTTTCTTCCTTTGGCAGCTCGGCGACCATGCACTCGGTGGTGAGCATGAGGGCCGAGACACTGGCAGCGTTAAGCAGTGCCGTGCGGGTTACTTTGGTCGGATCGATTACGCCCGCTTCGTTCAGGTCTTCGTATTGAGCCGTCTCTGCATTGAAGCCGAAGGCGCCCGATTTTTCCTTGAGTTTTTGAACGACTACGGACCCCTCCTCGCCAGCGTTATTAGCAATCTGGCGGGCAGGTTCCTCGAGAGCGCGCTTGATTATCTTGAGGCCAAGCTGTTCGTCGCCGCCAAGGTCAACGTTCTCCAGTGAAGGCAGGCAGCGCAGGTAGGCAACCCCGCCGCCGGGAACGATGCCTTCTTCCACTGCGGCGCGGGTAGCGTTCAGCGCATCTTCTACCCTGGCCTTTTTCTCCTTCATTTCAGTTTCGGTGGCGGCGCCAACGCTTATCACTGCAACACCGCCCACCAACTTGGCAAGCCTTTCCTGGAGTTTTTCACGGTCGTAATCGCTGGTGGTCTCCTCGATCTGGGTGCGGATCTGGCGGACTCGACCTTCAAGGGTCTTACGGTCGCCGGCGCCGTCAACTATTGTCGTGTTGTCCTTGTCTATACGGATAGTCTTGGCTTTGCCAAGATCGTTCAAGGCAACATTTTCGAGCCGGATGCCCTTCTCCTCGCTGATTACCTGTGCGCCCGTGAGGACGGCTATGTCTTCGAGCATCGCCTTGCGCCTGTCGCCAAAGCCGGGGGCCTTTACCGCGCAAACCTGGAGGGTGCCTCGGAGCTTGTTGACTACCAGGGTAGCAAGCGCTTCGCCTTCAATGTCTTCCGCGATAATCAGAAGCGGCTTGCCCATCTTGGCGATCTGCTCGAGAACAGGCAGCAGGTCCTTCATACTGCTGATCTTCTTTTCGTTTACGAGAATCATAGGTTCGTTGAGCAGGACTTCCATCTTTTCAGGGTCGGTGACGAAATAAGGGGAAATATATCCGCGGTCAAACTGCATCCCCTCGACCACCTCAAGGGTAGTTTCCATTGACTTGGCTTCTTCGACCGTGATTACGCCTTCTTTGCCTACCTTGTTCATCGCTTCGGCAATAATGTTTCCGATGGTCGCGTCGTTATTGGCGGAAATGGTACCCACCTGGGCGATCTCTTTCTGGTCCTTAATGGGCTTGCTGATTTTCTTTAGTTCGTCGACCACGATTTGGACAGCCTTTTCGACCCCCCGCTTGATCGCCATGGGGTTATGACCAGCGGTTACCAGCTTGGAGCCTTCATAGTAGATGGATTGTGCCAGAATGGTTGCGGTGGTCGTCCCGTCTCCGGCGACGTCGCTGGTCTTGCTTGCGACTTCTTTTACCATTTGCGCGCCCATGTTCTCGAACTTGTCCTCGAGTTCGATTTCCTTGGCTACAGTAACGCCATCCTTGGTCACAGTAGGGCCGCCGAAACTCTTCTCGATAACCACATTTCGGCCTTTGGGGCCTAAAGTAACCTTTACTGCGTCTGCGAGTATGTTGACGCCATTGAGCAGCATCTCGCGCGCTTTAGTATCATAAATCAACTGTTTTGCCATGAGACTGTTCCTCCTGGTGTTTTTTCAAATGAATCAAAGGCTTATTGGATAATCGCAAGAATATCGTCCTCGCGCATAATCAGAACTTCCTGGCCCTCGATGGTGATATCGGTGCCGGCGTATTTGCCGAAGAGAACGCGGTCACCCTTTTTGACGTCGAGCGCTCTTCTGGAACCGTCTTCCATGATCCTGCCGTTTCCGGCCGCGAGGACTTCTCCCTGGATGGGCTTTTCTTTCGCCGTATCGGGAATGATGATCCCGCCTGCGGTTTTCTGTTCCTCTTCCATGCGTTTGACCACGACGCGATCGTTAAGCGGTCTGAGGTTCATAACAACTCCTTTCGCTTTGATTGAATGTATTTTGGGCAAGGATAACTTTAAACACCCGCCCCGGTGTTAGCACTCACCTATGATGAGTGCTTTTAATCATCGGCGATTCATTTGGCAAGTGAAAAAGGCAGGCTCGGTGGGAAAAAAAGTGAAAAGATTGTCCCGATCCCGGACTGGGACCGAGTTACCTCTATGCTGCCTCCAGCTTTCTCCACCAGTTGATAGACTATGCTCAATCCGAGACCTGTTCCGTTTGTCTTGGTGGTGAAAAAGGGATCAAAAATCCTTTTGAACGCGCCGTCTGGAATTCCACATCCGGTATCGCCGATGTCTATTCGGATCGGTCTGGTCGGGCTATCGGGCGGCTCCTGAAAGTTGACTGAAACCGAAAGCTCTCCCCCCTCCGGCATCGCTTCCAGAGCGTTAACTAAAAGGTTCCAGAGCACCCGGTGGAGATGGTGGGGATCGATTGCGATAAATGCCCTGGTCTGGAAATCCGTCCTGATAATATGAGATGTGGTTACCTGTTTTTTGGTCTTAAGAAGAGCGATTATCTCCTCTATTACGGAACAGACCGCTACATCTTCTATCTGTGCCGATTTGGGAGAACCTTTCGCCATCCATAGAAACTCGGTTACAAGCCCGTTTATGCGCTCGATTTCACGCTGCACGATCCCCATAAGCTTCTTGTTAAGCGCATTTTGTCCCATTTCGCCCCTAAGCATCTGCATGGCTCCGCTCATCGCGGCAAGCGGATTCTTGATCTCATGGGCGATTTCGGCTGCGAATCTTCCGGCGAGAACCAGCCGCTCCATCCTTTGTATATGTTCCTCGATGGCTTTTAGCTTGGTCAGGTCTATGAATATGATGATCCAGCCAAAAGTCTCACCGCTTTCATTCTGGAGGACCGAAGCTGAGTAGCCAAGGGTGATCTGTATGCCGGATGGATGGCTGTATGCTGTCTCCATGCGCTCCGCCTGGCTTCGACCGTCCGCACCGTTGCTCCGCGAAAGCCCCGAGATGTCAATGGTTGGGAAAAGCTCAGTCAAGGACAACCCGGCAATTTCGCCTGATTTTACTCCAAGAATCTCCTGCGCGGCGTTGTTTGAAAATATGATGCATCTGTTGAGGTCAACAGTCAGCAGACCACTGGACATGCTCTGGACGATGCTTGTATGAAGAGTGACAAGCTTGCTAAGATCTCTTTCGCGCTCGCGAACCCGCAGGCTTGACCTTTGCAACTCCTCGGCGAGATATCCGGCAAGAAAGCCTAGCAGGAAGAAACCCGCTGTATTCATGAGGATGTAAAAAAAATAGGTGCCGCTGTCAGGCTTCTGCCCTGTCGTGGCAACGAGCTGAAGTGGTGAGATCCACCCAAAGTACTGAAGGTCCAGAAGGAGTCCGTAAATCAGAGAGCATGCGGATGCGGTGAGGAGGCTTCCTCGCCGGTAAAGCAGCAGGGCTGAACTTATGATCACGAGCATGTAAAGGAATGAGAAGGAGCTTTCGATTCCTCCCGTCATGTAGACGAGCACGGTCACTGCGCCCAGATCGAAAAGGATCTGGGCCCATGCGAACTGCGCCAGGCGACGGACCCGTTCGAGGCTGAGGGCTCCGAAAATTGTGAAGAGAAACAGGATGCACGAAAAAATATAAAGAGGGTGAAAGTGGGCTGAAAGCAGGTCGGCATTCCTGGCGCTTTGGACTACAAGGGTAAGAATGAGGAAAAAAACGGCAAAAATCAGCCGACAAAGTAAGAGCTTCTTGAGCTTCCCTATGAATCGGCTGTCATCGGAGGCATTATCGTGCCCGGGTGAGAGTGGGGCCATTTCGCCCTCTATCTTGCAACCACATCGGCTAATTGGAAGATCGGCAGGTACATTGCCACGAGCAGGCCGCCGATAGTGACGCCGAGAAAGAGGATCAGCAAAGGTTCGAGCATTGATGTCAAGACTCCGACAGCAGAGTCGACTTCCTCGTCGTAAAAATCGGCTATCTTGCCAAGCATGGAGTCGAGGGCCCCGGTAGCCTCGCCAACCGCGATCATCTGGGTCACCATAGGCGGAAAAACGCGTGTTTCAGCCAAAGGTTCTGCAACAGGACGGCCCTCGGAAATGTAGAGACGCGCCTCCCGGATGGCTTTTTCGACTACCGAGTTTCCGGCTGTGGCGGCAACCACATCGAGGCCGTCAAGAATCGGCACTCCGCTTGAGAGCATCGTCCCCAGAGTTCTGGTAAAGCGGGCCACGGCGACCTTGCGGATCAGCACGCCGAAGACGGGCATTCGCAGCAAAAGGCGGTCAAAAATGTCGCGCCCTCTAGTCGTCCTGCGAAACTGGCGAAGCCCAACAATGAGCAGGATAAGCCCAAGGATCATCCAGTGAAAGTAGCGCTTTGTAAATTCGCTCATGTTCATGACAAATAAGGTCATTCCCGGCAATTTCACTCCCGCGTCCAGGAAAAGCTGGCTAAAGACAGGAATAACCCAGATCAGGATAACCGCTACCACGATTATGGCAATTGCAACCACAATCACCGGGTAGGTTAGTGCGCCTTTTACCTTTTTCTTTAGCTGTGTTATTTTTTCGATGTATGTAGCGAGCCTGTTGAGGATTATGTCGAGGATACCGCCGATCTCGCCTGCAGCCACAAGATTATGGAACAGGTTGTCAAAAACCTTCGGGTGCTTTTTCACTGCATCTGACAGAGTTGATCCCTCCTCAACGTCCTTTTTGATCTGTCGGATAACTCTTTTGAAATTCGCGTTGTCCTGTTGCTCCTGGAGAATATCCAGGCACTGGACAAGCGGGAGGCCGGCGTCGATCATCGTCGCAAACTGCCGAACGAATACGACTTTGTCCTTATCATGGACCTTTCCAGCTATGGCCGGGAAATAGTCCCCCAGGGCCTTGGGCCTCACTCGCACGTACTTTATGACTATTCCCTTCCTGACGACCATCTGGCGTGCCAGAGGAAGATTGTCGGCCTCTATTTCTCCTTTTTGTTTTTTCCCGGCGCGATCCATACCAGCCCATACATAAACCGCCATTTCGCTCTCCTGTTGCGTCAAAAAACTATTTAGGGAGGGGTGACAACGACATGGCATGCAAATTTTGGTCCAGAATCGTCTGTTGGGCACTGGTTCAAAAATAGACCGGGAATTTCATGGGGTGAGATCCAGAACTAACTAATCTTTGGTCGAAGACCTTAAGACCTCCTCAACGGAGGTTATCCCCTCCTTCAGCTTATTGATCCCGCTGCGTCTGAGCGTTGTCATCCCCAAGCGGATGGATTCCTTCTTTATTTCAGCAGCAGAGGCTCCCATCAGAACGAGTTCGCGAAGCTGATCGTGCATAGGCATGGCTTCGTACAAAGCAATGCGGCCCCGGTATCCCGTATCGTTGCATACAGAGCATCCCTTTCCGCGATAGCATGTAAATGTACCCAGTTCCTCGTCCAGAACCCCCAAGTCGAGCAATGTCTCAGGCGGGACATGTTCGACGACTTTGCATTCGCTGCATACCAGGCGAACGAGTCGCTGGGCGATGACGAGGTTTACGGCTGAGGCCACCAGAAAGGCTTCGACTCCCATGTTGAGCAGCCGGTTTATCGTGCTGGGGGCATCATTGGTATGGAGGGTGCTCAACACCAGGTGGCCGGTGAGGGCCGCTTTCACGGCGATTTCCGCCGTTTCGAAATCCCTTATCTCACCGACCATGATGATATCCGGGTCCTGTCGGAGAAACGCTCGCAGGGCAGCGGCGAAAGTAAGGCCGATAGCCTCGTGAACCTGAACCTGGTTTATTCCGCCCAAATGATATTCAATGGGGTCTTCAGCGGTCGAAATATTATGGCTGACTTTGTTCAGATCCGAAAGTGCGCTGTAAAGAGTCGTGGTCTTGCCGCTCCCAGTAGGTCCGGTAACCAGCACCATTCCGAAGGGCAAATAGATTGCCTCTCGAAAATTCTTGTACTGAAGTTCTTCGAACCCGAGCTTGGTCATGTCGAGCTGGAGCCCGGCCTTGTCGAGAAGGCGCAGTACGACCTTTTCACCAAAAAGTGTAGGCAAAACAGAGACCCTGAAGTCCATCTCGCGTCCCTTTGCCTTGAGTCGTATGCGTCCGTCCTGAGGGAGCCTCCTCTCGGCTATGTCGAGACAGCTCATTATTTTTACGCGTGAGATAAGGGCGTTTTTGAAATGGTTGGGTGGGCGCATTACTTCATAGAGCACACCGTCTATACGGAAGCGAACACGCATGGTTTTCTCATAGGGCTCCAGGTGAATGTCGCTCGCTTGTTTTCGGATTGCATCCATCAAAATCAGGTTCACGAGCTTTACCACAGGGGCCTGCTCGGCGGCGGTTTCGAGACTCGAGAGGTCAATGTCGTCCGACGCCTGCTCCAGATCGACATCGACTTCCTCCTTGAGCATTTCCAGATAATCATCCAGCGAGTCTTCTGTTGCAAAATATTGTCCGATGACTTTCTTGATCACGCTGTCAGAGGCGATGTGAATCTGGATGTTCTTCCGGGTGAGGAAGCGAATGTCGTCTATGACGAAAAGGTTGCCGGGGTCAGACATGGCAACGTGAAGGGTATTGCCCATAAGCCCGAACGGCACGGCCTGGTATTTGTGCATGATATCGAGAGGAATCATGCCCGCGACTTGTTTGGGCGAGCCAAGCCTGGATAAATTCACCTGAGGATAGCGAAACTGCTTGGCTATAAACTCAGAAAGAGTATCTTCATCGATTATGCCCAGCTTTATCAGGGCAGCCCCAATGCGTTCTCCGCTATGATGCTTCTCGTCCAGCGCGCGGTGGAGTTGGTCGATGGATACCAGACCTTCCTCGACCAGAAGTTCTCCTATTTTCTTGGCCACAGTTCAAAATCCTCTCGAACCACCTTCGTGCAACTATAATAAAATCGGCGCATGTAGTTAAATATTCAACTAAAATTGAACAAAAAAATATAAAAACCCTTGACAGCGATTAATTCCAGGTTATTATTCGCACCGTTTTCCCCACTTGGAAAACAAAATTATACCAGAATAGGGGGTGGTTGTCATGGTTTGCTCAACAATGAAGGCGGGAGCCGAATGCGCCTTCATGACGAAAATGGGATGCGGCTACAACGGAGGTACCTGCCATCAGATCGTGGAGCAGTGCGAAGGATGTCAGCGCACTGTGGAATTTGCGGCCGGGAAGTTCTGCAGCAGCTATCCGAATCCTTCCATTAAATGGAGAGCCAGCGCCTGTAAT
>Ga0187864_10003472_pt1 | contig 12919 bp, 23 predicted proteins | sample June2016WEW_11_4_FD_132985 | JGI IMG/M metagenome (GOLD analysis project Ga0187864, IMG submission 132985) | Peatland microbial communities from SPRUCE experiment site at the Marcell Experimental Forest, Minnesota, USA - June2016WEW_11_40 | ecosystem: Environmental > Terrestrial > Soil >... | reverse complement strand
CAGCGGCTACGTGACCGGCCTCAGAGGCGACGTGACCGGCCTCAGAGGCGACGTGACCGGCCTCAGAGGCGACGTGACCGGCCTGAGGGGCTACGTGACCGGCCTGACGGGCGACGCGACCGGTCTCATAGGCGACGTGACCGGCCTCAGAGGCGACGTGACCGGCCTCAGAGGCGACGTGGACGATTGCGATCTAACCGATTCGGACCGTAAAAAAGGGGTCAACGTAACAGATTTAGTGCTATGAACGCTAAAAAATTCAAAACCGTTGATGAGCGTTTACCTTGATCCGATCTCACCCTGTGTTCCAAGCAAGCGCTGGCGATGGTCGCACAGCGCGCACCTATTCGCCGACACGATTTACGAGTTGCACGCTTTCGCGGATCGGATCGGACTCAAAAAGCTTTGGTTTCAGGATCGGGAATATTTCCCGCATTACGACTTGACCAGCCGAAAGCACGCCGCCGCCGTCCGGGCGGGCGCGATCCTGCTTGACCGCTACGCCGCTGTCAAAAAGTGGCGCGAGATCGCTTTCAATGCTGAATACCCCGACACGCAATGAACCTCGCCGCCGATAAACTCCGCGTGCGGCAAAACCTCACCAATTTCGCCGACGCACTTTACAACGTTCCTGAATCAGATCGTCCGCGAGTGCAGGCCGCGCTTTTGGGCATGGTGCTTACCGGTGAAGTCGTGCCGGACGGCCTTGGTTATTGGAAATTGAAAAATGAAAACACTGGACCTGGATCAACTGGACCGAATGCTTTACACTGAGCGCCCGCCATGCCCACAGGCGATCACCAAGGCGCTAAACGACACATTTCAACGCTGTTTACAGGGGACGCCATACCATCAAACGGCAATCGCGCTCTGCCTTACCTACGCAATAAACCCGCACGCCGACGCAGAAACCACGCGTAAAATGTTCTACATCGCCTGCACCGGCCGCTTGCCGATGCTCGAAACCTAACTGCAAACCATTTGCAGTTAGACTAAACCGGAATTGTGAACAAACCGCCAATAACCATCCGGTTTAATTGCAAATCGTTTGCAATACCAATTTAAATAACCCTGTGAATAAGTATGGGATAAGTTGTGTTTGACAGTTTGTAGCGCCCCCCCCCTTATAATCCCCCCTGCGTCATCCTCCGCGCAAAGCGCCAAAAACCTATGATCGACCTCCTGACGAAGTATCTTATTATGCTCGCTTCGCTCGACGAAACGGATCGGGGTTTCAATGGCTCGCTTCGCTCGAAAATTTGGTCTTGACAAGTTTGGCGCTACGCGCGAAGATTTACGCGCTTGGTACAACGGGGCCGGATCGAATTTTTCATGGGGTTCGGTTCGGTCCTTTGTGCCAAAAAAACCAAAACCAGCGATGGAAACACCAGCCAAAAAAAAGAAGTTCAAGCAGAGCCAACACCAGAAAGACGTTGCCCGCGCTACAATGGCGCGTCTCCGTAAAGAGCAGCCGGAAAAATTTCGCGGCAACCGGCGCAAACCAAAACCCGCCGATCCCGCGCCGGAAATAAAACCCGTCCCGACCGAAGCACAGGCACTTAGGCAACCGGCGGCACAACCAACCAACCCCCCCGCTGTGTCGCCGGCTACCTTACCGGAACCGGCGAGGGTTGGACATGAGAATGTCCAACCCATGCCCGTAAACTCGGACACAACACTTTTTGGGACTGAAACCGTTCCGCCGCCGAAAATTGAAACCGGACAACCCGCGCCGCCGCCGCAACCGCCGCCGGGAACACCAGGCACCGGGACCGCCGCGCCGGCTGTGACCGCGCCCGCCGGAGAAGCGCAACCGGACGTGAAAAAATACGCGGTAATGATTTGGGGGATGATCGTCAAAATCTGCACGTCAATTTTCGGCGAAGGTTTCAAGCCGATCACCATCAAGAGTGAAACCGGCGAAGTCATTTACGACGAAAACGCGGAAGGGATCAAAGTCTGGTGGAACTGGCTCGTCAGCATCGGCGTGAAAGTCTTTCCGCCCGTGGTTGAACTATGGATGTTCATGCTCGCTTACTTTGCGATCCGTTTCCCGCTGATTGTCGCGCGGTTTAGGAAGAAAAAAACCGCGACCACGCCGCCAGCGCCGCCAGCCGAAGCAACCACGCCGCCACCACCAGGAGAAAATAGAGAAGCACAGCCACCACAACCGAGAGAATCAGCGCCACAACCAACGCCGACAGCAGCAGCGCTACAAGCGAGCGCAGAGGAGCGAGCAGCAGCCGTTGAAAATTTGAACTGACTATTATGTTTGACGACATGATCAACGCGGGGATTTTCGGAATGATTCAATCAGGCAAAACCACCCTGGCAAGAAAAATCGCATGGCATTTCTGGCGCTCGAAAGGCCAGCGCTCGATCTACTTCGATCCGAAGCGCGATCCGGCGCGCAATTGGTGGCCGGATTGCGGCACGGTGTTTTACGACGAGGAACCATTTTGGAACGCAGCGTGGAGCAATGAAGGATTGATCGTCGTGGTTGACGAAGCGGCGGTGTCCATCGCGCGCAACCGCGATCTTATGTCAGTTTTCACGATGATGAACGGCAGGCATCACCGGTTGATCGTTGTCGGGCATTCCGGCGCGGACCTGTTGCCGGCGATGCGGCAACAACTCGGCTACCTGTTTCTTTTCCGTCAGGCCGTAGAAGCCGCTGACGTTTGGCGCGGCCAGTTCGCCGATCAAAAAATCATGGAGTCAACCCAGCTTGGGCAGTTTGAGTTTCTAATGGCGGCTCGGTTCAAGCCGGCGCAAAAGTTTCTACTCACAAAATGAAAAAAGCACAACGCGAAGCACTCCGGCGCGAGCGCCGGACGGCGAACGCCGCCGGGCGAACGGAAAACCGCCGACTTGGCCCGGCAATGCGCCCGGAAATAATCTGCATTCATTTCATCCCGCGCGATCCGCCGCGCCGGGAATCTTTTCTTGAAAATATTCTGCGTCTTTTTAGTTGGGGCCGTTTATGAGCACCAAAGCCAAGCTCCAAAAATTCCAGTTCACTCCGCGTCAGTTGGACGTTGCGCGGTACGCGTCGGTTGGGATGTACGTCAAGTGCATCGCGGACCGCCTTGGCATTTCGGCGCGGACAGTCGAAGGTCACTTGACGGCGATCCGCAGAAAGACGGGCACAGTGACGACCGCAGCCGCCGGCTGCAAACTGGCAAAAATTCTGGCGCGTTAAACCACGCGCGAAAAATCCCGGTCTTGTTTTTTTTCAGGTTTCCGCCGAAAGTCGCGGCGTGAACGAAAAATACGTTTGGCTTCTTGTCGGACTGGTGATCGGCGCTCTTGCCGGCCATTACATATCAGTCCGGGGCACAGTTGGAGTTTCTAACCCGTCATAATTTTATGGACGCAAAAAAAATCATCATCATCGCGCTCCTGGCTGTCGGCGGAATCGCCGCCGGGCTTTGGTTGCGCGGCTACAGCGATCAGAAAGGCTGGACAACACCCGTATGACCTCAAAACATTACATGGCTTTGGCGTTATTGGCCGGCGTCGCCGTCGGATTTTTCTTCACCGCGAACATTACGCCGTACACCGCCACAGCGGGACAGCTTTACTCATCCGGCGTCGCAGCCGCGTCTTAATTTTGTTCCACAGTAAACAATAAACAGCCACTTAAACCTTTATGGCAAAATCCGCAACTGCTTCGCGCGTCTCGCGCAATCCAAACGCCAACTTTGGCCGGCTCATTGACTTTCTTCCCGGCATGTCCGGTCTTACACCGCAAGGCGGGCAACCGTTAGTCAATTTTGACTGTGACCGGCGCTTTCATCGAGTGCTGCTGAACTGTAGCGCGGTTAACTATACCGGCGGAACGAATTTGACCGCAACGAAAATTTCCAGCACATCCGGCGCGGCACTCACGGTTGACGTGACCGTCAACGCGTTCGGCGTCGTGACTGCAATCGCGCCGCACAGCGGCAGCGCGGGCACAGGTTGGGTTACCGCTGACACCATGACCTTTTCCGACAATACGGGAACGGGCTTCATCGGCACCGTCACAGCCAGCGCTGGCGCAGTCACAGCGATTGCGATCACTTTTGTGGGCAACGCTTCGCCGATCAATCCCGCAACGCTTATCGGCGCGATCCAACTCAGCGTGAACGGATCGCCAATCGTTGACACCACGGCGCAATACGAGCTTAACCGCGCACTGTTCAATTTTGAACCGATTGCGCTTGGCCAGTTGCCGATTTTCTTCACCGAACCGTGGCGGAATATCAATCGCTGGCCGGAAATCACTTCCTGGGACATGGCGGGGCAAAAAACTTTCTCGATGAAAGTGACGATCAATCCCGGATTTACAAGCCCGAACGTTACCGGAGTTTACGAATACGATTATATCCGCAACACTGTTGCGGGCGAGATCGACGCGCCGACGTATCAGCAGGCGATTGCCGCTGGCAACGCGCCCGCGCCGATGCTGCATATCATCGCTCGGCACTTATTCACGCCGCAATTGAACGGTGGCCAGACTATTTTGCCGGGTGGAACACCGCCGATTGACTGGCCGATTCTTCGTTTGCATTTCGTGGCTGGCACGCCGGGCACACTTACGCAGGCGATCATCAAGGCTGACAACCAAATTTACGAGCAGGGTTATATTGGTCAGGTCGGAACGCAGATGGATCAGCTTCGCGAGATGCTGTCAGAGTACGGGTTCAACACGGGAATTTTCGACTACAGTTATGTAGCCGACAAAACGCAGCGGATTCAAAGCGCTTTGAAGATCGGCGCTGAATTGAAAATTCAACTCACCAGCACGATTCAGGAAGTCTGCACCATTTTGCAGGAGCGGGTCCAGTCCCGCTATGAATAAAAGTTTGGCGCGCGCGAGCGCGAGCACTGGCGCGCTGGACACAAAGTTCAGCGCGCTTTTTTGTTAAAAAATTATGCCACTCGGACTTGATCTTGGTTTGGGAATTGCGCCCTCGGCGAGCAACCAATCGCAGAGCGGCGGGCCATTCACGAATAATTCCGAGATCGTTTTTGGCAACGGCATTTTTGGGGCGACGTACCAGGACCAATCAGCCGAAAGCAATCCTTCCGCCGCCGCGAGCGGTTACGGTGCGGCAGTAGCCAACCCTTATGCGCCCAATGCGACCGGATCGTTGCTTGGCTCGTCAAACTCGTCGTCATTGCTGCTTTACGCCGGACTGGCGGTTGCAGCCGTGGCCGTCGTCTGGTATCTTCACAAAAAAGGAAAAATATGAAAACACTGACACTCGCAACTCTCCACAACCGCGTGACCAGCCGGCAGCCGACGCTTGCCGTGCCATCACGGCGCAATCCGATGCCGCAGGGCGGCATAGCCGGAACAAGTTCGCTCACCAGCAGCCGCAAGGCAGCCGGAGTTCCGACGCTTGCGGTCCGCAGCCGAAATAATATCATGGCGTAATGGCAGCCGCCAAAGTCAAAAAAATCACCGATGAGCAGATCGTCACATTTTTACCCGTTGAACTCGACGCCGTTGCCGACTCACAGCGCCGGCTTGCGCCCGTCGTCGGCGATCTGGCCGACGCGGACTGGCTCACGCGCGGAGTCAAACAAGGTGTTTATAGTGTTCGTGACATCGCGCTCGGCGGCGATCCCGCTTACCGTTATTTTTACCAGGTCAACGATCACAACCAACTTTACCTTGCCGCCGTGCTCGCGCTCGGCGCGCCGGATTTTGCCTTGTGCGTTTGGGGAGCTGAACGACTCGCCGCCGATCTCGGCTGCGTCGGAATCACGTTCAACACGCAACGACGCGGCCTTGTCAAAATCGGACTCGAATTTGGATACAAAACGGCGGGAATTGTGCTCGTGAAAAAATTGTGAACATCGTCCATCAATATTTTGTGACGCGCCAGGCTGCGTGCGGCGATCCACGCGACCGCGATCCGATCCAGCTTGGCGGTCCGCTCTCCGCGACACGGTGCGGGATTGGACCTTCGCAGTCACAATCCGCGACACAGCAGACAGCCACAAACCAGCAAGTCGCTGTTTCCGGCGGCGGGACGGCCGTCGGCGCGCGGACAAACACCATTTCCAAGACTGGTGCCGGCTCGGCAACCATCGTCGGCGCGGGGAATACCGCAATAACGTTGGGTGCTAAGTCAACGCTCAACACCAATACGAGCACCGTTAACCAGACGAACTCAAACAACAGGGTCACCACGTCCAACAGCAACAACACAACCGTTAATAATTCCGGCACGAGCAATGTTACGAACACCTACGGGGACGATGCCGCAACCATTGCTGCACTGAATGCCGTGACCAACCAGGGCGCACAGTCGGAAGACGCCATCAGCGGCCTGGCTGACACCATCACGCAGGCATTTGACACGGTTGCCACACTCTTTACAGCGTCACCGCAGACCGGATCAGTCGGCTATGTCTCGACTCCGCAGAGCAATACGCCCGCCGCGCCGGCAGCCGTCTATACACAGGACACGACCGGGACCAGCGGTTCAGGCTTGACGCAAAACGAAGTCATTGCTATCATCGCGGCAATCGTTGTCATCGGCGGAATTATGATTTTCAAAAACTGATATGCCTTTTTTAATTCCAGCAATCGTTGTGATCGGCGGCATCGCAACCATTTGGGGCGCGTCCTCAGCGGGCACTGCGATTGGCGATGAAGCCGGGCAGGGACTCAACAAAGGAATCACCATCGTCGGCATTGCAACCGGCGTCGGAATTGTGATCTACGCATTGCACAAGAGCGGGGTGAAATTATGAGCAAGATCGTCCGCAAGCCGATTTTTTGGGTTGGAACCGCCGCAATCGTCGGCGCGCTTTACCTCGGAGAGAATGCCGGACCGGGCGCGGGACAAGGAATCAACAACGGCTTGACCATCATCGCCATTGCTGGCGGTCTGGCGCTTTTAATTTACGCGGTCAAAACGTCGTGATGCAAAACAACCATTTAGCGCTGGTGATCGTCGGCCTCGGCCTGGCAGCGGTCAGCTATTACTTTTTCATAAAGCCGACAACGGCGACCGGCGCTTCGTCCGGCGGGCTTTACGGGCCGGTGCCCGGCACTGAAGAGGGCGACGCACCCACAAACGCGTTTGGAATGTTTTTTGGTGAAACGTAAAAATTATGAACAACACAGTCGTTACAATCGTCGTGATCGGTGGACTTGGACTAGCCGCGTACTTGGTCTGGTCACACTACCAAAACAACTCACAAACAGGCACGCTCAATCTCAACAGCGTGGCCGGGACAGCCGGCGGTCTCATTTCCGATCTCGGCGGGTTGTTTGGCGGATCGTCAGACGACAGCGAAAGCTAAAATGCCACCGACACCCACAGGCAAGGCACCGCAGGGCACGATCTTTAACCAGACCGTCGCCGCCGGACAAACTGTCCCGATCACCAAACGAGGCAATAACGCTTACATCGTGCTGGCGACAGGCACGATTGACATGAGGCCGCGCGGGCCGCACGGCACCAATGAGTTTTCAACGTACACACAAGGCACGGGTTTTGAAAACACAGACTTCGACATTGTTGACCTGCGAAACTCCAACACTTTTTCCGTCGTTGTGTCTGTTTGGGTTGGAGAGTCAGGCTTCATCGACAAAAGGCTGATACTCGCCACCAGCGGCGCGGGAGCGATCCAGAACGTCGTCAACCCGCTTTGGACAGGCACCGGCAGCGCGCCGGCTTACGTTGAAGTTCCGGACATCAGCGGTGGATCGTTCACGGACATCAACGGCAAAAAATGGCTGGCGATCTCACGCGTTCAAATCCTCATCAGCAACCTGGACAGCGGGAATGTCATGCTCTTGCAAAAAGCGGGCAACCACGTTTTCAACACAGGCGCTGTTTTTGCGATCCAGCCGGCAACTGAAGTAGGTCCGGCATTCCAGGGCAGCTATTGTGTCGTACAAAACGGCGGCACAATCAACGGCCTGGTAGCGGAAGTTTACCAGGCAATCCCGGCTTGATATGTGGCTACGCAACCCAACATTCAACTTTTCCCCTCGCCGCTGTTTTACATCTGCGGCACAGCCGGTAAATACCTTTTTCGCGGAGCACGCGAACCTGTCGCCGGCACAGTCACACAGTCAGCGGCTTCCATCGTATCAGCCAATGCTATGAACTCTAACTCCTACGCGCTTACAGAAGGAACCATACTCAACACGAGTTTCATTCACGGCCTCGGCCATACGCCGGGTTATTTACGTTTGGTTCTTTTATGTACGGCAAACGACTCGAACTCCGGCATTTTGGCTGGACAAGAAATTGACGCGTGGGCATTTTTCGATAACGACCAAACGGCGCAGCCGTTCTCCGTCGGAGCGGACTCAACAAAAATTTACCTGGAGTATAACGGCGACATAGGGAATCCTTACATTATAATTTGGTGGGCTGGCGCCCGAAAATTCATGTCCAGCATGAGTAATTTTAGTCTAAAAGTTTACTGGCAATAACGGCATAACATGTGGACAGGATTAACAATATCCAAGTTTGCCCGACTCCGGTTTTTTACCAGGCCGGTCACCGCTTTGTCCGCTTTGTTCAAGAGCCTTCGCTCGGATCGTCCGGCGCGATTATCTCCGTTGAAATTCTCCCGGTTGACGCAAGCGCCGTTGCGGACACCGCCAATAGCGCCGGCAGCGTCGTCAGCGCGCTATACTACATTCCGCACCGCGAGCTTGCGCCCATTGACGCCGCTGCGAGCACCGGCAGCATCGTCAGCGCCGCGAACACCAGCTCGAGTTTCCAACGGAACACAGCCGACACCGCCGCGAGCGCCGGTAGTATCGTGTCCGTATTTGTCTTTACCCCGCACACCGCCGCACTTGCGGACGTGGGCACTTCCAGCGCCTCCATTGTTTCAGCCGATGTTATGAACTCCGCACAATATCAACTCACGTCGGGGACGCTGCTTGTAACCAGCTTCGCACACGGCCTCGGCAATGTTCCAGGGACTCTCTCTTGCGTGCTCCTTTGTACCTCAAACGATGCCGGCACGACAATGACTGTAGGACAAGAAATCCCAACCAGCCATATTACCAGTTCAACTGCCGGCGGCGGGTGGTTCTCTGTGCTGTCCGACGCGACGAATATTTACGTCACTTACACGGGCAACAACGCTTCCAGCGCGAGATGTTATATTGGCCAAGCAGCGGCTCGCACTCCGACATCATGGAGCAATTTTGCCATGAAGATTTACTACCAATGAAAACGGCAATCAAAGTTTTGGTGCGGACTGAAATCCGTGACGCTACGACCGGCGCGGTCAAGCGCATGCGCAAGGCGCGCCCGAATTTGGTCTTCGATTCCGGCCTCACGGCGCTCGCCACCGGCGCGATCAACTTCGCCACCATTTTTACGAATTGCAAAATTGGCAGCAGCAACGCCGCAAACTCCATTCCAGGCAACACAGCCACCTTTACACAGGTTGGGACGACTATCACCGCGAGCGCGGCGTTTTTTACTGGCGCAATGGTTGGCGCGATTTTCAAATACGGCACGGGCACTGGCGGCGCTGAGCAATACATCGCCAGCATCGGCGGCGGCGGGCTTACAGCCGTCATGCAAGGCGCGGGAATGACGGTTGCCACACCCACAGCCGGGACTGTGTGGCTTATCGCGCAAACTGCGCTCACGACGCCCCTGACGGCACTCACGGGCGGGTGCGTGTCGAATACCTACGTCACGTCACCGGGCGCGTGTGCGACGACTTTCCCTGGCGGGGCTTCCTCGACTCAGATCACCAATCAACGCACTTACCAATTTCCTGTCCAGGCCGCGCCTTACACGGTCAATGAAATCGGCTATAGCGACAACAACACCAACGACGGCACCTGCAATGGTCGGATCGTGCTCGCTTCGCCGGACGTAATCGCGATCACTGAGTATTACGTCGTCCAGATCGCAATCACCTTTACGCTGTCGCCGAATGTGCCCACCGCCGTCATAAACGTCGGGACGGGGCTCAACACCGCCGGCAATATTCAGTTTCAAGTCTGGGACTGTCAGACGATCACCAGCGGCGGCGTGGCGGCAAACTACCAGGCTAGCTACCCGTCAAACGTAATGGACGGCGCAAACATCGGCCTGCAACTCGTTTTGGGGACCGTGCCGCCGCTCAACGCCAATATAAGCCAGTCGCAGATCGGGCTTGGACCTTCCGGCTTCGCGTCGACAACTGCCGCGCTGTCAAATGCCAGCCTCGGCGTGGGCTTGGCGCAAGCTACGATCACCTTTAACTTTTCCACCGCCGGACAGACTTGCTCGGCGATCTGCTTCGGCCACGCCAGCGGTACGTTTGTGTCGCAGGTGTTCGTTTTAGCATTGACGACTCCCTTTGCGTTGCCTTCTGGAACATTCCAAGGCAACCTTGTTTACCAGCGCGCCGTCACGCGCACGCTGTCCAACTAAAATGCCGACGCCGATTGACAAACGACCGAGATGAGCTATCGGCGCGGGTAACGCCGACTGCTCCAACCAATCCAAAAATATGAGCGCAAACGATCCGTGCGCGAACCTGAAAGAATGTTTGCACGCTGACGACGTTGCGGCGGCAACCATCCCCGACGCGTCGGCGAAGTGAAAACCGTCGCTTACATCATTGTCGGAGTCGTCATTGACGTTGCTCTTTTTTTGGGGTGGCTATGCCGCTAAAACGCGTCGGCGTTGATGTTCACGCCATGCTTGGCGGCGCGGGCCTGCTGGCCGCTGTCAGCCTCGATCACTGGTCAACCCTGGCCGGGTGTTTGGCAGCCGTGGCCACAGCCGCATATATGAGCTTGCGCGCCGTGCGCGAATGGGTTAAACTTCGATCTGAACTCCGCGCCAAAGAGCGCACAGACGAAACAGCAAACAAAAATGAAAACAAAAATCACCATTCCGGCGCTGCTGCTCGCAGCGGTAATCACCATCACGGGTTGCGCGACTAAGCTCGCTACACCCACAGTCACGCCAGCCAACCCGGCAACGGGCGCGCCCGCCGTCACAAATTACTACGTCCCCAACACCGCCGTTACAACCGGCGTCGGCTACGTCCAATCCGCCGCGCCGCTCATTCCCGCGCCATGGGGAACCGCCGCGACCGCGCTCGCGACAATTGTCGCGCTAGTCGCCGGCTACGTTGCACAGCAAAAAAATTCACAGGCCAATGCCAGCGCCGGGGCAGCCGCTTCGCTCGCCGCCGCCGTTGTTGCTCATCCAGAGGCAGCCGCTTTGAGCGCGACCGCGACCAAGATCGCCGCCGCAAACGGGTCAACCGCCGCGACCGCGACCGCGCTCGCGTCAGCCAACTCGCCGACGTGATGAACGCCATAAATGTTTTGCGGTTGGAAAATGCCGTGACGGCGCTTCGCTACGTTGCTGAGCACGCGGCGGAGATCGCCGCCGATCCTTCATCAATGGGCGATACACCAGGCGGAAGCGTCCAAGGCCGTTTCCATGCCGCCGTAATGGCGCTGGAACCGTATTGGCTGGTCCTCATAGACACAGCCAAAGCGCAGACTGCACCGCCCGCGCCGGAACCGCCCGCGCCGGAACCGCCCGCGCCGGAACCGCCCGCGCCGGAACCGCCCGCGCCCGTGCAGGCCGCGCCGGAACCGCCCGCGCCCGTGCAGGCCGCGCCCGTGCAGGCCGCGCAGCCCGTTTCACCGTCCAATCTACCCGCCACACGGCCAAAAGTGGCTGGCGGGGCATTCTGACGCGTTTTCCCGCCTTGCCGTGGCGGTAATTACGGCAAATTGGTCATATTCCGCCCGGATCGTGGTCCGGGCGGTTTTTTGTTTGACATACGCAAGCCGCTTGCGTATATTTACCCAGCAATGGACCAAGAGACAAAAAATAAAATCTATGTGGTTAATATCTGTGATCCTCAAATGAAACTGTCCTGTTTTCTAAAACCGTCACACTGGCGGTTCATCGGACGATCCCGGTCCGGTCGGTTTTTCTGCGTCCGGTGCATTTTGACCAGCGCGTGCAAAAAGGTATTCGCGCGATGATCTGTCCCAAATGCAAGAAGCCGAATGTCTCGCAATGGCACGTCTTAGGACACGCTGGCGGCGCGGCCAAAGGCGCGAGCAAGGCGCGCACGCGAGAACAGGCACAATCCGCAGTTAAGGCGCGCTGGCGCAAGGTTGGCACGGAAGCAGCTAAACAATCCACGAAAGGTAAAAACACATGAAAATAAAAAATATGATCCTCACGCTGGCGCTCTTGGCGCTGGTCAACATACGCGGCGGTTGCGGCGGCGGTGGCCATTGGGGACATGGCCGGCGCTGGCAGCAACATCCGGTCCAACTAACCGCCGTAAACTCAACCCAAGCCACCCATGAAGCTGCCAATTGAACTCGTACCCGATCACGTCGGCTGGCTGTCCATTTGCGCCTGGTGTTACCCCGGCCAAAGCTTTTTTGAGCGATTCCCGGAAGTGCGCGGAAAACTGACTATCTCGCACTCCATTTGCGACGACCATCACCGGCAATTCGAGCAACAAATGGTCCGTGTTCACACAATCCCGAACACGGTCAACCTTCCGCCACCGCCGAAACAACCTCTCGTTTTTGAATTAGGTGCGTTATGAGAAAATCACTTAAAAAAACAGTCGAAAAACCAACCGGGGATCTATCCTTCCTCAGAGGCGACGTGACCGGCCTCAGAGGCGACGTGACCGGCCTCAGCGGCTACGTGACCGGCCTCAGCGGCTACGTGACCGGCCTGAGGGGCGACGTGACCGGCCTGAGGGGCGACGTGACCGGCCTGAGGGGCTACGTGACCGGCCTGAGGGGCGACGTGACCGGCCTCATAGGCGACGTGACCGGCCTCAGAGGCGACGTGACCGGCCTCAGCGGCTACGTGACCGGCCTCAGAGGCGACGTGACCGGCCTCAGAGGCGACGTGACCGGCCTGTGGGGCGACATTGACGCGTG
>Ga0187864_10003468_pt1 | contig 12928 bp, 6 predicted proteins | sample June2016WEW_11_4_FD_132985 | JGI IMG/M metagenome (GOLD analysis project Ga0187864, IMG submission 132985) | Peatland microbial communities from SPRUCE experiment site at the Marcell Experimental Forest, Minnesota, USA - June2016WEW_11_40 | ecosystem: Environmental > Terrestrial > Soil >... | reverse complement strand
CAATCGGTTCTCCTCATCGATCGCTCAGCCTTCCGCTTGCGATGCGTCGGGCTCGGCTGCGGGCTGCGGCCGCGCGTCGCGCCCCAGGAACAGGCTCTGCAGCGCCGGGACGACTATGAGCAACATGATCGGCCCGACCAGCATACCGCCTACAATCACTGTGGCGAGCGGTCGTTGCACCTGACTACCAATTCCGGTCGAGATCGCCGCCGGCAGAAGCCCGATGCAGGCCGAGAGTGTCATCATCAGGATCGGCCGCATCTGCTCTTGGACGGCATGGAACATCGCCTCAATTGGCTCCATGCCGCTCGCTGCGACCCGATAATAGCCATTGATGATGAGGATGCCGCTCATCACGGATACGCCGAACAAAGAGATAAATCCGATCGCAGCCGAGATGCTGAAATCCAATCCAAAGACGTACAAACCCAATACGCCGCCGCAGACTGCGAACGGAAGCCCGAGCAAGGCCAAGAGGCTGTCGCGGAACGAATTGAATAGTCCATAGAGCAGCACAAGAATGAAGGCGAAAGTGACCGGGAGGATAATCAAAAGCCGTTTCTTGGCCTGCTGCAACCATTCGAATTCTCCGGCCCAATCGATGCGATAGCCGGTCGGCAGTTTCACGTTGCGGCTGATCCGCTCCTGCGCGTCCGCCACGGCGCCCGCGAGGTCGCGGCCGCGCACGCTGAACTTGATCGGCACGAAGCGCTGGTTGCGCTCACGAAAGATGTAGGAGGCGCCGGTATCGAGCGTGATGGAGGCGAGCTCGCTCAACGGAATGTAAGCATTGCCGGAGGATGTCTGAACCCCGACCTTGAGATTGCGCACTTCGTCGATGTTGTTGCGATACTCGGGCCCAAGCCGCACCGCAACGCCGAATTGGCGGTCCGCCTCCAAGAGCGTGGTCGCCACCGTACCACCCAATGCAGCTTGAACGACGGTATTGATGTCGTTGACGCTCAGGCCATAGCGGGCCGCCTTTTCGCGATCGATGCTGATATTCAAATTGGGCTGTCCGAGTACCCAAAACGCGCCGAGATCGGCAATTCCCCGCACTTGCGCCATTTCATGCAGGGCTGTTCTGGCGATCTTTTCCAGAACTGCAAGATCGGGGCCGACGATCTTGATGGAGTTGGCGCCTTTGACGCCCGATAGCCCTTCCTCGACATTATCCTGAATGTACTGCGAGAAGTTCATGTCGATGCCGACGAATTCCTTAGCGAATTCGGCCTGCAGCTCGGCGACCAGCTTCGGCTTGTCCATGCCTGCCGGCCACTCGTCGAACGGCTTTAGCGGCACAAAGAATTCGGCATTGAAGAACCCCGTCGCATCGCTGCCGTTGTCGGGACGACCGTGCTGCGAGACCACCGTGATGACTTCGGGATGGCGAACAATTATTTCCCGCATTTTGTTGACGATCGGCATGCCGGCTTCCAGCGAAATGGTTGGCGGCATCGACGCGCGAATCCAGAGATTGCCTTCTTCGAGCGTCGGCAGAAATTCACTCCCGAGCCGCGAGCCGATGAAGCCGCTCGCGACGAGGAAGAGCAATCCAATCACAACCGTGAATTTCCGATTCGCCAGCGACCATCGCAGCACCGGCGTGTAGGCCGAACGCAATCCCCGCACGACAATCGTCTCGACTTCCCTGATATGCTCCGGGAGCAACAGGGATGCGAGGCAAGGCGTCACCGTGAATGTCGCGATCAGCGCTCCCACGAGAGCATAAGCGTATGTCCGTGCCATTGGGCTGAAGATCTGACCTTCGACCCCTTGCATGGTGAACAGCGGGATGAAGGCTGCCACAATGATCGCGGTGGAGAAGAATATCGCCTTGTCGACCTGCAGGCCGCTGGCCAGAATGAGCCGCAGCCGGTCGTTCCATGCGCGCGGATCCGACTGATCCCTCGTGCGTGTCGGATCGGTACCCCACTTTTCCTCTGCCAATTGCCCAAGCAGCGCCTGTCTTTCTTCCGGCCTTGCCTGGAAGTTCCGATAGATGTTCTCAACCAGAATGACGGCGGCATCGACGATGATGCCAAAATCGACGGCGCCGACCGACAGGAGATTCGCGTCCTCGCCGCGAATAACCAGAATAATGATGCTGAAGAACAAGGCGAACGGGATATTGGCGCCGACGATGATCGCGCTACGCAAGTCACCGAGGAAGATCCACTGAATAAGGAAAATCAAAAGGCAGCCGAAGACGAGGTTGTGCAGCACCGTGCTGGTGGTAACGCCGACGAGCGTGGTGCGGTCGTAGAATGGTACCAGCTTCACGCCGGGGGGCAGGCTACCGTCACTGTTGATTTTCTGGATCTCCGCCCGCACGCGCGCCACCACGTCATTGGTGTGTAGCGTGCGGTTCATGATGACGATCGCCGCGACCACATCATCCTCATGGTCGCGACCAGCCTTGCCGAGCCGCGGGACGTTGCCGACGGAGACCTTGGCGACATCCCTCACGAATACCGGCACGCCGTTCGACTGAGAAAGCTGGACGTTCTCGATGTCCGCGACCTTGTAGCCCTGGGTCAAATCCGCTGCGCCACCGCTATCCATGAGGCCGACCCCGCGGATATTCACGGACTGTTGCCCCACATTGATCGTACGGCCGCCCACATTGACGTTGGCGTTGCCGACAGCACTAATCACCTGCGGCAGCGTCACGTTGTAAGCGTCGAGTTTGTGCAAATCGACCTCGACGTCGTATTCCTTGGTCGTGCCGCCCCAGGTATTCACCTGCACGACTCCGGGAACGGTCAGGAGGCGCCGCTGCAATATCCAATCCTGAATCGTGCGGAGATTGGTCAATCCGAAGTGTGGCGGCCCGACCAGCTGATAGCGGTAGATTTCGCCGACGAGACTGCCGCCCTGGATTTGCGGGGTGACATTATTCGGAAGATTGACGTTCTGCTGCAGGCTGATCGCAGCCTGCGTGAGCGCAAAATAATAATCGACTCCATAATTGAACGTGACGCGCACAAAGGAGAGGCCGTAGAACGAGGTCGAGCGAATGACGTCGACCCCGGGCGTGGCGGCAAGGCCAACCTCCATCGGGATCGTGAAGTAGCGCTCCATCTCCTCGGCCGACTGGCCCGGGGATTGCGCGGTGATTTCCAGGATCACTGGCGCCGGATTGGGGTAGGCCTCGATGTTGAGCCTGGAAAAAGCGAACAGGCCGGCGCCGATGAACACCAGCAATCCCAATAGGACGAGCGGCCGACGAGTCAGTCCAAAAACCAGCAAGCCTTTAAGCACAGATTGCCTCTCGATCCGCTATCATCTGCCTCGCGGGCCAATCCGCCTCAGTCCGACGCCGTGGCGAGCGCATTGCTCAGGAACAGCGCGCCTTCGGTGGCGACCAGCTCGCCGACCTGCACGCCTTCGAGAATCTGCCGGTAGCCGTTATGTTGCCCGCCGATCTTGACCGTTCGCTTGGTGAACCGGCGGCGGTCAGCGGTGACCCACACGGTCATGGTGCCGTCGCCTTCCCGCACCACGCCATCGAGCGGAATTCCCGGTGAGCCGACCGGCGGGCCGATACGGATCACGAAATTCGCGAACATACCCGAACGCAATTCGTGCTGCGGGTCGCTGATCTCGGAGCGGACCAGGACGCGGCGGGTATTCGGGTCGACGCTCGCGCCGATCGTAGTAATCTTGCCGTCAAACTGACGACCGGGAAACGCATTCAGCCTGACCTGCACCTGTTGGCCGATGCGAAACGCCGGGCTATCGGCTTCGGGGACGTCCGCCAGCATCCACATGATGTTGGTGTCGGCGACGGTATATGGCGCGGGCGCGTTGCCCGGCTGTACGAATAGCCCCGGCGCCGCATTGCGCGCCGTGATCCGGCCGGTGATCGGACTCGGCACCACGAGCGTCGAATCGGCGCTGCGATCGGCGATGATGCGATCGATATCAGCGTCGGTCTTACCGAACAGGCGCACCGCATCGCGCGCCGCGCGCAGGTTACCCTCGGCGGTCTGCTGGTCGGCAGTCGCCTGATCAACGTCGCGCTGCGATACGGCGAGCGTCTTATAGAGATCGCGAAGCCGCGTCAGGCTGCGGGTGGTCAGCTCCAAAACGCCAGCCGCCGAAATTAGCGTCGACTCGGCCTGCAGCAGGTCGGGGCTGTCGATGGTGAACAGTGTCTGCCCCTTCTTCACATCGTCGCCGATCGAAGCAAACAGGCCGATGATGCGGCCCTGATAGGGTGTAAACACCTGCACCGCCATGTCTTCGTCGAAGTCGATGCTGCCGACGGCTTCCTTCTCGACCGGGAAGTCGCGCGCTTCCACCGGCTCGACCTTGACCGAAGCGAGCTGGGAATCCGACAGATCGACGCTATCCTTTTCGCGCGCAGGCGCGTTCGAGGTGTTGCTCAACTCGGTGTTGGCGCGCGTTGACGCGCCAAGCTCGGGCTTCGCGCTCTGGCTCAAACGCCAAGCGCCGTAAGCCACGACCAGGATGGCAATGAGCACGGCGATGATCGCGGCTCTCGCCCGGCCATTCGTCATGCTGGAAAACATGGATAAAACCGCACCCAGAGCCTTCGCGATTGTCGCGAAATGGCCATTACCCAGCTTCGCCGTCTACTGTCACTAATCACAGAACTCGGATCAATCACAGTAGGAGCTGCGACTCATCACAGTTTATCACGGATATCATTTCGCTATTTCTAGCGATGATGGCTCTTCGAATCGTGTGGCGATGCCATCCCTCCGAGGCGGGCCATATGGCACATGCCCACAGGAAGATCCTGTGCATCGAAGACGATCGCGAGACCGCTCGCCTGATCGCCGAAGAGCTCGCTGAGCGCGGCTTCGAGGTTGACGTGGCCTATGGTGGTCAAGAAGGCCTCATGGCCATTATGAGGGCCACGCCGGACTTGATCTTGTGCGACATCAGCATGCCGGCAATGACCGGATTTGAAGTGCTGACGCGCTTGAACGAGATCGCCCCCCGCCTCGGGCGGATACCCTTCGTGTTCCTGACGGCGCTTGCCGACAGAGAAAGCCAACTCAAGGGGCGCCACCTAGGGGCCGACGACTACGTCACCAAGCCCATCGATTTCGAACGGCTCGTCTTGATTATCAATGCCCGCCTGGCCGGCGTTGCGCGCACCAAGCTATTGCCAAACCTCGTCACCCTGAACGCTCGCGAGATCGAAGTCCTGACATGGGTCGCGCGGGGCAAAACGTCCAATGAGATTGCACAAACGCTCCGTTTGTCGAAGCGAACAGTGGATTTTCACATCGACAACGCGCGGATCAAACTTCACTCGGCAACGCGGACCGAGGCCGCGACAAAGGCTATGGTTGGCGGCCTGATCAAGCCATGATGCGGGCGTCGGAATGACGCCGATCGCGCAAGGAAATTCAGGAACGATCATCACCGCGCCCTTCGTTGCCAACAATCGCTCACCGGCCCGCGTGCGCTGCACCGGACTCAGCCGCGGGCGTCGCACGATTTTCCCCGCCCAGGAATAGCGTCTGCAGCGCCGGCACGACCACGAGCAGGATGATCGGTCCGATGAACATACCGCCGACGACCACCGTGGCCAGCGGCCGCTGCACCTGGCTGCCGATGCCGGTCGAGACCGCCGCCGGCAGCAAGCCGATGCAGGCGGACAATGCCGTCATCAGCATCGGCCGCATTCGCTGCTCGGCGGCATGGAACATGGCCTCGACTGTACCCATGCCGCTTGCCTTGACCTCGTTGTAATAGGTCATGATCAGAATGCCGTTCATCACCGAAACGCCGAACAAGGAAATGAACCCGACTGCCGCCGAGATACTGAAATCCAGGCCGGCAAGATAAAGTGCCACTACGCCGCCACCGGCGGCGAACGGAATGCCGGCGAGCACCAGCAAGCTGTCGCGGAGTGAATTGAACAAGCCGTAAAGAAGCAACACGATCATGGCGAGGCTGATGGGTACGATGATCGCCAGACGCATTTTGGCCTGCTGCAGCTCCTCGAACTCACCGGCCCACACGATGCGGTAGCCGGTCGGCAGTTTCACGTTCCGCGCGATCCGTTGTTGGGCATCGGCAACCGTGCCGCCGAGGTCGCGGCCGCGGACACTGAACTTGATCGGGATGAAGCGCTCGTTGCGTTCGTGATAAATGTAGGAGGCGCCGGTATCGAACGAAATCTCGGCAAGCTCGGTCAGCGGAACATAAGCGTTGACGCCGTTCGGCGTTTGATAGCCGACCTTGATATTGCGGACACTATCGATGTTGTCGCGGTATTCAGGCGCGAGCCTTACCGTGACATTGAATTGGCGATCGGCCTCCAGTAGCGTCGTCGCCGCCGTGCCGCCCAGCGCCGCCTGCACGACGTTATTGATATCGCCGGCATTCAGTCCGTATCGGGCCGCCTTGTCACGATCCACCCTGATATTCAGATTGGGTTGCCCGAGGACCGGAAAGACGCCGAGGTCTGTCACTCCCGCGACCTTCGCCATTTCCTTCATGACCTGGTCCGAGAGTTGTTCGAGCTTCGCCAAGTCGCGCCCGACAATCTTGACCGAGTTTGCGCCCTTGACCCCGGAAAGACCTTCCTCGACGTTGTCCTGAATGTATTGCGAGAAATTGAAGCCTATTCCTACGAACTCGCTGGAAAACTCGGACTGAAGGTCGTTGATGAGCTTCTCTTTGGTCATCCCGGGCGCCCACTCCTCGAATGCCTTGAGCGGCACGAAAAACTCGGCGTTGTTGAACCCGGCGGCGTCGCTGCCGTTGTCCGGCCGGCCATGCTGTGACACCACGGTAATCACTTCCGGATGGCGAAGGAGAATTCTGCGGATCCTGTTCACGATCGGCATACCCGCTTCGAGCGATATCGTCGGCGGCATCGACGCGCGAATCCACAGATTGCCTTCCTCAAGCGCGGGCAGGAACTCGGTGCCGAGCCGCGACATCAGCAGACCGAATACCAGCAGACATCCGACGGCGATCGCGACCATGATCTTGCGGTGCGACAATGACCAACGCAGGACCGGCGTATAAAGTCGGCGCAGCAACCGAACGACAATGGTCTCGGCCTCCTCGACATGATCGGGAAGGAGGTAAGAAGCGAGGACGGGTGTGATGGTGAATGTCGCCAGCAACGCCCCCATCAGGGCATAACCGTAGGTTCGCGCCATTGGGCTGAAGATTTGGCCCTCCACGCCCTGCATCGTGAACAAGGGCACGAATGCGGCAACCGTAATGGCCGTGGAAAAGAAAATTGCCTTATCAACTTGCAGGGCGCTGATCAGAATGAGCCGCAGCCGGTCGGTCCACGCTAGCGGGTGTTCCGAACCCGTCCGGCGCGTCGGATCAGCCCCCCACTTTTGCTCTGCAAGTTGCGCGAGCAGCGCCTGCCTCTCTGGCGGGCCCGACTGAAAGTTCCTAAAAATGTTCTCGACCAGGATGACCGCTGAATCGATGACGATGCCGAAGTCGATGGCGCCGATGGACAGAAGATTTGCGTCCTCGCCGCGCACGACCAGAATAATGATGCTGAAGAACAAGGCGAATGGAATGTTGATGCCGACGATAATGGCGCTGCGCAGGTTGCCAAGGAACACCCATTGGACGAGGAAAACCAGAATGCAGCCGAAGATGAGGTTGTGCAGAACCGTCTTGGTGGTGACTGACACCAAAATCGTGCGGTCGTAGAAGGGAACGATCTTCACCCCCGGCGGCAGCGTCCCGTCGCTATTGATCTTGTCGACCGCGGCCTTGATGCGCGGCACCACGTCGTTGGTGTGCAACGTCCGGTTCATGACCACGATCGCCGCGACCACATCGTCTTCTTTGTCGCGGCCGGCTTTGCCCAGCCTGGGCATATTGCCGACATAGACCTTTGCGACGTCCTTGATCGTCACCGGTACGCCATTCGATTGCGCCAGCACGATTTTCTCGATGTCCCGGACCCGGTAGCCCTGCGTCAAATCGGAATCGCCGCCGCTGTCCAAGAGACCGATGCCGCGAATGTTGACCGATTGCTGACCGAAATTGATGGTGCGGCCGCCCACATTGATATTGGCGTTGCCGATCGCACTGATCACCTGGGGCAAGGTGACGTTGTAAGCGTCGAGCTTGTGCAGATCGACTTCGACCTCGAATTCCTTGGTGGTGCCACCCCAGGTATTGACTTGGACGACGCCCGGGACGGTCAAGAGGCGGCGCTGCAGGACCCAATCCTGGATGGTGCGAAGATTGGTCAGCCCGATGTGCGGCGGACCTGTAACCTGGTAACGATAGATTTCGCCGACCAGGCTCGATCCCTGGATTTGCGGCATGACGTTATTCGGTAGGCTGACGTTCTGCTGCAAGCTGATCGCGGCTTGCGTGAGAGCGAAATAATAATCGACTCCATAGTTGAACGTGACCCGAACAAATGAGAGGCCGTAGAACGACGTCGAACGGATGTTGTCGACTCCAGGCGTGGCGGCGAGGCCGACCTCCATCGGAATCGTGTAATAACGTTCCATCTCTTCGGCCGAGAGACCGGCCGCCTGTGCCGTAATCTCCAAAATCACCGGGGCCGGATTGGGGTAGGCTTCTATATTCAGCCGCATGAAGGCGAAGAGCCCGCCGCTGATGAAGACCAAGAGGCCCGACAGGATGATTGCCCTTCGAGTGAGCCCGAATGCGAGAATACCCTTCAACACCGCTCGCCCCTGCGTGGATTATGCGGGGTGGGCAGCAGCTTCATTGGACGCCCAACAATCGGAACGCCGACACAGAATTTCGACCTGACGTTGAATAGCGGGAAAATATATTTGGAGGCCGCAATAGCGAGTTTCCCCGCGGCGACCGCTCTTGGGACGGCATGCGTTGTTTTCGCGGGCGCCATCAATGGACCTGACGAATGCGTGCGTTCAGGCGAACGCGTCGCAATAATCGGCGCTAGCCGCCTCCGCGGTCCACTGTCAGAAGTTTCGCTTTCCACTGTGATAGATCACAGCGAAAAACATCGCTGAATCATCGACAGTGTGGCAACACGATCACAGCCAACACCTGACAATTAGGAAATAATGCTTGCAGCGTCCCGGAAAGTCGTAAGGTCGCGCTCAATCACAGTCCTTCAATTGCAACAGTGTGTCAGTTGCATATGTCCGTTCCGTCGGTCAGCAAGTTGAATGCAGGAGCCTGCGCTCTCGCGGCAGCGCTGCTTTTGGCAAGTTGCGCGGTCGGCCCGGACTTTCTCCATCCCGCCGCACCCGAGGCCACCCGCTACACCAAGGAGCCGCTGGGGCCGCAGACTTCCTCGACCGACGCCCCGACCGGTCAGCCGCAGCGTTTCGTGCAGGGCCGCGACATTCCGCAGGAATGGTGGGCGCTGTTCAAATCGCCCGCGCTCAACGTCCTCATTGAGCGCTCACTGAACAACAATCCCTCGCTGCAAACGGCGATCGCCAACTTGCGGGCTGCCCGGCAGGCCGTCTACGCCCAGGAGGGCAAGTTCTTCCCGCTCGCCGACGCGAATTTCAACCCAACGCGCCAATTGACGGCCGGTCCGATCTCTCCGGTCCTCAATTCGTCCGCCAACCCTTTCAATCTCTACACCACCCAAGTCGCGGTGTCGTATACCCTCGATGTCTGGGGTCTCAATCGCCGCACCGTGGAATCGCTCAAAGCGCAGGCCGACAACCAGCGCTTCCAGGTTGAGGCGGCTTATCTCACGCTGACAGCGAACGTGGTAGTCGCGGCCATCACCGAGGCCTCGCTGCGTGGACAGATCGAGGCCACCAACGAGCTTATCGCGGCCCAAACCAAGATGCTCGACGTCCTGCAGCGCCAGCTCACCTCCGGTTATGCCAATCGCAGCGATGTGGCGACGCAAGAGGCCGCGCTGGCGCAGGCCCGGGCGACGCTGCCGCCGCTGCGCAAGGCGCTGGCGCAGCAACGCGACCTCTTGGCTGCCCTTGCCGGCACCTATCCCAGCGAGGGCCCGCGCGAATCGTTCAAGCTTGCTGATCTGCACCTGCCCGTCGATCTTCCCGTCAGCCTGCCGTCGCAGCTCATCGAACAACGGCCAGACGTGCGCTCAGCGGAAGAGCAATTACACTCCGCGAGCGCGCAGATCGGCGTCGCCACCGCTAATCTCCTTCCAGCTTTTACGATCAGCGCCAATGCCGGCTATATGAGTACGGCGCTGGCCGGCCTGCTGGCGCCACAAAACCTTTTCTGGCAACTCGCCGGCAATGCCACGCAGACAGTCTTCGACGGCGGCACGCTGCTGCATGAGCTTCAACAGGCCAAAGACAATTACAATGCGTCGGCTTGGAGTTACCGCGGCACAGTCATCGGCGCCGTGCAGAACGTGACCGACGCGCTGCGCGCGCTGCAAAACGACGCTGATGCCCTCAAAGCGGCACACGATTTCGAGCGCGCTGCCAAGATCAGCTTCGATCTTGCGCGCCAGCAAATGCAAACTGGCAATGCCAACGTGCTGCTATTGCTCACCGCGCAGACGAGCTATTTGCAGGCCGTCATTCAGGTGGTGCAGACGCGGGCCGCCCGGCTTGCCGACACCGCCGCGCTCTTTGCGGCGCTCGGCGGCGGCTGGTGGAATCGCGCCGAACCGCCGCCGGAGAAAACTCTCAATGTCGGCACCGGCCAAGCCGCGCCAGTCGTCGACCGTCGTGAAGGTTTCTTTGAAATATTTTTCCCACCGCAGCCGGATTAGCTCGGCGGCCCGACATTAGGCTTAAAAAACAAGCAGCGCCTGACCATCAATTCCTATGACATCCATATAACGCGACGCTTTCCGCCCTCTCGTTTCTTTATGACTCTTAGCCCCATATCCAAATCGACGGTCGCGCAAGGCCGTTGTTCCGTGGTCTTCAGTATGCGCGACGGAATGTCCGCCTTCGGGGCCGCACGCCCGTAGCGGAGTTGCCATTGGTTTGGGCTACCAGCATGTCGGATCGCTCCAAGAATTCGATCAAACCGACGGATTTTCCAAAGCGCCGACGACGCGTTGCTGGGAAGCGATACCCTATCTTGTCTACCTTAGTCATAGCCCTCCTGGCCGGCGGAACTGCGTTCTGTACGGCGCTGGTTGTTCCAATTTTGTGGGCGGCTGTCCGGCACTCCCCATCGACATATGAGCAGTGTGACGCCGTGAAGGAGGATGCGAGCCGACTGGCCTGCTATGACCGCGTCATTCATCACGACTCGCTCCATCCGGCAAAGGAAGTGCGCCGGCTAACGTCTGGTAAAATTCTAAACGAACAACCTTAGAATTCAGACCGGGCGGAGAAACACCACGCGCCGATCCCGTGCTCGCAGCGCCGCACTCGTGCAGCAGACGGTAGCTGGTCCGCAGGCAGGTGGATAACCAGCCTGAGTCTGCAGGGGAAATTCGTAAACTTCAGCGTCCTCATCGGGATTTCGCTCGTGGAATAGCGAAGGATCGAACGAGTTGAACAGCTGCGCCGGCATGCCGAGCCTGTTTTCGATGTTGGCGTCCGAGTTCGAACCATCGCGCAAGCGGCTTCCGGCATAATTCCATCCTTTACGCCGGGCCTTATTATTATGTGGGTTCGACCAGCACCTTGTCGATCCGCCGGCGGTCCATTTCGACGACCCGAAAACGCCATCCATCCCAGGCGAACTCTTCTCCGGTCTCGGGGACATGGCCGAGCTGCGCCAACATGAAGCCAGCGAGCGTCACGAAGTCGCCGACCGGCGGCTTGCGGAAGCAATTCAGGTCGGACATTTCCCGTATCGGCATCGAAGCGTCGATCAGAAGCGAGCCGTTCGAATTACGCGTCACTTTCGGGTCGGAGTGGACTTCGACGTCGGGAAGATCGCCGGCAATGGCTACGAGCAGATCGGTGCGCGTCACGATCCCTTGAATCGTGCCGTACTCGTCGACGACCACCGCGGTGTTAACCGGCGTCTTTCTGAACAAATCGAGCGTTCGCAGGATCGATACCCCTTCCGGGATGACCAGCGGCGGCAGCAGCAGACTTTCGACATCGAATGCAGCACCAGCAAGAATCTGCTCCAACAGGTCCTGTTTGCGAACAACACCTGCGATGTCGTCGATCGAGCCGTGGCTCACCAGGAGCTGAGCGTAGGGACAAGCCCGGATCTTGTTCACGATCGCGTCCTTCGACTCGTCGAGATTGACCCAGGCTACATCGGGTCGCGGCGTCATGATCGTTCGTACGGCCCTTTCCTCCAGGTCCAGCACCCCCTCGACCAGCTCACGCTCGATTTTGCCCAGCACTCCCGACCGTTCTGCCTCCCGAACCAAACTCTGGATGTCCTCATCGGTTACCTGCCGCTCGAAGCCGGGCCGCAGCCCCACCACCCGCAGGATGAATTTCGTGGAGACATCGAGGAGCCAGACGATTGGAGCTGCCGACCTGACAATGATGGCCAGCGGCCGTGCGACGTGGATCGCAATCGTCTCCGGGTTCTTGAGAGCGATCTGCTTTGGCGCGAGCTCGCCGATGATAAGCGACAGGTAGGTAACCGCCACGACGACGATGCCGACCGCCGCAGGCTTGGCATAGGGCTCAATCGAGGGATAAAGACCAAACCAATCCTCGAGCCGGTCGGCTAATGTGGCGCCGCTCAAGACACCCGCAAGAATACCGATCAGCGTCATACCCATTTGAATAGCCGCGAGATACCGGCTTGGATTCTCCGCAAGCGCCAGTGCGGTGCGCGCATTGACGCGGCCGGCGTCCGCGAGCTGTTCGAGCCGGCTGCGGCGCGAAGACACGATGGCGATCTCCGACATGGCGAGAAAGCCGTTGAACATAAGCAGCAGCACGATGACAGCGCCTTCGACAACGGCCATATAGTTCACCCGGTTTGCTTCCTACCCACGGCGATGCCGATATTTCTTACTTATGAGGACGGGCGAAATGTGCATGAGTTCATGCTTCGGTAGTGTCCTATTTTG
>Ga0187864_10003454_pt1 | contig 12956 bp, 7 predicted proteins | sample June2016WEW_11_4_FD_132985 | JGI IMG/M metagenome (GOLD analysis project Ga0187864, IMG submission 132985) | Peatland microbial communities from SPRUCE experiment site at the Marcell Experimental Forest, Minnesota, USA - June2016WEW_11_40 | ecosystem: Environmental > Terrestrial > Soil >... | reverse complement strand
AGTCCAACGTCCCCCAGTCCCGCCAGCCCCACCAGCGGCCAACACGCCGGCCCGGCTCCCGGTGCAAGTGCCCCAAGAAGAGGAAGCCGGCTATCTGAAGCAATACAACGAGGTGCTCATCCGTAAGCTCGAAGCGAAGATGCAGCAATTGAAGCAGGCCAACCGCGAACTGGAGCGTGACATCACCGACCGCAAGCGAGCGGAAGAGGCGCTGAATGAGGAAAGGCATCTCCTCCACACGCTCATGGATAATCTCCCCGACGTGATCTACTTCAAGGACCGGGAAAGCCACTTTACCCGGATCAATAAGGCACATGCGAAACAGTTTGGGTTGAGCGACCCTGCCCAGGCGGTCGGGAAGACGGACTTCGACTTCTTCACCGCAGAACACGCCCAACAGGCTTACGACGATGAGCGGGAAATAATCAGGACGGGCCAGCCGATAGTAGGCCAGGAGGAGAAGGAAACCTGGGCGGATGGCCATGTTACCTGGGTATCCACCACGAAGATGCCCCTGCGTGACGCCAACGGGAACGTCACTGGAACTTTCGGCGTTTCCCGCGACATCACTGAGCGCAAGCGGGCGGAGGAACGGCTGCAAGAATATGAAAAGGCGATGGAAGGTTTAGACGAAATGATCCTGGTTGTAGACCGGGAATACCGCTATGTGATTGCGAATCGTGCGTTCCTGAACTATCGAGGCGTGACGAGAGAACAACTCCTGGGGCAATTAGTCCCAGATTTCTTGGGCAAGGATATCTTTGAGGGAATTGCCAAGAAAAGAATGGATGAGTGTTTCCAAGGTAAAGTGGTCAAATACGAAATGAGAAGCAAGTTTCCTGGGATTGGCGATAGGGACCTATTCGTATCCTACTTTCCCATTGAAGGTCTCGCGGGTATCGATCGAATAGTTGGTGTTTTGCGGGACATCACCGAGCAGAAACGGGCGGAAGCTGAGCATGTCCGCCTGGTAACCGCTATCGAGCAGTCCGCGGAAGCGGTCATGATTACTAATACCAAGGGAGAGATCGAGTATGTCAACCCAGCCTTCAATCGCATCACCGGGTATAGCCGCGAGGGCGTTCTAGGACAGAACCCCAGGATCCTGAAATCGGGCAAACAAGACCCGGCGCTTTACCAGCAGCTTTGGGCAACCATCCTTAATGGGCAGATCTGGCACGGTGAACTTATCAACCGGCGAAAGGACGGAAGCCTCTACACCGAAGAGATGAACATCGCCCCGGTGCGTGATCCGGGCGGTGAAATCACCCACTTCATCGCCACGAAACTGGACGTAACGGCTCGCAAGCAACTGGAGCAGCAGTTTCTTCAGGCACAAAAGATGGAGGCGGTAGGACGTCTGGCCGGCGGAGTGGCCCACGATTTCAACAATCTTCTTACCATCATCAACGGGTTCGCCGCGCTTCTTACCGAGCAGACTTCTACCCAGGACCCGCGACGTGACCAGCTCAAAGAAATCCTGATGGCGGGAGAGAAGGCTGCCTCGCTGACGCGGCAGCTTCTGGCCTTCAGTCGGCAGCAGCTTTTGGAACCAAGAGTCCTGGACCTAAACAGCGTCCTTGCCGATATAGAAAAGATGCTTCACCGCCTGATCGGTGAAGACGTGGAGCTGGCGGTAGCGTTGAAGCCCGACCTAGGACGCGTCAAAGTCGATCCGGGGCAGATCGAACAGGTAGTCATGAATCTGGCGGTCAATGCCCGCGACGCGATGCCGGAGGGTGGGAAGCTTCTCATCGAGACATCCAACGTTGAAATTGATGCGAACTACGCGCGCCGCCATTCGCCCATGATACCCGGCAAGTACGCTATGGTGGCCGTGAGCGATACGGGTTGCGGAATGGACCTCGATACACAAAGGCATATTTTTGAGCCCTTCTTCACAACCAAGGAGAAAAGCCAGGGAACCGGACTTGGGTTGGCTACGGTCTATGGGATTGTCAAGCAGAGTGACGGCTTCATTTGGGTTTACAGCGAACCAGGACAAGGTTCGACGTTTAAGATTTACTTCCCTTGCGTCGAGGAAGCCGTGCCAACGGCGAAATCAGCCAAATTCCGTACCAGGCAAGTTAAAGGTTCAGAAACCGTCCTAGTGGTCGAAGACGAGGGAGGCGTCCGGTCGCTGGTGTGCCAGACGCTCGCATCGCACGGCTACAAGGTGCTGGAAGCAGCAGGAGCCGCAGAGGCGCTTAAGATCTCAGAACAACACACAGAACCGATTCATCTGCTGCTGACTGACGTGGTGATGCCTCAAACCGACGGCAAAAAGTTGGCCATGCGTTTGGCCACCCTGCATCCTGAGACAAAAGTGCTCTACATATCAGGGTACACAGATGATGCCATTGTCCGCCACGGTATCTTGGAGAGAGGCACGTCCTTCCTGCAGAAACCCTTCCTACCAAGGGCGTTGTTGCTGAAGGTCCGCGAGGTTCTAAAAATGAAGTCGGGAACTCAACAATAGCCACCCCCAAAAAGTGGGGGCTCGTTGAGGCGAAGGGCCTATGAATGCATGTTCTATATAGTGGCTCGAGTAATTTCATTGCAGAATCCTCGTCAAACTCTGCTTCGCGGGGCAGAGTTTGATCCAAGCGGCCAATCCTCGGACTCGCCAAAGCAAAGAGGGTGAGGAAATCTACTAGGGAACGCCTCTGGGAGTTACAAGGGGTGTCCCTGCCAGAAACTCGATCGACCGCGAAGAGCGGCTTACTTACGGTGGCGTCAAAGGGTCAAGGGAGTTGCAGAGCGCGGGCGAGCTCCAGATTTGATGGTGGTGCGAACTCGGGGAAGGTCCGGCCCCCGCTGGGCCGGAATGTTGGGGGGTCTCTGTCGACTCCAAGCCGGGAGAAACCCCTGTGGTCCGCAAAGGATTGCGACTCCCCGGTTCGACCTCACCCTTCACGCCGCAATCCTCTCCAGCAGGTATTCATGATGAAGGCCTCCCAAAACCGACCTGACCACAACTTCGTGATCTCTAGGGATGTCGGAAGTGCCCGGCGCGATGAGGCACGTTGCGATGGCAGAAGTCAGAGCCGTCGCAGCAAGAAGCATGGGCCACATCTAGGACGCTGAATGTTATGGATTAAGTGAGGATCAATGGGTTCAGAGAAAGGCCGTCTGACTGGGAGTCAATGGAATGTACCCCCGAATCACCCACGACCACGCGTCCCCTACAGATTGATAGGATATTATCCGCCAACTCCCAAACAAGTGGCGTGTGGCATATGAAGATCACTTGATGGAACCCACCCAAATCCATAGCCCGGCGCAGCATGCGCACGTACTCTTTGCCATTGGCAGCATCCAGTGCTCCCACGGTTTCGTCCCGGAACAGCGTTTCGTAACGAATGCCCTCACCTTGCCGGATGTTGTAGATGGCGATGCCTAAGTTGACGGCTTCGTTGACCAGCACGAACTGCCCACCCGAAAGCTCATCCACGAGGCACGTACGGTCGAGGTTCTTATTGCGGACCTCGACATCAAAATCCTCCACCATCCCCCGGCCGTCCGCTTTGGGGCGTTGCGTCCTGAATCGGATTTCGAACTTGTTGTCGAAGCACCCCTCAAGCAAAGAATTTACCAAGGTCGATACTTGTGGTCCGGCAGCCTGGATTTCGCAGAGCTGGATCTCGTCCGGACCGAAGACCCTGGCGAGATAGGTGTAGTCTTCCTGTTCAGTCCTTGCCGTCCCGAGTTCGGCATCAACCTGGGCCAAGCGGGTCCGCGCGGTCTCCATCTGCTCCTGGCGCTGTTTCATTTGTGCTTGGCGGGCAATGAGACCATCCCGCTCACGGCGGCAGGAAATGATCAGGTGATCAGTGTTTTCAATCTCTCGTCGTGAAGCCTGCATCTTGCCGTCGAGACCAGAGAATGCCGAGACCGCAGATTCCTTCCTCGATAGTTCCTGGCCGACTTCCGTACGAGCCTGATTGAGTCGGTCCAAGCCCTTCAGCCGCTCCTCCCGTCGTGCTTCGACAGCCCGCAATTCGTCAAATCGCTGTCGTTCCTCATCGACCACCCTGCGCTGCCGCTCGCAGCTTTCGAGTGTCCGAGTGAGATCAAAGGATGGGGTGACAATCTGAATGAGCGAACTGCGCTGGACCTCAACTTCGAGGGAGAGTGTCGCCACATCTCCTTCCAATTCTGGGATCTTCTGCCCTGCTTCGACAGCGCGTCGTATCTTCGGGCACGAGGCGTACACCCCCTCTCCCCGGCAGGGCACTACCGCGAGCTCTTCGCGTTCCACCCTTACGCGGTCAAGCTCGGCCAAGTTGGTTCTTAGCTCAGCATCCAGAGATTGGACTGTGCGTTCAGTATCACGATTGGATGTCTCCAGGCCCTGTATCTCCCGAATCTGCCGATGCAGTTCTTCGATGCGAGTAGCAAGTGTCGCGCCTCGTTGCGTCAAATCGGCGAGGTTCTTCTTCCCCGTCAGAAGGTTTTCATCCTTCCCTATCTGGCGTTTGGTTTCTGTGATCTCAGCATCGGTTTTGCGCAGGCGCTGTTTCAGAGTCTCAACCTCGGCCAGGAGCGGCTTCCGACTGGCCTCCGCTGCCTGAAGCTCCAGCTGCCGCTGTTGTGCCACACGCTTCTCGGCTTCCAGGGTCTCAAGACGGGATGAAACATGCGCAAGCTGGACCTCAACTTCTGCAGGATCTTCAACCCCGGTCTCCACCAGGTCCTTCAGGCTCCTCGCCTGCCCTTCCAGGCCAAGCGTGGTCCTGGCCACTTCCTCGCCTCTCTCTTTGGCTGCAGCCGCAATCAGTCTCAGCCGATCCAGCCCGAGCAGCTCTCGGATGAACAGCTCCTTCCGCTCGCTCCTTTCAAGTGAGAGAAAGTTACCTGTGCGCTTCTGGCTGGAAAAGATGCTGCTGAGGAAGAAGTCGGGCGTGCCAGCGCATTTGCGGATAAGCTCCTCAAAAGGCTCCTTCTTGCCGTTGGTCAGCGGCGCGCCATCACTGTTGAATAGGTAGCTCTCCATCTGGCGAGACTTGGGGTCGATCTTGAGAAGCGACCGGTAGCGGGCGCCATTGACGCTGAACGTGAGGTCGATTTCGGGCTGGGGATGGGTGGCGAAGTCATACAGCGACCTCTTCTGGCCGGGCAGTTGGCGAAACAGAGCAGCGAAGACCGATCCGATGAGCGTGGACTTGCCGGCGCCGTTCTCGCCCACAATGGCGATCAGCCCCTCCCCCAGACTATCGAAGTCGACGCAGACTTCATTTGGAAATGCCTCGGTGATTCCCCGCAGCCGCATGTAATGTAGTCGCATGATGTGCCCTCCCGGAGGTAGTCAACGTTAGGGTGGATATATATCAGTGGACATTCGCATTTTGAACTCCACTTAGGAATCTTCGGATGTTCGTCGGCATGAATATTCATGCGGGTTTGAATGCAATAGGTTGCCAGAAATACGGACAGGTTTCGCCTTGCTTTCTACAGGCCCTCACAATCATGCTGTGTGACCCCCACAGCAGTTTCCCACTTTGGTTGAGGTGAGAGACCCGCCCGTGCTCCTCCGGTATTCCAGGATGAAGCTTTAAACCCGACGGCACTTCGCGTACGATGCGGCCTACAGGCTCCATGCAGCGATAACCCAAGAAGGGATACAACATGCTGCCTATTGGCGCTCGCCTTCGCCGACTCCGCGAAGAGAGGGGAATGTCTCAGCGCGATGTAGAACAGCGGACGGGCCTATTTCAAAGCTACATCTCCCGGGTGGAAAACGGCCACAGCGTCCCCACGCTTGAAACCCTGCAACACTTTGCTGAGGTGTTGGATGTCCCTTTGTGCGAGCTTGTTTGCTCCGGCGAACACGGGCCGACCACGCCTCGGTTGAAAGCTCCACAGACTCGGGAGAAACTTGGTCAAGAAGGCGGCAAGGCCGGAACAGAAGCTCGCTTCCTCTTGAAGCTCAGGACCCTTTTGGTGCGCATTCCCGAGAAGGACCGGGGTCTCTTCCTGTCTTTCGCCAAGCGATTGGCCACGCGCTGACTAAACCAAGAATCGTTTGGGCAGATAAGGATGATGGTGTTCAGCTTTCTCGACTGCAGAGAACTGCTTTCTCGACTTCCGCCAGCTTGGCCAGCAACCGCTCCTGGCGGTCGGCCGGTGGGGAGCCTTTCATAGTCCAGTAGGCACGAAGCTTCTCCTCCGCTGAGCGAGCGGCAGCGATAGGAGCAGGCTCCGCTGGCAGGTCTGCATCGTGCTCGATCTTCACCTTCAGTTCCGCAGGGCTGGTTGCCAATAACTTCTCCCTCAGACTCTCCTGCTGCTCGCGACTGAGCAACTGGGCAGGTCCGTTGGGGACCGTCACCACGACTTTCACCCGAGAGTCTTTCAAGGTGTGCAGATCCAGGTTGTCAGGTAGCCGCAGCTCGCCATCTTCGTAGACAGCATGAAGCTCAACCATCCGCCGAGTTGGTGACACTCTGAATTCAATATCCACGTCCGACAGGTCTGGGCGGAGATCGGGAGCATTAAGTGTCACCAGGTTGTAGCCCTTGTCTTCGACTTCGCTGTAGTCGCAGCGGGAGAGTGATCCGGCATACCAGACGCGCGGAGCGAGCTGCTGCTGGAGGTGAATGTGGCTGAGCCCGACATACTGCGCCTGCAATCTGCGCAGCGGGTCAAGGGGATACTCTGCGCATCGGCCGACCAGGGGCTGACCACTGCTCACCCTGGCGCCGGTCACCCCGAAATGCCCAAAGAAGAGGTTGTAGTTTCCAGGCCGTTGCTCAAAGCGCCGGTTGAACTCATCGAGCTGCCGGGTGAAGGCATCATGCAGATTCTGCTCGTCGCCAATCATTTCAGCTTTCCGGGGATACGGGAAGACCGCCACAGCAGCCTCACGCAGCTCAATAAACTCTGGCTCAGTGCAAAGGTATATGGGGTGCTTCCCTTTAGCTCGCCCAAACACATATAAATCTCCCTCAAGCTCTGCGCCGTGATTTCCCGCTACCAGTATTACGGGCGCGTGGTTGGCCATTTCGACCAGCCTATCGACCCAGAAGTTCCGTTCCTTAATGGTGGCCTTGTACGTCGTGAGATCACCGTTGATCACAAAGAGGTCAACGCTCGCCCGGATAGCATCTGCGACAAACCATTCCAGGCACTGAGCGGTGTCGGCGAAGTAGCGGTCTTCATCGAGGTGAAAATCACCGGCGTGAGCGAATCGTAAGGGCATGCGCGGCCTCCCTTCATGTTAAGACATCAATGCATCCTTCTCCGCAGACGTAAAACTGACCTACTGCGTGGTCCTTGGAAGCACCCAGTACTGAAAACTCGACTGGACCTTGCATTCAGAGGCGGTCGGGTGTACGTTACCGGTAGGTCGGAAAATGAAAACGGAAATTCCAGTTCAAGGAATTCAGAAGCCGGCCCAGAGTTTTCCCCTTATGGCTCCCAGCTTGCCAATACCCTCGGTGAGCTGGTGCTCTCAGTGTTTGCAGCTCTGCAAAGATTTGAATAAGGGTAGTTTTTTGCCCAGAACTTGAAAGGCCGTTATTGCCAAAGGAGCAACCCGATGGTTAACAGACGTGATTTTCTGAAACTGGGCGCCATGGCGGGGGCGGGATTTGCGCTGCCCCTCAAGTGGGTGCCCGGTCGGGCATTCGGCTTCTCGCAGAGCCCTGCAGGTATTCGAAAGTTTATCAGTGCGCTAACCGGCTTGGGACCGGCAGGCGCCAATGAAATGGGGCAGTACATCCCGATCGCGACTCCCGATACGACAACCTTTCGAGGAGTCGACTATTACCAACTTGTGATGAAACAGTTCTCAGAGCAATTGCACCCGGATCTCCCCGGCCCAACGAAGTTCTGGGGTTACGCAGACGCAACCAACCCTGTCTCAAAGTATCTTGGTGGGCTGATTGTGGCCAGGAAAGGAAGGCCGGTGAGGCTAACGGTCACCAACAGCCTTCCTTCTACCCATATCCTCCCCGTGGACACGACTATCATGGGGGCGGAGGGGGCTGCGAACCGGGCGGTTGTGCACTTGCACGGCGGCTTGGTTGAATGGACAAGTGACGGCGGTCCCTTTGCCTGGTTCACACCTACCGCAACGGGACCAAACCTGGGCGCCGGGCCATCCTTCCTGAATTCCGGGCCGGGTGTAGGACAGGCTACGCACTACTATCCAAACAACCAGAGCGCCCGGCTCGTTTGGTACCACGATCATGCCCTGGGGACGACCAGGTTGAATGCTTACGCCGGCTTGGCATCGGGTTACATCATCCGGGATGATTTCGAACAGCTATTGATACGTACCCACGTGATCCCTTCCCTCGAGGTCCCACTCATCATTCAGGATAAGACTTTCTACGATGGCTCGGATCCGGACTACATTTGGGCCAACCCGGGCGAGTTGTGGTATCCATATGTCTACGAGACGGATAGGTGGGATCGAGGAGGTAGTGGCCTCCTGCCCCTTCCTTCGCCATCCGCGATTCCTGAGTTCTTCTCGGACACCATTATTATCAACGGCGCCATTTACCCGTATCTGCTCGTGGAAAGGCGACGGTACCGATTCCGCATTCTGAATGGTTCCCAGGGTCGATTCTACAACCTGCAACTCTACTATGCTGACTCGAGTGGAACCGAAGCCGACCTGACCAAACCTGGCCCGGCGTTCATCCAGTTTGGGACTGAGGGTGGCTTCCTGCCGGCGCCTGTCATTCTTAACAATCCTCCGATACCGACTCCTCTTGTCGGAGTACAGACCGCCAATCCCGATGGTCCATTCAACTTGTTGATGGCGCCGGCTGAGCGCGCGGATCTGATTATCGACTTCTCACAAGTCCCCGCGGGCTCGAAGCTCATCCTCTATAACGATGCCCCAGCACCCTTCCCGGGAGGGGACCCGCTGAACGACTACATCACTCCGACCACGGGGCCCAACACCAGGACACTCATGCAATTTCGGGTTGTCGAGCGCCAGGGTGCACCCGACCCACTTAACTTCCAAGCGACATTCCGGGCGTTGAAATCGGCACTGGCCCTGGTCGAGTGGGAAGAGCGTTTGCACGTGAGCAGCGCCGTGCGGGTCCGCAACTTGACCCTCAACGAAGACTACGACGACTATGGGCGTCTAATCCAACGGCTGGGTACCACCACACAAAACGGGCTTAACAACCAGGGGAACCCGACTTGGGCTAGGAATTACGTGGATTCTCCGACTGAAGTCGTGAACCAGGGGACCACTGAAATTTGGCACATCTTCAATCTCACGGGGGACACTCACCCTATGCACTTCCACCTCGTCAACGTGCAAGTCCTCTGGCGAGCACCCTTTGACGCAACCACTCCAAACTTTACTGCAATCGGACAACATCGCCCTCCCGACCTCAACGAATCCGGATGGAAAGAAACCGTTAGGGTGAACCCTGGGGAGGTTGCAGCGGTGATCATGAAGTTCGACGTTCCCAGGGTTCCGTTCAACGTTCCTGTCAGTCCACGGATCCAGAATTCGTACGGGATCAAAGGCTATGAGTACGTATGGCACTGCCACATCCTCGAACACGAAGAGCACGATATGATGCGTCCTCTGATTGTGAAGCCTTAGGTGTCCGCGGGCATGCAAAAGTAAGCTTATAGGATAGCCTTTTGCGCACCATGAAGGCTGCGGTAGCTTGGTCCAATCGACTGCGCAATGAGATCGCCGGCCACAGCTCATCTCACCCTTAAATCTGGAACAATCCCAGCTGATCTGACGTCGTGACGGAACTCGATGGCCTGCGCGGGCCTTTACGACTGGGTACACTTCCAAGTGAAATACCGAACATCAGGAGTTGCGTCACCACTCCCGGGATCGATGCTGGCGGTGGAATGATGACTTCTGGTGCATCCCTCTCCGGAGGTTCTGCCTCCATTTCCGATGGTGATGTCTCCACGGCCCGAACTCCGAATACTTCCGCCTGCTTCTCCACGAGCCGCTTCCATACAGCGTCGGCTGATTCGCTGATCCCTTTCTCTGTGACTAGCTCGCGTGCCATCGCCATCAGGATGTCATCACCTTCGTCGATCGCTTGCAGGCCGTCAGTTGCGAACTTCCCTTCCATCGCCAGCGAAACCAACAGCTTCTTCCCCATCAGCCTCAAACATGCTTCCTGCATGGTGCCGGCGTAGTAAAAGAATTTGACGTTGACGTTCGACCACTGTCCAATCCTCCAGGAGCGCCGGCTGGCCTGCCGCAGGGTGTAGATGGAATACCCAGTCTCGTAGAAGAAGATGTCCGGGAAAGACCACAGGTCGAGTCCCGTCTGAACCAAACGCGGGTGCGCGATCACGACCTGAACACCAGCCCGCAGTTGCCTCTCGTACCAGGACTCACGCTGCTCCGGGACAATCTCCGTGGTCAGCACCGCAACCCTGATCCCTTCGTTGGCCAGGATCCTCTCCAGGCGCCGCGTCACGTCGCGCTTCTGCGTATAGACCGCGTAGACCTGCACCTTCCTGCCGCGCTCAAGCGAGGACTTGACTTCCTCCACCAGCCGCCGCTCCTTGGCATAGACAAAGTCCTCATCCAAATCACGCGTAGCCGCGATCAGGAAAGGCTCACGACGCTGGGTTTCGGGATTGAACTCACGCCCTATCAAGTCCCCGAAGCCGAAAGGCCGGTCAGGATAAGCGAGGAGAGCATTCAAGGCCACGCTGATTACTGACTGGTTGCCTCGATGTTCGCGCAGGGCCTTCTTGATGTCCTGTTCCAGGTCCTCGTAGGCCTTCTGCAGGGGCTGATCCATCTCCACGCTGACAACTTCCTCATGGTAAGGAGGAAGGGCATCGGAGATATCTTCCAGCGACACGAAGGCGCCAAGACTCATCAGGAAGCGGCCGAACAACAGGGGTGAGGCTCCTGGCCGATGGCGGAGCCGGGTTGTAACTCGCGCCTCAGAACACGCGTTGTCGGCGGGCTCAATCACCGTGATTTTCTCTAGCAAGCCGTATGTTTCGGTAAAGGCCCGAACACCTGCTTCCCCGTATTCAAAGCCCTCTTCCAGCATTCTGGAGGATTCAAGACGAAACAGAATGTTGAAGAGTTCATCCGCGTAGCCCCCAAGCAGTGTGCCGGTGAGGACGGCAATGTGGTGGGCGGATGAGGCCAGTGTGCCCAGAGCATTGCCCTGGGCCGTATCTCCTCCCTTCAGTTCGTGAACTTCGTCAGCTATGGCGTAGTCGAAGAACCCATCCATGTACCGGCCGATGAAGTCAACCGGGGCAAAGCGTCGAATCTTCTTCCCGTCTGCCTGCCAAAGCGCGCTGTAGAGCAGCCGGCGGGCATGATTTGTCCCTTCCGCCTGGCCTAGCATTTCGCTGAGTTTCACCTTCTTGAAGTCCATCGCCAGCAGCCGCTCGCCTTCACTTCCGAGGTAGACCGGAGAGCCACTGTCAGGATTGACGACGCTGCCCTGATAACGACCGCAATGGGCAACTTGGTAGGCGTGCCTCCAGAAGTACCCGAGCTTGGCACGGTCCCGGCCGACAACGAACAGTGCCGGAGAAGAGCAAAGTGATTCCCAGCGCTTACGAGCCGAGGGTGATGTCCTGCGCAGACGCAACTCGCTCAAGCTGGTCCGCATCCCCTCGCGCACGATGCGTTTGTTTCGCAGTTTTACTTCATTCACGCCGTGGTGACTGTTCGAGTTGGTGGGCGTCCGCAGCCCGTCGATGATGAACACGCGGACACGCGGCAGCGTGAGGATTGCTTCTCGACACCACTTCTCAACCAATTGAGGCGGGACCATTGCGAGAGCCGTGAAGGGCCGGTCCTCAGCGTGGGTTTGAACGGCAGCCAGCGAGATCAGCGTCTTGCCCGTACCACACTCGGCAATCACCGCTCCTGCTCGGGCCTGCTGCCAGCGCCGGACCAGGCCCATTATGGCGAGCGTCTGTGCAGGGTAAGGCTTCCGAAGGAGCTTGCCAATAATTGGTGACGGTGGGTCGTCGATGGAATGCAAGGGTGGGTAGGATTCAAGGATTCTGTTCCCCAACTCTTGGGCGTGGGCACGCAAGTAGTCGGCGATATTTTCCAGCAGAGGCAACGTCTCCTCCTTTCGGTTCAAGCTTGGTTGGGGAAAACTTCCTTATATTCGGGTCTTCCGGGAGTTGGGTTTGCCATCGAAGTGAATTAGATGTAATGTGGCGTCTGGTTGATTGCCAAACCCTGGGTTATACTCGACGACGTTCTGAAGGCAGACGATGGAGGAAAAAGTATGTTTCACTTAATCTGGTATATTCTCATTGGGCTAATCTCGGGGGTTATCGCAAAATCGGTGATGCACACGCACATGACGATCTTCTGGACGATCGTGCTCGGGATCATCGGATCGATCATCGGCGGCGCCGTTACCCACATGCTTTGGCGCCCGACAAACAGCCGATATCATCCCGCCGGCCTCATTTTTTCCACACTGGGCGCGATCCTGGTTCTCTTCATTTGCTATAAGCTAAACATTCATTTTCCCCACGTCCTCGTATCCCGATAGGACGGTCGCGTCTCGGGCTGCTTGAGACCTTTAAGATGATTCGCATAACGGTGCCTCCACCGTCTTCATGGCGGAGGTCTCGTCGCTTATCTCCTGGCGGCTCTCCTCTTCCAGGTCTGCCTCGCGGACTCGATAGAAACTGTGGGCCAGGCTCCACCGGACCGGCCCATTGCGGTCAGGAACCTCAATCCGCTTCTGCCGCAGGGCGCGTCGAATCCATTTGAGGAACAGCTTCTTCGTGCCGCTTACCAGCACCGGTGAGCATCCCAGGCCGATAAGCGGTTTAATCGCTCCACGGCGGTTGAGTTCCTCGTTAAACCAGCCGGCCCACTCCGGCACGACGGGCAACCCATACCGCTGCGCGATGCGGTAAAGCACGAAGGTCGGATCGCTATCACACAGGACGGTCCGCTTGCCTTCCGGGTCCGTTCCTGGACGTGTCTTGGCCAGTTCAGT
>Ga0187864_10003450_pt1 | contig 12961 bp, 12 predicted proteins | sample June2016WEW_11_4_FD_132985 | JGI IMG/M metagenome (GOLD analysis project Ga0187864, IMG submission 132985) | Peatland microbial communities from SPRUCE experiment site at the Marcell Experimental Forest, Minnesota, USA - June2016WEW_11_40 | ecosystem: Environmental > Terrestrial > Soil >... | reverse complement strand
TACGACAAGATTTTCATTTCAGTTGTGCAGGATGTGCCAATGAGTTCTTCGCGTTTGTCTTCGCGTCCTTCGCGTCATCGCGGTTGTATTTCTTCTTTGGTTGCGGCCAATGGCCGCGCTGTGTGCCTTCGCGGTTGCGTTTGATTTTGCGACGCCAAAGCCGCGGCTAAGAATCAGCGGACTTCCCATGGAAGGCCGTCGGGATAACGCTGCTGCATCAGACGGTTGCCCTGCACGAAGTAATCGGGCTGCACGCTGCTCGGGTTGCTCCCGGCCGTATAGTTCACGGTGTAACGCCGGGTGCAATAGACGCGAGGAAATTTTTCCAGCAGAAATCGAGTGAGGGTTCGATCAGCCGGCAAACCGTCGGCCGGCTCCACGGGCCGATACCAGGCGGGCGCGCAGGCCACGGCCACCTCTCTGCGAAGCAGATAGCAGTTGGTATCGATCAGCCGATCGGAATCGTTGGTGAAGACCGGGTGCAGATTCCCAAGGCTTTCGCAATTGTCCGGCGCGACGAAATTTCCCTCGGCATCGAAAATTCGCCGCAGGGAAAAGCCCCACATCGCATCGTTGGCCCGGATCCCGGAAACGAGGCTGGCAATATGATCCGGCTCATACCAGTTGTCGTCATCGAGGAAGCAAACGAATTCGGCGTTGCACAGCAGCGAAACGGCCGCGTAAATCCGATGGCCGCACCATCCCTGCTTGCCGGTTGCATAGGGTAGCGACAACGCGTAAGTGTTACAGCGAAGAGAGGTCAGGGCCGCAAGGGCCTGATCCACTTTCGGCCGATGCTCGATGCCGTCGGAGACGACGAAATGCTCCCGGCGGGGAAACGTCTGTTGTTGGACGGACTCCAGACATCGGCCGAGAAACCGGTGTCCGGTCGTGGCGGTAACAACGGCTACGGAATCTCGGGTGAACATCTCGATCACCCCTCTTCTTTTTCACTCAACCGCGCCACGACGCTCAGGTCCTCCAGCGTTGTCGTGTCCCCTTTTACCTCCCCGCCGGCGGCGATTTCCTTCAGCAACCGCCGCATGATCTTTCCGCTGCGCGTTTTCGGAAGCGAGTCGGTGAAGCGAATCTGATCCGGCCGGGCCATGCTGCCGATCTGCTGCGTCACCGCGGCCATCAATTCTTTCTTCAGGGCCTCGCCTGGTTTAAATCCGCTGCGAAGGGTCACGAAGGCGGCGATGCCCTGGCCCTTCATCTCGTGCGGCATTCCCACGACGGCGGCTTCCGCCACGGCCGGGTGCGAAACCAATGCGCTTTCGATCTCCGCGGTCCCGAGCCGATGGCCCGAGACGTTAATGACATCATCCACCCGGCCCATGATCCAGAAATATCCATCGGCGTCTTTACGCGCCCCGTCGCCCGTGAAATAACATCCCTTCACCTCGCTCCAATATTGGCGGACATACCGATCCGGATCGTTGAGAATCCCGCGCAACATCGACGGCCAGGGTTTGCGGATGACCAGAAATCCTCCCTGATTGGCCGGCAAATCCTTGCCGTCGCGGTCCACCACGGCCGCTTCGACGCCGAAGAACGGCAGCGTCGCGGTGCCGGGTTTTGTCGGCGTCACCCCGGGCAGCGGCGTGATCATGATCGCGCCGGTTTCCGTTTGCCACCAGGTATCGACGATCGGGCATTTGCCGCGGCCGATGACCTCGTGATACCACATCCAGGCTTCGGGATTGATCGGTTCGCCCACGGTTCCGAGCACGCGCAGCGACGACAGATCGTGCCCATCGACGAATTGCCGGCCGGCGCGGATGAAGGCGCGGATGGCCGTTGGGGCGGTGTAGAAAATCGTCACCTTGTGCCGGGCGATCATCGACCAGAACCGCCCGAAATCCGGATAGTTCGGCGCTCCCTCGTACATCAGCGTCGTCGCGCCGTTGGCCAGCGGGCCGTAAACGACGTAGCTGTGGCCTGTGATCCAGCCGATGTCGGCGGTGCACCAGTGGATATCCCCATCGTGGAGATCGAAGACATATTTAGTCGTGAGATATGTGCCGACCATGAATCCGCCGGTGGTGTGGACGATGCCTTTGGGCTTTCCGGTCGATCCGCTGGTGTAGAGCACAAACAGCGGGTCCTCGGCGTCCATCGGCTCGGCGTCACACGAGTCGGATTGGCCGGCGACCACGTCGCTCCACCAGATGTCCCGGCCATCCACCCAGGCGATTTTCTCGGCTGTATGCTTGAATACGATCACCTTTTTGAGCCGCGTGGTCTTCTTCGCCGCTTCATCGACATTGCTTTTCAGCGGAATGATCTGCCCGCGGCGCCGGCCGCCGTCGGCGGTGATGACGATCTCGCTGGCGGCATCGTCCACGCGGTCGGCGATGGCGTGGCTGCTGAATCCGCCGAAGATGACGCTGTGCGGCGCGCCCAGGCGCGCGCAGGCGAGCATCGCCACCGCCGCCTCGGGAATCATCGGCATGTAAATCGTGACCCGCGTCCCCTTTTTTACGCCCAATTTTTTCAAGCCGCCGGCCAGCCGGCAGACGTCCTGGCGCAGTTGCTGGTACGTGAGGCTCCGGACTTCGCCGTTCTCGCCTTCCCACAGAATAGCCGTTTTGTCGCCGCGACCTTGCTCGACCTGATAATCCAGGCAGTTGTACGATACGTTGGTTCGGCCGCCGACGAACCATTGGGCGAGCGGCGGCTTCCACTCCAGCACGCGATCCCATTTCTTGAACCAATGAAGTTCGCCCGCGATCTTCCCCCAGAATTCCTCGGGCCGGTCGATCGATTCGCGATACATCTCGTCGTATTGCCGGCGCGATTTGATCCAGGCCTTGGCCGCCGCCTCGGCCGCCGGGGCGAATACGCGGTCCTCGTGCATCGATGATTCGATGGACTGATTCGACATGAAATCAGCTTCCGCTTGTGCCGCGCGATCTTACCGCCAAATCAATTGCAACCGCGAAGACACGAAGAGCGCGAATTTAGCGCGAAGAAATCAGCCAATGAATTTCTTCGCGGCTGTCTTCGCGACCTTCGCGGTAGGCAGAGCCTCCGCGGCGCCTTCGCGGTTGAATTCTCGCATTGCGGATTCGCCGCCGGTCACGCCTTTTTCGACGCGAAATCCTTCATGAACTGCGCCAGCGCCTGGCATCCCTCCACCGGCATCGCGTTATAGATGCTGGCGCGGATGCCGCCCACCGTGCGATAGCCTTTCAGTCCCATCATTCCGCTCTTGGACGCGGTCTTTACGAACTCGTCGGTCAGCTCTTCGCTCGGCAGCCGGTAAGTCACATTCATGTGCGAGCGCTGCTCTCGATTGGCGACGGTTCCCTTGTAGAATCCGTTGCTGGCGTCGATGACGCCGTAGATGAGCCCCGCCTTGGTCGCGTTGCGTGTTTCCATCGCGGCCAGTCCGCCCTGGGCTTCCAGCCAGCGGAAGATCTCCAGCAGAACGTACACGCCGAACGTCGGCGGAGTGTTGATCATCGACTTGTTCTCGGCCTGGTCCTTGAAGCTCCAGAGCTTGCTGGGCGTCTTCTTCTGCTTGGGATAAAGGTCTTTGCGCACGATCGCCAGAACCACGCCCGCTGGGCCCAGGTTTTTCTGCGCTCCGCCATACACGAGCGCGCAGTCCTTCGCCGGATGCGGCCGGGACATGAATTCACTGCTGGCGTCCACGATCAGATTGGGATGCCTCGGCCAGGTCGGGAGCCGATGCCCGTGAACCGTTTCGTTGGTGCAGACGTGGAAATAGTCGGCTTTGTCCGACAGTTTCCACTCGCCCGAGGCCGGGGCATGATCGAAGTTGCTGGCTTCGCTGGTGGCGACGACGTTGATCGTCCCCACCTCTTTGCCGACCGACGCGGCCTTTTTGCTCCATTCGCCGCCGACGAGGTAATCCGCGCTGGAATGCAGAAAATTCATCGGGATCAGCGTGAAAAGCTGCGTCGCGCCGCCCTGAAGGAACAGCACGTCGTGGCTGTCGCCCAATCCCAGCAGCTGCTTGCATCGCGTGATCGCCTCGTCGGTGACGGCTTCGAATTCCTTGCCGCGATGGCTCACCTCCGCGATCCCGAATCCCTTGCCTTGATAATCCACCAGGGCGACCGCGGATTTCTCCAGGACCTCCGTCGGCAACATCGCCGGACCCGCACTGAAATTGTAAATTCGATGAGACATAATTCTGTGTCCTTGAAAAAAAGATTGGTCGATGAAATCAGGCTTCCTCCCATTGCCGCCTGATAAACGCGACGACGCGCTTCCCGACCGTGGAAAAATCGTCGAAGCCCAGCGCCTCGACGCAGATCGCCCCCTGATAATTCGCTCGCTTGAGCACGCGGAAGAAGGGCCGGTAATCGGTCGTCCCGCTTTCCCCCGGCGCGACGCGCCCCTCCTTGTCCGCCAGGTGAACGTGCCGAATCCACGGCATCGCCGCGGTCAGGTTTTCCACCGGCTCTTTCTCCACCCAGAAATGATAGCTGTCCACCAGGCATTGAAAGCTCGGGTGATCCACGGCCTTCACGTATTCCATGGCCTCGGCGACGGTGTTGATGATATTGCACTCGCCGCGATTCAGCGGCTCAACGACGAGCGTGATCCCCGCCCCGGCGCACGATTGCGCCGCCATCTTGCAGAACGTCAAGATCTGCCCGCCAGCGCGCTTGCGGTCGAATCCGTCCGGAACGTTCCGCGCCGCGCCGCTGCCAAACACCAGCACCTTGATCCCCGCTCGCTTTGCCCGGGATACGACATTGCGGATGTACTCCTGCAACCGATCAAAACCGGCCGATTCGCCGACGATCTTCAAATCCCCCGGCACCAGCGAGTTGGCGGCCAGCACCGGCAGCGCCGATCCGTTGATCCTCTTCATCCCGCCCCAATTTCGGTCATCGCTCAGCCCCTCCAGCAGCGTCTGCACGTTCTCCTCGATGAAGTCCGCCCCGGCCTCACGCAATTCCGAAGCGCGTTCAACTTTGGTGCAGATTCCCAGCCGCATGGCCGGATTCTAGATTGCCGAATGCCGATTGCAAAGGGAATGCCGAATGCCGATTGTCAAATGCCGAATGTAAGGTCAAACTGGGTTTACATTCGGCATTTGGCAATCGGCATTCGGCATTCCCCTACTCTCTTACCGCAATTCCATCGGCGGTCACGAGCAAAATCCTGTCGGTCACCTGATGCGGCATCTGCGCGAAATCCTTGTGAATCTGCGGCCGCAAACGCTTTACCGTCGGCTCGTCATTTCGGAAACAGAGCAGGATGTCGCGATTGGGGATCGCCGCCGCGAACGGGCTGCCCAGGTGCTCCCGCAGCTTTCCGTGCAGATCGGGCAAGAGCAACCGGCTGGCGTCGTAGCCGTCCATCGTTTGGAACAGAATCAGTTCGATTCTCCCCTCTTCATCCTGGGCCGCGTGCGCGTTTATCGCCTGGCTCCGCAGCGTCAGGTTCTCCAGAGCGGCTTCGTGCAGATCGTCGATGGAAACGGCCCATTTCTTCAACCGCTTATGCGTAACGTGGGAAATCGTTCGGTCATTGTCGATCCCATAGGCGATCGATAGCCCCTCCACCATCGGCTGCATCACGGAGATCGGGTGCGGATCGGCGCTTTCGGGCACGACCATCGGCAAAATCCGCGGCCGCAGTTCCTCGAACGTCCCATCCAGATCGGGCGTCCCTTCCGCCGCGCGCAGCAGTTCAACGATCCAGCGCTCCACGTGCCGCCGAGTCGATTCCGGACGCAGCACGGACATCCGGTAGAGATTTTCCAGCGACGCCACGTGACCGTTGACGCGCATGGAAAAAGGCTGCTCCGCGCGCGAAATCTTCACCAGGGGGAATTTCTCGCCCACGGTCTGCAAAACTTCATTGACGAACTGCTCCCGCGTGGGTGCGCTCATGCTCAATAATATACCCGCGCGCGGGGCTTGGGCGGGAATCGCGATTTGCTCGGACAGAGCCGGGTGACATGCCCCGGCTCCGCAAAACGACGAATGTCGTCCTTTACCCTTCCCCGCCGCCCAGTTCGCGCCGCTGGAAGCTCCACATCCCCACGCATAGCACGAACGTGCAATAGGCTATCGCGTACAGCGCGGCTATTCCCACGTATTGCCAGATCGGTCCCAGCGAAACCGCCTGTGCATCGCCGGCGAAACTCCCGATTTTGATCGTCGAAAGGACGGTCACGTCCTTCAAATCAAATGTTGCCAGATAGGGAAGCACAAGGGCCACGGCCCGGCCCAGACCCCGCACGATTTCCGGCTTATCGCTCAGCGGTCCCCCGGCAATGGGCAGCAGAAACCGCGTCAGGTTGCCGGCCAGGTAAAGGATGATCACCGTCGGCAAATTCACCACCAGGGAGAACCGTGTTGACAGCGCCACGCCCACCGCCGCCAGCACGCTGATCTGGAGCCATGTCAGCACGAGCTGCGGAAGCAGCCCCGAGATATGCATCATGCGATAATCGAAAATCTGCTTGGCGACCACGTCGTTGAGCGAACGGGCGTTGAGCAGGTAATCGGTGGGAATTCTCAGCCAGGTGCCGAAGATCACCACCGCTCCCAAAATCGCCACGCCCAATGCCGCCGCCATTACGATGCCCAGGTATTTGCCGATCATCACTTCCCACCGGCGAACGGGCTTGCTCATGAGAGTGAGCATCGTGCGGTCTTCAATTTCTTCGTATATGGATTTGCTGGTCGCGAAGAGCGTTGCCAGAAGCACGAGCAAAAGGATCACGTCCAGCGCCACCGACTTGAACATCTTGGTATCTTCGCCGAGCGTAAAGAACGGGAGCAGGCCGAAAATGATCAGAATCGCCCCACCCAGGGTCAGCAACAGCGCATAGATCGGCTGCAGCACCGTTTCCAGGAACGTATATCGAAGAATAACCAGCGTGCGGTACATTGAGCGACAGCGATATGTTTAATGCCGAATGGCGAAGTAAGCAAATTCCCCGGTTGCGCTGGCCACGGTCTGATCGACTCGTCGAATGTAGCCTTCCATCTTCCTCTTCAGATCTTCCAGGAGATTATCCATTTCCTCGTCCGGCCCCTCCATGACCACCTCCACCCGTCCATCCGGCAAATTCCGCACGTAACCGCCGACGTCATATTGCATCGCCAAATTCGTCACCGTATAGCGAAAACCGACGCCCTGCACCCGCCCGCTGAACCTACATTCGCGGCGATGTTTCGCATGGGTAGATTCGGCCATAGCGCAAATATAACGCGAACCCCTATCAACCTCCAATAAATTCTTTCGGCGCTAACGTCACTTCAATTGAAACTGTTCGTTCATTTCCTCATAAGCAATTTTATGCATGAATTGCTGATAGCCCTGATCGGTGACCGACAGGTCCTCGCCAAGGTAATGCTCCAGCAGCGGAATGACGCCCGCGGGATTCCACCCCAAATACCTCACTCGGAGCGATCCGGTCGGGTCGTACACCGTCCCGGCCGCAGTATCGGTCAGCAGTCTCTGCAACGCCGGCCGGTATTTTCCGTTTTCCCCTTCCCTCAAAAACCGGGCAAACGCCCAATCCTGGGCATACCACGCCGCGATCCGCACCTCCGACCGCCCAACAATCTGCCCGGCGTGAAGCGTCACCAGCTCTTTCAGCGGAAACATCTCCCCCTCATCCTCCGCCTGTCGCAAAGCCTGCGTTCTGGCAGGATTCGACGACAGGTTGAAGCGCGGCAGATCGTTGTCCCACTCCACGTTTTCGAACATGCAGGCCATGCCCTCTTCAAGGAACGGGGGCAACCGGCCCTTGAAATGCCGGCCCACAAACTGGTGCCAGCCCTCGTGCGCCGACACCGAATAGGTCCCAATTTCTCCGATGTAATAGGCGACGTACCAATCATGGAGCGTATAACCGCCCCTGGAGATTTGAAGATAAACGCTGGCATCCTGCCCGGTGTGGCGGCGCGTGAAATCCATCCACTCCGGCCGGGTATTGAACAGGTAACACTGCATCGGGTAACTCGTCGGCGGCGCCGTGGGCGCCAGGGTTCTATAGATGCCGTAAGCCCCTTCCATCAGTTGTCCCATGCGGCTTAGCAAATCGGGCCTGTCCTGGATCGTCGAATAAATTGTGTAGTGCTCCGTCCGAATCACCTTGACGGCGCCGGGTTCCGAAGCCGCCGCGTCATCCACGCTGACCGACGCCAGTACGGTCGGCCCGTTCCATTGGTCGGTGGACGAGGCCTGCTGACCGCCGCACGCCGACAGCGTCAGGCACCCCGCCACACAAAGCCACCGTCTCAAGTCCGGCACATCCGCCTTTCCGTTGAATGGAACATCATTAGCATAGCGTGCGTGGGCCGCAATAGTCGCCATTTCTTCCGCTCCGCTGACCGCGGCCCCGTGCTATACTGGGGAAGTCCAAACAAAAACAGGAAAGGACCGCTCTAATGGAAAACGCAAAGCCAATCGACCGAAAAGCCCTGATTGAGTTTCTCAACGAGGATTTGGCGCGCGAATATCAGGCGATTATCGCGTACGTGAATTACAGCCAGGTCCTCAAAGGGGCCCAGTACATGGATATCGCCGGGGAGCTCGAAACGCACGCCGGCGAGGAACTGGATCACGCCTTGAAGATTTCGAGGCAAATTGACTATCTCGGCGGAATGCCGACGGTCACGCCCAAGCCGGTAAAGACCTCGGAGAAAGCCGAGGAAATGCTGCGTTTCGATCTGGAAAACGAGCGGGTGACCATTCAGAATTATCGCGAGCGAATTCGCCAGGCGGATGCGATGGGTGAGTTTGCCATCAGTGAGACGCTGCGCGGAATCATCGTGCAGGAGCAGGAACATCTGACCGATCTGGCCGATGCCCTTGGAATAGACGCGCCGGATCCGGGCAAGCCGGCAAAATAGCCGCGCACGATTGTCGAGACTGATCCCGCGCCAATTCCGGTCTATAGGACTGCCGCCAGGAGTTCCGCCAGCACTTTTTTCGCATCGAAGTGTTCCTCGGCGATTTTCCGCGCCGCCGCCGCGTGGCGAGGATAATCCTTGGCAATTCCATTCAGGGCCGCCGCCGCTTCATCGATCGTCTCGAATGAAAACAATCCCTCCCCAGTCGGCAACCATCGGTCGAAGCCGCTGGCTTCAGTCACCACCGGCCGCCCGCTGGCCAGATACGCGCTGCTTCGATCGCTGAACCAGCCGCTCGGCAAGCGGGTGTAGATTTCCTTCGCCACCGTGAACTCCCCGGCGCTGGCGCGGATGAAATCGCCGAAGGCTTGGCAGCTCAGCGTGGATTTCTCCGCGTCCAACACCTTCCAGCCATGATCGGCAAAAACGCGAGCGGTTGCCTCCGGCATCGCCTGCATCCCCATCGTCATCTTCCAGGGAACGCGGCGCGGCAAATCCAGCATGTTCATCCATTCCACGCCCTTGCTGCTCAAATATCGCCGGCCTTTGTATTCCACGTGACGGTCCGTCGTGTGCTCCCATTTCCCGATCGTTGTGAATGCTCCGCTCTTCACCGCCGCGACCGGCCAATGCCGCAGCGCAATCGGCTGATTCGTGCCGATCCAATTCATGTCATGCGTCGGCAAAGCACACTGGGGTGTTCCGATCAGACGCCCAAACGTCGCCACCGCGTCGAATTGGCGATAGTAGCCCAGGAGCTCCGCATCTCGCATCATCCGAATCTGCGTGAAGATCGGATCGGTGTCGATCACCGCCGTGCGGCGCGGACGCGGGCGATGCTCGCGGATCGGCGTCACCCCGCTCACGCACAGCAGCAAATCCGCCCGCCGCAGCAGCTCATTCAGCTCTGACGCACTCAACCCATAATGGGCGTCCTCGAACTGGGAGTAATAGCAATACCGTTTTGGCAAACCGTAACTCGCGAATGTCCGCTCCAGATATTCCCTGCCGTAGGCCGAGTCGGCCGAGGATTGCCACGTGACCGGATTGTACGGATATGAGTACGACCCGCTGTCCTCGAGAAACCAGACCTCGTGGCCGAGTTCGTGCAATCCGAGGAGATAATTCAGGTGATGCCAGGTCATTCCCCCCAGGGGATAAGCGACGATGTATCCGCCGACGACGATGGTGAGGGGAGCAGCCATGCGCTAAAGTGAAAATCCGAATCGAGAGATTACATCCGCTGGGACTTCGTTACCAACGATCCAGGCATCCTCTTTTCCTGCCATGGAAGGAGACTCCATCGTGGCTTGACCCAATGCCGAATTTCGAGAACATCGATCTCACGCGGAAATTCAAGAAACCAGAGTTCTACGCCTTTGAAAGACGCGACGAGGCAAACCTCCCGTGGCAATGAGCGCTAGAGCCCAACTTGTGACCAGCGCGGCCGTGGCGATCCTGGTCCTTACCTTCGGTTTATTCCTGATCCATTGGGCGGGAATCGATCTGACCGGAAGCCTCTATTCGCCGGACCAGGGGTCGCCTGCCACCAGTCAACCCTCAACGGCCCGATTGCCGGTAACTCATGTCTTTTACTCGCGTGGAAGCCAATATCACCCAATCGGCAACCGAACCGCGCTTGGCTGGCGCGCGGCCGTCACCGATCGGAATTACGACTTTCTCAATTTCGGTCCCTACACCCCTACCATCGCGCCAGGTCCGAACGTAGCGACGTTCCGGCTGATGGTGGACGACAACAAGGGGGCGAACCTAACGGTTTTGAATTTGGATGTGCGCGACGCCGATTCTGGAAAAATTCTTGGCAACGGCCCGATCGATCTCCACGAATTCAAACAGCCGTCCGTCTTTCAGGATTTCGACGTGCCGTTCATCGCGCCGCGACACGCTCGCCTGGAATTCCGCACGTTTTACTACGGTGGATGCGACCTTACGCAGGAGCGCGTGGCCGTCCATGCGATCGCCCCAGGCGAACTGGACGCGATGCGGTCCGCGCAATCTCCGCCAGCCCCGCTCATTTTTCCCACGGCCCTAACCCCGTTCCATCCTATCGGCCATCGAGACGGCAATGCCTGGAGCGTGATGATGCATGATCGAAGCGACTTTATGAGTTATGGCCCGTACACGCGAGCGGTAGCCCCGGGAGCCAACGTCGCCACATTCCGGCTGATGATCGACGACGTGACGGGGGCCGACCAGAAGGTTTTGAATTTGGACGTGAACGACAGCGACTCCAATCGGGTTCTTGCCGAGATGCCGATCACTCGCGGCCAGTTCAAGCAGGCGTCGGTCTACCAGGATTTCAGCCTCCCGTTTGTCGCCCCGCCCGGCGCCAGCCTGGAATTTCGCACCTGGTACGTCGGCGCTTGCAGCGTAAAACAGGAGAAAGTGACCGTCAATGCCGCCCTGGCAGCATCCCGCAACGCCCACTGACTGAAGCCCGAAACGAAAAGTGTCCGATCATTCCGTATTGTTTCGGATTTCCGGTTTCGGCTCTTCGGCATTCGCATAAATCGAATCAATCATCGCAGGCAAAACCCGGTCCGGCGCCAGATATTCCCTCGCGATTTCATACGCCGCATTTCGCTGGCCGGCCGGGTCGGCCGTCACCGCTTCGATGCCCGCGATCGCTTCTTCCATGGTGTTGAACGGAATCACCCCGCGTCCGCCGGGGACAAACCGGCTCCATCCCGTCTCCTGCACCACCGCCGGTCTCGCCGCCGCCAAATAGCAGGCCGTCCGGCAACTGAACCAGCCGCTGCGCGTCGCGACATAAACATTCTTCGCCACCGACCACTCCCCGGCGCTGCGCGCGATGAATTCCTGATAGCTTTGCGGCGTCAGCGTTCTTTCATGGGCATCGGCCAATCGCCAGCCCGCCTTCTCCAGCCGCCCCAGCGGGGCTTTCATCCCGTTGAGCGCCAACTCCAGCGGCGTTTTGACGAGCCTGGGCAACTCGAGGAATTTCTCAAACTCGGCCACCTTCGCGAAATATTCCACGCCGCCGTATTTCAGCGGGCCTCCAAACCAATCCCACGTCATCACCGTCGTCATCGCCGCATCGGACGCCGGCGCAGAATCCCGCGCCGTCTTCCACTGCGGCAGCGCCACCACGCAGCGCGTCGGCCGCCAGTCGAATTTCATCCGCGGAACCAGGCAATCGCTTCCATGGATGTTCTCCGCATAGGTCAAATGCCGGTCGTGATTCTCCACGAGGGCGCACCATCGCTCGACGTTTTGGGACCAGGCGAACTTCTCGCTCAGCATGATCTGGTTGTAGCCCGGGTCCGTATCCAGGAAGACTTTCACGCATCCGGGCCCCAGTTCCTCCGGCACGAAACACGCCCCGCTGACGTTCAGAAAAATATCCGCGCTTTGGGCGATCCGGCGAAACTCATCTTGCGACATCCCGAAATGCTTTTCATGGAACAGAACGTAATGCCAATTCTTTTGAAGATGCGGCGCGTGCACGCGGAAGAAATTCCCCAGGAAATCCACCGTGTAAGTCGGATCGTCCGTCGCATACCGCAGCTTCGGATGGAACGGCCAGACCCACGTGTCCTCATGGTAATAGACCTCATGCCCGAGAGAATCGAGCCCCAGAACGTAATGGAAGTAATCCCACGCGACGCCGCCCAGCGGGAACTGGCCGACAAGTCCGCCGACGATGATGCGAAGTTTCTGATTTCGCCGGATCATCAGCGGACATCATAGCAACGAAACGCGGCCGAGCACCCAGGGCAATCGCATGTTCCCCCTCGCCCCATGTACGCATGGGGAGAGGGTTGGGGTCAGGGGCTTTTCCGACGTTCGGACCTGCCCCTCACCCTGGCCCTCTCCCCCGGATTACCCAACATTTTTCTCGATCATCGTAACCCCATGGTTCATCACCCTTTCAATCCAAAATTGAACCGCAGAGCACGCAGAGAGCGTTGAGAGGAACTGAGAAAAATTGGTTTTTATGTTTCTTCTCCGCGTCTGTCTCTGCGTCCTCCGCATTGCAAAGCTGTGGCATCTTGTTTTTTTGGCAAGGTTCAGTGGTCATGCGGCAAGTTTGGTTACGTCGGCCTCGCGAAGAATCAACG
>Ga0187864_10003442_pt1 | contig 12970 bp, 12 predicted proteins | sample June2016WEW_11_4_FD_132985 | JGI IMG/M metagenome (GOLD analysis project Ga0187864, IMG submission 132985) | Peatland microbial communities from SPRUCE experiment site at the Marcell Experimental Forest, Minnesota, USA - June2016WEW_11_40 | ecosystem: Environmental > Terrestrial > Soil >... | reverse complement strand
TTCGCCTTTCCACAAAACGCTACTCTCGAGCAAAATTTGCGGTTTTTGCGCTACGCGAACCTTGAAATTCGCGCAACGCAATGCCTACTTCCTTCAGTTGTCAAAGATCGTTCGTTCCGCTCAACAGTTTCTGATCGGAACGTCTCCGCTCCCGGCGGAGCGCAGTGTCGGTTTGGGGCCGGCCCTGCGATTACTTCTGAGCAATAAAAAACCCGGCGTCGAGCGCCGGGCGAATCCGTCCATCTTCTGAGTCGCTACATTCGCGCGACCCTAGAACGGATGTGCTCGAAGCTCGATTTCTTGCTACCCAGTATTCGTAACCAACCTCACCTCTGGATGAGTCGGCAGGCCCGGTCCGTCAGCAGACTTCCCCCCCCGAATCAGGGCTCTACCAACTTTGGCAAGTATACCAGAATCCAAATTTCCGTCAAGTTGCATTCAGGATTCTTTCACACTCTTTTTTGCATCTTCCCTGTGGATTTCACCGCCCTCTGTGGAAATTGTATACAATGCGAAGCTGAGGTTGATTCCCGAAAGGTTCCCACTTGTGTTGATCCCAGATCTCTTCAAGCCATTCACGCTGAACGGACTCACGCTCCCCAATCGCATCGTAATGGCGCCGATGACGCGAAATTTTTCGCCGCACGGCGTTCCAGGAACGGACGTGGCGGCCTACTATCGCCGGCGTGCCGAAGGCGGTGTCGGATTGATTTTGACCGAAGGCACATCGCCCAATCATCCGCAGGCCGCAAACATGCCGCAGATTCCGCACATCTACGGCGAAGAAGCGCTCGCCGGCTGGGCGCGGGTCGTTGAAGGAGTGCACGCAGCCGGCGGGCGAATTTTCTCTCAGCTCTGGCACGTGGGGGCCGTGCAGGGGCAGAGCGTTCCGAAACTGCCCGTTTCGCCGATCAGCCCGTCGGGGCTGCTAAAGCCGGGCGTGAAAATCGGCGAGCCGATGACGCAGGCCGATATCGACGCCGTCATCGAGGCTTTCGCTCAGGGAGCTGCAAACGCAAAGCGCGTCGGCTTCGACGGTATCGAGATTCACGGCGCGCACGGGTACATCATCGACGAGTTCTTCTGGGACGGTACGAACCGTCGCACGGACAAGTACGGCGGCGACCTTGTGCAGCGCACGCAGTTCGCGGTCGAAATCATCCGGGAATGCCGCCGCCGCACGGGCCCGGACTTCCTCATTCAGTTGCGCTTCTCGCAATGGAAAGGACAGGAATACACGGCGCGCCTGGCGGCAACACCTCAGGAATTGGCCCGCTTCCTCGAGCCGCTGGCCGCGGCGGGCCTTGACGCGTTTCACTGCTCCACGCGCAGGTTTTGGGAACCGGAGTTCGAAGGCAGCGATCTCAATCTGGCTGGCTGGACCAAGAAGCTCACGGGTAAGCCGACGATCACGGTCGGTTCGGTGTCGCTCGATGTCGACTTCATGGTTTCGCTGGGCCGAATGCCGGCGCCAAAATCTGAAGCATCTGGTGGAGACGGCGCCGGACGATCGGCCCATATGGACCGGCTCGCGGAAATGCTGGCTCGCGGAGATTTCGATCTCGTGGCCGTCGGCCGGGCGATGCTGGCCGATCCTGCGTGGGCCGCGAAAGTCCGCGATGGCCGCTTCGACGAACTCCTGCCTTTCACTCCCGAGGTCCTGAGAACATTGGCTTAGTTGCAGGGCCGGAGGCCACGCCGCCCCCCAGCAAAAATATGTACCATTGCGAAACTTGGCCTGCTACATTTCGCCCGAAAGTAGCATCCTATTTCTTGATGGATATGAGTGGACCTACGCATACACCGAATCCAAGTGTCACGCCGCGCGAGTTGCTCGCTTCTTGGGGCAGGATATTGACGGGCAGTGTGCCGATGCTCTCGATCGAGATCACCCGCGAATGCCCGCTTAGTTGCCCCGGATGCTACGCCTACGGCGACTCACACCTCGGCGGTGGCACGACGTTGAGTCAGCTCAGCGATTTCCGCGGCAATGCGCTCGTCGACGGCGTTTTGCACCTCGTCCGCGAACATAAGCCGTTGCACGTTTCACTCGTGGGCGGCGAGCCTCTAGTCCGGCACCGCGAACTGAGCCGGATTCTTCCATCACTGAGCGACATGGGCGTGTTTGCGCTCGTCGTCACGAGCGGCGTGATTCCGATTCCAATGGAGTGGATGAAACTTCCCCGCGTGCGCGTCGCCGTCTCCGTAGACGGTTTGCCGGAGCACCACGACATCCGGCGGAAACCTGCTACCTATGAGCGCATCCTCAAGAATATCGAGGGCCGTGAGGTCAACGTCCACTGGACGATTACGCGCCCGATGCTTGAGCGCCGGGGCTACCTCGAAGAATACGTCTCGTTCTGGAGTGCGCGCCCCGAGGTGAATCGCATCTGGGTGAGCGTCTACACGCCGCAGATCGGCGAGCAAACCACGGAAATGCTGGCTCCCGAGGATCGCGTGGCTGTGGCCGGGCAGTTGCCTGCCCTGGCCATGCGATATCCCAAGCTCCTGTTCAAGGAAGGCATCGCTGAGGCGCTGCTTCACCCGCCGAAGAATCCCGGGGATTGCGTCTTCGCGAAGATGTCGGCGAATTATTCGGCAGACCTCGAGACTCGCGTCGAACCGTGCGTTTTTGGCGGGACGCCTGAGTGTTCGCAATGCGGCTGCGCGATCAGCAGCGGCTTGCACTGGATTCGAGATATTCGTTTGGCAGGCCCGGTGAAGGTTGACCATTTCATCCAGAGTTCGGTGAAGGTTGGCCTGCTCGTGAACCGTCTCCGGTCGCGTACCGCGCGACACACCCGCTGGACCTCCGACTCTGGCCCGAGGCGCGGAGGCGAGCTTGTGCGGATCGAATCCGGCGATTAGCCCTTGCGGTGCTTGAAGTATTCGACCTGGCGCAGGCGCTTCTTCGCCTCTTCGAGTGTCTTGTACGGGCCGCCCATGTTCTTTCCCTTTTCCGACAGCACCTGATAACCGCCTTTCACTTTCTTGATCATCGCGAGCGACCTCCTGCCACGATTCTTGGGCGAATACCCCTCGAAATCAATGCTGAATTTGCGGTACAACAGAACATCGATGGGATACTACGCGCTCATCTACGAAGTGGTTCCTGACTATTTGGCACGTCGCGGCGAGTTCCGGGAAGCGCACCTCAGCCACGCCCGGAAAGCGCAGGATCGAGGCGAACTTTTGCTGGGCGGCGCTTTCGCCGACCCGGCGGACCGGGCGTTGCTCGTCTTTCGCGCCGAGGATCGCAGCGTCGCAGAATCCTTCGCGCGCAACGATCCCTACGTCCTCAACGGATTGGTCGCGCGCTGGGAAGTTCGGCCGTGGACGGTCGTGATCGGAAACACGGATTCACCTGCCGCGCCGCCGGGCGGCGCAAAACCCTCCACCTGAAGCGCTGGGCACGATCGCGGACATGCCTCCCGTAACCTCGGAGTCTCCGGCCCCGTCAATTCCTTACACGAACAACCGTTTGCGGCTGGGTGCGCCTTCTGGTAGGGTGCTCCCCGGAGGCAAGCGCATGGTTGAAAGCAAGGGGCGGTTGTCGGTGATAGCGGGCCGGGTCTCAGGCCGATGGACGCGCGAAGTCGGCAGCCCGCAAGCTCCCCCACGCGTGCTCGCACTGCTTGCATCCAGCCTCCAGTTTGCGCCTTCTACCCGTCACTGCTCGTCAAGTAGAATTCGCCGCAACTCATTGGAAACAAATGATCGGTGTGCCGGCTACCCGTCACAGGATCAAGGGGGTTTCCGATCTCAGTTTCACGACGCAAAGGGGGGAGAGAAATGACTTCAAGCCAGTCAGCACTGTGGCGTTTGGGGCGTACGATTTTCGCGCTCGCAATCGCCGGCATTATCCCGGCGATCGCGCATGCGCAGGGCGCGCCGCCGGCGCAAGGCGGACCGCCCGCGGGAGGTCCCCCAGCAGGGGGCGCCGCAGCCGCTGCGGCCGCGATGAAAGCGCCATTCACGCCGTTCCACATCATCGGCAACATCTACTACGTCGGATCGACGGGGCTTTCGTGTTACCTAATCACGACGCCCGCTGGCAACATCCTGCTCGACACCGGCTACCCCGACATGGCTTCCCAAATTGAGGGCAATATCAAGACGCTTGGCTTCAAGCTCGAAGACACCAAGATTCTGATCAACAGCCACGCGCACATCGATCACGGCGGTGGCATGGCCGAGCTCAAGAAGGACACGGGTGGAACGCTGGTGGCCATGGCCGAAGACGCACCCTATTTCGAGAGCGGCGGACACAACGACGTGCTCTTCGGCGACCGGAATCTGTTTCCTCCGGTGCACGTCGATCGGGTGATCCACGACGGCGACACGGTGACGCTGGGCGGGACGACCCTGACCGCTCATTTGACGCCAGGTCACACGCCGGGCAACACAACCTGGACGATGGTCACGCAAGACAAGGGAAAATCATATAACGTCGTGTTTTTTGGAATCGTGACTCCGTTCCCCAACACGAACCTTGCGGGAACTCCGGCCTACCCAAACATGGGGGCCGACTGGGCCAAAACCATGAAGGTGCTGCCGACGCTGCCGTGCGACGTTTTCCTCGGTTCCAACGCTGCTTTCTACGACATGGCCAAGAAACACGATGCGCTGATGCAAAACGCCGACCCGAATCCGTTCATCGATCCAGCGGGCTGCAAGGCGTTCGTCGACCGCGGCGAAGCGACCTATCAGAAACTGCTGACGAATCCGCCGCCGGCCGGAGGCCCGGGCATGGGCGGACCGCCGCCAGGTGGCGTCCCGGGCGCCGGAGGTCCGCCGCCAACGAGATAGCGGCGCTGGTCCCGTGATGAATCTCGGCAAGACATCGGCGGTGCGGGCGACGGATTGGTCCTCGCTCTCGCGATCGCGATAGCATTCCCGACGCCAGGCTCGGTTCGACCTCAAGGAGGATCCATGTTCTGTTCATCATGTGGGGCGACGGTGCCGGATGGAACTGCGTTTTGCGGCTCCTGCGGCCGCCCGATTGTGGGCTACAGCATCAGCCAGTCGTCAGCAGGACCAATAGGCACTGTGGCCCCTTCTGCCGGCGTTGTGACCGCGGCTGGCACAGTGTACGCCGGCTTCTGGCTGCGATTGGTGGCCGCCATCATTGATGGGCTCGTGCTCGGGATACCGTTCGGAATCATTGTCTTTATGATGATCGCGAGCGCGATTCCTAGCCTCACACACACAGAGAATCAGAATCCGATGATGATCATGATGACGATTCTGCCGCGGATCTTTTTTCTCGTATTGCTGTCGCTGGCGGCAAGCTGGCTGTATTGGGCTCTCATGGAGAGCTCTGAATGGCAGGCCACTTTGGGGAAGAAGGCCCTGGGGCTCTACGTTACGGATCTCGCTGGAAGCCGGGTGACATTCGGAAAGGCGAGCGGCCGTTTCTTTGCGGGTCGCGGTATTGGTTACGTTCCGTCCATCGGCGGCCTCTACTTGCTGATTGATTGCATCATGGCCGGCTTCACGGAAAAGAAGCAGGCGCTGCACGACATGATTGCAAGTTGCCTCGTGATGAGAAAAAGCTAGACGAGATCTCCGGTGGCCGAAGAGAGATTGCGCTGCCAAAAATGCGGCGAAATGCTCGCTGATGGGGCGAGGATTTGCGCCGCGTGCGGTGAGCCGGTACATCCTTTCGCGAACGATGAGCCAGTGGCCGCGCGGCCCCCGATCGCCTACGCGGGATTCTGGCTGCGCGGCGCTGCCTACATCCTCGATTCCTTCTTGCTTGGGCTGGTGGTCGGGCTAGTGATTCTGGTGCCGCTGATCCGACGCGGCGCAATTCCTGCGGATAATCCCTGGGTGCTGTTCACGGGGACGAGCCGCCAGATCGTCGCTATCCAGCTTCTCGTCACAATGGCGAGTTGGCTCTATTTCGCGTCGTTCGAGAGCTCAAAGTGGCAGGCGACTCCCGGCAAGAGGGCGTTCGGACTCCGGGTGACCGACCTTCAGGGCAACCCTATCAGTTTTGCCCGAGCGTCCGGCCGCTACTTCGGCAAAATCATCTCGGGAACCCTTTTCATGATCGGATTCGCGATCGCGGGAATCACACCAAGAAAGCAGGCGCTGCACGACATCATCGCGCGCTGTCTGGTCCTCAGGAAAACGTAGGCCGGAAAGGTCCGCGCTAGACCGCTCGGCTGGCGCGTTGAGCCGGAACAGCCCGGAGTTCAGCGCGAATTTTCTCCGTCAACTCGGAGCCGCGCGAGACGGGCGCGCCGGGTTCGGCGATGTCCGCAGTGCGATATCCCTGCTCCAGAACCCGATCGACCGCCGATTCAATCCATTGCGATTCGGTCTGAAGGCCGAGCGACTCGCGGAGCATCAGCGTGGCCGAAAATATTGTGCCGAGCGGAGAGGCGATATCTTTGCCGGCAAGCGTGGGGGCCGAGCCGTGGATCGGTTCGTAGAGCGCGGGTTGGTCCTTGCGGCCGCGGCTCAGCGACGGAATCAATCCGATCGAGCCGGCGAGCGCCGCTGCTTCGTCGCTCAGGATGTCGCCAAAGAGATTTCCGGTAAGGATCACATCGAACTGCGCGGGGCGAAGCAGGATCTGCATCGCGGCATTATCGACATAGAGATGATCGAGCTTGACGCTGGGATATTCGCTTGCAAGCGCGGAGACGGTCTCGCGCCAGAGCGTCGAACTGGCGAGGACGTTGGCTTTGTCCACGCTGGTCAGGTGGTGATTGCGGGCGGCAGCGCGCTCGAACGCGTAGCGAGCCACACGCTCGACTTCAGCAACCGTGTATTCGGCGAGGTCGCTGGCTCTTTCTGCGTTTATTTTGTGCTCGCCGAAGTAGATATCCCCCGCGAGTTCACGCACGATTTCAAAATCGCAATCGCCCAGCCGCTCGGGACGAAGCGGCGAAATGCTGCGCAGCGCCGGCCGTAAGCGAATGGGCCGAAGATTGATGTAAAGGCCAAGCTCTTTGCGGAGACCAAGGAGGCCCGCTTCCGGGCGTGTTCCAAATGGCAGCCCTTCCCACTTCGGGCCGCCGATGGCGCCCAGAAGGACTGCGTCTGCCGCGCGGCATCCTGACAGCGTGTCCGGAGGCAAGGGCGCTCCGCAACTGTCTATCGCGTTTCCGCCGAACGGGTATTCCCGGAACTCGAAGCGATGGCCGAACGCCGAGGCGCAGTCCTTGAGGATCTGGACGGCGGCTTGTGTCACTTCAGGGCCGATGCCGTCGCCGGGCAGCACCGCGATCGTCTTCCGCAGTTGGCTCATCGCAGGATTGAGTTCCGGGTTTTCAGCGCGCAGCCGTGGTGCTCGGCGCCGTTGCTGGCGTCTGGCTACGGCGAACCTGGTGGATGATCGTGATCAAGTCGCGATCGGTGATTTCCTTTTCGGCGTCGGCCCGCGCAATTGCCAGACGGTAGCATTCGGCGAGCTCCGCGTCCGTGGTCTCGTAACCAAGCTCCGCAAGCCGCGCGCGAAATGCGTTCCGCCCGGAGTGTTTTCCCAGCACGAGTCTGCGTGCCGGGACGCCCACCTTTTCCGGAACGATGATTTCGTAAGTCAGCGGGTTCTTCAGAATGCCGTCCTGGTGGATACCGGCTTCGTGGGCGAATGCATTCGCGCCCACTACGGCTTTGTTCGGCGGCACGGATACGCTGGTGATGGCTGTCAGCATGCGACTGGTGGGATACAGCTTTTCAAGCTTGATGTTGGTGGCTACCTGATAGTGGTTCTGCCGTACGTGCAGGGCTACCGCCAGCTCCTCCAGCGACGCGTTGCCCGCGCGCTCCCCGATCCCGTTGATGGTGCACTCGAGCTGGCGCACGCCCGCTTCCACCGCCGCGAGCGAGTTTGCTACGGCGAGGCCAAGATCGTCGTGGCAATGTGCGCTGAGGACAACGTCCGGGTGGGCGCCCAAACGCGCACGGACCTGGCGGAACATCTCCGCATATTCGTCCGGCGTCGAATAGCCGACCGTATCGGGCAAATTGATGATCATTGCCCCGGATTCGACGGCGGCCAGAACGACCTGGCAGAGATAGTCGATGTCGGTCCGGCTTGCATCTTCGGCGGAAAACTCAACCTCTTCACAATGCTGCCGGCCGAAACGAATCATTCTAATGATTTGCTCGAGCGCCTGTTCGCGCGTACTCCGCAATTTGTATTTCAAATGGAGATCCGAAGTAGCGAGAAAAAGGTGCAAGCGGGGCTTCGCGGCGGGCTCGAGTCCGCGCAGCGCCGCATCTACGTCGTCCTGGCGGGCGCGGGCGAGCGCAGCTACGCGGCAATGCTTGATCGCAGCGGCGACGGCGCGAGTCGCTTCGAGGTCCCCCGGCGAGGCGATCGGAAAGCCGGCTTCGAGGACATCCACACCGAGCTCCTCGATCTGCCGGGCGAGCCTGAGCTTTTCGTCGCGGTTCATCGAGAACCCGGGCGACTGTTCGCCGTCGCGCAGCGTCGTATCGAAAATCTGTACGGTATCCATAGCAGCTCCTTTAATTGATACCAGTGAACCGCACCCAGGTCAAGGTGTCCAATTTATATTTGTTGCGCGTTGAATAAATCCCCCTTATATATATAAGGCCGCTAGAAAAGGGGGCTTCCTTGGACCTCGCATCGCTGCAGGTGTTTCAGACGGTCGCGCGCGAAAGGAGCTTTTCGCGCGCTGCGGAAAAGCTCTACCGAACGCAGCCGGCAGTGAGCATCTCGATTCGCAAGCTCGAAGAGTGGGTGGGGCAACCGCTGTTCGTCCGCGGCTCGGGCGCCCGGATGCTGACGGACGCAGGAACGCTGCTTCTGGAGTATGCGGACCGGATGCTGAACCTGCGCGAGGAGATTCGGAAGGGCATGAAGGAACTGCGCGGGCTCGAGCGCGGCCAGCTTTCGCTCGGCGTGAATGAAAGCTCGATCCATGCCCTGCTCCCGGCGCTTGATCGTTACCGGCAACTGCACCCGGGAATCCACATCAAGGTACATCGCGTATTCTCGCGCGACGTGCCGCGGGAAGTGCTGAGCCACCATCTGGACATCGGCGTGATCTCCTATCTTCCAGAGGAGCGCGAACTCGCGGCGGTGGAATTCTATCGCGACTCGCTCGTCCTGATCGTCTGGCCGGGTCACCGGCTCGCGAAGCGGCGAGAAGTCGAAATCCAGGAGCTCGGGCAGGAGACGTTTGTTGCGCACATCGTTGAATCGCCCTACCGGCAGCGCGTGATTCAGATGTTCGCCCGCCACCGCGTTCCGCTGCAAATGGACATCGAAATGCCCACCCTTGAAAGCATCAAGATATTCGTGGAGATGAAGAAGGGAGTCGCGATCGTGCCGCGGATGTGCGCCGAGCGGGAAGTCGCGCAGGGACTGCTGCGCGCGCTACGCATCCGGCAAATGCGCGTCGTTAGGAAACTCTACCTGGTGTACCGGCAGGACCGGCCGCTGACGGCGGCCGCTCAGGAGTTGGTCGAAATCATCCGCGGCAAACCGTCGCGCAGCGGGCGCAACGCACCGACAGCGATACGCTAGAAGTTTGTTGTAAGACGCAAGGCAAAGCTTCGCGCGGGGCCGATGGCGTTGCCCGAGAAAAGGCCTCCGAAGTCGATTACGTCCAGAATGTTGGTGAGGTTTTCTCCGTCGACTTCGAGGCGCACATTCAAACGATCGGACTTGTAAACATCGGCGCTTGCCGAGGCGTCCACTAGGGACGAAGGATAGATGCGGCCGCGGTTGAAATTAATTCGATTCAGAACCGCTTGCCCGTATTCCGCGAGCACGGTGGACGGATTGCCGTCAAACTCGAACGGCAAGCCGGTGCCATATTCAATTCCTCCAGCAATCCACAGCCGCGGCACGACCTGATAGCGAATGCGGCCGCGAACGGTATTGCGCTGATCCTGCGAATCCGGGAAATGGCCGCTGAGCTGTGTTTCCGCAGCGGTCGCGTTGGCCCCCAGGAAGAGCCCGCCTGTGACGGGCAACCACACATTGCCCACGGTATAGGAATAACTCAGGAAGCCGGAAAAATGCCGCCAATCCGGAACGTCCAGTTTCGCTTCCGCGCCGCAAATGATGGCCTTGCTAAACGCGATGGGGAAGCTGATGGTCGTGTTCTCGATCTGATCGTCGTCCGCGAAGTTGTTCAGAAGCCGCCGAAAATAGTCGGTGTCCAGCTTGATCTTGTTGAAGAAGACCTTGGTCAGTCCGGCTTCATAATAGTCGCCTTCCGAAGGCTCGACCGGCAGCCGGAGAAAACTCTCCGGACTAATCGACTCCACAGCCGTCGAACTTGAAAGCAAGATGTTCTCGAACGAAGGCGTCTGGAACACCCGGTCGTAGGAGAAATGCAGCACGATTTCAGAAGAGGGGAAATAGCGGGAAATCGCGAAGCGTGGGCCCACGGCCTGGCGATTCAACAGCAGTTGATAGTGGTCCCAACGAAGACCCGCATTGATTGTCCAATTGCCCAAGCGCATCAAGTCCTGCACGAACGCGGATTGTTCGAGGTCGGGGCGATTTCCCAGGAAGCTGAAAGTCGGGGGAGTATCGACGTCAAATTGCGTGGGATCTGTGATGATGTACCTGAAATTCTCATTCAAGAATGTGTTGTCGGATTCGACTCCCAATTTCCATTCGTGCCGCCCGTGATCGACAGTGAGGGCGCCCTTGAAATATCCTTCGCGAAACCAATTGTGCTGAAAAACCTCGATCGGGGTCGAATCCGCGTTGGAGTCGAAATCATTTGCGTTGTCCCTCACCATGCCGCGAAAATCCCCCACGGCATTAGGCGAGAATGTGTGCTGGTAGGAGATGATCCCCATCGTTTCGAAGTTGTCGGCAGTCTGCCGTTGGCATGGCGGCTCCTGAACTGCGGGATGGCACCAGGTCTGCTGCACCTGCTCGTTCGGGAGGTCGTAGCGCGAAAGCTCGTGCCGCACGATCAGACTTAACCGATCGTCCGGCGTCAGGTCGCGCTCGTAGTGGACCGAGAAATCGCCCAGCGTGCCCATGTTTGTAAAGTTCTGCGGGACGACAGGGTTCAGATAGTGGTCCGTCATGCTGCCGCTGGCACTGGCGCCAAACGTGTTCTTGCCCCAGACGTACTGGCCTTGCGCGAAGGCGCCAGCGGTGTCAAAGCTGCCGCCGGAAAGCACGACCTGGCCGTGGAACCCCGGCCGCGAATTCTCGAGCGTATTAACCTCGATGACGCCTCCCATCTTTCGGCCGTATTCAGCCGGAATGCCCGCGGTATAAATGCTCATTGATTGAACATCGTCCGCCTCGATCTCCGGGCCGAAGCTGGGCGAACGGTTATCCGTGAAAGGAATGCCGTCGATGACGAACTGCGTCTGATATTCGGAGCCGCGAGGATGCAAGACGGCGTTGCCCTCATACAGCCAGCCGGGCTGAGAATTCACCAGATCCTGCAACGAGCGCCCGGGCAAAGAGCTGAATCGGTTTTGGATGAGATCTGTGCCGACCTGGCTTACGGAGCCCGCCTGATCCGGATTAATCAGCGTATTGACGGAGGTGACTGTGACAGACTGGGTGACTAAAGGTAGTTTGAGCTGAATCGTGAACTCCTTGGGAATCGAAGAGCGAATCTCGACGGAATCGGACACCTCGGCGAACCCAGGCTGTCGAATTTCGATCTGGTAGACGCCGTAGGGCAGGCGTTGGGCGACCGCGCTGCCTTCATTGTCTGTAGTCAGGCTGTTTCGGTACTGATTTGCCTGGCTTACGATTTGGACTGTGGTCTTCACGCCGAGGCCCGACGGGTCGACGACATTCAGGCGCAGTTCGCCGTCACTGGCTTGCGCGAAAGCCGCCGAAACACTGAGGACAAGCAGAGCGAGCAATCTCTTCACGTACAAATGCCCCCTATCATCCGGCACTCGGTTAGGTACGAATTTGTCCCGCCCCTCATATGAGTATTCCCCTTCGGGCGGTTTTGTTCAGCCTTTATTTTTTTGACCTGGATCGCACCAGTGCCCCGATCTAGCTGCGGATCGCAGCCGCACGCCGAAGAGTTGACCTTTGGTTATCGAAAGCGGGCCGTGTGGCGCCGTTGTTCGGCCGCGGTTTCGAGGAACTTCTCGGCATCCGGGCGAGCTTCGAGGGGAACATTCCACTGCTGGCCCAGGCGGTCCGCGATCTGGCGGGCCATGGCCCTGCGTACGTCCGGCTCAAGACTGTTGCGACGACTAAGGAAGGCTTCCACGAGCTGAAGCTCTTCGACGGTGAGTTGAGGAAGCGGACCTGCCGCGATCGGCTGCGCCGGAGTTGCCGGGCTCTGCCAGATAGAGTTAACGCCCTGCAGCGGCTTTTCGTGAATCACGACCGTGCCCGCCGCATAGTCTCCTACCCGCTTGTTCTCCGGGCTGATGAGCATGGTGATCACTCCGGTAGCGTAGAGGGTCGGCAGGTAATCCACGATGCGGATCAGATTGCGCAGAATGGCATCGTAAGCGCTGATCGGCCGGCCGGAATCCTTGATGACGCGCAGATGCGTCCAACGCTTGCCGGGCGTCTGTCCGTTCCACAGGGCTTCGAAGAATGCGAAGTAGCCAAATTGAATGGTGAAGGCGATGAAGATGAAGATGGCAAACGTCCAGAGGCCCGCGCGGCCGGAAAAAAGGGAGCCGAGCGAAACGGCGAAGATGGCCAGGATCATGATCAGCACCCAGAAGGCCGCCATTTGGAGGAGCGTGTCCGCGGCGAGCGCCAGGAAACGGCTGCCGATGCCAGCCAGAGGAAACTCGAGCGAGGTCTGCTCCGGCGTTTCGATGGTAAGCTTGTCGGCCGAGGACATCGGTGATCTCCACGAGCTGGCTTCAGAAACGACGGCCGTACTGGGCGCGCATCGACGAACTCCTCGCCCGCTCCGGCCGGAGTGGCATCCGCGCCCTGACTCATGCCGAGCTGCAAGAGTTGGCGCTATTATATCGCCAGACGGCTTCGGACCTTGCGACGATCCGCGAAGACGCT
>Ga0187864_10003441_pt1 | contig 12970 bp, 10 predicted proteins | sample June2016WEW_11_4_FD_132985 | JGI IMG/M metagenome (GOLD analysis project Ga0187864, IMG submission 132985) | Peatland microbial communities from SPRUCE experiment site at the Marcell Experimental Forest, Minnesota, USA - June2016WEW_11_40 | ecosystem: Environmental > Terrestrial > Soil >... | reverse complement strand
CTCGGAATTGGCTCTACAGAAGTCGAATCTCAACGTCCGGCGTGAAATCCTTGGCGAGCCCACGAACCCGAGTACGCCGCTGGCCGTGCCCAAAATCAGCTGCTTGCACCACAGGCTGATAGGGCTTGACCGCAGAAAACTAGAAGCACCACCAGTGCAAATATCTTCCTGTTCATCGAGAACCTCCTTCCCGATGGAACTGCGCTTATCGCATTCTGCCCATGCCGACGCGCTCCGCTGCTCCTCCCCAAGTGCGCCGCTCCCAGGAATGGCTCCTGGCAAGGCACCACACTAACTCCAAGGAATATGTACCACCCAATCCTAAGGTGGCGCAGTGTTTCAAATCACCGTTCGCCGTGACAGCCGGCCCGAGCCGGGTTGGGAAATAAACGGGTAGCATTCTGCGTCTGGTAGGGTCGAGGACCTGAGGCAATTGTTTGCGCTCGACTCCCGCACGGTTCAGCGCCCCGCCTGTGTTACGCTTTTCTTATTCCTGCCAATCGGCCAATCAGGACGCATGATGAAAGTGCTTCGCCTGGCGCTGTTCTGCCCGTTGCTTGCAGCGATGTGCTGGGCACAAGGGACGCGCACCTGGGAACAGACTAAGTACGACGAATTCGAAAAAGGTACCAGCCGCGGGGTCGCCATCAGCAGCGATGGAACGCTCACGCTCGCGCCTGGGTTCAGCGCGCTGTACACTTCGCCATCCACCTATCTTTGGGGTCTCGCTGCCGACGCGCAGGGCAATGCCTATGCCGCGGCGGGATCGCCGGCGCGCGTCTACAAGCTGATGCCGGACGGCAAGGCCAGCATTATTTTTGCTCCGCAAGAGTTACAGGTGCAGGCGTTGGTGGTGGACCCGAGCGGCGCCATCTACGCGGCCACCTCGCCCGACGGCAAGGTGTACACGATCATCCACGGCGGCCCGGCGCCGGGGAAGAGTCCTGAAGGATCGCACACTACGGCGGAAGTGGCCGCAGCGCAGGAAGGCAGCAAACCAAGTTCGGCGGGCGAATCTCCGCGACTCTCGGTGGCCGTCGATTCCAGTTACAGTGCCAGCGTATTCTTCGATCCCAAGACGAAATACATTTGGGCGCTGGCACTCGACCGCCGGGGGCAGCTGTACGTCGGTACCGGCGATCGCGGCGAAATCTTTCGGGTGGATCGCAACGGCAACGGCGCGCTGTTCTTCCAGAGCGATGAGGCGCAAATCCGCGCTCTCGATTTCGACAACTCCGGCAACCTGATCGCCGGGACCGACGGTAGCGGGCTGATCTATCGCATCTCTCCGCAAGGTGAAGGCTTCGTGCTGTACAGCGCGCCCAAGAAGGAGATCACCGCTCTCGCCATTGATGGGCACGGCGACATCTACGCAGCCGGAGCTGGCGAGAAACGCGGCACAACACCGCCGCTTGCACCGGTGACCAGCGTTCCTTTTGCGGCCGCAGCGCCGCCGAGCGGTGGAAGCGCCATCACGCTGGGCGCGCCAGGTTCGGCGACGCCCGGCGCCTCCACTCCCACATTCACGGCGATTCCCTACCCCAACGTGACCAACGTTGGCGGGTCCGAGGTGTACCGACTTGGGGCGGACGGTTCGCCGAAGACGCTGTGGGCGTCGCATGAAGATTTGGTCTATGCGCTCGCCTTCGATCAGGCGGGGCGCTTGCTCGCGGGCACGGGAAATCGTGGCAAGATTTTCGTCATCAGCGGCAATCAATACACGGATTTGGCCCAGGCCAGCGCCAACCAGGTCACGGCCTTCGCGCGCGCGCCCAAGGGCGGACTGTACGCGGCCACCAGCAATCTGGGAAAGATTTTTCTCCTCGGTCCCAACCCGATGACAGAAGGCACCTACGAGAGCGATGTCTTCGACGCGAAAAACTTTTCCCAGTGGGGACGGGTGGAAGTTCGCGGCAGGGGCAGCTTCGATGTTTTCGCGCGCAGCGGCAACGTGGACAATCCCGACCGCAACTGGAGCTTGTGGAAGCAAGTCGATCTGCCGAAAGAGCTTCCAGTGGATGCGCCTTCAGCACGCTTCATTCAGTGGAAGGCGGTGCTGCATCCCGGTAAACCAGCGGCGGCAATCGAGAGCGTAACCCTGAATTACCTGCCCAAGAACGTCGCCCCCGAGGTGGAAGATGTGACCGTGCTCGTCGGCTCGCGAGTCCCGGCAGGCACGCACACCGAGCCGGAGAGTTCCGCGCCGAACCCCTATACGCCTCCCATTCCCATCGTGCGCGACAAACATTCCATCGCGGTGAAGTGGAAGGCGCAGGACGAAAATGACGACTCGCTGGTTTATAGCGTCTACTACCGCGGTGACGGCGAGGGCCGCTGGAAACTGCTGCGCGAAGGGATTGAGGAGCGGTTCGTCAACCTCGACGCCGATTTGTTTCCCGACGGTGGCTACATTATTCGTGTGGTTGCCTCGGATGCACCGTCGCACTCGCCTGAGGACACCTTGACGGGCGAGGGCACCAGCCCGCGCTTTGAGGTGGACAACACCCCGCCGCATATTGAGTCGCTGAGCACCAAGGTCGAAGGAGATAAGCTACACGTGACGTTCCGCGCGGTGGACAGCTTCTCGCCCATCAGCCGCGCCGAGTACTCGCTGGATGCGGGCGATTGGCAAACCGTCGACCCGGTGGGGCATATCTCGGATTACAAAGTTGAGAACTACGATTTCAACGTGCCGATTGTGGCGGGTGCGAGCGAGAATGAGGGCAAGGTTGATGCGGGCAAACGCGTCGCCAGCAGGGGCGTCGAGGAGCACACGCTTGTGGTCCGCGTGTACGATCGCTTCGAGAATATGGGCATCAGCAAGAGTGTGGTGAGGGCTGCGGGCGGTCGGTAGTCGGCGCGCGGGGTTGTATCCCTAATAGGGGTCCGTCGACTCCGCGCTCAGGATGACAATAGGTCACTCTGCAGACGGCTGGGGCGCTCACCTCCATGAACCTTCGCGCTATTGTCGATCTCGTCGCTTTGCTCGCTTGCTCGGTGTACGGCACCATTCCGCTGTTCTGGTTTGTGGTGCATCCCTTTGTGGAGCGCTGGCGTGCAGGCGGGCGGCGCGCTTACGCTTTCATCCTGCCGGCGTGGGGCGGATTTATCGCCATCGCGTTTCTGTTGATGTGGCCATTTCGCTCGATCCACTTTTATACGAATCGGTTTTCCTGGGTGCCTGCGGCCATCCTCTTCCTCCTGGGATTCTCGATTTACCGCGCGGCGTTTAAGACATTTGACCGGGCGAAAGTTTCCGGCCTCGCCGAACTTGAGCCCGACCGTCATCGTCAGCAACTGATCACCACAGGCATTCGCGCGCGTGTGCGCCATCCGATTTATCTGGGTCATCTCTGCGAGATCGCCGGCTGGTGCATCGGAACGGGATTGGTCACGCTATACGCGCTGGCGGCTTTCGCCGTGATCACCGGTGCTGTGATGATCCGCATGGAAGACCGCGAACTGGAAGCGCGCTTTGGGGAAGCGTTTCGAGGGTATCGGCAGCGCGTGCCTGGGGTGCTACCGAGAGTTCGAAAGAATTGACCACGGGCAAAAGAGGCCGTGCTCCGCTCGGTCGAAAATCATTTACCACGGAGACACGGAGTTTTGATTTATGTCGAGTTTCCTCCCTGATCTCCGTGCCTCCGTGTTTGATTTTTATCTATGGGTGGGTCGCAGACCCACCCTAACTGATCCGTGTTCATGCCTGTAAATCTGTGGCCGACCCGCTTTTCGCTACAATGAACCTTCGCTGAGCTTCTCAATAATGCAATTTGAACTCTTTGTCGCAGCGCGTTATTTGCGGGCCAAACGGCGCCAGGCCGTCATCGGGGTCATCACCGTCATCTCCATTGTCGGAGTGGCCGCGGGCGTCGCCTCGCTCATCATCGCGCTGGCCATCAACAACGGATTTCGCCAGGACTTGCAGGAGCGGCTGCTGGGCTCGACCTCGCACATCAACCTGCTGCGCGTGGAAAGCGATGGCATCCGCAACTGGCAAGACTTGCTGGCGCGACTGCAGAAGCAGCCGCACGTTCTCGCCGGTGCGCCCGCGATTTACGAGCAGGTATTGATCTCGCGCGGCGCTCGCGCCCAGGGAGCGATTCTCAAGGGCATCCTGCCGCAAGACGAGCGCAGGGTCAGCGACATCCTCGATACCGTCAAGAGCGGCTCAGCCGACAGCCTAGAGGTGCAAAAAGAAGATCAGGCCGGCACTTCGCCTCCGGACCCCGATGAACCCAACCCGCTCTCGACGCGCATCACCGCTTCCCTGCCGCCGATTATTCTGGGCAAAGACATGGCTGATCAACTGGGCGCTACGGTTGGGTCGCTGGTGACCGTCACCAGTCCCCAGGGCGAGCTCACGCCATTTGGCATTGTCCCCAAGTACAAGCGCTTCAAGGTGACGGGAATCTTCTCGTCGAGTTTCTATGAGTACGACAGTTCCTGGGCCTTCATCTCGCTCCCCGACGCGCAGAAACTATTCGACCTGGGCGATGTTGTCTCCGTGCTGGAATTCAAGATCGACGATATCTACCGGGCGCCGGAAATCGCGCAGAAGCTGGAGGCCGCGGCTGGCAAGGGTTTCATGTCAACTAACTGGATGGAACAGAACCGTGCCATCTTCCATGCCCTGCGGCTGGAACGGGTAGTGACGTTTATCACCATCGGGCTGATTGTGTTTGTCGCGGCGCTGAACATCTTGATCTCGCTGATCATGATGGTGATGGAGAAGACGCGCGACATTGCGGTGCTGGTTTCGATGGGCGCCAAGAAGCGGCAGATCCGGCGCATCTTCATCTATCAGGGAATCCTGATCGGCGTGATCGGTACGGTGCTGGGGCTGATCGCCGGGTATCTGCTCTCCTGGACAGCCGGGCACTACCACCTGGTATCGCTTTCCGCCGAAGTTTATTCCATCGACTACGTGCCGTTCGCACCACGCGCGCTCGACGGAGTTCTGGTGGCGATTATCGCCATCGGCGTCAGTTTCATTGCGACCCTCTACCCCTCATGGTCGGCCGCCAACGTTCTGCCCGCCGAAGCCCTCCGGTACGAGTAGCCAAAAATCCCGACTCACCACAAATTGACGTAGCATTCCTTTTGAGTTATATTCCTTCTGTGGCATGGGGCGTAGAGTACACCGACAACGCCCGCATGCAGATGTAATTGTGCAGTCCCGTCATTCCAACATGAAGGAACTACGCGGTAAAGTGGAGCAGCGGCAATTGCGCGTATTGTACGCATTCGATCCCAGGCGAACTGCAATTCTACTGATTGGCGGCGACAAAGCAGGTGACCCAGGGTGGTATGACCGTTACGTGCCCATTGCCGATGACCTATTCGATAAGCACCTACGCGAGTTGGAGGAACCCCGTGGCAAAGAACTTTAATACGCTGCGCGCCAGAATGTCGCCCGCGGCCCGTGCCCGCGCACAAGAAAAGGCCCGCAAAGACTTGGCTGAGATGGCCTTGGATGAAGTACGTGAAGCCCGCGCCCTGACTCAGGAGCATCTGGCAAAACTGCTGGGGATCAGGCAATCCGCAGTCTCCAAGATGGAGCGAAGAACGGACATGTACGTCAGCACGCTTCAAGCGATGATCAGGGCAATGGGCGGAACGCTTCAGATCGTTGCCGTTTTCCCCGAGGGCAAGGTGGAGATCGACCAGTTCCGGAAGCTCGGTAGAACGAGGGAAGCATAATCGATGTACTCGTCAACCGATCACGCGACATCCTGGCGCACAACCATTTGCTGAGGGGATTGGAATATCCACAATCAGTTTCCCTACCGCTTCCGTGGCAGAGTCGCTGACTTCGCAGCCCGGACGTGATCTAATTCCTATAGGCCGTGAGTTGGCATACTGAGTTCCGAAACGGGCTTGGTTGCAGCGACTTGGCCCGAATTTGTAACGCGCAGGAGCGCACCTGCATCCAATCGTTCAAGACGTGCTGTTGCGAGCGCAGAACCTGAAAAAGGTTTTCCGCTCGGGCGACTCCGATTTAGTGCTCTTTGAGAACTTGTCGTTCCAGGTGCAGGCCGGCGAAATGCTGGCCATTGTTGGCGAGTCTGGTGCCGGCAAAAGTACTTTGCTGCACATACTCGGAGTGCTTGATAGCGCTTCCGAAGGTAACGTATACTTCGCCCAACTCGATTTGGGTAAACTCTCGGAAGAACATGCGGCGGAGTTTCGCAGCCGCGAACTTGGGTTTGTCTGGCAGTTTCATTATTTGTTGCCGGAGTTTACCGCGGTGGAGAATGTGGCCATGCCGTTGTTGATGCGCGGCGGGAACTGGCGGGAGGCCGAGCGGCAAGCCCTGCACTGGTTGCAGGAGGTTGGTTTAACGGACCGTGCGAGTCATCGGTCCGGCGAGTTGTCGGGTGGAGAGCAACAACGGGTAGCGCTGGCCCGCGCCCTGGTCACCCAGCCGAAGATCCTGATGGCCGACGAGCCTACGGGAGACCTCGACAGCCGGACAGCGGCCGTGGTTTTTAATTTGATCGCCAAGCTACATCGCGACTATCGTCTGACTTCGCTCATCGTTACTCATAATCTTGGGTTTGCACGCCGCTGCGACCGTGTGCTGCGGTTGGAGCGCGGGCGGGTAGTCGAGGTGTCGCCGCAGTCGTTATCGGCGTGAGGCAACCGCCAAGCGAAAGACGGGTTTGTACAGAGTAAGGAAAGGACCGGCTAGGTCCTTATGGATCGGTCGCAGTATTTTGATGGCCGACGATCAGGGGTGAGGCAGGCAACGGGACACTGCGGATGACTGTTCCTTCGCTGAGGGGGAACGTTCCAGAGGGGTCCGTGGAGAGGCTCAATGTTTGAACGGTACACGGAAAAGGCCCGGCGAGTAATTTTCTTTGCGCGCTACGAAGCCAGTCAGTTCGGCTCTCCTTACATCGAAACGGAGCACCTGCTGCTGGGTTTGTTGCGCGAAGACAAAGCGCTCACCAATCGGTTCCTTCGGTCCCACGCTTCGGTGGAATCCATTCGCAAGCAGATCGAGGGTCACACGACCATTCGCGAGAAGGTCTCAACCTCCGTGGACCTGCCCTTAAGCAACGAGTGCAAGCGTGTGCTGGCGTACGCCGCCGAGGAAGCCGAGCGGTTATCGCACAAGCACATCGGTACCGAGCACCTGCTGCTGGGCCTGTTGCGCGAAGAGAAATGCTTCGCCGCCGAAATTCTGCATGAACGCGGACTGCGCCTCTCGACCATTCGCGAAGAACTGGCGCGCACCTCGCAGGAGAAGGCGCAGCCCTCGCAACGTTCGCGCGAGTCGTCGCTGCTTTCGGAGTTTTCCCGCGACCTCACCCAGTCGGCGATGGACAATCAGCTCGACCCGCTGGTCGGGCGCGATGCCGAACTGGAGCGCGTCGTGCAGATTCTGTGCCGCCGCACCAAGAACAATCCGGTGCTGATCGGCGAACCGGGCGTGGGCAAGACGGCCATCGTCGAAGGCCTGGCGCAACGCATCGCCGACGGCGAGGTGCCGTCGTTCCTGGCGGACAAACGCATCCTCGCGCTCGATCTCTCGCTGATCGTCGCCGGCACCAAGTATCGCGGCCAGTTTGAAGAGCGCCTCAAAACCATCATGAAGGAGCTGATGGAGTCGCAGAATTCCATCATTTTTATTGACGAACTGCATACCCTGGTGGGCGCCGGTTCGGCAGAGGGTTCGCTCGATGCCGCTAACATCCTGAAGCCGGCGTTGTCGCGCGGCGAAATCCAGTGCATTGGCGCCACCACTCCGGGCGAGTATCGTAAGTCCATCGAAAAAGACCGCTCGCTGGAGCGGCGCTTCCAGGCGGTTAAGGTTCCACCTCCCAACGAAGTGGACGCGGTCAAGATCCTGTTCGGCATCAAGGAACGTTACGAGAAGTTCCACGCCGTAACCTACACCGACGACGCCATCACGTTCTCAGTTTCGCATTCCAACCGTTATCTGCCCGATCGCTTCCTGCCCGACAAGGCGATCGATCTGATTGACGAGGCGGGAGCGCGCGTGAAGCTGCGCCAGACTTCGCTGCCCGAGGACATCACCGAAGTGCAGAAGCGGATCAAGTTCATCGTGCACCGCATGGAAAACGCCATTGCCAACCACGAGTTCGAGAAGGCCCGCTTCTATTCCGACGAGGAGCGCAAAGAGCGCGAGAACCTGCGCGCCCTGCGCGAGAAATACCACCTCGACGAGTCGTCCACCGGCGTCGTGGGACGCGAAGACATCGAAGATGTGGTGTCGCGCTGGACCGGCGTTCCCATCGCTTCCATCAAGGAAGAAGAAAGCCAAAAGCTGCTGCGCATCGAAGAAGAGCTGCACAAGCGGGTAATCTCGCAGGACCGCGCCATCACGGCGCTGGCCCGCGCCATCCGCCGCTCGCGTGCCGGCCTGAAGAGCCCGAACCGTCCCATCGGCTCGTTCCTCTTCCTCGGGCCGACAGGCGTCGGCAAGACCGAAGTCGCACGCACCCTGGCGCAGTTCATGTTCGGCAGCGAGAAATCGCTGGTGCGCTTCGACATGTCGGAGTTCATGGAGAAGCACTCCGTATCGAAGCTGATCGGATCGCCTCCGGGATATGTCGGCTACGAAGAGGGCGGCCAGTTGACCGAGCGCGTGAAGCGCGCGCCCTACTCGGTGGTGCTGCTCGACGAAGTGGAGAAGGCGCACCCTGATCTGTTCAACATCCTGTTGCAGGTGTTTGAGGACGGCCAGCTCACCGACGGGCTGGGCAATACGGTGGACTTCAAGAACACCATCATCATCATGACCTCGAACATCGGCGCGCGTCATTTGCAGAAGCGCACCGGCATGGGCTTCCAGTCGGAGAAGGAAGACACGATCTCCACCAAGGTCGAAGACATGGTGAAGAACGAGGTGAAGCGCACCTTCAACCCCGAGTTCCTCAACCGTCTCGACGAGGTCATCATCTTCAACGCGCTGAACGAGGGCGACCTGATCCAGATTGTAGAGTTGATGGTACAGCAACTGAACCAGAACCTGGCGCAGCGCGCCATCACGGTCACGGTGGCGGAAGAGGCCCGCAAGTGGATCCTCGACCAGACCATTGTGGACCGCAGCTACGGGGCGCGTCCGTTGCGCCGCGCGCTGCAGAAGTACATCGAAGACCCGCTGTCGGAGGCGCTCATCCAAGGCACGTTCGCGCAGCGGCCCACGTTCATCGAGGTGTACCTGGAGAACAACCAGCTCTTCTATCGCCCCGTCGGCGAGGAGAAGACCGAGGGCGTGCTGCTGTACAGCAACTAGCTTTGGAGCAGCAAGCGAACAGCAGGTCAGCAGGTCCCCCCACTCGCCCGCCGCGGCGTGCTCGGTCGGGATGACGAACATAAACGAGGCTTAAAGGTTGTGTCAGCGAATGGCCGGTCAGGAACGAGCGCGTTTTTGTTGATCTAGGGCCGCCAAGCGCAATTCGGCCCCGTTCTCGCTGGATCAGGAATCGGGCGATACAAAATAAGCGCCATAGCAGTTCCCCATCTTGTAGAGCAGCCTTACCTGAAAGCGGAACGGGGTGGCCTCCTGGTCGCGGAATTCCACCTCCACGATTTCCCCAACATACAAACTGGCCTGGGTCTCGAAACCGATGCCCGCTTCGCTGAGGTCGGTGCAGATCCCTTCTTCCGACTCCTCATCCAGTAAGCCCTGGTAGATGATCCGCACTGGCGCGCGGAGCTGGATGCGGTTTGCCCTGCGCCGCTCGTGGGGAGGAGGTCCGGCTGCCGGCGCGGTAGCCTTCCGCGCAATCGTGTCCTTCATTCCCAGCTCATCGGCAAAACTCCGGCAGCCTTTAGTTTTGCTCGAAAACCGAAACCTCCTTTGTGCCAGCAGTTACAATGAAGAGTTCTCCTTTCCGCAAAATTGCAGGTTGCTAAGGAGCTCGCTTGATTGCTCGTTATACCCGTCCCGAGATGGGGCATATCTGGAGTGACGAAAACAAGTTTCGCACGTGGCTGGAGGTGGAAGTCGCCGCCACGGAAACGCTGGCGGAGGCTGGAATCGTTCCTGAGGCGGCAGCCAAGGCGATCCGCGAAAAGGGCGGCTTCGACCTGGCGCGCATCAACCAGATTGAAGTTGAAGTGAAGCACGACGTCATTGCCTTTACCACCGCCGTCGCCGAGAAGGTCGGCCCGGAATCGCGCTGGCTGCACTACGGGCTGACCTCCAACGACGTGGTGGATACCGCACAAGCCCTGCTGGTGAAGCAGGCGTCCGGCATTATCCGCGAGGACCTGAAGAAATTGCGCGAGGTGCTGAAGCGCCGCGCGTGGGAGTTCAAGGACACGCCGGTGATCGGCCGCACCCACGGTATCCACGCCGAGCCGGTGACGTTCGGACTAAAGCTGGCAAACTGGTATTCGGAGATGCAGCGCAATGTTGAGCGCTTTGAGATGGCTGCCGAGCAGATGCGCGTCGGAAAGCTCTCCGGAGCGGTCGGAAACGCGGCCCACCTGGAGCCGGAATGCGAAGAGAAGATTTGCCGGCGCCTGGGACTGAACGTGGCGGCAGTTTCGTCGCAAGTCATTCAGCGGGATCGCCATGCGTTTTATGTCGCAACCCTAGCCGTCATTGCCTCGACGCTGGACAAGATCGCCACTGAAATTCGCCATCTGCAGCGCACCGAAGTGCGCGAAGCGGAAGAGCACTTCAGCGAGAAGCAAAAAGGCTCGTCGGCCATGCCGCACAAGCGCAACCCGGTCACCTGCGAGCAGATCAGCGGCCTGGCACGCGTGGTGCGCGCGAATGCACAGGCCGCGCTGGAGAACGTTGCCCTGTGGCACGAGCGCGACATCTCGCACTCATCGGTCGAGCGCATCATCCTGCCCGATTCGACCATCCTGGCCGATTACCTGCTGAGCAAGACGACCACGCTGATCGACACGCTGCTGGTTTATCCCAAGCGCATGTTGAAGAACCTGGAGTCCACTGGCGGGCTGGTGTTCAGCGGGCAGTTGCTGCTCGACCTGGTCGAAGCGGGCATGCTGCGCGAAGACGCGTATCGCCTGGTGCAATCGAATGCCATGAAGGCGTGGAAAGAAGACTTGAATTTTCGCGACCTGATCATGAATGATGCCGAGATCACCTCGAAGGTGAAGCACGAAACGCTGGAACACGCTTTCGATTTGCAGCGGCCGCTGCGCAATGTGGACAAGATCTTCCGGAGAGTGTTCGGGGAGAAGGCTAGGGGCTAGGGGTTGGTGGTTAGTGGGCGACCGACAACTGGCAACCGACTACCGGCAACTGACAACTGACAACTGACAACTGAACTACTCCAGCCGATTAATGATGGAGGCGACGTAGCCTGCACCGAAGCCGTTGTCGATGTTCACCACGCTGACATTCGAGGCGCAGGAGTTCAACATGCCAAGCAGCGCTGCGATTCCCTCATAGGAAGCGCCATAACCGACGCTGGTGGGCACTGCAATCACCGGCACGCCGACCAGGCCGCCGACCACGCTGGGCAGCGCGCCTTCCATTCCGGCGCAGACGATCACCACGCGCGCCTGCGCCAGCATCTCACGGCGGGCCAGCAGCCGATGGATGCCGGCCACTCCCACGTCGTACACGTGCTGCACCTCGTTGCCCATCGCCTGCGCCGTGACCACCGCTTCTTCGGCGACCGGAATGTCGCTGGTCCCGGCGGAAACCACCACGATCTTCCCTTTGCCGTAAACAGTCTCGTCCTGCGTGAGCGTGATGGCGCGCGCGAGCTCGTGGAATGCGGCTTTGCGAAACTTGCGCTTGACGGCGCGAAACTGCTCCGGCGAAACACGCGTCGCCAGCACGTTGTGGCCGGGATGCGCCAGTCGCGCGAAAATCTCCGCGAACTGCCGCGGAGTTTTTCCTGGCCCGAAGATGACTTCGGGCATGCCGACTCGCAACGTCCGATGATGGTCCAGGTTGGCAAAGCCGAGGTCCTCGAAGGGAAGATGCCGCAGACGCTGCACCGCTTCCTCGGCAGAGAGCTTGCCGCGCTTCACCTGGTCGAACAGTTTCTTGAGGGCGTCGGAAGTCATTGGGCAGTAGTCAGTAGTCAGTAGTCAGTTGCCAGTTGTCAGGAAGAAAGTTTCAAGTTTCGAGACTCAAGATACAAGTCCCAAGATGCAAGCTCCAAGATGCAAGTCCCAAGATGCAAGTCCCAAGAGAGGAACGCATTAGGCCGATCCGTCTTCTTGCCGAAAACAGGCCACGCCTGAGTGTTACGATGTGAAGCTTAGATGCTCGCGCAGACCCCTACAGCACCGCGGACCTTGACCGTTGCCATCACCGGCGCCAGCGGCTCCATCTTTGCCCGGCACCTGCTGGATGCGTTGGACCGCGACGAGCGCATCGCAACCGTCAACGTCATTCTCTCCGACAGTGGCCTGCGCGTGATGGTCGAAGAACTTCAGGTATCGGGCCGCAATGAGTTGATCCAGAAACTGCTGGGACGAGCTTCGCAGAAAATCCGCCAGCAGAACAACTCGGACATCGGGGCCAACGTGGCCAGCGGTTCCTATCATACCGACGCCATGATCGTGCTGCCCTGCAGCGTGGGGACCCTGGCGCGAATCGCCAACGGAATGGCCATCCAACTCATCGAGCGCGCCGCCGATGTCTCCCTGAAGGAGCGGCGGCCCCTGATCCTATGCGTGCGCGAAACCCCGTTCAACCTCATCCACCTCCGCAACATGATGCTGGCCGCGGAAGCGGGAGCCACCATCTTTCCGGTGATCCCGGCGTTTTACTTCCGCCCGGTCTCGACCGACGAGATCGCGCGCGAGTTTGTCAACCGCGTGCTGGCGCATGTGGGACTGCCGCAGCCCGACGCGTATCAGTGGAAGGGCGAGTGAAGGCTAGAGCATTTTCAATGTTATCGTAGACCATATCCGCAATGAGAGAACCAAGCTAAAGCGTTGTCGGCGGTAATAGCTCGCAGGGCTTCTGCGATGGCGCCTTCCAGAGCTTCTGCGG
>Ga0187864_10003438_pt1 | contig 12976 bp, 9 predicted proteins | sample June2016WEW_11_4_FD_132985 | JGI IMG/M metagenome (GOLD analysis project Ga0187864, IMG submission 132985) | Peatland microbial communities from SPRUCE experiment site at the Marcell Experimental Forest, Minnesota, USA - June2016WEW_11_40 | ecosystem: Environmental > Terrestrial > Soil >... | reverse complement strand
TCAACCGCTCCCGCTCTCTCGCGCTCAACTCGATCCGCTCCTCTTCCATGGGGCCTCCCGGCCCCTAGAAAAGCGGACATTTCTACTTTGCACAAACAGGACATTCTCACTTTGCAGCGACATCAAAGAGCCGGAAGTGGACTTTCAAGCGTGTTTCGGATAGGATTCTGCGGGTTTGTTCATCGTTCTCTCCTGAAAGGAAGCTGGAAAACCGCAATGGCCAAGAATCCCGTAAAGGCAAAGACAATGCTTGAATCGTTGGATGCTCTCATCGCAGAGCACCACCTGCTGAAACATTCTTTTTATCAGGCCTGGACCGAAGGGACACTTTCGAAGGAATCGCTCCAGCTCTATGCCGAGCAGTATTATCAACACGTCCGCGCGTTTCCCGAGAACTTGAAGCAGCTCGCGGGCCGCACGAACGGCCATCTCGCGGAGCTGGTAAACGAGAATCTCGCTGAAGAGCTCGATCCGGCGATGCCGCACCCGCTGCTCTGGCGCCAGTTCGCGGAGTCGCTCGGCGTGAGCGAAGCCGCCCTCGACGAGGCGCGCCCGCTTCCGGGGATCGCGGCGCTGCTGGATACGTTTGACGAGGTTTCCTCGCACGGAACGCTGGCGGAAGCCGTCGCGTCCTTTTACGCGTACGAAGCGCAGGTGCCTGAAATCGCCGCGCAAAAGATCTCCGGATTGCGCCGACTCTACGGCATCACGGAGCCTCGCGCGCTAGCCTACTTCGGCGTGCACGAGGAGGCAGACGTACGTCACCGCGCTGCGTGGCAGGAATGGCTCGCGAGCCAGAACCCGGCCGACACGTTCGGCGTGCTCTGTGCAGCCGAGCGCACGCTGAAGGCCCTCTGGGGAGCTCTCGACGCTGTGTATCCCCAGGCTTGCGCTGCTGCTGCGAAGAATTAACCGCGGGGGGACGAGGGGCTGGTTTCAGGGTAGGTTCGTTTCAGCGGCCGGTGGCAAACTGCCGGCCGCGCTCCTCGTTGGCCGTTCACTTCAGGTCGTAGTTCTCATCCGGCTTTCAGAATCTTCACGCCGTCGCGCCCGCCCAAGAAAACTTCTCGCGTGAAGCCCAGGAAGAGCCCGTGCTCGACCGCGCCGATGACATGGTCGAGATGGTGCGCAACCTCCTTCGGTTTCGCCATCTCGCCGAATGCACAATCCATGATGTAGTTTCCGCCGTCGGTCACGAAGGGCTTCTTGTCCGCGCCAAGCCGCAGCGACGGGTTCGCACCGAGCTCGTGCAGTTTTCTTTCCGTGGCTTGCCATCCGAATTTGACGACTTCGACGGGCACGGAAACCAGCGAGCCGAGCTGCTCGACCAGCTTCGTTTCATCCGCGACGATCACCATGCGCTTGCTCGCCGCCGCCACGATTTTCTCGCGCAACAGCGCGCCGCCGTGGCCTTTGATCAGATAGAGCGTACCGGCTTCGACCTCGTCGGCACCGTCCACCGTAAGATCGATCTGGGCGTGGCCGGCAAACGTGGCGAGCGGAATTTTCAGCGAGCGCGCGAGCTTTGCCGTCTGCGCCGAGGTCGGAATCCCGACGATGCGCAAGCGCTCTTCCGCGATGCGCCGCGCGAGCGCCGCCACGAAAAACGCCGTGGTCGAGCCGGTCCCGAGGCCGACGACCATTCCGTCTTCGACGAGTTTGACCGCGGCTTCGGCGGCGGTCTTCTTCCACCGATTTTGTTCGGACGGCTTCATCCGTCGCTCACCTTCCGCACGACTGTTCGACGCTCGGAGCGGGGCCATGATAGCCGCTTTGGGAGAGGCTGCCAAGTGCGCGAAATTCTCTCGAACCGGCATGCTAGAATTCCGCTCTTGCTCGTCCGCGCTCACGGAGCCGGGGTGTTCCGGAAAATTCTGATCGCAAACCGTGGTGAGATCGCCGTGCGCATCGTGCGCGCCTGCCACGAGATTGGCGTGCGCGCCGCGGCCGTCTATAGCGATGCCGACCGCGCGGCGCTGCACGTGCGCCTGGCAGATGAGGCTTATCCGATCGGTCCGGCGCCCTCGCGCGAAAGCTACCTCGCAATCGAGAAGATCGTCCGCGTGGCGCGCGAAGCCGGATGCGACGCCATCCATCCCGGCTACGGCTTCCTCGCCGAAAATCCGGCGTTCGCCCGCGCGTGCGCCGGTGCGCGCCTGATCTTCATCGGGCCTTCACCTCAGACGATGGAAAAGCTCGGGTCGAAAACGGCGGCGCGGCACGCGGCGCGCGAAGCGGGCGTGCCGACCGTACCCGGGACGCTCGACCCGATCCAGAACTCCGCCGGTGCGCTCGCTGCAGCGAAACAGATTGGTTTCCCCGTCGTGCTCAAAGCCGTGGCCGGGGGAGGCGGCAAGGGGATGCGGCTGGTGGAAAGTGAAGCACAACTCGCCTCCGCCTGGCGCGACGCCGCATCGGAGGCGCAAAACGCCTTTGGCGACGGCCGGCTTTATCTCGAAAAGTATTTGTCGCGGCCGCGCCATATCGAGATTCAGGTCCTGGGCGATCACCATGGGCGCATCGTCCATCTCGGCGAGCGCGAATGTTCCATCCAAAGGCGCTATCAAAAAGTGATCGAAGAGGCGCCATCGCCCGCCGTGACGCCGGAGCTGCGCCGCGCGATGGGCGAAGCAGCTGTGAAACTCGCAAGCGCCGTAGCGTACACGAATGCAGGCACATTTGAATTCCTCGTGGACGTGGACCGGCAGTTCTACTTTCTCGAAACCAACACGCGCTTGCAGGTCGAGCATCCCGTAACCGAAATGGTCACGGGGCTCGATCTCGTGAAGCTGCAGATTCGCATCGCAGCGGACGAGCCACTGCCTTTCGCGCAGGAAGACGTCACCCTGCGCGGCAACGCAATCGAGTGCCGCCTCTACGCCGAAGATCCGGACAACAATTTCTTTCCTTCGCCCGGCAAAATTCTCGAATACCGCGCGCCGAGCGGGCCGGGAATCCGTCTCGACGACGGAGTCTACGGCGGCTGGACGGTGCCGAACGAATACGATCCCATGCTGGGGAAATTGATCGCCTGGGGCGGCGACCGCGCCGAAGCGATTGCGCGCCTCGGGCGAGCGCTCGAGGAGTATTGCGCGAGCGGGATCAAAACGAACGTCGCGCTTCTTCGCCGGATTCTCGCCGCTCCTGATTTCCAAAGCGGCGACATCTACACCCGCTGGCTGGACGATTTTCTGAGCCGTCCTGTGCCCGGGCTACAAGCAGCGGGCGGGGCCGCGTTGCCCCACGTGGAAGACGCTGCGATGCTGGCGGCCGCGCTGTGGCACATTTCGCGGAATGGCAGTTATGGCGGCAAACCAACGGCAATCGCGGGCGCGCCGGAGTCGCGATGGAAGCTCGAAGGGCGGCGCGACCAATTGAGCCGCGAGCCCGACCGGTGACGCACTCTTGAAACTCGAAATCGAATTCGGGGGCAAGGCGCGAAGAGTCGAAATCGAGGGAGATCCGGCGCGCCGCAGACAGATTCGCTGCACAATCGACGGCCGCACCATCGAAGCCGACGCCGCCGAGGTCGCGCCCGGAACTTACTCGATCCTAATCGGGGGAACGTCGCTGGAAGCCCGTGTGGAGGCGCACGGCACAGACCTGCGGGTCATCGTCGCGGGGCGCGCATATGCGGCGGCGGTCAGCGATCCGCGGCAGTGGCGCCGCTCTCGCGGCGCGGCGCTCGAGGCCGAAGGCCGCCAGCAGGTGACCGCGCCGATGCCGGGAAAGATCGTTCGCGTGCTCGTGAAGGCGGGCGAAGCCGTCGAAGCCGGCCAGGGAATCCTCGTGGTGGAGGCGATGAAGATGCAGAACGAAGTGCGCTCGCCGAAATCAGGGACCGTGGAACGCTTGCTCGTCTCGGAAAACCAGGCCGTCGGCGCCGGCGATGTGCTCGCGATTGTGGCCTAGAGGTCGCTACTTTGCGTCGGGAAGCTTTCCGGCAGACTCGATTATCTGGCGCGCGAGATAGTTCGTTACGTGCGCTTCGTCGCGCGCCTCAACGAGATAGGCCGAGCGGAGAAGCTGCTCCTTGCGCGTGCGCAAGGCTTCGCGGATGGCCTGCTGGACCTGCGGATCGGAAAGCTGGCGGTCACCGGCGGCTTCCTTGGCGATCAGTTTCAGAATGCGATATCCGCCGCCCTTTAACGGGATGGGTTGGGTCACCTGGCCCGGCTTCATCTCCAGCACGGCTTTCTTGAGCGCCGGATCGGACTGGTTGAGCGCCGATTCTGGAACGAAGCCGATATCGCCGCCCGTCGAAGCGCTTGAATCCTCGGAATAGTCCGTGGCCAATTCGCCGAAATCGGCGGCGGCACTGAGCCTTTGCATGAGCATCGCGGCTTTGCGCCCGGCTTCGGCTTCGCTGGTCGCCTTGTCGTTCTTGCGATTGTGGACCGTGGGGTCCGGCCGGGGCGTGATGACGATCTGCGCGATGTGGTACTGCGGCTCGGTGACGTTGAACTGCGCGCGGTTCTTGTTGTAGAAGTTGGCGATGTCTTCGTCGGTGATGGAGATTTTGGCCACGACCTCGCGATTGAGCAGTTTCTGGATCGAAAGCTGGCGCCGAATGTCGCTCTTCAGATCGTCCACGCTGAGCCCGGTTTCCTGAAGCTTTTTCTGGAACTCCTCCTCGGTGTAAGGGCTCTTCGATTCGGTGAACTTGTCCTCGACCTCGGCGTCGCTCGCGACGAGGTTCATCTTCTGCGCACGCTCGAGCAGGATTTCGCTGTTGATCAGCTCGTCCAGGATGCTGAGCTTGAGGGACAGCGCCTCTTCCTGCGCAGGCGCGGGACCCTCGGCATTCACGCGCGACCGGAAGAGCTTCTCGACTTCCTCGCGATGGATTTCCTTGCCGTTGACCACGCCCCAGACGTCCGGCCCGGGCGCGATTTCCCTCCGGCACGATCCCGCGAGCGCGCAGATGCCAAGCGCCGCGAGGACGAGGATTCTACGCTTCAACCGGAGCTCCTTCCGAAGGGGATCTGCTTCAGGCAGCCTTCTTGACGCGGCCGGCGCGGATGCAGGCGGTGCAAACGCGCACCTGCTTGCGCGCGCCATTGACGACGGCGCGGACGCGGCGCAGATTGGGATTCCAGCGGCGGCGCGTGACGTTGTGGGCGTGGCTGATCGTGTTGCCGTAGCGCGGCTTCTTGCCGCAGATTTCACATGCGAGTGCCATCTTTGCTTTGCTCCAGACTGGGAAGTATTCGAAAAGCGTGAAACTTGATGCTATCAGAGAATGCCGCAAAGGCGGAAGCAATTTGGCGCGGCTTGGAATGCTTCAACGGTGAAGGCAATTCTTGCGCCTTACAGGCGGCTAAGCGGGCGCTAAAAGACAAAAAAAGCCCCGTCCGTCCCGAAAACCGGGAAGGACGGGGCTAGTTAAGGTTTCGGACGCCTAGAAGCTGAACTTCAAGGCGAACTGCACAATACGCGGAGGCACCGAGCTGCTCTGGATTTGGCCGAACGTGACATCGGCACGGTTGTTGATGGGTGGGTTGAATTGCGGGTGGTTCCAAACGTTGTAGAATTCGGCCCGGAATTGCAAGCTCGTGGCCTCCGTCACCTTGGTGTTCTTGATTATCGAGATATCCCAGTTGTGTTGGCCAGGCCCCATGATCTGTCCGACGCCGGAGTCTCCGAAGCCGGTAGCCCCGCCGGAACCCGTGCAATTGCCCACAACGGTTCCTCCAATGCACGGCGCGCCCGTATACGCTGCCGCGTTAATCCAGCCAGGCCCGCCGAAAGCTCCTCCCAGCCGGGATGCGTTACTTCCGGAAGTGGCGAGCCCGATTCCCTGGCAAATTCCATCCACACCGCACTTGCCAGTATTGGCCGAAGCCAACTGAGCCCGCACGCCGCCTCCACCGAAGGGCACGCCGCCCGAGCCGTAATAAATGTAGCCGGCGTTGCCGTCGATGACGCTAAAGGGTTCGCCGTCCTGAATGGTGGTCACACCCGAAATCGTCCATCCACCAAGCACATGCCCTGAGAGGCCTTCCGTATGCTTGTAGGGCAGGTCGTAGCTATATGCGACGACAAGGCGTTGCGGACGGTTGAATGCCGCAAGCCCGTATTGCTGGCCGAAGTCCAGCGGATCGTTGCTCGACGCACCGCCCGAGAGAACGTTGCCGGGGGCAGAAATTCCGCCGCCTGCTTCGCTGGAATTGATGTTCGTCATCAGCTTGCTCCATGTGTAGGACGCCTGAAGCAACAGGCCATGCGAGAACTGGTGACGAAGCTGGAGCTGCAAGCTGTTGTAGAGGGAGTCGCCGATGGTGTTCGTGGTCGACACGCCACCTGAACCGTAGCCCAAGTAGCTTACGCGGCCGAGCGTGTTGTCGTTGACAAAGGGGATATTGACGGTGGATGCCGTGTTATCGATAACGCATGTCGATGCGCTCCGGGTGGCTCCGCCGCAGCCAACGTTAAACGGCAAGCTGCTGGGAGTCCCCGGTGCGCCCGAACCCAGGATCATCCGCTGGTTCTGAGCGTCAGTGGGTTCGTTGGGTGCATTGGGTACGAGGAAGGCTATGTTGATGGGGCGCGCCCAATCGTACAGATGCGTGCCGTGCGAGCCAACGTAACCGACGTCCACTATCCAGTTCTTGGCAAATTCATACTGGAGGTCAAGGTTGTACTGCTGAACCAGAGGCACACTCAGGAACTCGTTATCGGAAGTGGTGCCGAGGCCGACACCGCCGCTGTCATCCGTGATGCGAACAGCGCCGGTTGAGGCGGCGCCGGCAACCACCTCAAGAGTGCGCGGTTGCCACCCTAGGATGCCGCCCGTTGCAAATATTGGGTTGATGGGCAGATCCAAGGCGTTACCGCCAAACGCGGCGTTAACATAACCGTTATAGGGTGGGTTCCCCGCGTTGTTGTTTGCGAGCAGGTTGGCATACACCGCGTCGTAGAAGATTCCGTAACCTGCCCGCACCACAAGCTTCTCACCAAACGGCTGCCATGCGATGCCAACGCGCGGCCCGAAATCGTTGATGGGGGCTCCGTGCACCAGAGTTTTGTTGTTGTTGAAGAAAACTCCGGTCGCCCCGCCAGGATAGCCGGGGAAGATGCCAGCCGGGGCTGTTAGCCCGCACGCGCTAGGCGCCAGCGGATTGCCGCACCGGGCGATATTCGGGTTGTAGTTGGACTGGACGACGTTACCCGCGAGCGTGCCAATCGCGTTGTTGTTCAGCACCGGGGCAAAGCATGGCACGGTAGCGCAGGGTGGGCCGGACGTCGCCTCGTTCGCGAGGAAGAAGGCTCCCGTGTTGTTCAAGGCGGCCTCGGTGGCCCATGCGTCTGTGAAGAGCCCCGAAACGTCAGACGGGTAACCGTCATATTCCCAGCGGAGACCCAGGTTCAACGTGAACTTTCTGCTCACCTTAATGTCGTCTTCCACAAAGGCGGAGAACTCGTTGGTTCGCTGATAGTGCGGGTTGCCATTCGCTTGTGGGAGCCCGTAGAAGTTGACGAGGATGCTGCTCGACGTCGCCGGCGTACCGGCTGCTGCACTCCCGCTCGAACTGGTCAAGAAATCAGCAACAGTCGGGAAAATGAGGCCGCCTCTTGACGGCAGGGTCCAGTTGTATTGTATGCGGTCCACCTCGGCGCCCGCGCGAATCGCGTGCCTGCCGTGATTCCACGAAATCTGATCACGGCCCTGGAACGTGTTGAAGAAATTGGTAGCCGAGGCAAAGAAGTTTCCGCCGGTGTTCAGCGGTCCTTCAGCATAGCCGACGCACGCACCTGCACCGCTCACGCTAGCACTGCACGTGGGCAAGTTTAACGCGATACCGGCCAATGAGATGGTCGGGACCTCGAAAGGAATAGGATTCAAACCCTTCAAGCTAGGGACATTACCGCAATTTCCGTTGGCGAGCGGGGGGGTAATACCCACCGAGCACGCAGTGAAATAGTTGCCTGGCCCCGCAACCGTGGTGCCTCGCTGGAATGAGAACAGCGCTTCGTTGACGAAGTTGTTGGTTGCCACGGTGGTGAGCTTGAGGACTCCACTGTCGGACGTGTACGTAACGACTTCCGGCGAATCCGGGGCGCAACTGTTCAGCAGAGAGCCGATGCCATTCAGGCAAACAAACGACTGGTCCTGCGGATCCTTGGAAGTAAAGAACCGCTCCGACAGTGTGTTCTTAGGAGAAATCACGTAGTCGAAGTTGGCCAGATACTGGTTCTCATTCGCGCGCGTCGGCACAGCATCACTGACAGCATTGGTGGTGACAGGCATCCCATTGCTCCCGATAGGCACTCCGGGAACATAATAGCCCGCGTTTAGACCAGTCCTGGGACCTGCCTTCTGGAGGAACTGTATTGCGACTTGGCTGATGTTCGACCCGTTCATTGCAACCGGAACCCCGTCGCCGAGGCCGAGGAACGCGAGGCTGGATGCCGTATTGTAGAACGCGCATCCCAGATAGCTCTGATAACTGGTGTAGGCGCACGCGGGATTTGCAGGGTTATAGTCGCGGGGGATGCTGCCGGACACATTAGAGGCACGGCTCCCGCCCGGGGGCGTGAATGGCAACAAATTAAGGCCGGTGCTAAGCCCGGTCGCGAAGCCGTTGGTGCCGACGGCGTTTAGTTGGCGGAACCCTTGATAGGAGCCAAAGAAGAACAGCTTGTCTTTTTTGATCGGACCGCCAATCGTGCCACCAAACATGTTCTCATTCAATGTCTCGGGCTTGTTGGGTTCGCCGAGAGAGTGCTCGCCCTGTTTGTTGAAGAAATCGTTGGCGTCGAAGAAACTGTTGCGGAAGAATTCCCAGGCAGCGCCGTGGAAGTTGTTCGTGCCGCCCCTGGTGACGACGTTCACGCTGGCGCCGGGATTCCGGCCATACTCAGCGTCGTACTGCGAAGTCTGGATTTTGAATTCCTGAATCGAGTCCGGATTCGGAATGCCAATGCCGGGGAAGTTGCCGGATTGCGCGCCACCGCCACTGCCGTAGTTGGTGACGGTAGCGCCGTCCATCATGTAGTTGTTCTGGTCCGAGCCCATGCCGTTCACGTTGATGTCCTGCGTGCCATTGCCAACCGCAGCGGCACTGGCGACGTTAGCGACGACACCGGGCGAGAGGTCAATAATCTGCGTATAATTTCGCGAACTGAGGGGCAGGTCGGTCACCGTTTTCGCTCCCACGAGCGTTCCGACCGTGGCATTCTGGGTCTGCAACCTCTCAGCGGTGGACTCGACTGTAATCTGCTCGGCCTGTGCGCCGACGGCGAGGCCCTGGTTCAGCACGGCAGTCTCCGTGGCGTTCACGGTGACCGACGGAACCTCGGAGGTCTTGAACCCGCTGGCGGCGAATGTCACCTTGTAGTTGCCGGGCGGCAACAGCGAAAACTTGTACGCACCGGTGGCGTCCGTCGTCGAGGTACGCTCCTGGCCGGTGCCAATGTTCGTGGCCGTTACGGCCGCGCCGGAGATGACGGCACCCGATGGGTCCGTCACGGTTCCGGTCAGGGCGCCCGTGGTGGATGTTTGTGCTAAGGACACGGAGACGCAAAGAAACAGCGCCGCGAAGCAAACCAACAGTGAAGACACAAATGCGCTTGCTGAGAATCGTGAGTTCATGACCTGCCCCCCCAATCAATCAATCTCATTCCCACCCACGCGCGATCACTTACGCGCTTGCAATCACAAATGAGAAACCGAGGCCGATGTATCCCAAACCCTCACTCTAGCTACCAGAGTGGTATATTTGTGACGGGGAAATATCACACTGGGAGAGGCCTTGTCAAGGAGTATCCTGCGGCACGCTTCCGGAGGCACTGGCGAAGCGGCCTCCTGCTTCGGTCGGCGGCTCGATGCCTCTCTTCGTCGGCCATCGAATCGAGGGCAACAAGCCGGCGTTTTTCTCGGCCGCATTCACGATCTGGATGAGCGCGATCTGGCCGTGAGCGAATGCCGGGCGGCCCTGGCTGTGGATGGCGCTCCTGAAACGGCGCCCAAACGGCTTACCAACCGCCTGCGCGCCCTGGGGAGAATAGGCAACCACAACCCTGAGCTGGCCGTCTCATGCGAAGGCTCGTTCAGACAATATTTCGAGAGGAGGATCAATCAAAATGAAGATTTCGTCTATCTACTCGGCCATTCGGAGCCTGTCGATCGCGCTCGCCGCGACTCTTGTTTTTGCAACGTTTTCGCACGCGCAGGCGAGCGGCGGCCGCCAGGCTACTCCGGACGTAACCGGGGCCGACTCGTTGCAGACCCAATTGCATATGCTGACGGACGTGCAGACTCAGAAAGCGGATCCAAAGGAAGCAAACGCTTATACGGCCTTTTATAAGGCAAACGAGCCAGCCAAGAAGATCCAGCTCGGAAACGATTTTCTCCAAAAGTACCCCAAGAGTCCGTTGGCCGAGCCAGTGGACGTGGGCCTGATGAATGTCTACTACGCCCAGCAGGATTGGAAGAACTTTTACGCCTCCGCGGATAGCGCGCTGGCGCTGAAGTCCGATGACGTGGATGTTCTCACGACGGTCGGTTGGGTGATCCCTCACTTCTACGACCCCAATGACTCGGACGCGGACAGTCAGCTGGACAAGGCCGAGAAGCTGGAAAAACACGCGATTGAAGTCATACCGGCGATGCCCAAACCCTCGAGTCTGTCGGATGCCCAGTTTGCGGCTTTGAAAACCCAAAAGACGATTCAAGCGCATAGCGCTTTGGGCCTCGTTTATTTCCGCCGCGAGGATTACGACAGCTCGGTGAAGGAGCTTCAGCAATCCACGAAGAACAATCCCAATCCCGATCAGACAGATCTGTTTGTCTTGGGCGTCGACCTGCAAAGCCTGAAGCGCTACAGCGAGGCTGCGGACGCCTTCAATCAGTGCGCCCAGATCGCGGGAGGCGTGCAGGATCGCTGCAAACAGAGCGCGGATGCAGTGAAGAAGCAGATGGCGCAGGCAAAATCCAACTAAGCAACTGCCAACAGCGGAGGGAAGAAGGCAAGGCTATGAGATTCTCACTCGCACGCACCGGAGCTCATCGAAGCTAAGCCTGACCGGAGGGCGGGGCGTCAGCGTTTTTGGCCCACGAGGCCGGCGATCGTGTCCATCAAGTCAAACTTGGTCAGGACTTCGAGCTTGCCATCGTCCATCTCGACGAAGACCGCGGGACTTTCGTGGCTCAAGAGGTGGGTGACACGCTCAACCGGGGCATTCGAAGCCACTTGCGGCAGCGGCGCGCCCATCACTTCACGGACGATCAGCTTGCGGAGGTCTTTCCCTTGCAGGGCGAGATTCAGAATCTGGTCTTCGAAGATGGTGCCGATCGAGCGGTCGTCCTCGAAGACGGGAAGCTGGGAAATGTCCTGCTGCTGCATGGTGTTAAGGGCCTGGAAGACGGTGCGATTGGCTCCCACGATGATGGGTTCGCGGGTCTTGCCGTTCTGGCGTTTCACGCGAATCACGTCCGCGGCCGTCAGCGTCACCTCGGCGTCCGCGTACCCGTGTTCGCGCATCCAGCCATCATTGTATATCTTGCTCAAATAGCGCGCGCCAGCGTCCGGCAGGAAGGAGACGACGAGATCGCCTTTCTTGCAATCCTTCGCGACGCGTATCGCCGCGGAAACGCATCCGCCGCCCGAGCCGCCGGTGAAAATCCCTTCCCGCTTCGCCAGTCGCCGGGCCCAGAGGAAGCACTCTTCGTCGTTCACTTGCACGATGTCGTCCAACACGCTGAAATCCATGGTCGCGGGCAAAATATCCTCGCCGATCCCTTCGACCGCGTAGGTATGGGCCTTGCCGATGTTGCGGGTCTTGAAATACTCGTAATACAACGAGCCGTAGGGGTCGACACCGATCACCTTTATGTTCGCGTTCTGTTCCTTCAGGAAACGCCCCACGCCGGACGCGGTCCCGCCCGTTCCGAGGCCGCAGACAAAGTGCGTGATTTTTCCTCCGGTATCCTTCCAGATTTCGGGGCCGGAGGTGCGATAATGCGCTTCGGGATTTCCGGGATTCTCGTATTGATTCGGATAAAACGAATTGGGAATCTCGCGCGCCAGTTTCTTGGCCACCGAATAGTAGCTGCGCGGGTCCTCGGGCTCGACCGCCGTCGGGCAGACGATCACCTCGGCGCCAAACGCCTTCAGCGAATCGATTTTTTCGCGTGACTGCTTGTCCGTGATGGTGAATACGACCTTGTATCCTCGCACCGCCGCGACCAGCGCGAGGCCCATTCCCGTATTGCCGGAGGTCGCTTCGATGATCGTGCCGCCGGGTTTGATCTGGCCCTTACGCTCGGCCTCGTCGATCATCCAGACGGCGATGCGGTCCTTCATCGACCCGCCCGGATTCAGATAGTCGGCCTTTACGTAAACCTCGGGAGGCACGTCCTTGGCCACGCGGTTGAGCCGGACGAGCGGCGTGTGACCGATGGTCTCGAGGATATTATTGCACTTCACGGACGGACGTCTCTCCTCAGGGAATTGGCAACTCATAGTAGCTTAGAGACTTCCCCAAATTCTGTCCAGCGGCAGTTTCCCCGCAAGGAAGGCGCGCAGCGGAACGAAATCGTCCGGCGTGCTATGCTTTTCGAAGAGTGCCGCAGGCTGCGCCCACCACCGAAATCCTCTTCTACGACGGCCATTGCGGTCTGTGCCATCGCACCGTGAAGTTTACGCTGAAGCACGATCGGTCGAGGAACGCCTTCCGATTCGCGCCCTTGCAGGGTCCGACGTTTCAGGCGCTAGTGCCGGTGGATCGGCGCGCCGGTCTGCCCGACAGCATCGTGGTGCTTACACAATCCGGTGAGTTGCTCGTGCGCTCCAACGCTTTCCTGCATATCCTGCGGCGGCTCGGCCGGGGCTGGTGGATTCTGGCGGGCGTGCTCGCTGTCGTTCCGCGGCCAGCGCGCGACTTGGTTTACGGCTTCGTCGCGCGGATTCGGTACCGCATCTTTGGCAAGCGGGACGAACTGTGTCCGATCGTGCCGCCGGATTTGCGCAAG